>JGI24025J20009_10000121_pt1 | contig 57520 bp, 47 predicted proteins | sample Cruoilmetagenom3_FD_20009 | JGI IMG/M metagenome (IMG submission 20009)
GTCTGCGGAGGGAGGATGCAGTAAAGGTCGCCCGATGAAACAGAAAACTTGCGACGGTCGTGAGAAAGTCGCCTAAAGGCTAACGCTTTTAGAATCCCCCACTTGAGCTTGGCGAAAGTGGTGGGAGTATGTCAAGGGTATGGATCATACAAGTGTTTAACATTCAATGCTAAGGGGCGGTACGTATGACACTTATTTATTTGATAAATGGGTTGTTTGATAAAAATGATGCAGCCTGCCATGACTGATAACAATAAAGAAAACCATCAGGAAACTAATAAACAGATGACTATCAACTTACAACACCGTTTACAGCAATTATTCACAGAATTACAGCTTGATGATGCGCCGGCAGGTGGCGCGGTGGTTGTCTATCAGGCAAATAAGTGTATTGCTCAGGTGAGTGTGGGCATGGCGCGCCCAGACATGGAATGGCAACCTGACACCTTGGCGATTAATTTTTCCACCGGCAAAGGCGTGTTAGCCACACTGGTTCATGTGTTGGTATCAAAGAAAATGCTCGACTATGATGCTACTATCGCTAGCTATTGGCCAGCCTTTGCGGCGCGTGGCAAAGAGAAAGTCACCTTGCGTCGCGTTATGTCGCATCAGGCCAATTTATTTTCAATTCAGAGTATCGATGTGGACAGTGACGCGTTACTTGATTGGCGTTTGATGCTCAGTAAAGTTGCTGCGATGCCGATAGCAGCTCCTGACAACGCGACATTATATGACAGTGCTTATAGTGCGTTGGTCTATGGTTGGGTGTTAGGCGGCGTGATAGAAGCGGTCACTGAGTTGTCGTTAGCTGAGGCATTGAAGCACTATCTGACTGAGCCTTTGGGCATTGCAGACAGTTGTTATTTTGGCGTACCCAATAAAAAAGTGGCGCAAGTAGCCACACTGGTCAAAGACTTTGGGGTGTCAGATGAGGACGGATCGCAGCTGCGTAACAAGCGCCATAAACCTACCTTGAAAGTCGATTCGCAACGTACCTTACATACTTATGCAAATTTACCCAATGCGGCTTGTTGGCAGCAGCGTAGTGTCGATGCTAAAAAAGTAGAAGGCTCATCTAATAATGAGAAAAATAATCTGCCTGTATTAGACACGGCTGGTATTAATCGCTTGTACTTCAACACCAGCCAGCTTAACCTAAAAAATTATAAGGCGGCGCTCATACCTGCTGGTAAACAGCCTATTGATTATCACAGTCGTGAGACACTACAGGCCATTATTCCCGCGGCCAATGGTGTCGCTTCCGCTCAGGCGTTGGCCGTCATCTATGCGATGTTAGCCAATGGCGGTACGTGGCAGGGGCGAGTGCTTATTGATAAAGCAACTTTTGAGCAGCTATCCACACCGCAAGTTACAGGTTTAGATGCAGTCATGCCAGCCCCCATGCAGTGGCGCTTGGGCTATCATCGGTTATTTAGTCTGTGTCAAAAAACCGATAACGAGGTAGGAGATACGCGCAAGCAAGGGTTTGGACATATGGGTTATAACGGCTCGGTGGCTTGGTGTGACCCTGCGCGGCAACTGTCATTTGCCTTTATCCATAACTTTGATGCCACCATGCTAAATGATGTCCGTCAGTTTGCCCTAACAGAAGCCGTACTTGATTTGGTAGATGAGGCGCTGGCAAAAAGCTAAAAAAATGGTTTGATACATCATTCAAGCGAATGTACAGCAAGCCTATTATTAATCATTTTTATTTGGCGTCATTTTAAGCAGCCTTGGGGCGCTAAGACCATGAATAAAAATTGAGGCCAAAATGACAATGGAGCAGACCACCCATAATTTGAGCGCGTCTTCCTCACCAAAAAAACCTTGATTGAGTGCGTAAGACAAATAGTACAGTGTACCAATCCCGCGAATACCTAAGGCTGAGATCGCATATTTTTCGGTACGCGGGAGTTTCAACCCTGTTAGCGCTATAAAACCGCCAAGAGGGCGTATCAATAACAAAAACGTAAAGCTGACGATATAGACTCGCCAAGTTAGCTCGACCCCAGACTGTAAACCTTGCCCAAGGAACATGCCGAACGTGACCAGAACCAATGACATCAATAATCCTTCTGATTGTTCAGCGAAATCATGCAGTTTTTGATGGTAAGAATGTTGATGTTCTGAGCGGCGAAAGACAAACGCTGCTACAAATACTGCGATAAAGCCATAACTATGGACAAATTCCGCTAGACCGTAAGCCACCAATGTCAGGGCAATGACTACATAACCTTGGGAGATGGTGGTCTCTTTGCTGTATTTTGAAAATACCAGCTTAGCCATGATTTTTCCGACAAAAATCCCCACCAATAAGCCTGCACCAATTTTCCATAGTACATCATGGGTAAACCACGACCAAAGCAACTCGCTAGTAAGACGATCGCCTTCACTAAAGGCTTCTGCTGTCTTTATCGCCAAGTAAACAAATGGAAAAGCCAATCCATCGTTCAATCCTGCTTCTGAGGTTAAAATAAAGCGCGGTGTGTCCTCGCCGCCCGTATTGGGAGGCCCGACTTGGATGCTGGATGCCAAGACTGGATCAGTGGGTGCCAGGACAGCACCTAACAAGATGGCGGCACCTAGACTTAGGCCAAACGCGTAATAACCCAATATTGCCATCGCAAAAATACCAATCGGCATGGTAATCAGCAAAAGGCGAGCGGTAGGCCGCCATAACTGCCAAGATAGCTCGGTATCAATCTTGATACCTGCACCCACTAATGAGACCAACACCACAATTTCAGTCAGTTTTTCAATCACCACACCGTTTTCAATGGGATTTAAAAAATCGAGTGTTATCCAAAAGTAGCCCACTATCGCCCCCAACGTGACTTGGAGCATGGGCAAGGAGACAGGGGTGCGCTTAAAGAGGATAGGAAATAGCGCCCCGAGCAAAAAAGCGATACCGCAGATCAATAAGAATAAATTGTAGTTTTCAATCATAGTTTTTATGCACGCTGCTATTTTGGTAAAAGACTATTCTGTGAGACGGAATATGAATGGATTCAATAACTATCTGTATGAAGGATAAAAAGAGCAGCTATCAACAAACCCTATCATGACGCCAGAAAAATTTTATTACCGCAAAAAATCGTTATCAAAACGACAGCTGTGTTGTTTTTTGGTGAAAAAAAGCCTGCATAGTGCAGGCTTAATAGGATGTTATAGAAGTATTTTATGAAATTATGATTGAAGCTAAGGCTTAACGTTCAACCTGACTGACGTCACGTACCGCGCCAGTATCGGCACTGGTGGTCATAGCCGCGTAGGCACGTAGGGCAGGCGTGACATGACGCTCACGACTGACAGGCTTCCATGCATCACGACCGCGCGCGTCCATTGCTTCTCGGCGAGCGGCCAGATCGGCATCGCTCACCAGCATATTGATGGTACGATTTGGGATGTCGATGTGAATGGTATCTCCTTCTTCAACCAAGCCAATCGCACCGCCTTCAGCCGCTTCAGGGCTGGCGTGACCAATGGATAACCCTGACGTACCGCCAGAGAAGCGCCCATCTGTGAGTAGGGCGCACTCTTTCCCCAAACCTTTTGATTTAAGGTAAGTCGTGGGATAAAGCATCTCTTGCATGCCAGGACCACCTTTCGGCCCTTCAAAGCGAATGATGACCACATCACCGGCCACGATCTTGTCGTCTAACACAGCAGCGACTGCGTCATCTTGTGATTCAAAGATGCGCGCACGACCAGTGAAGGTTAAGATACTTTCATCGACGCCTGCGGTTTTGACCACGCAGCCGCGCTCGGCGATATTCCCGTAAAGCACTGCCAAACCGCCATCTTCTGAATAGGCATGTTTAGCACTACGGATACAACCTGACTCACGATTGACATCGAGATTAGACCACTCTTTTGACTGCGAGAATGCTTGAGTCGTACGAACACCACCAGGCGCTGCAATATACAACGCTCGTGCTTCGGTATTGTCCGGATTCATGATATCCCATTTGTCGATGGCTTCTTTCATCGTGGCACTATGAATGGTTGGCAAGTCGGTAGTGAGTAGATCTGCCCGATCAAGCTCAGCGAGTAAAGCCATCACACCGCCTGCACGATGCACGTCTTCCATATGGTACTTCTGCGAGGCGGGAGCAACTTTAGACAGGCAAGGCACACCGCGACTCAAACGGTCGATATCAGCCATTTTAAAACCAACTTCTGCTTCATTGGCCGCCGCCAGCAAATGCAAGATAGTATTGGTTGAGCCGCCCATGGCGATGTCTAAGCTCATGGCGTTTTCAAAAGCCGCTTTGGTAGCAATAGAACGTGGTAGCACAGAGTCGTCATTTTGCTCATAGCGACGTTTGGCCAATGAAACGATGGTCCGTCCTGCTTCTAAAAACAGCTCACGGCGCATGGCATGAGTCGCCAATAGTGAGCCATTGCCTGGCAATGATAAACCCAGTGCTTCGGTCAAACAGTTCATGGAGTTGGCGGTAAACATACCAGAGCATGAGCCACAGGTTGGGCAGGCTGAGCTTTCAATAGCCAACACATCTTCATCACTGATGCTGTCATCAGCGGCATCCATCATCGCATCCACAAGATCAAGCTTACGAATGGCATTGCCTTTACTGTCAGTGGTGTGGACGTCGCTGCCGCCATCGTTGTTATGACTGTGGCCCACGGTACTGGCAATCACTTTACCTGCTTCCATCGGACCGCCCGAGACAAACACCACTGGAATATTTAGGCGCATTGCCGCCATTAGCATACCTGGGGTGATCTTGTCACAGTTGGAGATACACACTAGGGCATCGGCGCAGTGAGCATTGACCATATACTCCACTGAATCCGCAATTAAGTCGCGGCTTGGTAGTGAATACAACATGCCGCTGTGGCCCATGGCAATACCGTCATCGACTGCAATAGTATTAAACTCTTTTGCCACACCGCCAACCTTTTCAATCTCACGTGCGACCATCTGTCCAAGATCTTTGAGATGCACGTGACCCGGTACAAACTGGGTAAATGAGTTGGCAATAGCAATAATTGGTTTGCCAAAGTCGCCATCAGTCATGCCCGTTGCACGCCATAGAGCGCGGGCACCTGCCATATTACGACCGCCGGTAGAGGTTTTTGAGCGATAATCCATGTGATATTCCTTACAAATAGGCGAGGGTGGTGAAAATGTTCGTCCTCAGCTGTGGTACTGATAGTGTGCTTTTTATATAGGGCGAGGACTAGTGAATAATACTAGGTCTTTACCATACCATTAGATATGAGTAACTAAAAATAATTGGTGGATCGTCACGGCTTTTAACACAGTAAAAGACATGTATGTAAGGTGCTAATCAAGGCGCTCTAATATCGCCTTATCAAACCATGGCAAGTCGACTTTGTCCGCTTCTAGCTTTGTTATGACGGCCAACGCATGGGTGGCCAACAGCAATTGATACTCGCCATTAGCGTCTATCGTCAATAACGACTCAGGTGATGGTGTTTGAGCGCTGCTATCTTGTTCGTCAATACTGATTAGTGTTTGTTTGTCGTTTTTATAGAGGACATCGACACGGCCAAAAAACTGCCAGTCTTTAAAAGCAGCGGCGATCGCATCAGCGGCCTCCTTAACATAAACCTGCTGTGTCTCTTTGCCTGTGTTCGTCCAATGTAGCCGTACCGCTAACTGCAATGCTTCACTAAACACCACTAACGAACCAATCACTTTTACATGCCATGGGCTACTTATCAGCCCTTCCTCAATACCGATCAGCTGTGCCGCATCGTTTGGTGTCATGGGAGTGTTAAAGGAAGCCAGCAATGCAGGGGTCAGCGGATGGGTTTGTTTCACGGCATCACTCAAGCTGTCATAATGATATAAAAAAGGTAGAGGCAAATCCTGCGTTACGGTTTTTTTGATGATTTTACAGTTGTGTATCTGCCAACTGATGGTTTTGTCTGTCAACGCTTCAGCTAAAATGATAGCGTTTGGGTCAATGGTTTGAGTATGCTCTTCGCTGGTAGCGTTAGGGTGTTCTGAGCCAATACCATTACTAGGCGGAGAGGTATTGGACACTGACGTTGGTGCCGTATCATTAAGCGTTGAGTAAGTGTCGTTGTTATCTGACGCGCGGGTCGAAAAAGTAGGCAAATCCATAGACATAGCGTTATTAAAATAGACTATTAATATAACATTTAAAGCGCCTGACTCGCCAATAAATTAGTGAGCGATAGCGGTGAGCCTAGACTTGTTAATTTATCGTACCAATGCTTGCCCGGCTTGTACTTAAACCCCATTTCGTCCAGTATATTATAGAGGATAGTTTCAATATACATGTATTATTCATTTCATAACCATTCAAAGGAACAAAAATGAGCCAAAACGAGCAACAAACCACTTATGATGACAACAATATTTTTGCCAAAATGCTAAATGGTGATATTCCTTATCATAAAGTCTATGAAGACGATAAAACCCTTGCTTTTATGGATATCATGCCGCAAGCAGAAGGTCATGTGCTGGTTATACCCAAACAAAAAGCCGTTGATTTAGCAGATCTTGATCCTGACTATGCAGCGGCTGTTTTGATGACTTCTAAAAAGGTCATGCAGGCGCAGCGTCAAGTGTTTGAGCGTGAAGGTGTCATTCAAATGCAGTTAAATGGCGCGCAAGCAGGGCAAACGGTTTTTCACTATCATGTGCACCTGATACCCTCAAGTATCCATGAGCTAGGTCGCCATGCGGTGACCCAAGTAGAAAGCGCTAAACTTGCAGACATGGCAAAGCAACTCGCTGCTGCTATTACTGCTTAGTTCCTTTAACGGGAGCTAAAGGCGTCGTTTTTGATTACTTCTTAACGCTTAATTTTGCTTAATTTTCAGTGTGAGAAAAGGCAGCCTATGGCTGTCTTTTTTATTTTTTGGTAACAGTCATGTAATGTTAGTTAAAGTAGTGTTACAAATACAAGGCTTATCTAGGGTTTTGGGAAAGTTTGTGATAAATATTATGACTACTTACCTAAACTTGCCCACATTTTTGCCTTTTTAAACAAATTTAATAAACAATAATTTTGTTTAAAAAGGCACAGTTATTTTTATTATCACTTTTTGAGGGAATCATTTTTTATGACTAAATTACCTCGCTCTACTATTTTGCTGCCAGTGTTTGTCCCAGCGGCCATTATTATGCTGCTGTTGGTGATTGGTACGGCCATCAATCCAGATGCTGCAGGCGCATTATTTAGCGACGTGCTCAATTTTACCACTGAAACATTTGGGTGGTTTTATATGTTGGCAGTGGCGCTTTTTTTATTGTTCATTATTGTATTAGCATTTTCACCTTATGGTGGAATTAAGCTTGGTCCTGATCATGCTGAGGCGGAGTATAAGTTTCTTGAGTGGTTTGCCATGCTATTTTCGGCCGGTTACGGGATTGCTTTATTGTTCTTTGGCGTGGCAGAGCCGGTCATGCATTTTGCGAGTCCACCCATCTCGGCACCAGAGACTATTGCGGCAGCAAAAGAGGCGATGCAAATTGCTTATTTTCATTGGGGTTTTCATATTTGGGCGATTTATGCGGTGGTAGGGTTGTCGTTGGCCTATTTCTCTTTTCGCCATGGTCTTCCTCTCTCCATGCGCTCGACGCTCTATCCGCTTATCGGTGATAAAATCCATGGCCCTATCGGTCATGCCGTTGATGTGTTTGCCATTGTAGGGACAATGTTTGGTATCGCAACCAGCCTAGGTCTCTCAGTATCGCAAATTAATGCAGGTTTAAACTATCTACTGCCAGATATGATCCCAGTCAGTACGGGGATTCAAGTGATTGCCATTGCGGTGATTACCGCTGCAGCATTGATATCAGTATTAGCGGGTATGGACAAAGGCGTAAAACGGTTATCTATTTTAAACATGGTGTTAGCGACAGCACTGATGTTATTTGTGTTTATCGTTGGCCCCACAGTCTTCATCCTCAATGCCTTTATGGAAAATACGGGCAGTTATTTAGGTAATATCGTTGAGCGTACCTTTAGTTTACAAGCCTATGAGCACAATGACTGGATTGGTAACTGGACGTTGTTTATCTTTGCGTGGACCATTGCTTGGGCCCCATTTGTCGGTTTGTTTATCGCTAAGATCAGTCGTGGGCGTACCATCCGTGAGTTTGTACTTGGTGTGATGTTGGTGCCAACCTTCTTTACTTTCTTTTGGTTTGCGGTGTTTGGTGACACTGCACTGAACATGATTATGGTCGATGGCTATAACTCACTCATTGGTGAAGTTCAAAACAACCAAGCAATCGCATTGTTTAAGTTACTAGAGAATTTGCCTTTTACCCAGATCGTATCTTCATTAACGGTTTTATTGATCATCACTTTTTTTGTGACGTCATCGGATTCAGGGTCATTGGTCATTGATGCGTTAGCAGCCGGTGGTCGTAGTGACACGCCTTGGTGGCAGCGAACATTTTGGGTGGTCACTGAAGGTGCAGTGGCTTCAGCGTTATTGCTGGCTGGTGGCTTAGAAGCCTTACAAACAGCGGCTATCGTTAGTGCTTTACCGTTTGCCATTATTATGTTGATTGCGATGTTTGGTATGTGGCGTGCGTTACGTATCGAAGGCCATCGCAACCAAAGCTTGGGCAATAACAACAAACTGCCGCCGCACCTGCTCAAATCTTCAGCGTGGCGTGATCGGATTGACTATATAACCGATCAACCTACACGTGACAAGGTCTTAAGCTATATTAAACAGGTAGTCATGCCCTCAATGATAGAGGTGTCAGAGAAATTCGCTGAGACTGGTTGGCAGCCTTCGGTGAACTATGATGAGCTTAATAACCGTGCGATATTAGAGCTACAACGTGGCGATGATGTGGATTTCTGGTACGAAGTGCGCTTGTCTGAGCACGATGCGCCTGATTATTATACCGAAGACAAGGCAAGCGATTTGCCCCAAGAGCATCATCATCGTGCAGAGGTTTATCTGCGCCGTGGTGGACAAACTTATGATCTATACGGTTATCAGCCAGAGTCGGTCATTAATGACATTATTGATCAGTTCGAAAAATATCTACACTTCTTAAACGTCTCACCTGATAGTTTACCGTGGCGTATGCAAGAACATGATGAAGACATCACATTGGAGCAGGGTAGTGTGTTTGATAAATGATGCATTCCATGATCAAAAATTAATGCTTGTCGATGCAAGTTATTCGCGCGAATAGCTTGCAATATGTGTACGAACCCTTAGAATAACGGCTTGTTTTCATTGACTTACTTTAATTAACTGCAAGCCGTTTTCTATGCCTACCGATTCTTCAGTCTTATCTTCCTCTTTGTCAGTATCTGACCATCCATTATTGCAGCCGTTAAATATCGGCGGTCTGACGATAGAAAATCGTCTTATGGTTGCGCCTATGGCAGGTGTGACAGACAATCCCTTTCGTCGATTGTGTAAGTCGTTTGGCGCAGGCCACGCGGTCAGCGAAATGATTATTGCCGATACGGCACTCTATGCCCGCAAAAAGTCTCTCTATCGGGCCAATTTTGATAACGAGATCGCGCCTATTTCTGCACAGATCGCAGGAGCGGAGCCAGACAAGCTGGCCGAAGCTGCCCGTTATCAGGTTGATAATGGCGCGCAGATTATCGATATCAATATGGGCTGTCCGGCCAAAAAAGTCTGTCGTAAGCTGGCAGGGTCTGCATTACTACAAGATGAAGATTTGGTCGCACGCTTGCTAGATGCCGCTGTCAATGCCGTGGATGTGCCCGTGACGTTAAAGACACGCTTGGGGTTCGAGAATGGCCAAGAAAACATTTTGCGTGTGGCGCGCCGTGCTGAACAAGCAGGCATTGCTGCGATTGCCATTCATGGGCGCACACGTGAGGATATGTATACTGGCGAGGCGCGCTACGAGTTGATACGTGAGGTCAAAGAAAGCATCAGTATCCCAGTGATCGCCAATGGTGATATTGATAGTGCGCAAAAAGCGCAGCGCGTCTACGAGTTGACAGGATGTGATGCGGTGATGATTGGACGTGCGGCGCAAGGACAGCCATGGATATTTCGTGATATCGAGCACTTCTTACGGACTGGTGAGAGCCATGCTGCTCCTAGTGTGGGTGAGATAAAAGACATTGTACTGGCGCATCTGCAAGAGCTGTATGATTTTTATGGAGAGTACTCTGGCTGCCGGATCGCTCGTAAGCACATCGCTTGGTACACGACAGGCATTCCGAACTCTAATGCTTTTCGCCAAGCGATGTATGGTGAAGAGAGCACCGCTGGACAGTTTCGGGTGGTTGAGGACTTCTTACACGCGCATGAATAAAAATTACTCAGTGCTCACTCATTCAGAACACGCTAATGTTTTTCGACTGAATTGGGACCTGATTTTTTAGTGGCAGATTGCTTGCTTTGCCACGGGAAGCGGCCTTCTAGTTCGACTTGTAGAGACAAGCTTAAAAAAGTGCGAATGAGAACGATAAAACCCAAGACAAGGATGCTGCGTAGTGTTGGTTCTGTCACGACAGTGGCCATGATGTCAGCAGCAATCAATACCTCTAACCCTAGTAAGATAGACTTGCCAACCGTTTGTCTTATCTCGACGTAGGTGTCATGACTGAAACCTGACGATGAACGTATGCCTCGATAAAAAGCAAAAAACAGTCCAACAAACATAATAAGCACGCCAATGACTTCGACTATTTTAGCAATTAAGTCAATATAGTGGGCCAGAGTTGGTATCAAAACGTATTCTCCTCATCAATACATCAATACATCAATACATCAATAATAGGCAAAAAGCGTCATTCCACTAGAAACGCTATTGTAAAGCTATGAGCGTCTAAACATGAGCGTCTAAAATCGTCAAATTAACTGGCTGAGACCACTGTTTTATCCCCTTCATCGCATGCTTTTTTGCTATGCTATAACCGAACCTTCATAGGCATAGAACAAAAAAAAGGACTTTTTATGGCGAATCCCTCGAAAAAGACAATAACGAAAACAGTGCAAGATAAACATATTATCATCACAGGTGCCTCAAGTGGTATCGGTGAGCGTACCGCCTTTTTGCTCAGTGAATGCGGTGCTCATGTTATTTTATTGGCACGTACCGAAGACAAATTAAAAACCGTCAAAGAAAACATTGAAGCGCTTGGTGGTCGGGCCAGTTACTACCCATGTGATCTCACTGATATGGATGATATTGAAGAAACCAGTCAAAAAATTCTTGAGGATTTTGGGCACATCGATGTATTGGTCAATAACGCTGGGCGCTCAATTCGCCGCTCAGTGCATGAGTCGGTCAATCGGTTTCACGATTTTGAGCGCACCATGGAGGTTAACTACTTTGGTGCGGTCAAAATTATTCTTGGTTTTCTCCCAACGATGATTGGACGCCAAACCGGTCAAATCGTCAATATCTCCTCCATTGGCGTATTGGCAAACAGTCCACGTTTTGCGGCCTATGTCGCATCAAAATCCGCGCTAGACGCTTTTAGTCGTTGTTTGGCGGCTGAGGTCAAAGGGGATAATATTAAAGTGACCAATATCTTTATGCCATTGGTACGTACGCCGATGATTGCACCAACCAAGCTGTATCGTTACATGCCAGCCTTGATGCCTGATGAAGCGGCAATGATGGTCGCAAAAGCCATCGTCCATAAACCAAACAGTATCGCCAGTAATATGGGTAAATTTGCGTCGGCAACTTACTCATTGGTGCCAGCGTTTAACGTGGGTATACAGTCCATTGGCTATCGTATTTTTCCAAGTTCGACAGCAGCCCAAACGACGGATAGTAAACCAAACTTTGCGCAGCGCGCCTTTGCCAGAATTCTACCAGGTGAGCACCACTAGCATACAGTGAGCCAATATTTTTGCTGAGAGGGTAATAAAAAACAGATATGTCGGTATTGCTTTGTTATTGCCTCTCTCACTACTTGATAAACTAGAGACACTTTTTAAGTGCTATTCCAACCTCTCGTTGAATCACTTAGCCAAATACCTGCCACAATATCCAGAACAGCCCTGCCATCACCACGGCAATAACGAGCAGTCGTTTTAACCAATAAGGTAGAAAGGGTTTTTTATAGCCCAAATGATTGAGCTGGCTATCAACACCATCCTGTAAGCCTTTGAAACCTTGGCTCCCTTCAGTCGTCTTGACACGGTTTTTTATGAGTGGGCCGGAGGCGTCAGATTCTTGCTCTCTATCAAAACTGATAGCTTGATTAGGAATACCTTGTTTACTGGCGATAGTATTGAGTTTTTGTTGTTGTTTTACCTTTAATACCGTCTCATAAGCATCGATCCTATTCTTGGCTTCATCCATACTGATGTTTTGGTCTGTGGCCAATGTTTTGATGGCCATCACTAAGTTGTTTTTTTCGATCATCATGATGACCTCTTTTGGCAACTTGGTGTTGACCGCCTTTGTGCTAGGGTCGGGATTAAACATGTCTGTCCTTAATACGGCGTATTTTAAGAATGGGTAGTATGGCTCATTATAACCAATTTAAACCCGTCGTATTCAAGCAAAAAAATACCGCAATCACGATAGTGACTGCGGTATTTGAGGGGTACTTACCTTTATGAGCACAAGTACCAACCTTCGGTGGATTATAAATCTTTCCAACGTTGGATAGATTCTTTGATCACTTCTTTGGCCTCACTCACGTCACCCCAAGACTCAACCACAGTTGTGCCCGCTTTTTTCAGGTCTTTGTAGTGGCTGAAATGGAACTCTAACTGGTTGATAAGCTGCTTTGGTAAATCATCTAGGCTGTTGTAAGCATTGCCTGTATCGCGGTCGTCAGCAGGTACCACAACGATTTTGTCATCGACTTCGCCATCATCGACGAATTTCATCACACCAATGACCTTGGCTTTTAGGAAGATACCAGTGGGTAGAGGCTGTTCAGTTAAAATCAACGCGTCAAGCTCATCACCATCTTCGTCAAGCGTTTGCGGGATAAAACCGTAGTTACAAGGCTTAGCAAAAATCTGTGGATCAATACGATCAAGCTCAAATACGGCCAGTTCGCGATTCCATTCGATTTTATGGCTGCTGCCAGTTGGGATTTCGACTACCACGTTGATAACGCCGCCGTCTACGTCGCCTGCATCTAAAATTTTGTTAAAATCTGCCATAAAATACTCCAATTTTCTTTTGTTTTAGGTGTTTGAATAAGGGGTTAAGCTTGGGATGCTGCAAGGCTGTTGCTGCGTCCGATTTATGCTGAATGCGATTATAACAAGTTTGGGTTGAATTTTCTCATAATGCTTAAGTCTAAGCGTGCAAGATATTATGCAAAAAAAGACTCAAGACATTATTTTGGCGTTATCGCTCGCAACTCAATCAGTCCAGCATGACGTTTGGCGATATTATCGATGAGCTTTTGGGTGATTGTCTCATAGCTTAATGACTCGCTTATTGGCTGCACTGTTTGTGCCGCGGGCTCTTTTTGCATGGTCACAAAGTCTGATAGCCGTAACATTTGCATACCAGCATAACCGCAAGGGTTGATGGCATTAAATGCTGATAAGTCACAATTTAAATTAATCGCGATGCCATGATAGCTAAAGCCATGCTTGATCTTAAAACCTAGGGAAGCCATTTTGCCCAGCATAATTGTGTTATCAAAGGATAGGTTGTTAGTGTCCGTATTGGCGTCATTATCTGCTGCAGAAGCATCAGCGTATAAGTAAACACCTGGTGCATCACGGCGTGCATGTGCGCTGATATTGTCCGTGTTGGGTAAAGACGAGCTACGCAAGCAGTCATTAATGACATCTTCAATGGCTTGCTCAGCGTGGGAGACCAAATTGCGGACACTCCACTTAAGACTGTCTAAATCAAACAACCAGTAAACCACCAATTGTCCGTGACCGTGCCATGTCACCTGACCACCGCGATCGGTCTTGATAATAGGCGTATTGGTACGTTGTAATATGTGCTCTTCTTTGCCGGCTTGCCCAAGGGTATAGACATCATTATGATCGACGATCCATAGTTCATCAGGGGTGCGCAGACCTTGTTGTTTTTTTAAATCAATACGCGCTAGGGTGCGCGAGAGCATCGCATCGAGAGTAGGAACATAATCGGCTGCTGACAGGGATTTGCTGATTAGCGTGTCATTAAGCGGTTGCGTGGCATTTTGCATGAGAGTTGTGTCTTATTCTTGTTGGGTTTAAGGGTCTTCATTACTGGTAAGCAGTGTAGCAGTTTTAAAGACAGTCACACAAAACTATCTCTTGCCATTGTACAAATCTCTCAATACGAATAACGAAGAAAGTTATAAATAGCACAAACTAGGCTGCATATCATCACCTTGAATAGACCCTTCACCCATACAAACGCGGCAGTCAACTTAATGTGCTGTTCATTGAACAGGCGATGCGCTACATTAAAGTATAATGAACGGAATCTGATGAATTTTGTGGTCAGGACAGGCTATTAAAGTAAGTGTTGGACTAAAAATTTAGCGTCTTTTATCCAGCGTCGCCTGTTCACACCAACGCATATAACAAGGAAGAAAAATGACAGATAATACCCAAGCCATCAATGAGCAAGCCTCAAGCGCTACTGATCTTGCGTCGCAACGTCTGCCTGACGCGCTTAGTACAGTAACAACAATCGATGAGATGAAAGCGCAGTTTTCCCGCCTACAAACATTGAGTCGTACGCAGCCAATAAATGACTGGGGCACTCGTGAGACCCAGCTGGACAACCTAGAGATCATGCTTAGCGATAACCAAGCCAGTTTTGCAAAAGCGATTAGCGAGGACTTCGGTTACCGTAGCGAATCAGAGACCCAATTTGCCGAGCTGTTTCCTAGCTTCACTGGAATCAGCCATGCCAAAAAACACGGCAAAAAGTGGATGAAAGCACAGCGTGTTTCTATTTCACCATTGTATATGCCAGCTCATAATGAAGTTCAGCCACAGCCGCTCGGTGTGGTCGGTATCATGGTGCCTTGGAACTACCCGCTGTTTTTGGCAATCGGACCGATGATTGATGCGCTTACGGCGGGTAATCGAATCATGATCAAAATGAGTGAGGCAGCACCGCAATTTGCCCAGACGTTTGCCGATACGATTGCTCGTTATTTCTCACCAGATATGATCTGTGTGGTGCTGGGCGAGGTTGAGATTGCTGCGGCCTTTAGCGAGCTACCCTTTGACCATCTGCTTTACACAGGCTCCACTGCCGTGGGCAAAAAAGTCATGGCTGCCGCTGCTCCTAACTTAACGCCTGTGACACTTGAGCTTGGTGGTAAATCACCAGTAATTGTACTAGATGATGCCAACTTAGAGTCTGTGGTCAATCGGGTGATGATGGGTAAAACATTAAACGCGGGTCAAACCTGTATCGCACCGGACTATGTATTGATTCAGCGGCACTATCATGAGCAATTTATCCAGCTGGCAAAAGAGTGGATGGCAAAGCACTATCCTAATATCGAAAATAACCCAGATTATTCACGCATTATCAACGCTGAGCAATTCAAGCGCGTCAAAGGCTATCTTGACGCGCTGTCAGCGGATCAAATACATGCATTGACCACTGCCGAGTCTCATATTGAAACGCGCCTGATGCCACCAGTCATAGTGAGTGAGCCTGCTCCTGATAGTGAGGTGATGCAAGAGGAGATTTTTGCCCCCATTTTACCACTCGTGCATTATGAGGTGCTTGATGACGCGATTCACTTCGTAAACTCACGTCCACGGCCGTTGGCGCTATACGTTTTTGGCGATAACCACAGTGGGTTAGAAAAAATACGTCACAATACGGTCTCTGGTGGTCTGTGTATTAATGAGGTGATTATGCATGTTGCGCAGCATGATTTGCCGTTTGGTGGCGTCGGAGATTCTGGTACAGGTGCTTACCATGGCAAAGCTGGATTTGAGCGTCTAAGCCACATGAAACCTGTCTTTGTACAAGCCAAGCTAAATGGCATGAATCTGTTGCTGCCGCCTTATGGCGGGCTGTTTAAAAAAGCCATGGCCCTGTTTTTGAAATAATTGTTTTAAAGTAAAACTTTTAAAATGCATGATTTAAAATAACCGTCTTAAAATGGTTGGCTCGAATTAGTGGTCTGATTAGTGATAGCACCTAGATAGCACCTACGCAAGTGGGTGCTATTTTTTTACTCAAGAAATCGATATTAACGGATGATAAGCGCTCACGGTGACTGTCTGTGCGTAGGGTAGTGTAAAAACCGTCCAGATAATTGATAAATAAGTGTTTGTGATCACCCTTATAAATCGCTACACTTTATAAAAAGGCTAAACAACCGTAGAATACTGTTTGAGTAATATACAAGGTTTACTCTGTAGGAATGTGAACTTACACAGAGTAGGAGGCGTATGACTAACAGTCTGTTTTTTGAACAACGTTTTTAATGTTGATAAAGATAATAAATAGGACAGAGCATGCGCCAATGGATTGCGTTAAGTTTACTGTGTATGAGTGCGTTTTTACTGCCCATATCGGCATCCGCCGCTTGCGCGTCACCCATCAAGTTTGGGGCGCTAACGTGGGAGAGCGGTCAATTCATCTCTGGTGTGCTCAAGCATATCGCAGAGGACGGTTATGGCTGTACGATAGAGGAGGTGCCAGGAGCAGGGCCCGCGCTTGAGACAGCCTTGTCACAAAATGACATTCAGGTTATTGGTGAGCAGTGGGTTGGGCGCTCGCCAATCATGGAGCAGGCCATTGAAGACGACAAAGTAGCAGTCATTGGGGATACGCTCAAGGGCGGAGCGACTCAAGGTTGGTATGTCCCTAAATACGTCCTAGAAGAGAACCCTGGGCTACGCAGTTATCAAGATCTACCTAAATACGCGGATCTTTTTAAAGATCCAGAAGACCCTAGCAAGTCACGCTTCATGAACTGTCCCTCTGGTTGGACGTGCGAGATTTTTAATACTCGGTTGTTAAAAAACACAGGTCTGGACAGAGTATTTAACAACGTTCATCCTGGGACTGGTGCTGCGCTTGATGCCGAGATTGCTTCCGCTTTTGAGCAACACAAACCCCTATTGTTTTATTATTGGCAACCCACAGGATTGATGGCAAAGTATGATTTTGCCCCACTCAAGTTTCCCGATCATGATGACGCCTGTTGGCAAGACTTGTTACGAGCCGATGGCACCGCCAGCTGTGTCTCTGGGTTTCCTGTATCGCCTTTAGGTATCGCGGTATCTACGCCATTTATCGATAACAACCCTGAGTTGGTAGAGGCCTTCAAAAAAGTACAATTTACCTCGGATGAGCTCAATGGTGCTATCTTAGAGATGAGTGAAAATAAACGCAGCGGGGAGGAGCAAGCCTTAGTATTTTTGCGTGAACATCCAAACGTTTGGCAAGCGTGGCTGACTGATGAAGCGGCGACCAACCTTGCTGATAAATTGGGTATTGGCTTAACTGGTGCCAACATCACTGCTGATACCGTAGCCTCTAGCGTTAATCAAACAGCGCTAACTTCTAAATTCCCGTCATGGTCACTTGAGACCCCGCTGAATAACACCCTAGCAAGCACCGTGCAAAATTATGGTGAGGTGTTTCGTACTATCAGTACGTTCGCACTCACGTACTTATTGCTACCGATTGAGCGCCTATTAACGGTCATTCCTCCCTGGTTGATTATTGCGCTGGTCACGGTATTGGCGTGGTTTGGCGTACGCAAGATTTGGTTTGCGCTGGCATGCGGCGCAGGGCTGTTTTTAATTGGTGCATTTGGGCTTTGGGGTGCATTGGTTGATACCTTAGCGCTGCTCATCGTCTCAGTATTGGTCACGGTGGTTATTGGTATACCGATTGGTATTGCTATGTCAGGTAGTAAGCTGCTTCGTCAGATTGTGACGCCTATATTGGATGTGATGCAGACCATGCCTAGCTTTGTGTATCTGATACCAGTGCTGATGCTATTTGGTATTGGTAAAGTGCCTGCGTTGTTTGCCACCATTATATATGCTTTGCCGCCCCTCATTCGTCTGACAACGTTAGGTATCACGCAAGTGAATCACGAAATGGTGGAGGCAGGACGCTCATTTGGCAGCACACATTTGCAGTTGCTCATTTGGATCAAATTGCCACAAGCGCTACCCAGTATCATGGCGGGTGTCAATCAAGCGGTGATGATGTCGCTCTCTATGGTGGTACTGGCCTCTATGATTGGCGCGCCCGGTCTGGGTGAAGATGTATTGCAGTCTATACAAACCCTCAATATTGGGCAGGGACTACAAGCAGGTACGGCTATTGTCATTGTAGCGATTATTATTGACCGTATTACTCAAGCGTTTGGGCAAGGCAAACGCGCACGGCAAAAAACCATCGATGCTGGTAGACATACGATTGGATAGCAATTTGTCTAATCATTTGCTTCATCATGAAAGTCTGAACGACAATCATGATAACGATGCCCATAACGTCAGGTAAATAGCGAGAACAACGATGAATCATATTCAGCTAGAGAATATCAGTAAAATCTATAATGCCAGTAGCTCGCAAGCACAGTCTGCGTTGACACTGTTGGCAGAAGGTATGGACAGCATCAAGGTCAAGGAACAAACGGGCTACTCAGTCGGTCTTTATGATATTAACCTCGCGGTTAAGGCAGGTGAGCTGCATTGTATTATGGGACTGTCAGGCTCTGGCAAATCGACATTGATACGTCACATTAATCGCTTGATTGATCCCACCAGTGGCAAGATATGGGTTGATACATCTATGAATGGGTCAAACTCTACCAATGACACACAGTCTATCATCAGTACGACCAGTGTGAACCAAGCGCCGATAGACACTACAAAGGTAGCAGATACTAAACTTCCATCTTCTGCTGTCAATGTATTAGAGTTTAACGACAAAGAGTTGCAACATTATCGCCAGCAGACGGTCAGTATGGTGTTTCAGCATTTTGGTCTCGTGCCACATATGACCGTCATACAAAACGTCGCTTACGGTTTGCGTGTGCGCAAAATGAGTGTAAAGGAGCGTCGTGAATTGGCCCGGCACTGGCTCAATGAGGTTGGTTTGTCAAACTTGGAGCGCAGCTATCCGGATGAGCTGTCAGGTGGGATGCAGCAGCGTGTCGGGTTGGCGCGTGCGCTGGCAACAGACAATCCAATTTTGCTGATGGATGAGGCGTTTTCTGCCCTTGATCCTCTCATTCGTGCTCAATTACAAGACCAACTGCTGGCACTGCAAGAGCGTCTGCAGAAAACCATTGTCTTTATTACCCACGACATTGACGAGGCAGTCAAAGTAGGCCAACGCATTAGTATCTTAAATGGGGGGCGTTTGGTGCAAACGGGCACGCCACAAGAATTACGTCACAATCCAGCTGATGATTATGTGGCACAATTTATGAGCGCTAAAAATTAATTCAGGCTATTTTGTGATGGGCGTACTGGCTCTAATATCTGAATAGGTTCATACTTACTGGTCATTGTTTGTGTCCAATATGGTGTCTTTTCTCCAATCTAGCTTCACATATGGGTGTGTCCCAGCATGAGCCAATGGCGTAGGGTTGCTCTATCTCGCTACTCTTACTGCGTTGTTAAAAAAGTGTAGCAACCCATTCATTACTATTAAAATAGACTCCATCTTAGATGTATACTGTTAAGGCAGCCTAATATAGACAAGGTGTTCTTTATAATAGCTTCAAGTTACAACAGCTTCAAAATATTGACAGACTTTTTAATGAACAAGCTAACTCATCATCAGGTTATAACCATTTATTTCCCCGCAGCTAAGATCTAGGTACTACCTCTGCTTTTCTTAACATATCCCTGTCTTTATTTTGTCTAACAGAGTAATAAGACCATAAGCGACTATGTCACCGCAGCTTATGATGATCGCGAGAATTCGTAAAAAGGACACACAATGCCACATAAAAAAATTCGTAAGAGTGATTACAAAAAAAGTGCCAGTGTACTCACAGCTAGCCCATCGCGTTGGTTCAAAAATGTCCGTGCCTTTGGTGTCACGACAGTACTGAGTGCGGGTATATTGGTTGCTTGTGGTCAAATGAGCAGCGCGGATAATGACGCGAGTAGTAGTACTAAAGTCGGTAAGCAAAACAGCGGGGTGACGAGCTCCCGTGACATGTTGCCGTCCGGTATGCTCCAGCAGATGCAAGCGTTGCCGCAATTGACGAAAGGCTTGGGTGACACAGGCGCAGCAGTGATAGACCCTAACAAGCCAACTTTGGTAAAGTTTTGGGCAAGCTGGTGTCCGCTGTGTTTGGGCACGCTGGAGGAAACAGAAGAATGGCGTACAGATCCTAAATTTGCTGATTTGAATGTTGTTACTGTGGTAAGCCCAGGTCATTTGAATGAAAAAGACGATAGCGAGTTTCGTCATTGGTACGCTGGCGTCCAAGCAGATTATCCACAGCTGCCTGTATTGTCGGATACATCAGGCGAATTGATTAACAAGCTTGGCGTGCAAGTTTATCCAAGCTGGGCAATACTTGATAAAAATGGCAATTTGGTACATTTAGTCAAAGGCAGTATATCGACAGAGCAAGCCTATGCACTCGCAGAGAATGCCGATAACGGTTTTGCTGAGCTTAAAGCCGGCAGCGCCAAACCTACAAACGTGCAAGCATTAGATAACAACAATAAGATTGAGTCCATTGAGCAAAAAAATGGCGTTTACTACAATGATAAAGGTCGTGCGATTAACACGCGCTCAATCTATCTGGCGGGCGGTTGTTTTTGGGGCGTAGAAGCTTATATGGAGCGGGTCGATGGTGTCGTGGATGCCGTATCGGGCTATGCCAATGGCGATACCACCAATCCAAGCTATGAGCAGGTCATTCGCGGTTCGGGACACGCTGAAACCGTCAAGGTTACTTACGATGCAGATAAAATCGATCTTGATACAGTCTTAAAGTATTACTTTCGCGTGATTGATCCAACCAGCCTAAATAAGCAAGGCAACGATCGCGGCGTGCAGTACCGCTCTGGCGTCTATTACACCGATAAAGAAGACAAAGCTGTGATAGAGGCGGCCTTAAAGCGTGTACAAAGTCAATATGAACAAAAAATCGTGGTGGAAAACGAGCCGCTAGACAATTTTTACTTGGCTGAGATGTATCATCAAGATTATTTGGCAAAAAATCCAAATGGTTATTGCCACATTGACTTAAGTCTTGCGGATGATAAACCTGAAGGTACTGCGCGCGCTAAGCTTGCTCCTGTCTCCACAATCGCTGAAACATTAGATCCTAAACGTTATGCGGGTTTTGATAAAGGGGCGCTGAAGAATACACTGACCAAAGCTCAGTATAATATTACCCAAGATGCAGGTACTGAGCGTGCATTCAGTCACGAATATGATGATTTGTTTGCGCCTGGGATTTATGTCGATGTGGTGAGCGGAGAGCCACTCTTTTTATCAACCGATAAATACCAATCTGGTTGCGGTTGGCCAAGCTTTACTAAGCCGATTGACATGCAGGTGATTACGCAGCATGAAGATAAGGCCTTTAATATGGTGCGTACGGAGGTTCGCTCACGTGTCGCAGATTCGCATCTCGGTCATGTATTCCCTGATGGTCCCAAAGATCGTGGTGGCCTGCGTTACTGCATCAATGGCGGGGCTTTGCAGTTTATTCCAGTCGATGTGATGCCGCAGTCAGGCTATGCGCCATTAGTTAAATTGGTGAAATCGTAAGGGTTCTAAAGTTTTTATGTGATTGATTAAAAAGACGTTAAGAGGGCTCTTAGCGTCTTTTTTTATCATCAGTTTTTGGCGGTAATTTTTTAGAAAAAGCCATCAATCGTAGTAATTTTGCGGCAAGCAGTAGCGAGCTGTGAAATAAACAACAAACTTCGTTATACTGAATGGTTATTGATGACTCATTATTCGTGAGTACTCTCATTTGCTTGTCCATATATGATGTCGCTTTGAGTATTGGGTGACGTTTATTTTTTATTTTTGCGTTTTTTTAAGGCCATAGTATGACCGTTACCCATGTTCCTATTATTACCTCCTTACTTGATAACGATTTGTACAAATTTACAATGTTACAAGCGATGCTGCATCAGTTTCCGCAGACGCATGGTGTTTATCGCTTCCGCTGCCGTAATAATAAAGAGGCGCTCTATCCGCTGGCTGATATCAAAGAGCCGCTTGAAAAACAACTAGACAGCTTATGCGAATTACGTTTTTTAGAAGATGAATTGGCGTATTTGCGTGGTTTGCGCTTTATGCGTTCAGACTTCGTTGACTACCTTGAGTTGTTTAAACTTAAGCGTCGTTTTATCACTGTCAGTACGGATAGTAAAGGTCGCTTATTTATCGATATTGAAGGCCCAATGATTCAAGCCATGTTCTTTGAGGTCTTTGTTTTGGCCATTGTCAATGAGCTCTACTTTAGTGCTCTATCAAATGAGAGTGTCATCGAAGAAGGACAGCGCAGACTGGATGAAAAAGTAGCTTTGTTGCATCACTATGCAGCCGAACAAGCAAAAGAAGGCCGGGATACGCCGCCGTTTATTGTTGCTGATTTTGGTACCCGTAGGCGCTTTAGTAAAGCGTGGCAAGCGCATGTGGTTGAGACCTTGCACAACGCTGAACCAAAAATAGTGGGCGGCACGTCTAACGTTTATTTGGCAAAACAGCTGGGGATGACGCCAATTGGCACCATGGCGCATGAGTTTATGCAAGCTTTCCAAGCATTGGATGTGCGTTTACGTGATTCACAAAAAGCGGCGCTTGAAGCGTGGGTGCACGAGTATCGCGGTGACTTAGGTATTGCGCTGACTGATGTCGTTGGGATGGATGCGTTCTTACGTGATTTTGATTTATATTTTGCCAAACTGTTTGATGGGCTGCGTCATGATAGCGGTGACCCCTATATTTGGGGCGATAAGGCGATTGCCCATTATGAAAAATTAAAGATAGATCCCAAAACAAAGGTGCTGACCTTTAGTGATGGCCTGAATCTTGAGAAAGCGTGGGAGTTGCATCAGTATTTCCGAGGCCGTATTAAAACCAGCTTTGGCATTGGTACCAATTTGACCAATGACATGGGTATCACGCCAATTAATATCGTACTAAAACTGGTTGAGTGTAATGGACAGCCTGTCGCTAAATTGTCTGACAGCCCAGGCAAGACCATGATCAATAATGACACGTATCTTGCCTATTTACGCCAAGTCTTTGAAGTGGATGAGCTGGAATAAAGTGCTTAGCTGTCGCTATTTTCTACTTTGTTTTCTTCAGCGAAAGCGGCGTCTAATGCCTGTTGTACCGCATTAATGCGCGTCTCGCAAACGCGATAAGCAGCAATAGATTCTTCAACCGTGGTCATGAGATTGTCAATATCCGGTTCGTCTTGCTGCTGTAGTTCAGCCGCGTTGGTTTTTAGAATATCATAAGCCGCCTTAAAGGTTTTTGGGGCGGCTTTTTTACGTTTGCGAGTAGGGGTGGTCATAGCGTGTCCTAATGTTCAAAATTATGGTTGAGTAAAAAATGAAGTAAATAAACAGACGTGAAATATTTTGAGCTCACAATCTTAATGGGGTCTATAGTCAACCACTTATGTGGCTTTGATATAGTCAATCCTAAATAAAAATAGCACACACTATGCCTCATGCTACGGGTATTGATTTCGCGCAGCCTCTGTCGGCGTAGGCACAGCATGCAAGGGAAATTAATACCCGTAGCACTGTACCTATTTTAAAGTGTGTTAACTATATCTATGATCTGCGCCTTGGCCTTACCGTCTTTTAAGACAATATGTACCGTTTGCTGAGGATGGAGCTGGGCGCTACTGGTAAGTATTTGTTTGTCTTTTTCATCCATAAGTATGGCATAGCCTTGCTTCAGCACACGAGAGGGTCGATGTAGCAGCACAATGTCACGCAGATGTACGCTGTCTCGCTGGGCTTGAATCAGCTGTTGCTGACTACTTTGCATAATTGTCTTTTTATAATTTTGGCTATCATTAGAAGCCATAGATAACTGTTGATAAGCCGAGGCCTGCATCTGTGTGCCCAGCTCATGGGTTAGTCTGGCAGCTTGCTTTACTTGACGTTGAGCACTTTGCTGAATACTGCGCCACGCATAGTCACTGTCTTTTTGTAGTGCGGTTAATCGGCCAGTTGTTTGCGACTGTACGCGGCTTAGTTGGCGCGCTGTTTGTTGCTCTGCCGTATTGAGTTGGCGCTGGGCGGCTTGCTTGATTTGTGCTTGATACTGTAGTGTCTGAGCGATCAATTGTGCTAAATGGCTACTAATGGCGGCGATGACTTTTGACGGTGTATCAAAGCTGGTATGGGCAACTTCATCTAGGACAACTTTGTCACGTTCATGTCCAATCCCGACCCAGACAGGGATGGGCTGTTCGGCCACCAAAGCGGCAAGCTCATAGTCGTTTAGATAAGCCAAATCACCGACAGCACCGCCACCGCGAATAATGACTAATAAATCTGGCAAACGCTGGTAGGTGTCTTGAAATTGCTGCTGAGCGCTGATGATGGCGTGTCGTATCTCAGCGGGTGCATGATTGCCTTGAAAAGTGGCGTGATGGTAATGAAAATGACAAGCACCTGTGCGCGCTAAGCGATTCGCATCGGCTTGAAAGTCTCCCAGTCCAGCGGCTTTTTCGGGTGCAATGACCAGCACATGCTCGATGTCAAAGGGAGCAGGTAGTTGCTGATTGAGGTTTAGTAGTCCTTCACCTGTCAAGCGGTCGACCATTTGCGCATATTGTTTTGCCAAATCCCCTAACGTGTAGCTGGGGTCAATATCTTCAATGGTCAGCGAAAAGCCATACTGAGCATGAAAACCTGCCGACACTTTTAGTAGTACCGTTAAATCGCGGTCAAGTGGCATACCGGTTGCGCGCTCAAACTTCGCTAAAACGCGTGTGGCTTTAAAGCGCCAAAGGTTACCACGGCAGCTGGCAACGACTTTCCCGTCGTCATCTTTTTCCGCTAACTCAAAGTAATAGTGGCCGCCTTTGCTAGACAGGTTGCGAATCTCTGCCTTTACCCAGACACGGTGGTCAAAGGTTTGTTTGATGACCATCTCAACCGCTGACAAGTAATCACTAAGACGCAAGACAGTGTCTTCCAAATGGTCTTCTTGTTCCGCCAATTCAGCCTCCAAGGTGGCCAAGTCTTTGGCAGGCGCCAATACTTTAGCTTGGGTTGCGTTTGAGAGATTGGGTTTGCGCATAGTAGTAGACCATGTGAGTAAAGCTGGGAGGTTGGTTGGGACATAAGCAGCCCTAGATGGGGTAGTTTACCTTAAAAGCACATGCACAAAAAGCGAAGCCAACAAGTTGCATGAGAATCCTTCCCACCGTCTGGTTGGCGACATATAGTCAGTTAAAAATAAAATCGACTACTTGAAGCGTGCTGGTTTTCTAGTTTTTATACCATTCATTCATGTGACTGACAACGAATTACTGACAGCGAAAACTAATGGTGTATTCGTAATCATCGCTACGTGATAAGTCTGGTGAGCCAGTACCGAAAATTGAACCAACCACCGCACCAACTTGACCAACCATACGGCCCGTGCGCTCATCTAAAATACCGTTGTATTTGACCGTGTCCTCGACGATAATCACTTGTTTACGGCCGCAGGTTTTTTGCGCGCTGTCTATGGCATTTTGTTGTGCTTTAACTTTGGTGTCTGCGATGCCAGTCGTTTCATACACAGAGTTAGCACGTTGGATGACTGGTGATGAAGGCGTACTTTGGCAAGCACTCAAGGCAAGTGCCGCCGCTAAAGTGGCTGTGAATGTGACAGTTTTATTCATAGTATTCATAAGTGATTCCTAATTTTTGTCTATTGAACATAAAAATTGAATATCAAAGCTAAGTCGTTACTATATGCTACAAGTGCATCATGCTACAGGTGTATCGCATCAGTGAATATGTTGCTCAACCCCTTTATAAACCTAACCCATTCCTCTCTTCGGTGTCTAGGCGGTTATTGTGTTCTATCTTATCGCAACCTTACCCGTTCATCTGTCACATTGACACAGCAAATCACTTGAAATATAAACCATATCTAGGATAATTGACCTATTCATTCTTAATTAGTAAGTAACTTTATGCAATTGATTCCTGCTCCTGCTGGCGTGCTCGAAGTCGACGCGTTATGGCAACAAGACAACCCTAACGATCCGCAGACCGATACAGTGGCGTTGCTTTGTCACCCGAACCCGTTGTTTGACGGTACGATGAATAATAAAGTGGTCACGACTATGTACCGTTTTGCCCGTGATCACGGTATGCATGTGGTGCGTTTTAACTTTCGCGGAGTGGGTCAGTCAACTGGCGAGCACGATTATGCTGAAGGTGAAGTCGTGGACGCAATGACCGTGTTACAATGGATTGCTGAACAAACCAATGCGCGTAAGCTATGGCTGGGTGGTTTCTCTTTTGGTGGTTATGTGACGGCACGCGTGGCTGAACAGGTGCTTGAGGCCTCTCATGTATGGGGATTGAGCGATTTTGAGATCTCTAAAATTGCGCTTATCGCTCCCTCAGTCGAAAAAAACGACAGTCGTGATTTAAGCTTGCCCGCTGATAAAACCTTTGAGATTTATGGTAATGCGGATGAGGTCATTGATCCTGATAACATGCAGGAATTTGCTGAACGATTGGGAATTGCGGTCAGCGTCGTGGATGGTGCAGGGCATTTTTTTCACGGTCGATTGTCAGAGCTGAAGGGTTTATTAGAAAAACACAGTTTTGATAGGCAGAGCTGAGGTTACTGATAAGATTTTGTCCTGATAATATAAGTCAATATCAGTCCCTTATTTACCATTTATTTATCTAACGATGAGTCGTATTATGAGTTTATCTCCATTGCAACGTTACGAGCAAGCCGTCAGTACGGACGACTTTACTCGAGATGAGCAGCAGTTCAAGGCCATGAGCTATCTTGATGAGATTTATCATCAGCTCGTCAACCGTGTGGAACAAAAAAAGGGTTTTTTTAGCTTTTTAAAGTCTAAGCCTACCGCTCCAAAAGGTTTATACATGTGGGGAGGAGTGGGCCGCGGTAAAACATGGATGATGGATATGTTTTACGATTCTCTCACTACCCCGCGCAAGATGCGTCTGCATTTTCATCATTTTATGCAGCGGGTACATCAAGAACTAAACAAGCTGCAAGGTGAGAGTGACCCATTAGAGAAAGTCGCTGACATTATCTATGAAGAAGCGGTCATCATTTGTTTTGATGAGTTCTTTGTCTCTAATGTCTCTGATGCCATGATCTTAGGTGATCTGTTTACCATGCTGTTCAATCGCGGTATCACTTTGGTTGCCACCTCAAACATTGAACCGTCCGGACTTTATAAAGACGGGTTGCATCGTGACCGTTTTTTGCCTGCTATTGCTGAAGTTGAGCGCCATACCACGGTGATGAATATCGATTCAGGTATTGACTATCGTTTGCGTGTCTTGCAGCAAGCGGAGTTATATGAATCGCCCTTGACAAAGGCAAATCATCACTGGCTCGCCAACCGATTTGCTAGCTTATCTACCAATCAAAAAATCAGTAATGAGCCTATTACGGTTAACGGCCGTGAAATTCGGATCAACGCTCGCACTGAAGACATTCTATTTTGTGATTTCCGCCATCTATGTATGGAGCCGCGCTCAGCCGCTGACTTTATTGAAATCGCTAAGCGGTTTAACACAGTGCTGGTCAATGCCGTACCAGCGCTAGACGATGACTTGCGTGATCCGACGCGCCGTTTTATTTACCTTGTTGATGAGTTCTATGATCGCCGCGTAAAGCTTCTGGTACGAGCAGAGCAGTCGATTTTAAATCTGTATCAAGGAGAGAAGCTGGCGTTTGAGATTGAGCGTACACGCTCACGCCTGCTTGAGATGCAGTCAGAAGATTATTTGCGCATGGACCATCGGGTAGAAGATGCGGCGTAAAAGTTCGTGTTAACCACCTCTCAAAAACCTTTACTTCTCAGGTAGCGGGTGATTCATGGTGAATTAACTATATGACATAAAAAATTTGGTTTTTTGCATGAAAAAAAAGTAAGAGACAATAATAAATAAGGATAGACGATGACGGTATTTGATGAAAATGACAAAGTAAAAAATGGGAACAAGTTGCCCCTAAAACATAGGATAACAGAGTATCCGCCATTGTCTGCTGAAGCGTTGATCGGTTGGATTAATTCAAGACGCAGTATGGGCAATTTGGACACCCCCGCACCGACGCGCGCCCAGATCGAAACGGCGATTGAGTGCGCAGCAACGGCACCTGACCACAAAAAGTTGTCTCCGTGGCGCTTCATCGTGACACAGGGTGATGCTCGTCATGATTTGGGTCGTGCTTTGGTCGACGCTGCTCAAGCAAAAGCGGTGCGAGAAGGAGAAGACTTGTCTGAAAAAGACCTCAAAAAGGCCCAGACCATGCCGTTACGGGCGCCCCTTATCATCACGGTGGTCACTAAAATACAAGCACACAAAAAAGTCCCTCCTTTTGAACAACTGCTCAGTACTGGTGCTGCTGTACAAAATCTTATTTTGGCACTAAAGGCTCAAGGTTTTAGTACGGTATGGCGTACGGGTCTATTGTGTAATGAGCCCGCTGTCAAAGCGTATTTTGACGTCGGTCCAGATGATTATGTGACGGCTTTTGTTTATACTGGTACCAGTCCAAAAGATGAACCCGCACGTAAACCGATTGATATCGAGCCATTAGTCAGATTTGAGTCATAATATGGCTGAACGCTGCCCGTTCAATAAAATGATCGTTAAAAAGCCAGAAAATCTCAAAATTTAACCATGATAAATTCTACTAATAATAAGTCAGTCAACACGGATAAAAGAACATGACCAGCTCTAATGATAGCAATACAGACATCGGCAATGATGACAGTGAGATGAGTAAGAGTGCTCCTGAAAAGCAAAACAGCCTGCTGGCAGGTATCATCGAACGTGCTAGCAAATCAGGTATCGGCCGTAAGAAATTGAATCCTAGTGCGGTAGAATCATCGGTGGCAAAAAACATGGCAGAGATACACAGTAGGCCCACCAAGCTGCGTTTGGCATTTTTAGGTGGTGGTAGTTTTGGTACGGCCATGGCAAACTTAGCCGCTCGTAATGGCTGTGATACCACGCTGTGGGTACGGAATAAACGTACGGTAAAAGCCATGATAAAGACCCAAACCAATAAAAAATATCTGCCAAGTTATAAGCTTGATGATCGTTTAAAGTACAGCCATGACTTAGCAGCCACGGTTAAAGACAAGGACATTGTGTTTATCGCTGTACCTGGTTTGGCTTTTCGTGAGACTTTAAAAAATATCGCTCCTTTTATCAGCGGTCAGTCTATCGTGTCATTGACCAAAGGGATGGAAAAAGATACTTTTGCTTTGATGAGTGACATTATTAAAGACGAGCTGCCAGAAGTAAATTTTGGCGTGATGTCAGGTCCAAATCTGGCTATCGAAATTATGAAAAACATGCCGTCTGCGACAGTGATTGCTAGTGAGTCTGAGCCACTGCGTCATGCAGTTCAAGCGGCACTACACAGTGCCTTCTTTAGAGTTTTTGCCAGCGATGATGTGAAAGGCGTAGAGCTCGGTGGTGCCCTCAAAAACATTTACGCGATAGCCATGGGGATGGCGTCAGCCTATGATGTCGGTGAAAATACCAAAGCAATGATATTAACGCGTGCGTTAGCAGAGATGAGTCGTTTTGGCGTGGAAGCAGGCGCGAATCCGCTCACATTTTTAGGACTGTCTGGTGTTGGAGATTTATACGCCACCTGTAGCTCAGAGTTGAGTCGCAACTACCGTATCGGTACGATGCTTGGTCGTGGTATGAGTATCGATGCAGCAGTGAAAAAGCTGGGTCAGACCGCTGAAGGGGTAAACACCATTCAGCAGGTGCACGAAAAAGCCACCAAAGAAGGCATATATATGCCAATTACCCACGCCCTTTACGCGGTTATTTATGAAGATAAAGCTGCCCTAGGAGTCGCGCTACACTTAATGGAAGCAGGTTTCCGCAGTGATGTTGAGTTTGTCATGGCTCATGATCATAGTAATGCGGCGCTTACTGCCCACATGAAAACGTCAAATAACAGCCCTGACGATAAAAAAGACGATGGTGACCATAAATAAAGCACCTCAGACAATACTATGCTGTTATTAGCCTACAGGGCAGTAATGATGTCGATAGGGCAGTAATGATACAAAGTCACAATAAAAAAACATACCAAAAAATGTACCAAAAAAGATAGGACAAGGACGGTTATGAAAATTATATTAGTACGTCATGGTCAAGCAGAAGATGAGACGCGTCCAGATAGTGCGCGTCAGTTGACGAAATTTGGGCAACAGCAAGCGGCACAAACCGCAGAATATGTGACGACTCACTATCATCCAGATCGTTTTATCGTGAGTCCTTATGAACGGGCGCAGCAAACCCTAGCAGAGTTTCAATCGCGAGCGTCTGAAGTGCCAGTAACTATACAGGACAATATTACACCCTCTGATGAAGCTCGTAAGGCGTTAGTAGACCTTGCTAATGTAGAAGCAGAGTGCCTTGTGGTGGTTTGCCATATGTCTATTATTGCCCACCTTGCTGGACTGCTAACAGGGGAGTATCCTGAGTCGTTTTCTTTAGCAGAAGCAAGGGTGCTTGAGATGGACTTTGTGATGAGCGGGATGGCCAGTGAAATTGATCGTTTCGTTCCTGATCAGCCGTATTGAGGGTAGTCGCTCTTTTATCACCGCTTTTATTTAATTAAGGACACGCTTAGTGTTACACGTTTGGTTACGAGCGCAGCATAGCCCGCTAGCTGTCTGGCATGAAGATGTACAAAGATGGCAGTCAGTCGATGGTTGGCAACAGCTGCAAGCTATCTATGGTAGTTATAAATCCAATACGCGAAAGACGGTGTGTCTATACTTTCCTTCCAGTCATGTACTACAGGTAGATACTGAGCTGAGTGCCGCTCAGCTTAAGCAGCTGGGCCACAGTGGCAAGCAGTATCTGTTTGAAGAGACTTCCTTAACCCCTGTGGAGCAGTTGGCCATTCGTCAAATCAGTCATGCTGACAGTCACCAACTGTATGCACTGGCGCAGAGTGATATTGAGTCATGGCAGCAAGGTGCTAAGCTGGCTGGTATGAGCATAGTGGCACTACTTCCTGACTTTTTATTACTGCCAACGCCAAACGATCCCGCCGGTCAGCAAGTAACACTTTATCAAGATACGTACACAACGCTACTGCGCCAGTCGTTGCATCAGGGCATGGCTGTCAGCTATTTGCCATTAATTTTTGAGCGCTTCTCGCGTTTGAATGAAGTTAGCGTCTTGTCGCCTATTGACGCCTCTGGTTTCTCGCTCACCCAGTCTATCAGTGACAGCTTTACTGACAGGATGGAAACTGATGATGGTAACGATTTACAGAAATTATCAACGAGCGCTGACTTTATGGCGCAAACAGAAAGGCTTATTACTGAGCACCAGTTGTTGTTAACCAAATCTCCTACGTCGACGCCAACGCCTCTTGAAAACCCTGACCGTCATGCGCTTAATTTCTTTGTTAAATCTACGGATTCACAGCTATCACCATATTTGCGTGTGGCGATCATGGTAGCACTGTCAGCGTTGGTACTACAGATGGCGACCGATGGTGTGCAATGGTATCAGTATAATCAAGCGACAGCGGCGACCAAGAACGAGATTGCTAGGCAATATCAATCTTGGTTTGCGGATGAGCCACTGAGCAGCCGTACAAAATTGCAGGTACAGTTGCAGCCTAAGCTGCGTAGCGATAGCCAAGCCACGGCCTCTCATATGGCAGCCTTGGCTCGAGTGTCGCCTTTAATCAAACAATCCTCACTGCGCGCGCAAGCATTAGTCATGCAGCCATCGACCCTTAGTTTTACGTTGATTGCGCCTGACCGCGGTAGTCTTGATAAATTTGCAAGTACACTGACTGCAGAGGGTTTACATGCCAAACTGGAGCAAGTGAATGGTAATGAGCAAGGACAATTTAGTGGTCAAGTTACTGTGAATGTCGTAGATAGTAGCGATAAGCAAGCAAATATGGCGGCATCATAATCTATTAGCCATTTATTTAGTAGCAGTAAGTTTAGAGAAGGTCAGAAGATGAAACCATTACAGCGCCGCGCAAAACGTAATACCGTCACCTCTGATAATACGACCAGCAATGGCTCCATTGTCTTATCAGGACACATGAACCGTTTTCAAAGTGTGTTATCAGCGCGCTGGCGAGCATTGTCTTCACGCGATCAATTGGCGTTGACCATATTGTCCATATTTTTATTGTTATTTATTGGGGGCTACGGTGGCTATAGTCTCCATCAAGCGGCAAATCATAGTAAGAGTAACTATCAAGAGCAAGTCGCTGATTATTTTTGGTTGCGTGCTCAAGCGGATAATATTGATCGCAGTGAGCTGAACGCGGCCAACGGTGATGACACGGTAATGCCACCTGCTACTACTGTCAGTGCGTTGTTAAACGATGCAGGTATCGCAAATGCTCAAGTAGTCGCGGTTGGTGATGCTGTGCAATTGAGCTTTAGTCATGCCAGTCAAGCAGTGGTTAGTGGAGCGCTTGGCAAACTTGAACAGCAGGGCTGGCAGTTTACTCAGCTGTCTATGCAGCAAGATCTGACCAACAAATCTATTCAAGTACAAGCGACGGTTACGTCATAGCCGACACCTTATACCGAGTTATTAAAATAATGATTTGGCATGAGCCTCATTGAAAAACGGCTTGTCTGGCACAATCAAACAGTTATTAGTCATTATCAGACCGAGATACTTATGATGGATCACTCTACTGATCAAAATCCTGATGAGCGTGTACAGCATCACACCAAAACTGCTGACCGCCGTGATCGTGATTCTATTGATACAATGGCTGACTATGAAGTTGAGGTTGCCCAACGAGGACAGAATAGTATGATGAGCGACAATAAGCGCCGTTCTTTAATCACTTATAATCACATTACGTACTTCTTGTACGTGATCAGTTATTTTACCGCTGGTTTGCTGTGGATTGTGCCGATTGTGATGAACTATGCGAAACGACATGACGCTGATGGCTCATGGTTGGCCACACATTTTGACTGGCAGATTAAGACCTTTTGGTACAGTATCGTCTGGTTTTTCTTAGGTTTTCTCATTATTACCTTTGCGTTGGGCGGTTTTGGCGTCAGTATGCTAGCTGATAGCGGAAATGTCGCCATCGGCTCAGTGCTACTGGCTGGGTTTGGCTTGCTGGTTATGATCTTCACTTTTGTCTGGCACCTTTATCGTATCATTCGCGGCTGGATAGCCTTGACTGATGGTCGTCCTGTGCCGTAATTACTGCTTATAAATCGCGGCATTTAGCTAAGTGGGAGTGCGATTTATATCAGCAGTTCAGGGTTCGTTTATACAGGCTGGCTGCTGTTTTGATGTGAAAATTTACCGCATGAAACTTTGCTCTTATTTCAGTTAAGCTGATATAATCGCAGCGCCTGATTTTATTCACATTCTCCATTCACTATTTCTTTCGAGCAGGGTCTGCCATTACTATGTCTTATGCCTTACTTCGCCCTTTTTTGTTTAAAATGGATCCTGAACACGCTCACGAGATGACCTTATCCTTATTGGATAAAGCTCATAAAGCGCGTGCTTTGGGTTTGGTATACGGTCAGTCGATGCAGCCAACAGACTGTATGGGGTTGCAGTTTTCTAATCCAGTTGGTCTAGCAGCAGGTTTGGATAAAAACGGTGACTATATTGATGCACTCGCTGAGCTGGGCTTTGGTTTTATAGAAGTGGGTACGGTCACCCCAAGGCCACAAGTCGGTAATGACAAGCCAAGATTGTTTAGAATCAAACAAGCAGATGCCATCATTAATCGTATGGGTTTTAATAATCAGGGTATTGATTATCTGATTGAAAACGTCAAACGCTGTAAATATAAGGGCAATATTGGCATTAATATCGGTAAAAATGCCGATACGCCAGTGGAACAAGCCGCGGATGATTATGTCTACTGTTTAGAGCGTGCCTATCCGCACGCCTCATATATCACTGTCAATATCTCCTCTCCAAACACCAAAAATTTACGTGATTTGCAGAGTGGGGACGCATTAACACAACTCTTGGATACGATTAAAAACCGCCATAGTCAATTGGCAACTGAATATGGTTTTTATGTGCCATTGGTACTTAAAGTTGCCCCTGATTTAGAACCGCTACAAGTAGACTATATCTCGCAGCAGTTATTGGATTTTGAGATTGATGGTTTGATTGCCACCAATACGACATTGAGCCGCGTGGGTGTCGAAGACTTGCCCGATGGTGATCAGATGGGCGGTCTATCCGGTCGACCAGTGAGCCACATTAGTACTCAGATTTTACAACAGTTCTCTGATCAGCTAGATGATAAAGTAACATTGATAGGAGTAGGCGGCATTGATAGTGGCGCTAAGGCGGTTAAAAAAATTGAAGCGGGTGCCGACATGGTGCAGCTCTATACTGGGCTTATCTACCGTGGGCCTGGACTGGTACAGTCTTGTATTCAGGCAATCGGTGGCTACTATGATGCGATGGAAAGCTAACCCGTCCGTCAAACCATTGCCATTAATTGTCACAAAATGAGTAAAAGGGCGTGGTGATAAGTTGAATAATCAATGATTAACTTTAGTATAAAACCCGAAGTAAACACTCGCTAAGAATGAATTGAGTATGAGGCGTAAACATGAGTGGTCTGGATATCGTGATTGCTGTTGTTGTCTTAATTGGCTTATGGCGCGGCTTTCAAGTAGGACTGATTAAGACAGCAGTTGGCTTGGTGGGTTGGTTTATTGCGCTGATTGCCGCTACGCGTTTGGCAGGCTCAGTCTCGCCTCAGTTATCCGGCATTGTGCAAAACCCTGTGTTGCAAATGGCCATGGCTTTTTTATTGGTGGTGATTGCCATATTGGCTGTCATGCACTTAGTGGCTTTTGTTTTCTCAGGCGTGCTTAAAACCCTTCGTTTGGGTCTCGTGGACAAGATGGCAGGTGGTGTGCTGGGTGCGGCCAAAAATGTGTTGATGGTGTTGGTTATTCTGAGTGTCAGTGCCCCGTTATTGGTGCAGCTACCACAGTGGCAAACGTCAGTACTTGCCCCTGAACTACTGCCTTATGCACCGATGGGTAAAGAGTTGGTTTCAGATGTGTTAGGGGTAGCATGGAATCAAGTCAACCAGTCATAAATATTCATACCTCTAAACTTAATATGGCACTTCTTGTCACTTTTATTTTTTGAGTCTGACTTTTATAGCATCTTCTTTGTAATTCATCCTTGATATTATTTTATTGAGCAGCAGTATGGGGTGATAAAGGACAAACACTGAATTATTAACAGATTAGTTTGCCCATCATCAAAAAAACAATATCAAAAAGACAATCATTCGTTAAATCTCTAACAAACGTCATCAGGTAGGCGGTGAGTGGTAGCTAGTGTTTTTAATAGTACTGCCAGAAATTTTACCGTCATTGTAGTACTAATGTGTAGGTCAAAATAGGATATAACTATGTGTGGAGTCATTGGGGTTGCCGCTCATGAGCCAGTCAATCAGATTCTTTATGATGGCTTGACGATGCTACAGCATCGCGGGCAAGATGCAGCTGGTATTGTCACTTTACAGGATGGACGACTCTATCTGCGTAAAGAAAACGGTATGGTACGTGACGTTTTCATGAATCGCCATATGATGAAGCTGGTCGGCAAGTTTGGTATTGGTCATGTTCGTTATCCAACGGCTGGTACCTCTAGCAGCGCCGAGGCTCAGCCTTTTTATGTCAACTCGCCTTACGGCATCACGCTTGCGCACAATGGTAACTTGACCAACGCTGAGAGCTTGGCTAAGTCATTGTACATCGAAGATCGCCGCCATCTTAATACCGACTCAGATTCTGAAGTACTATTAAACGTACTGGCTCATGAAATGCAGAATCTAGACAAAACCCATCCAACAGCTGATGATATCTTTAAAGCCGTCACGGCTGTCTATAGTCGCTGTGAAGGTGCGTATGGTGTGGTTGCCTTGATTACTGGCCATGGTTTGCTTGCATTTCGTGACCCAAATGGTATTCGTCCGCTTATTTTTGGCAAACGCATGGCAGAAAACGGCGGCACCGAATATATGGTCGCGTCAGAGTCGGTGGCATTGACAGGGTCAGGGTTTAGTATCGTTCGTGATGTCAAACCAGGCGAAGCTATTTTTATTGATTTGGATCATAATCTACACACTCACCAGTGCGTAGAACAGCAAGAGTACACGCCTTGTATCTTTGAATACGTCTATTTTGCCCGTCCAGATTCAATCATGGATAACATCTCAGTGTACAAATCCCGCTTACGGATGGGTGAAAAACTGGCAGATAAAATCCTTGCAGACTGGGGCGAAGATCATGATATCGATGTGGTCATTCCTATTCCTGATACCTCGCGGACGTCAGCGATGGAGTTAGCCCTTAAGATGAATGTTAAATACCGTGAAGGTTTTATGAAAAACCGCTATATCGGTCGTACCTTCATCATGCCAGGTCAGCAACAACGTAAAAAATCGGTGCGCCAAAAGCTCAGCGCTGTACCATTAGAGTTTAAAGGCAAAAACGTGTTGTTGGTTGATGATTCTATCGTTCGTGGTACGACGTGTCATGAAATCATCCAAATGGCACGCGATGCAGGGGCTAATAAAGTCTTCTTTGCGAGTGCGGCGCCACCAGTAAAATATCCAAACGTCTATGGTATTGATATGCCAGTGCGTAGTGAGCTTATTGCCTCTGGTCATACGGTGGAAGAAGTGCGTGACATTATCGGCGCTGATCGGTTGATTTTCCAAGACTTGGACGATTTGATTGATGCCGTAAAAGATACCAAACATAGCAAAGTTGAAGGCTTTGACTGTGCAGTATTTAATGGCTGCTACATTACTGGTCAGATTAATGAAGCCTATCTTGATCATCTACAAGAACAGCGTAATGACACCGCTAAGACAGGCAAAAAAGGCGTACAAATCGTTGCGGATACCCCAGTCGATATGATGGGTGTCGAAGAGATGTAACCAATTAAACCTTCTTACGTTTTCAGAAAAAGGCTGTATTCTTATTAGAATGCAGCCTTTTTTAGATAGGACGATTGATTATGATGGTGAATTGGCACTATCGATTGGTCTTAATGATTGGTACTGCTGTTAGCTTAGAAAATTGGTGAATATCCACAGCAAGCCGTTAATCGCAGCGATACCGACGACCATACTTACCAGTAGCTGACGGCTGATATGATAAATTAATAACACCAAAAGTAGCGCGCCAACTTGTGCCATTAGCAAATGTAAATCTGCGCTATTTAGATCAGTAGACGCAGACAAGTCCTGATAAGAGAGGCTGGTTAACATAAGCAAGACCATGACTGATAGCGGTAAGCTCTCATTCAGTCGATGGAGCCAAGGCGTGTCCAAAAGCTGCTTAGGGATCAAAGCGGGAAGGGCGCGAATCATAAAGGTAACAGCGGCCATCGCAAAAGTGGCAAAAATAAGATAGCTACTACTCATCGGTTTCTCCTAGCAAGCTGTGCTGTGTCCAAAAACCACGGGCTAAAATTAATAGCATACAAATGGTAATCGCTACCAACAACAGCCAGTTGCTAGTGAAAATAGAAGCTACGGCTAAAGAGATTACAGCAATGCCAATGGGAAAATAACGTTTGATACTTTGAAACTGCTCATAAGCCAAAATGACAAACAGACAAACCAAGGCAAAATCCAAGTGTGGGACCAAATCGCTGAGTGTACTGCCGATCATTACGCCAATCACACTTGCTAGCACCCACCAGCTTTGGTTAAAAAGACTGATCGGCAGTATCAAAGCTGACCGTACCTCATTCGGCAAACTGGTCATGACCGAAAAGGTCTCGTCCGTCAGTGCAAACAAGCAATAGGTTCGGGCAAGTTTGCGTGTTGGTAGATACTGCAGTAATGGCATACCATAAAACACATGGCGCAAATTAATAGCGGCAATGTTGGTTGCGATATTGCCAATCGGTAAACCAGCGCTTAGCATCGGCAAACAAGCGTATTGAGCAGCGCCTGCATATAGAATGACACTAAGCATAATGACTGCCCATATAGGGAGTCCAGCAACTTGTGCCAGCACCCCAAAGGCAATGCCTGCCGGTAAATAGCCCATGGCTACTGGCAAGCTTTTTTTGAAGCCTTCAGCCCAGTCATATCGGGCTTCAAACTGCTGATTTAATTCATTTGAATGCGTCGTCACGTAATATCCTAACCTTTATTACTGTAATTTTTCATAGCGACCTGTTTGCTGAGCGCGGTACAAGAAGCCACCTAAAATAATCATTCTCAATAACAATAAACACCAGACACTTAGCCAAATGCCTGTCATGTCCCACTGCTGATAGAGCAGCCAGCTAAGGGGGAAAAATATAGCGGCTAGTATCAGAGCAGCATTGCGGATCACACTACCAGCAGTTAAGCCAAAAAATATGCCGTCCAACCAATAGGCGCCGACCCCGACGATGGGTAGCAGTACTGCATAAAGATGGTAATCATAAGCAAGCGCAAAGACGGAGTCGATATTGGTCATAAATTGCAAGTACGTTGGCATGGCAAGCCACCATGTCGCACTTAACGACACGGCCAGCCCATAACTGACCACACCTGTGCGCATCACGATAACACGAAAACGCGTCCAATCGCGGCGTCCCGCAGCTTGACCGCTCAAGGTTTCAGCGGATACTGCCACGCCATCAAGGGCAAAGGCTGAGATACTAAGTACTTGCAGTAAAATGGCATTGGCAGCCAGTATGACGTCGCCACCTTGGGCGGAAAGACGCGTAATCCAAGCAAAGCTTAACGTTAAGATAAGCGTACGGATAAAAATATCTTTATTAAGTGAAAATAGCCTAAGCATCTTTTCTTTAGTGAAATGTTGCCGATCAGCCTCAAACAGTGCCAACCAAGATATTTGCAGATGTTGACGACTGAGCCATAAAGCCAATAACACACCCAACCAAAATGCGATGGTGGTGCCCAGTGCCACACCAACCAACCCCATCTGCATCACAAAGACAAAGAACAAAGTTAGTCCAACGTTAAGGATGGCAATAAAGCCCTGCTGATAGAGCATATAACGTGTTTTGCCTTGACCGGCAAACCAACCAATAAAGGCAAAGTTCATCAGCTCAGCGATAACCCCCCAAAAGCGTACGTCTAAATAGGTCTTTGCCGCAAGACCACTGGCAGGGTTGGCTGATAAAGCTTGTAAACCGACGTCAATCAGCCAAGGCTTTGCGAGTAGCAAAATAGCCCCGATAACAAAGGCCAATAGTAAGGCACGTTGCAAAATAGACAGTAGGGGGGATGGCGTCAAAGGTGATGATGTTGCCGTGGCGTTTATAGAACTATCAACGTGGTTGGCCAATTCTCCCAGCGCTTGCGCCGACAGCCCAGACGAGGCGTACTGTAAAAAGTTAAAACTGACGAGTACCAAGGACAACAACTGTATGGCCAAGCCCATACCCGCAAGTTTGGCGGTATCGTTCATATTGCCCACGATCGCTGTATCGATAACGCTTTGTAACGGCATGGCCAAGTTGGCCAATAATACGGGCAAAGCAATAGCAATGATACGGGTATATCGGGTATCAATCGGTGGCATCGTACTAGATGGCGGCGAGATAGTCATTGGTATTTTCGACTCGTTTATGCTTAAACAATAAAGAGAGTGCGGTTCGTTAATTGACGCCACGAGGCAAGCGTAGCATTTTTGCTCATTCAGCAAAAAACAGCTACAAAGACAAAAGCACCTAGACTCATTATTCACGAGTCAGGTGCCTTTATTAAACGTCATTACCGTTCAATCAACCGTTTAACGAATCACGATTGGGTATTATTGATCATTATTCTATTCAAACATTTTTGGATCATTAAAAGTGACAATTTCTTCTTCAAACTCTGGTTTTACTTTTACGATAAAGTCATCACGCGATAGACCCATACGCAGTGGGATTGAACTTGCAATATAAGTAGATGAGTAAGTACCAGCAAGTAAACCAATGAAAAGTGCCACTGAGAACCAGTACAGGCCATCACCGCCTAAGAACATCATAGCAAGTACAACCAATAGGACGGTTGAGATGGTCATAATCGTACGGCGCAGGGTTTCTGTTAACGATAAATCAATGGTCTGGCGCGGTGTGATACCCCGGACACGGCGGAAGTTTTCACGAATACGATCATAAACGACGATAGTATCGTTCAATGAGTAACCAATCAACGCCAAAATAGCTGCTAAGACGGTCAAATCAAATGGGAAGCCAAATAAGGCAAAAACGCCGATAGTCACGATAGCATCATGGAACAGCGACAGAACCGCGCCAAGAGACAGTTTAAACTGAAAGCGTAGGGCAACGTAACCGAGCATACAAAGGAGTGCCAATACTAACGCCATGACTGAGTTTAAGTAAACTTCATTACCAACTTGGCTACCGATAATATTAACGTTACTGATCTCGGCGGTATTATTAGGCAGGGCTAAAGCTTGAGTCAGGCTGGCACTAAGTCCATCGATGTTGTCAGACTGAGGCGGCAGACGTACCAGTAGCTCTTCTCGCGTACCAAGGTATTGCACCACTGCATCATCAAAACCGTTATCAGCCAATGCTTGCACGACTTCAACCTGCTCAACAGGCTGCTCGTAACGCACGTCTGCGGAGACACCGCCAGTAAAATCAAGCCCTAGGTTCAGACCGTTTACTGCGATAGCAATAATACTAGCAATGACCATCAGTAAAGACAAAATCGCCATTGGCTTTTCTATCTTCATAAATGGAATGATGCGTTGGTTACCAACGGCTTTGATACCACCTTCAGCTTGTGCGGCTGCGTCGTCAGCTGCATCACCCAGTGCTAAATCAGGGTCAATAGCGGTGTTGGTATTAAGGGTTTGTGTGGCCAATGCTTGACTGGTTTTCCCGCTGTTTTTACCACTACGGCGAGTCTTATTTTTACTCGTTTCTGCCGTGGCCGGGTTATTGGTTTGGGTGTTACTGCCTTTACCATCGCGGCGTGGTTTTTTGCGTCGGCGCGTGCTGGCATTAGTAGTGTCTGAGCCACCTGAACCATTTCGATCTGGGGTATTTTGCTGTTCTAGAGGATTGTTCTTATCGATCGCCATAGTGTTCTCCTAACCGATGCTCAAACGTTTGATAGATTTACGCTTACCGTAAGCAATTTGTACCAGCGCACGTGTGACCAAAATAGCGGTAAATAGTGAGCTGACAATACCAATAGCTAGCGTAATCGCAAAGCCTTTAATCGGGCCAGTACCAATTGCAAATAGAATAAATGCGACCAATAAGGTGGTAATGTTGGCATCGAAAATACTACTAAATGCTCGGTCAAAACCTGCCACGATAGCCGATTTTGGCCGTACCCCGTTTGCAATCTCCTCACGTATTCGCTCAAAGATCAGCACGTTGGCATCGACCGCCATACCGATGGTTAAGACGATACCAGCGATACCAGGCAGGGTCAGTGAGGAACCTAAGATGGACATAATGGCAATGATGATAATAACGTTCACAGCTAGCGCCACGTTAGCAATGACACCAAACAGACGATAGAAAATAATCATAAAGACAAAGACTAAAAGATAACCGACCTGAGTAGAGAACAAGCCTTTATCAATATTTTCTTGACCTAATGATGGGCCGATGGTGCGTTCTTCTACAAAGTACATCGGTGCAGCAAGTGCGCCTGAGCGTAACAAAAGGGCAAGCTCGGCGGCTTCCGCACTGCTGTCAAGACCAGTAATACGAAATGATGAGCCAAGTACCGCTTGAATGTTGGCACGGTTGATGACTTTGGTTTCAGCATAAGGCGTTCTAACTTCAACAGTCTCGCCAGTTGCTGGGTCTTCTTCATAAGTGATTCTTTGCTTGTTTTCGATAAACAATACGGCCATCTGCTTACCAACAGCAGTACGTGTGGCGTTCTGCATGAGCTTACCGCCAGCACTATCCAAGGTAATACTCACTTCAGGAGAGCCGCTTTCGTCAACGCCAGTTTGCGCATTGGTCACTTTATCACCAGTCACAATCGCTTGGCGCTCAAGCAATACAGGGGGGCCATCGAGTGTTTCAAATGGGAAGGCTTCAGTCCCTGCAGGCGGAATACCACCCATGTAGTTTTCGCTGTCTTCAGCGACCATACGGAACTCAAGGTTGGCAGTACGTCCAAGGACACGCTTGGCTTCTGCGGTATCTTGTACACCTGGTAGCTCAACGACGATACGACTAGCACCTTGTGATTGTACTAAAGCTTCAGTCACACCGAGCTCGGCAATACGGTTACGTAAGGTCGTTAAGTTTTGATTGACCGCATAACTGTTGATTTCATCGAGTGTGGCATCGTTGTAGGCTAGAATTAACGCAGGACCTTGGGCATCTATTGAAGATTGCAAGCTAAACGTGTTGCCCATCGAACCTTGTAGCACGTTCTGTGCACGGTTACGCGTGTCTGTATCTGCAAAATGTAGTACCACACTTCGTTCTTCAGTTTTAATGCCTTTAATCGCAATTCGCTCAGATCGTAGCTCACGACGCATATCACGGCTAGCACTGGTCAAACGCTGCTCAAGCGCCTTATCCATATCGACTTCTAGCACAAAACGTACACCGCCCCGTAAATCAAGACCCAGTTTCATCGGTTTTGCCCCGATATCACGTAGCCACTGCGGGGTCGTCTGCGCCAAGTTAAGCGCGACCACATAGTCTTCGCCTAAGTTCTGACGTAGCACTTCTTGTGCTTTTAGCTGGTCGACTGGATTGTCAAGGCGTACTAGCGCACTGTTGCCCTCAAACGTGCCATCATGATTGTTCAGTCCAGCCTCTTCAAGCAAGCTCTGAGACTGGGTCAAGATACCTTCAGACAGCTGTGTACCTGCGGCTGCGCTAGTAATCTGCACGGCAGGTTCGTCAGGGTAGAGGTTCGGGGCAGCATATAGACCGGCAATGATTAGCACGACGGCAATAAGTAAGTATTTCCAAGCGGGATATTGCATAATCACTTCTTTAGGTTGATAAACGACTGGCGACGTGGGCCACACGTTAGCAGATGGGAAGTTAGCGATAGCGATGGTCGAATGCCGTATTCAGCACTCATGGTAATGCACCATTGCGATCATCCGCGATGATAGTAACGCGTAAAACAGTAAAGCAAATAATACAGAGGTATCTTTATCTAGTCACCATAAATCTTATAGAGGAAACTGATAAGGACAGTGTGTTGGAAAAGTAAGCTGACTATCGCCACTTTCCTTCACTGCTTTAATAGCGAAAAATGACCGTAAACAATGTACGGTCATTTTTTAGTCGTTATATCCATTAAGGATACGACTGTTAAAAAATCACTACTAAAAAGCTAGTAATAATTAAACGCTTTCGATAGTGCCAGCCGGCAATACTGAAATAACTGAAGCACGTTGTACCTTTACATCTGTGTTGTTATTTAGGCTAACCACTGCATAGTCGCCTTCTAAGTCTTTAATACGACCCATTAAACCACCAGCAAAGATGATTTCACTACCCACAGTCAGTGAGTTGACCATGGCACGGTGCTCCTTGGTACGCTTAGACTGCGGGCGAATCACCAAAAAATAGAAAATTGCAAAAAAAGCGACAGGCAGTAGGATTTGACCAAATAGGGACGCAGCACCTGCAGTTTCTGGGGCAGCATGGGCAGCTTGGATAAATAAGCTCATAGTTTCTCTCAGTAAGTCATGGACAATAATAAAATTAAACGCATAGTAACAAAAAATCCCAGACTTGGTAACTGTTAATAATAGGCTGAGAATGTTTTTCTACTGGCAAAGCGCTGAAAGTGGAGCAAACTTCACCTATTAACAGGCTGATAGGTCATCGTAGGGAAATAAAGGGTATCAAAAAATAAAGACATAAAAACAGTGTCTTATTGTGAAATAGTAGCATCAGTGCTACTATCAAATGGCAGTAGTTATTTGTGTTTAGTCGTCTTTGTTTATTAGACTACTGTCCCTTTTTCCTCTTATTTGTTTAGGTTACCGAACTTGTTCACCACTTTTATGCTTTTCCCTCGTTTGTGTCGTGCGCGCGCTCATAAAGAAGCGTCTGCTAAACCTCCTCCGACAACGCGCCATTGCAAGCGTCTTGATCGTAGGAGTCCCGTCTCGCGGCTAGCGGCATTGTTTGCCATGCTCATGACGCTATTGCCTTATCCTGCCTTTGCAGCGGGGGGCGTAGCAACCACAGAAGCCCTCGCAGAGCCAACGGCTATCAGTGTACTGCTACTGATATTGTTTGTGGTGGTCGCCATCGGCATCTCGTTTGTCTGTTCTTTAGCAGAGTCCTCACTACTCAGTATGACACCGTCTTATATCGCTGATGTGCAAGAACAAAATCCAAAAAAAGCAAACATGCTAAGACAATTAAAGGTTGATAACATCGATCAGTCGTTAGCGGCTATTTTGACCTTGAATACAGTGGCTCATACCTTAGGTTCTATTGGCGCGGGCGCCCAAGCTACGATTGTATTTGGGAGTGCTTGGTTTGGGCTGTTTTCTGCGATTATGACGTTGGCTATTTTATTCTTATCCGAGATTATTCCAAAGACACTCGGAACTATGTATTGGCGTCAGCTTAGCGGTATCGTTGCCTACTTCGTTCGCGGTATTATTCTACTACTGTATCCGCTCATTTGGGTCTCAGAGCGGCTAACGAAGCTGCTTGTGCGCGGCAAAGAACCACAAACGTTTAGCCGTCGTGAGTTTGCGGCGCTTGCTAGTATTGGTGAAGAGTCAGGTCAAATCGACCCATTAGAATCGCGTATTATTCGTAACTTACTGGCGTTTGGCGCTATTAAGGTCGAGGACATCATGACCCCGCGTTCGGTCATGCTAGCGTTTGAAGAGAACAAAACCGTTGCTGAATTACTGGTGGATCGCCCCAAACTTACGTTTTCACGGTTGCCCATTTATGATGGTGATTTAGACAATATTACAGGCTTTGTGTTAAAAACAGACATGTTATTAGCAAAAGTTAATCATGCGATGCATAAGCCTTTGACCCAGTTTAAGCGCGACATTACGTTTGTATTCTCAAAAATGAAACTGTTTGACTTATTAGAGCTTATGTTAAAAAACCGCATTCATATTGCGATTACGGTTGGTGAGTATGGCGAGGTCAAAGGTTTGGTGACTTTAGAGGATGTGTTTGAAACGTTATTGGGCCTTGAGATTGTCGATGAAATAGATCGCGTTGAAGATATGCAGGCCTTAGCTCGACAAATGATGGACAGACGGGTAGAGCGTCTGGGCATGAAGCTCAGTGATGATGAGCACTATGAAGATAATAGTGCTGATACTAAGTTTTAGGTAGGCTTGGTTTTAGAGTCATTTACTTTTAGAATGGCGTGGATGACCCATAGTAAATAGAAAAGTAGGATATTATTGCTATCTTTGGAGCCTCCACCACTTATGGGTCGGTATACGCAATAATTACACAGGGTGTCACATAACTGTGAGAATTGAATGATAGTCTCACTCTATGATACACATAAGCTATCGTGACTGTTAAAAGAGTGATGGTTAAAAACCTGTCGTTTAAACGGAAGGTAGCATTAAGGTAGCATGGTCGTAAAAGCATTCAATCGATTGCTCATGACGGCCAAAATGTAAACTACTGACTCAACTGACTGGCTCAACTGAGAAAAGCGCGCTAATCGTCACGATGTGACCATGTGTCAACAATGCACGTGTCAACAATGAGTGACAATAACGAAAACAGTATCACTAAGGATAATCATGAAACGATTGTGGGGAAAAGGGCTTTTGGCGCTATTAGTGAAAAGTGCTAGTGTGGCTGCGGTAGTTGCCGTGGCGAGTACTGTCAGTATCAGTGCGCAAGCTGCAACCATGACCGAAGCTTTGGTGCAAAATTATGTCGCGGCCATGAAGACATCAGCAAATAACCAAAATATCAACCAAGTCGCTAGTCTTGTGGCTGATGATGCGCTCATTTCGATGTCTAGAAAAGGGAAATCTACCAGCTTAGATAAAGATGCTTATTTGAGATTGTTGCAAAACAGCTGGAGTAACACTTCTAATTATCGCTATGATATCTCGGTAGATAACATCGTCATTACAGGGGCGCAGGCCAAAGCCAATGTCACAACCAATGAAAGCTGGGTCAAGGATGGCCAAAAAGTCTCATTTATCACCACATCAAGAGTGACACTGTCGGCATCAACGGGCAATGCCGTGCTACTGCGTGCGGTATCACAAGTAACGATTAATTAAATATTAATCAAGCCCTAATCAAAACGGTATTTATCTTCTATTAATTAAACACGGTTGATCCCTTAACAAGGCTTGTCGTAAAGCCAATAAGCAGCTCTCAATAGTTATTATCGGCTCAATATATCGAACCGTTAGTTCTCTTAGGTGAGTAATTAGAATGCTGACTCAACTGATGGCGATTATCTGTTTGTATTAAATTGGGCTTTGCTTTACATTGAGTACTGTACTATCAAACACTTTTATCTTATCACTTCTTGTCGTTAGGAAACTTTCAATATCATGTCTACTGTGCTATCAAATTCTCGCTCATTTATTGCGTTGCCGTTGACGCTTGCGGTATCCACTTTACTTATCAGTGCTTGTAGTAACACGTCAGCGGTAAAAAAGGGTGCGACCAATAGCTCATCTGTCATTACCAAACGTCCTGCTACTCAAGCCACTACGTCAAGTAGTAATGATTACTCGACTGCGTTTTTGGATGCGGACAGTCTGGACGAGTTGGCCGACTTACTAGAAGCCACTGACATGACGATGGTAGAAGGCAATAAACTTGCCATTCAGCAGTACGGTGATTTATGGAATCGTCTGCGTGCTGGGTATCGTATGAATGGTGGTCAGCCGATTTATAATCAGCGTATCGAGGGACAAAAAAGTTGGTTTACCAGCAGGCAGGACTATCTCAACCGTTTGACTGCGCGTGCCAGTCGCTATATCTATCACACTGTACGAGAAGCTGAACGTCGTAATATTCCAACAGAGCTGGCTTTGTTACCAGTGATTGAGAGCTCTTACGATCCAAGTGGTACCAGTAGTGCTGCCGCCGCAGGTTTGTGGCAATTTATTCCAAGTACTGGTCGAATTTATGGTTTGAATCAAAGCAGTACCTACGATGGTCGCCGTGATGTGATTGAATCAACGCGTGCCGCTTATGACTTTTTAACTGCGCTACACAATCAGTTTGGGAGTTGGGAGTTGGCATTAGCCGCCTATAATGCTGGCCCAGGTCGTGTGCAAAGGGCGATTGATGCCAACAAAGCCCAAGGCTTACCCACTGACTATTGGTCACTTAGATTACCGACTGAAACCATGAACTATGTGCCGCGCTTTTTGGCTGTTGCCGAAATCGTTGCCAAACCTGAACAGTATGGCGTGTATCTACCAGCCATTGCCAACCGACAGCATTTCCGTAGCGTACCAGTTAACTATGGTGTCAGCTTGTCTGAGGTGGCACAGCTCACTGGCGTGACTTATGATGAGCTAGAAAGATTAAACACAGCGCTCACATCAGGACGCGTCGATTCTTCAGGGCCGCAGCGTGTTATTATTCCTAACGATGTTAGCCTCAATGCTGACGCCAAACTGAGCTTATTAAGAGGGAACGGTACAGGCAATGTACTCGCGTCTAGTAACACGAGCAGCCCAACGACAACGCCAAGTTACAATAGCAAACCGTACAGTAGCTCGTCATTGCCAACGACTGGTAGTGCTCTGGCTGAGTATGCCGCTAACGCTAGCGTACCTCAGCAAACGACAAGTTATATCTCACCATCCGCCACACAGACGAGCAGCTCTGTTTATAGCAACAATGCCTCGGTCCGTACTGAGCCACCATTGACGACGGCGGAAACGAGTAAAATCAACGCTGAACTTAAAAGCAGCAACAGTCTACCGACTACCTCTGCGCAGATCACACAGAACAATACCATTGTCCAAGAACCGCCGCTAAGCAAAGAAGAGCGCGACTTTATTGCCACCCAAATTCGAAACAACACGTCTGAGACCAACGTGGTCAATGCGGATGGTAATATCAATTTATCAGCCGTACAGACACAGCAGTCGATTCTAGAAGCCAGTGGCGAAGAGAAGAGACTTAGCTTTGCGAAGACATCGGTAAGTAAGCCAAAACCGCAAGGTACGCGTACCACTTACACGGTAAAACGTGGGGATACGTTGTCTAATATAGCCAGTCGTGCGGGTGTGAATTGGCGTGATATCGCAGAGTGGAACCAAATAGATGCCAGTGCCAAGCTGTTATCTGGTAGCACCTTGTATTTGTATAATGCCAAAACTATTGAGCCATTAAGTAATGCCAATAATGCAGCGGCAAAGCAGCCAGATAGCTATGTCGTACAAGGCGGCGATACGCTGATTGGTACGGCGAATCGCTTTGGTTTGTCCGTCACTCAGCTCGCCAGCTACAATAATTTAAGCAGCCGTGCCGACTTACTTAGAGGGCAAAAGCTATGGTTAATACCAGGCAAAGTGACGGCGCCTGCGACGACACCTGCCGCACCGTCCACTAAACCAAGCAAATCGACCACGGCCACTAAAAACTATAAAGTAAAAGCAGGCGATGGTTTGATAGCGTTAGCACGTCAGTTTAATGTTCCCACAGCTACGTTAGCTAGTCTAAATGGAATTGGTGCCACAGACTCATTGTACGTCGGTCAAACCCTAAAAGTACCTGCTAGCGTTGACTTTAATTCGGCGACAAGCACGAGTAGCTCGAGTAATTCAGGCTCGGTGGCGACGACCAACTATAAAGTAAAAGCAGGCGATACCTTAATCGGAATTGCGAATAGTGTGGGAGTCAGCCCAACAGAGCTTGCGGCAGTGAATAGCAACTTTGGTGCCAAAGCTCGCTTGCAACGTGGACAAACCATCAAGGTACCAGCCTCTAAAGAGTTGGTAGACCGTCAACTAAATGACAAAGAAGTCAGTTATAAAGTAAAATCAGGGGATACTTTAACAGGTGTTGCGAAACGCTATAATATTGGCTTAAGTGATTTAGCAACCGCAAACAATCTAACAACGAACTCCAATCTGATACTTGGTCGTACCATTACTATTCCTGCTAGTGGTAGCACTGCTGTGGCATCTAGTAGCACTCAAAGCAGTAGCAGCTCTGCTAGCACAGCGAGTAATAGTGGCAAAAAACTGGGCAATACAGAAAATTACAAAGTGCAATCAGGCGATGGTTTGATAGCGCTAGCACGTCAATTTGGTGTTTCGGTAGAAGACTTGGCTGCGACCAACAACTTGGCGACCAATGCACAACTACAGCGTGGACAAACGCTTAAAGTACCAAAAGTGACTGTCAGCTATACCGTTGGTTCAGGGGATAGCCTGATTGGACTAGCGCGTAAATATGGCGTGTCTACGCAAGAGCTGGCTGAGATGAACAATATAGCGGCTGATACTATGTTACAACGTGGTCAGCGTCTCACCGTCCCCAATCGCTAATAAGCGCGTGATGGGGATAGTCAGTGTAAACTGATCAATAGTCAATCAACCCGCACAAAAAAGCGGCTCTTTATAAGAGCTGCTTTTTTTAGCTAAAAACATGTCACAGTGTTTGTTGATTAAACGGTTTGAGTCTTTATCGTCTCAAGGTAGCTTCTGATGTTACTCACATAATGCATCGCTTGACCATAGCGGCTATTAGAGGCTCTATTGTCAGCTAAATAAGCATAGACGTTGGCCCAGCTTTTATCATCGATACCTTGATCTCTTAATTTACGCTGAATGCTTTTTACGGCGTTTGGCCCCATATTGTAGCCAGCAAGCGCAAACCAAATACGGTCAGTCTTTGGCACATCAGCAAACTCACCTTTCATTTGTTCTAAATAGCGCGCACCGCCGCCGATGCTTTGATAAGGGTCGACGCGGTCTGAGACGCCCATCGCTTTGGCCGTGTTATTGGTCAGCATCATTAAGCCGCGCACCCCAGTGGGTGATACCGCATTGGCATCAAGATGAGACTCTTGATAGCCCATGGCGACCAGCAACTCCCAGTCATGATTGTAATTGCGGGCTTGTTCTTCAAAAGAAGACTGATAATCAGGCAGCTTTTCTGTCAGTGTTCTTTGGAAATGATCTTGACTGTAAGCGTCTTTCAATAAGTTTTGATTATAGAAGGCAGCCAGCTTTTGCGTGTTTTGTAATTTGATGCTATCACACAAGAAATAACTGGCTTTTTTTGAGAGTGGGTCATTGGATGAGCTAAATGTCCAGCTAACCTTTGGGTGCAAGCCGTTCTTTGTTAAGCTGGCATCATAACCACAACTGACATTAATAGACGACAAATTAAGCTGGCTTTTTAATTTGGTACTGGCCGTGGTCAAAGCCATATCTGCTTCACCTGATCTTATGGCTTTTAGGGCCGCTTCCTCATTGGCATAAGCTTTTAGATCGATATCAACACCAAGCTCGTCCGCATAAGTACGTACCAAATCAAAGCCAAAACCATGTTGGAAACCATCAGTGGCAAAATAAGTACTGTCGCCTGGAACCGCGGCTACGGTTAAGGTGTTTTGTAGCATGACATTGTCATAGGTTCGCACCTGCGTTCCCATTGTCGTGAGACTTTGGGCAGGTAGAGAAAGCAGCGCGATACTAGAGACCTGCGCCAGCTTTTTGGTTCGGGCAAAACGCGACGATGTCGTCGGGGTAACGGATGAAACGATGTTACTTTTAGTGTTCAGTAGGCGCTTAGATGGACGCAGTAAATAAGAAATACGGCGTTTTGCCCCTTGCGCAGATACTTTTACACGATAAGTAATACGCTGCATGGATGTCTCCTGATTTTAGCCATCCTGCTTACCGTAAAATGCGAATGAGTGTACGTTTACTAGAGACACACACATCACTGTTACATTTTAGAGAACATCACGCTGCTTCATTCATAATAAAAGCGTGACATCCTTTGTTTAACCCTAGTGCCGCTCATAAACCCTTTATAAAAGGCAGCGGTGGCGTATTGTATTAGCTCATTATCTACTGGCGTGTCACTTAAGAGGGCGAAAATACGGCTCTCAAAGCACCAATACCAAAATTTGGGTGCAAAACAACGCGAAGGGTATAAATCAGATGATTCCTTCATCGATGGTAGATACTGCTAATAGTAAAACAACGTCAGATTAAACACAGGTAAGGTCATGAATAAGTTAACAAAACAAAGCCGTAGATAAATTGAGCGACACAGTAATTTTTTATTCATACTCGTTAGACAGTCGTTCAATCATTACTACGCTAACGTCAGTACCTGCCGACTCATTCATTTATAACTGAATAAACAGGTACTAACACTGCATTGTTCCGCAATAAGGGCAGGCAAGGAATCTTGTTTGATAGTGAAAAAATGCTTATAAAATAAGCTATCAATCAAGTGATGCAATACCGTTATTGAGCTACTAAAACGAAGGTGTACTATGCTATTAACCACATATTGTGCAAACACAACACACTATTTGGCAGACAATCCAAAATCTCTTGTACCTTTTAAAACAAGGCGTTTTGGATATTTACCATCATTTAAGCGCCATAACCGGAGGCTGTAATAAATGGGAAGTCTCATGACAAGACATTCTTTCTTCAGGTAATAATATGCGGATACTCCCTAGATTATTCAAGTGTGGTTAAGAAATTAGCGATAAAACTTAACAATAGCACTATAGACGGTTAAAAATAGCGCTATTATTAATAAGTAGAAATGGCAAAAACCAGTCAAAGTTGTCTAATATAGGTAATAAACTAAATAAGTTTGGCGTAAATATCTAAACAATAAAGGCAAAAATAGCGGTGTGGGGGAGTCCTGTTAGGCGGGGTTGTCAATATCAATGAAAGTCACTGGCAACCCAAACTGCTGGGCAATAAGATCTCCTAGCGCCTTTATACCGCCCCGTTCTGTTGCATGGTGCCCACAAGCAAAATAATCAATGCCAAGCTCTCGTGCAATATGAGTGGTACGCTCAGATATCTCACCCGAGATAAACGCATCACAGCCCATCAATGCGGCTTGCTCAATCATGTCTTGGGCCCCGCCAGTACAAATACCCACACGTTCGATCAGTCTGTTATGCTCCATGTTAGCGTCTGTACTGTTGTGGGCGCTATCGTTAGCAGAAATATGTAGTGGTACACGTCCTAGGGCCTGGGTGATGTGGGCAATGAGATTTTGAGCGCTCTGCGGTGGGCAAGTGGCTATGTTACCAACAGGATGCGCCTCATTAGGATATAGGGCACCCGTGATGGTCATGCCTAGCATGTCGGCCAGTTTGGCATTGTTACCGATCAGCGGATGGGCATCAAGCGGTAGGTGGTAGCCAATCATAGAGATACCGTGCTGCATGAGTTTGCGTATACGCCGGCCTTTCATGCCGGTGATGGGCGCAGGTTCGCCTTTCCAAAAATAACCATGATGCACCATAATGGCGTCTGCTTTGTCGGCAATGGCCGCGTCAATCAACGCTTCACAAGCAGTGACACCAGTGACGATACGCTGAATAGCGCGTCCACCATCGACTTGTAAACCATTTGGCGCGTAGTCTCTAAAAGCATCAGCCGATAAGTAATCGTCGCAAAATCGCGTTAATTCTTGTACGCTAATGGTAGAAGGGGTGGATTCGGTTAAAATACGAGTGGCGCTCATGGTTTTCCCTTTTTTTGTCGTTATGTTCTTGTTGTGATGGTACTGGAGCAAACATCAAAAATTATAGATGGTTGCTCATAATGAATGGTCTTTATAGCGCTATTTTAACATGGTGCTGTAAAAGAGGAGAGAAAGCGAATAACTGAAATGGTACACGATACGTTACCACTTAGCCGTGCGGGGCGTTATAATTTAAGAGCGCGAGCCTGTCAAATCGGTAAACCGTAGGTATTTAGTTAAGTGTTAGACTGGTTGCGTTATATTTAGTCAATAACACGCTGTTTGCCGTCTTTATCTTCGTCTGTTTGTCTCAAATTTATAGAGGTTTTATATGTCGTCATCTCGGAACACCAGCAACAAGGCGTCTTTATTAAAATGGTTACCTTGGATTTTATTGCTGATACTGGTTGCAGCATTTATCTGGTTGTTTACGAGTATGAAGACGACATCGGAGGCCACGTGGGAGCCGCCGAGGACCTCGACTGCTGAACAGCAAGCATCGAAGCCTGTGGCTGATACGCCAGCGCCTATCTCTTCTTATCATAATGCGGTCGCCCGTGCGTCGCAGTCGGTCGTGAATATCTATACCACGCAAACGATGGCAGAGCACCCTTATATGGATGATCCGGTTTTACGCCGTTTTTTTGAATTTCATGGTGGTCCGTCACAAGAGCAGGGCAATACTAACTTAGGCTCTGGTGTGATTGTGTCAGAGGATGGGTATATCGTGACCAACGCTCATGTCATCGAAAAGGCAGATGAGATTACCGTCGCCTTTAATGATGGCCGTAAAAGCCGCGCCAGTATTATTGGTACCGATCCTGATAGTGATTTGGCCGTCATCAAAGTCGATATGACGGGGCTAACGCCGCTGGGTTTCCGTGAAAATCCTATTCGTGTGGGTGATTTGGCCCTAGCGATTGGTAATCCTTTCGGTGTGGGTCAAACGGTGACCCAAGGTATTATCTCGGCGACTGGGCGTACGGGACTTGGTGTCAATAAGTTTGAGGATTTCATTCAAACCGATGCGGCGATTAACCCAGGTAATTCGGGTGGGGCGCTGGTTGATGCTCGTGGTGAATTGGTCGGCATTAATACCGTCATATTCTCCCGCTCTGGTGGCTCGATGGGTATTGGTTTTGCCATTCCAACGGCACTGGTTGAACAAGTGATGAACGCCTTAATTAAAGATGGCCGAGTCAGTCGTGGTTGGCTGGGTATTGAGATACAGTCACAATTGCGCGATCCGACACAACTTGAAACGTCAACAGGTGTAGAGGTGCTACACGTGATTGAGCAAGGCCCTGCTGCCAAAAGTGGTCTAAGAGTTGGCGATATCATTTTGACTATTGATGGTGTTGAGATGACGGATGCCAATACGCTAATCCAATACGTTGCTCGTAAATCACCAGATACTGAACTTGATGCTCAGGTATTGCGTAATGGTAAAAATAAGCAGGTCACTATTTTGTTAGAAGAGCGACCAGAGCAAGAGCCTGTTGAGCGGCCAGTGGTGATTCATGACGAAACGCTTGGGGGCGTAGGTCAACCAAATCTACAAGATCAGAGACAAGAGGTGCCTATGATGTCAGAAGCAGAGCGTGACCGTATGCGCGAAGAGCTACTACAGTTATTTGAAAGAAATGGCGCACCCTTATAAAGACTGTTGTAATCAATAGGACGCTGAGCGTTTTATAGACAAGAAAAAAGCGCGTTATCTCTAAGATAACGCGCTTTTGTTTTTAGCCTTATTCTATAATTGGCTCATGATTGATGTAAATCACCCCTCGCACGCGGCAACAGCAAGGAAGGATCTCATCTTCTTCAATCATGGCAAGCGGCGCAAATGGATAATCAATGGTGTGTGAGCTGGCAATACGCTTGACACGGCAACTACCGCAGTAGCCCTCGCGGCATTGATAATTGACCTCGTGGCCTGTGCGTAGTAGCCCATCGAGCAGACTTTCATCATCGTGCAAGTAAAATTGCTTTTTACTGGTCATTACCCAAGTCATAGTGTTAGTCCTATGCTCTTATAATTCAAAGCTCTTATAGTTCAAAGTCATCAAAATCGCTGTCTGATAAATCAGAGTCAATCTGACCCACCAAGTACGAGCTAATCTCTGTCTCTTGCGGCGCCACTTGCACGTTATCAGAAGACAACCAGGTATTGATCCATGGAATCGGGTTTGATTTTGAGTTCGGGAATGCCGCTGGCAAGCCGACTGCTTCCATACGTAAGTTGGTGATGTACTCAATATACTGGCACAGAATATCTTTGTTTAGACCAATCATCGAGCCATCTTTGAACAGATAACCTGCCCATTCTTTTTCTTGCTCGGCGGCCTTACGGAAGATCTCAATACTTTCTCCGTAGCACTCATTGGCAATCTCAACCATCTCAGGATCGTCACGGCCGTTGCGCATGAGGTTTAGCATATGCTGCGTGCCTGTCAAATGTAGCGCTTCGTCACGCGCGATGAGTTTGATGATCTTGGCATTGCCTTCCATCAGCTTACGCTCAGCAAAGGCAAACGAGCAAGCAAACGACACATAAAAACGGATGGCTTCTAAAACGTTGACTGCCATGATGCACAGGTACATCTGTTTTTTCAGAGACTTTAGATCGACGGTGACTTGCACGCCATTGATGTTGTGCGTGCCCGCACCGTACAAGCTATATAGCTGCGAGTTGCGGTACAGCTCGTCATAGTACTGAGCGATATCAGAGGCACGCTCTAGAATGTGTTCGTTTTGCATGATGTCATCAAAGATAATATTGGGGTCATTGACGATATTACGAATGATGTGGGTATAACTGCGCGAGTGAATGGTCTCGCTAAACGACCACGTCTCAATCCACGTCTCAAGCTCAGGAATAGACACCAGCGGCAGTAGCACCACGTTGGGACTACGACCTTGGATAGAGTCAAGTAGCGTCTGGTATTTAAGATTGCTCAAAAATATATGCTGCTCATGCGATGACAGGTTGCTAAAGTCGATACGATCACGTGATACATCGACTTCTTCTGGACGCCAAAAAAACGACAGCTGCTTTTCAATCAATTGCTCAAAGATTGGGTGCTTTTGTTGGTCATAGCGCGCCACGTTGACGGGCTGACCAAAGAACATCGGCTCTTTTAGCGCATTGTTTGGCGTTTGAGAAAAAATCGAGTAAGTCATGGGACTACCTTTATCATTGTTACAGTTATTGATTTAAATGGATTTGATGTGATTATATTACAAATTTTTGGTTGATAGATTTTTAGATTAGAGGTTCTCTAGTGATATCTGTGAAGACTCTTGCCCGTCATTCATATAGGCTTTGAATATCTCGCTCAGCTCACTATCATCGAGTGCTTCTAATTCATCAAGCGCGCTTTTGCGTAGGGTACTTACATCAGACTCTTCCGCTGCTATTTTTGTGTCTTTTTTAGCCGCTCTCGATACTGGCTTTTTGGCTGCTTTTGCCACGCTTTTTTTGGCGACCGTTGTCTTTGGTGCTTCGTCTACACCTAACTGCTGACGCACCGCTGCAATATCAACCTCGACTTGTACGATATGCGAGCCACCATCGTTTAGGTCTGAAAATACGTTTGGGATAAACAAACCACCGTCTTTGATGATTGCGGTATAGTGCACATGACCTCCGTCGTTTTATTCTGTCTTTGTGTTACGGTTATGATGGTAAAGCTAAATTGCATTAGTTGATAAAGCACAATGTATCTTGTACATATATCATCAATTAACTATAGTGAAAATCTTATTCAAAGATTGCTAGGTATTATCTTCAAAAATAAAGTCTATAGTTTCTCTAATGTTAGGGTTCGCATTCACTATTTTTATTCTCTTGTACGCAGCAAGACCAAGATTTTGAATAGGAGTAGCGAGTAAGGCATTTAGAAAGCTATGAGGCGCACTCTTAATATCTTTACAGTTAATAGTTATTTTCTTACCTTCAGCTAATTTAGGTAGTAAATATTTATCTCTAAAATTAATAGCTTCCTGCTTTATTTCAGCGTAATCGCCAAAATAATCATTCATATTTAATTCAAAGTTCTCTTGTTCTATCTTGTTATCACGTATGTTTCTTTCACTTTCTGCTTCACTTCTAAGATCTTGCAATATTGAGTGTAAGTCTGCTTTACTGTTTTTCCCAATCCTTATGGATAAAAAAGCTATCGTACCATTCCATTTGTTTTTTAGAGTTTTAGATGTTGTATCTGTAGGAGAAACATGAACTTGTCCGTTTCCAGAGATTATATATAAATCCCCTTTCAATCTACGAATAATGTTGGATGATAAAAATAATCCCATACCTGCATTGTTTTTAGCGGAATAAGCATTTTTGTTACTGTTAAACGTTCCAGATCTTTCAGGCTCAATAGCTATCTTTATGGCTTCTTCGTCTGTTTCTATTGATGGATAAGCTTGTTGTAGGTGTTCCTTAATTCCTATGCCTAAGTCTACTATAGCAAAGTCCAAGTAAAAGTGTTATAAACTAATTATCAAACTTAATAGTTATTATAAAAACCATGACTTACTCCCTAGATTTTCGTAAACAAGTTCTTAAAAGTATAGACGAGGGTATGACCTTTGCCGAGGCGGCTGAGTTTTACAATCTGAGCCCAACCACCATACAGAACTGGAAGCGGCGTGTTCATAGCAAAACAACCAGGCAAACCAAGCCCTATAAAATACCAGATGACGTGCTACTTAA
>JGI24025J20009_10000125_pt1 | contig 57057 bp, 62 predicted proteins | sample Cruoilmetagenom3_FD_20009 | JGI IMG/M metagenome (IMG submission 20009)
TGCGTCACTCAAAGTTCGTCTGCTCAAGATCGCCTCCGTTTTCGATCTTGAATCAGAATTCACATCAAATGGGTATCCCCTAAATGAAGACGCCGCCTAGGGCGGCGGCAGAAGGGTTTGCAGGTTGTCCAATGCGCGCGCGGCGCGGGCCTTCACCTGCGCCTCGGACAGCGGGGGCTGTCGGCCGATCACGCGGCGGATCTGCAAATCGCCGATCAGCAGGTTCAAGTATAGTTCTGCCGCCGCGCCCGTGTTGTCAAAGCCAAGGGCACCCGTGTCGCGGGCACGTTCCAGCACGTTGGCGATCATCGGCAGGATCGTTTCGCGGCCCGCTTCGGACAGGGCAGCACCCAATTCGCCGCTGGGGTCCGCCGCTGCCGCGCGGTTCAGCGCCACGGCGCGGTCGCCGGTCAGCAGGCCCAACAGCAAGGGGCCGATCCGCACCAGCGTCTGCATCGGGTCCGATCCCGCGCCAAGCGCCTGTTGCAGCAACTCGCGCACCCCATCGGCATTGCGCATGACCAGTGAACGGAACAGCGACAGCTTGTCCCCGTACCAATTGTACAGCGTCTCGTTCGAGGCTTTCGCCCGCCGCGCGATCATCAGGATAGAGGTCTGCGCATATCCCTTTTCCTCCAGCAGGCTAAGGGCGGCATTTTCGATTTCCTCGCGGCGTTGGCGTTTTTTATCTGTTGTCATGGGCTTTCCAGAAATCGGCTTGATCGATGGCGTAATAGAAATTACGAATTAGGGCAGCCGTAATATAAATTACGCCACGTAGGAGGCCACCATGCCTGTCATTACGAACCGCATCATGTCAATCACCTCGCTTGTCTTTGCAGGCGGAATTTTCGGGTTTTTCTACGCGTGGGTCTGTTCGACCATGTGGGGGCTGGATGCGATCGACCCGCGTGTGGCGATCCGTGCCATGCAGGGCATGAACGCATCGGTGCGCAACGGCGTGTTCTTTCCCGCGTTCTTCCTGACGCCGGTGGTGTTGGGGGTGACGGCGGTGCTGCTGCGGGCAGACGGGCAGGGGCGCGCGGCGCGGTGGTTCGCGGCGGGTGCCGTGGTCTACCTGTTCGGCGGACTGATCCTGACGGCCAGCATCAACGTGCCCATGAACAAGGCGTTGGCAGAGGTCAGCGTGCCCGGCAATATCGACGAGGCCCGCGCCATCTGGACCGAATATTCGTCCCGCTGGCAGGTCTATAACATCATCCGCACGCTGTTTTCCGGTCTGGCACTGGTGCTGGCAGGAATCGGAACGCTGAGGGTGCGCTGAAACGAAAAAGGCCCGGCGCCATAAGCACCGGGCCTTCCTGCATTTACGGCGGGCTGGTCACATTGCCCGCGCCAGCTTGCGCAGCTCGAATTTCTGTATCTTCCCGGTCGAGGTTTTAGGCAATTCCTGGAACACCACTTTCTTGGGCGTCTTGAACCCGGCCAGTTTTTCGCGGGCAAAGGCGATCAGCGCAGCCTCGTCGGTTTTGTGATTGTCCTTCAATTCAACAAAGGCGCAGGGCACCTCGCCCCATTTTTCATCTGGCTTGGCGACCACGGCGCACAGCAGTACATCGGGATGGCCCATCAGCACGCCTTCTACCTCTACGGAACTGATATTCTCGCCCCCCGAAATGATGATGTCCTTGGCGCGGTCGGCGATCTGGATGTAGCTGTCGGGGTGTTGCACGGCGATGTCACCGGAATGGAAATACCCGTTCTTGAAGGCCTTGGCGGTTTCCTCGGGATTTTTCAGATAGCCCTTCATCACCCCGTTACCGCGCATGACGATCTCGCCCTGCGTGGTGCCATCCATCGGGATCTGGTGGTCGTTTTCATCGACCACGGTGATTTCCTGATAGATCGGCATCGCCACGCCCTGCCGCGCCTTGATCGCGGCGCGGTCGTCGCCTTCTAGGTTATCCCAGCGTTCGGCCCATGTGCATTCTGTGGCAGGCCCGTAGGTTTCGGTCAGGCCATAGACCTGCGTGACGTTGAACCCCATCGGCTCGATCTTCGCCAGCGTCGCCGGGGCGGGGGGTGCGCCGGCAGTGAACACCTCGACCACATGGTCGAATGCGCGGCGTTCGCTTTCCGGTGCGTTCACAAGCGCGTTCAGAACGATGGGGGCGCCGCCGAAATGGGTGGCGCCCTCGTCTGCGATGGCGTCGAAGATCGCGGGCGCGGTGATGTCGCGGCAGCAGATCACCGTGCCGCCATAGGCCGGCATCAGCCAAGTGTGGCACCAGCCGTTGCAGTGGAACAGAGGCACGATGGTCAGGTAACGCGGGTGCAGTTGCAGTCGCCAGGAAATCGCCTGCCCCATGGCGTTCAAGTAAGCGCCGCGGTGGTGATAGACCACGCCCTTGGGCCGCCCTGTGGTGCCAGAGGTATAGTTGAGCGCAATCGACTCCCACTCATCCTCGGGCATGATCCATTCGAAATCTGCATCGCCGGTGTCCAGCAGCGCCTCGTATTCCATGTAATGGCCGTGGGCATGAACGCCCGCGTGGTCATCTGCCACCTCGATCACGATGGGGGCGGGGCCGAACATACGTTCGATCGCCTCGGCCGCCATGGGCAGGAATTGCGGATCGACCAGCAGCACCTTTGCCTCGCCATGATCAAGGATATAGCCAACGGTGTCGGCCTCCAGCCGGGTGTTGATCGTGTTCAATACGCCGCCGCAGGCGGGCACGCCGAAATGCGCCTCGGCCTGGGTGGGCAGGTTGGGGATCAGCGTGGCGACGACATCGCCCGGCTCCACCCCTAGCTTTGTCAGCGCCGAGGCAAGCCGCGTGACGCGTTCGTAGTATTCGGCATAGGTTTTGCGGTGCGGGCCATAGACCACGGCCATATGTTCGGGAAAGACGCGGGCCGCGCGCTGCAACCATGACAGCGGGGTCAGCGGCGTATAGTTCGCCTTTGTCCGTTCCAGCCCCGATTCATCTTTCATCCAGCCCATAATCGCTCCTCCGTCTTGGTAAACCGCTGGGCGGAATATCGGATATAACATGGCTAAGGGGAAGGGCTTTCGCGGCGCTTCTGCGGGGGGTAGTGTTTCTACCATGATCATCTCGCATGGCCGCCGCTATATCTTTGTCCATATCCCCAAGACCGGGGGAACCGCGATGGCGCTTGCGCTGGAATCGCGGGCGATGAAGGACGATCTGATGCTGGGCGACACGCCCAAGGCGGCCAAGCGCCGCCGCAAGCTGAAGGATGCGCAGACGCGCGGACGCTTGTGGAAACATTCGACGCTGGCGGATATCGACGGGCTGGTGACGCCCGCGCAGCTGGACGATTACTTTTGCTTCACGCTGGTGCGCAACCCTTGGAACCGCATGGTCAGCTATTACCATTGGCTGCAGGCGCAGGGGTTCGACCATCCGGCGGTGCGTCTGGCAAAAAATCTGCCGTTCAGCGCGTTTCTCAACCATCCGGTAACACTTGCCAGCCTCAAGGCCGCGCCGCCGCCCTTCTATATGACCGATGCGCGCGGGCAGGTGCATTGCAAGTCCTACATCCGCCTTGAACATTTCGAGGAAGACAGCGCCCCTTTGCACGAATTCCTAGGGTTTGATGTGGTGTTGGACCGCGTCAACCCCTCGGATCGCAGCCGTGACTGGCGGTCCTTTTACAGTGAATCGGATTCGCGGTTGATCGCGGAAATCTGCCCGTTCGAGGTTAACGCAATGGGCTATACTTTCGATCAGGGCTGAATTGCCGCCAAATTAGACGCCAATTTTCGAAAAACCCCGAAATTGCCCACGCCCTGTCAACAATGCCCGAATTAGGCCTTTGTTCAGACCAAAGACGGGTACGGGAAACAGGTGATTTGTCCTTGCTGCCCACGAAACCCGGCTGCCACCGGGATAACCTGAGGGGATGAAACGATGTTCGGATGGACCAAGGAAAAATCGCAAAACGCACGTATAGTCGACGCAACCGGCGCTTATGACGGCGCGGCTGTCGGCGCGCTGACCGGTCTGGTCGCGGGCACCAAGGTCGCCACCGCAATCGGCTGGCGCCCGGTCGACTCGATCGTCGAAGGCGACCAGGTTCTGACCTTCGATGGTGGCATGCAAACCGTGGCCCGCATTCAACGCAAGGTTCTGTGGAACGGCACCGGGGCTTGCCCCGCACGCTTCTGGCCGCTGGAAGTGCCCGCCGAGGCACTGGGCAACCGCGAAACCATGTGGCTGCTGCCCGAACAAGGCTTGGTTGTGGAAAGCGACGCGGCCGAGGAATTCCTGGGCGATCCCTTTGCCCTGATGCCCGCCGCCGCGCTGGAAGGCGTTCGTGGTATCGCCCGCGTGCCGATGATGGACCTGGTTGAAGTCATCACCCTGTATTTCGACGAAGATCAGGTCGTGTTCGCCAACTCTGGCGCGCTGTTCTTCTGCCCCTCGGCGCATGACATCGTGGTGGACCTGTTCAAGGCCCCCACCCAATCGCCCTATAACAAACTGCCGATGGATCAGGCCGTTGCCTTGGCCCAATACATCGAAGCCGAATACAACGAGAATGTGGAGCCTGCCGCTCAGGGTGCCATGTACGCCGTGGCCTGAGGCCGCAACTCCCCAGGTTCGGATACTCAGTGTTGCAGCGTGGACGGCGTCTTTCCTTCGGGAAAGGCGTCGTTTCCATTTTTGGGGACGTTTTTTTGGGGGGCGTGGGAGTCTCCGACGGGAGCTATTTGTAGAACAATGAAGCCAAAGGCCAGTCTAGACATACAAAAGGCGCCCCCGGATGGACGCGCCTTTGTTTTTTTTCAGGGCCGGATCAGGCGGCGGCAGAGTTCTGGCCGAAGCGGCCATAGAAGCTTTGGCCTTTTTCAGCCATTTCGCGCAGCAGGTTCGGGCATTTGAACCGCTCGCCATAGGCCTCTTCCAGCTGGTCGCAGCGTTCGGCCGCGTAGGGCGTGCCGATGATGTCAAGCCAGCTGAACGGGCCGCCGGACCAAGGTGCAAAGCCCCAGCCAAGGATCGCGCCGACATCGCCTTCGCGGATGTCTTCCAGCACGCCCTCTTCCAATGCGCGGACGGCTTCCAGCACCTGCGCGAACATCAGGCGGTGCTGCACTTCGATCAGGGAGGGTTGCTCCTCCATGCGCGGGCATTTGTCGGCCAAACCGGCCCAATAACCCTGACGTTTGCCGCTTTCGTCATAGTCAAAGAAACCGGCCTTGGATTTGCGGCCCAGGCGGCCCTCTTCGAACATGGCGAACATCAGGTCATCGACCGGTTTTGCATCTGCTGGATAGGCATCGCCCATGGCCGCCTTGGTCGCCTTGGCGATCTTCACACCCAGATCGATCGAGGTTTCGTCCATCAATTGCAGCGGGCCCACGGGCATGCCCAGTTGGCGTGCAGCATTATCGACCAATGCGGGTGCAACGCCTTCGGTCACCATTCGCGCGCCTTCGTTCAGGTAGGGAATGATGCAGCGGTTGGCGTAGAAGAACCGTTCGTCATTGACGACAATGGGGGTTTTGCGGATCTGGCGCACGTAATCCAGCGCCTTGGCCACCGCGCGGTCGCCGGTTTCCTTGCCCTTGATGATTTCCACCAGCGCCATCTTTTCCACCGGGGAAAAGAAGTGGATGCCGATGAACTGGTCAGGGCGCGAGGAGGCCTTGGCCAGCCCGGTGATCGGCAGGGTCGAGGTGTTGGAGGCGAAGATGCAAGTGTCGGGGATCACCGCCTCGACGTTCTTGGTCACTTCGGCCTTGATGCCGGGGTCTTCGAACACGGCCTCGATGATCAGATCGGCGTCTTTCAGCGCGTCGTAATCGGTGGTCGCGTTGATCAGGCCCAGCACCTTTTCCTTCTTGGCGGCGTCGATCTTGCCGCGTTTGATGCCCTTGTCCAGATAGCTACCGGAATAGGATTTGCCCTTGTCGGCGGCCTCTTGCTTTTGGTCGATCAGCACGACCTCGATGCCCGCAAGCGCCGACACCAGCGCGATGCCTGCACCCATCATGCCCGCGCCCATGACGCCCAGTTTCCTGACGGTCTGGTCGGGGGCTTCGGGCCGGTTCGCGCCTTTTTCCAATGCTTCCTTGTTCAGGAAAAGCGAGCGAATCATCGCGGCGGACGACGGGTTCATCAGAACATGGGTGAACCAGCGGGCCTCGATCTTCAGCGCGGTGTCAAAGGGAACCAGCGCGCCTTCGTAGACTGCGGACAGCAGCGCCTTGGCTGCGGGGAATGCCCCCTGCGTCTGGCCGTTCACCATGGCGTTCGCGCCGACGAAGGTCTGGAAACCGGCGGGGTGATAGGGCGCGCCGCCGGGCATTTTATAGCCCTTGGCGTCCCAGGGTTTGACGATATCCGCATCCTTGGCGTTCAGCACCCATTCTTTGGCAGCGGCGACCGGATCTTCCACGATCTCGTCGATGATGCCGGCGGATTTGGCTTTCTTCGGGTCCACCAGCTTGCCTTGCAGCAGGTATTGCGAGGCACCCATGACCCCCAGTTTGCGTACAAACCGCGTGGTGCCGCCCGCACCGGGGAAAATGCCGACCATGATTTCCGGCAACCCGATCTTGGCCTTTGGATTGTCCGCCGAGAAAATACGATGCGTGGCCAAAGGCAGTTCCAGCCCGATGCCCACGGCGGTGCCGGGGATCGCAGCGGCAATCGGTTTGCCACCCTTGTTGGTTTTCGCATCCATGCCCGCGCGTTCGATTTTGCGCAGCGCGGCGTGCATTTGCATGATGCCGTCGAACAGGCCCTGCGCGGGGTTGTCACCAGCCGCGTTTTTCATGTCTGCCAGTGCGTTCAGGTCCATCCCGCCAGCAAAGTCTTTCTTGCCAGAGGTGATAACGATGCCTTTCACGGCATCATCCGCCAATGCGTCGTCGATCAGCCCGTCAAGGTGCTGCAATGCCTCGGTGGACATCACGTTCATCGATTTGCCGGGGCAGTCCCAAGTGATCAGGGCGACGCCGTCGGCGCCTTTTTCCATAGTGAAATCAGTCATCTGTCTATTCTCCCCTTACACGCGCTCGATAATGGTGGCGGCGCCCATGCCCGATGCGATGCACAGCGTGGCAAGGCCAAATTGCTTGTCCTGACGCTCCAGCTCGTCCAGCAGGGTGCCGATGATCATGGCGCCGGTGGCCCCCAGCGGGTGGCCCATGGCGATCGAGCCGCCGTTGACGTTCAGCTTGTCCATATCCACGTCGAATGTGCGTTGGAACAACAGCACGACCGAGGCGAACGCCTCGTTCACTTCGAACAGGTCGATGTCGGAAATCGACATGCCCGCATCGGCCAGAATTTTCTGGGTGGCGGGCACGGGGCCGGTCAGCATGATGGTCGGATCGGTGCCGATCTTGCAGGTCTGGCGGATGCGCGCGCGGGGCTTCAGCCCGTATTGCTTGCCAAATTCTTCATTGCCGATCAGAACCCCGGCAGAGCCATCGACGATGCCCGACGAATTGCCTGCGTGGTGGATGTGATTGACTGATTCCATCGCCGGGTATTTCAGCATGGCGACCTTGTCGAAGCCGGGCATCACCTCGCCCATGTCCTTGAAGGACGGCTTCAGCGCGCCAAGCGTCTGCATGTCGGTGCCGGGGCGGATGAATTCGTCATGGTCCAGGATGGTCAACCCGTTCACATCCCGCACCGGCACGATGGATTTTTCGAACCGCTTCGCATCCCATGCCGCCTTGGCGCGCTTTTGCGATTCAACGGCTAAAGCGTCGGCATCGTCGCGGCTGATCCCGTGCTGGGTGGCGATGATGTCGGCCGAGATACCTTGAGGCACGAAATACTGGTCCATGGCGATGGTCGGGTCCACGGCAATCGCCGCGCCGTCGCTGCCCATGGGCACGCGGGACATCATTTCGACGCCGCCCGCGATATAGGCCTGACCCGCGCCGCCCTTGACCTGGTTGGCGGCTAGGTTCACCGCCTCCATACCCGATGCGCAGAACCGGTTGATCGAAAGGCCGGGGATCTTCTCGTCCAGATCCGATGCCAGAACGGCCGAACGGGCCAGGCATGCGCCTTGCTCCATCACTTGGGTTACGTTGCCCCAGATCACATCCTCGACGGCGTGGCCCTCCAGGTTGTTGCGTTCTTTCAAAGCGTTCAATACGCCGGCCGAAATGGCAAGCGAGGTGACTTCATGCAAGGAGCCGTCCTTGCGGCCCTTTCCGCGCGGCGTGCGCACGGCGTCATAGATATAGGCTTCGGTCATAGTATTCTCCTTTTTTCGTCCGTCACGCGCGGTCCGCGGGGGATCCGGGCATCAGGTCATAGGGGTGTTTCCAGCCGGGCGTGTTTTCGATGTTCGAAAGCCAGCGGTCGATATTGGGCCATTCCTTGCGGTCAAAACCGAAAGGTTCGGGGTAAAACAGATAGCCACAGCAGGACATGTCGGCATTGGTGATGCTGTCGCCCACCAGCCAATCACGCCCTTGCAAAGCGGTATCAAGCGTCTTGAAAGCCGCCTCAAGACGACCCGCGTTGAAGGCGATCACCTCTGCCGGGCGCTTGTCTTCGGGCAGGAAGTTCATCAGGAATCGCTGCATTCCGCAGGCCGAGGACATCTTGTGATTGTCCCAGAACATCCAGCGCATTACCTCGCGCGCCTCCTCCGGCGTCTTGCCGCCGAATTTGCCGGTCTTTTCGGTGACATACATCTGGATCACGCCGGACTGGGTCAGGGTCACATCGCCATCTTCCATCACCGGGGCCTCGCCCATGACGTTCTTGGCCAGGTAATCGGGGCTGCGGTGCGCGCCCGCGAAGAAATCCACCTTTACCGGCTCCCATTCAAGGCCGGAAAGTTCCAGCGCAAGCGCCGCCTTGTAGGCATTTCCGCTTTCGCCGAAGCAATGCAATTTGATCGTCATGTCATCCTCCCTGATGTCATTCATGTATCCAGCGTCAAACCGGGGGTTTCACACCCCCGCACCCCCGTGGAGGTATTTTCAGAACAATGAAAGAATGGGTGCCCGTGCCTTTCATTGTTCTGAAAATACCTACCGCCGGAGGCACCCGCAGTTACGGCGGGTGCCTTGGGTGGGATCATTTCGAAGCGGTAAAGCCGCGCGCAATCAGTTCCTTCATGATTTCATTCGTGCCCCCATAGATGCGCTACACACGGGCATCCGTCCACATCTCCGCCACGTCATATTCCTGCATGAAACCGTAGCCGCCGTGCAGTTGCAGGGAGGCGTCCAGCACCTCGCCTTGTGTGTCGGTGGTCCAGTATTTCGCCATGGCGGCCTTTTCGACGGTCAGCTCGCCACGCAGGTGTTCGCGGATACATTCATCGGTGAAGGCGCGGGCGACCTTTGTTTTGGTCAGGCATTCGGCCAGTTGAAATCGGGTGTTCTGGAACTGGGTTAGCGGGCCACCGAAGGCCTCGCGCTGCTGGCAGTATTCAATCGTGTGTTCGACCGCGCCTTCCATTGCGCCGACTGCCCCGCAGGCGATGATCAGTCGTTCCTGCGGCAGTTGGTTCATCAGTTGGGCAAAGCCCGTCCCCTCGCCGCCCAGCAGGTTTTCGGGGGGCACTTCGACGTTGTCGAAGAACAGCTCGGACGTGTCAGCGGCCTTCAGGCCGACTTTGTCGAGGTTGCGACCGCGCGAAAACCCTTGTGCGCCTTCGGTTTCGACGACCAGAAGCGAGGTGCCCTTGGCCCCCGCCGCAGGATCGGTCTTGGCGACCACGATGATCAGGTCGGCGTGTTGGCCATTGGTGATGAATGTCTTTTGCCCTGTCAGACGGTAGGCATTGCCAGTTCGAATCGCGCGGGTTTTGATCGCTTGCAGGTCCGACCCGGTGGAGGGTTCGGTCATGGCGATGGCGCCGACCATTTCGCCGCTGGCCATTTTTGGCAGCCAGCGTTTGTTCTGTTCCTCGGTGCCATAGGCAAGGATGTAATGCGCCACGATGCCGGAATGCACGCCGTGGCCCCAGCTGGCCAGGTTGGCGCGGCTTGCTTCGATCAGCACGGCGGCTTCATGGCCGAAATCGCCGCCCGCGCCGCCGTATTCTTCGGGGATCGAGGGGCAGAGCAGGCCCAGTTTTCCCGCGTCATTTCAAGTGCTGCGGTCCATTTCACCCTGTTTGCGCCAGCGGACGTAATGGGGGCGCCAATCGGTGTCGATAAAGCGGGCCGTCATGTCGGACAGCATCCGGTGTTCGTCTGTCATCCATTGGGTCATGCTCGATCCGTTCACCGCTTACGCGCGTCCAGTTCAGACAAGAACAACCGCAGCCGGTGGCCGTAGGTGTCCTCGTTGATCACGCTGTCAAAATTTTCAAACAGAAAAGAGAGCGCCTCGTTCTCGTCCAGCCCTGCCTCTGCTGCGAATTTGCGCAAACGGCGGTACCCGTCCTCTGTCATGGACACGGGGAAACGGCGGGTCAGGCGAAAACGTTTGGGCATATCTTCTTCCTTCAGGGGGGGGCGGGGGCGAACCCCCGCCGCCAGATCAGAAGTTGGCCGCATCCAGCGCCATGACAGTATCCGCGCCCGAATTGATGCGGGCAAGGTGCAGGCCAGTGGCGGGCAGGCGGTGCGCCATGTAGTAGCGCCCCGTGGTGATCTTGGTGCGGTAGAACTCCTCGTCCGATGCACCGGCCTCGAATGCCTCATGCGCGGCTTTCGCCATCTGCGCCCACATCAGGCCCAGGCAGACATGGCCGAACAGGTGCATGAAGTCGTTCGAACCGGACAGCGCCGCGTTCGGGTCTTTCATGCCGTTCTGCATGAAGAACATGCCCGCCGCTTGCAGGTCTTTCGACGCGGCTTTCAAAGGGTCAAGGAAGTCTTTCTTCAGAGTCTCGTTGCCCTCGTTTTCCTTGATGAAATTTTTCACCAGATCGAAGAAGGCCATGACATGCTTGCCGCCATCGCTGGCCAGTTTGCGGCCCACAAGGTCAAGCGCCTGAACGCCGTTCGCGCCTTCATATATCATTGCGATACGGGCATCGCGGGTGAACTGCGACATACCCCATTCTTCGATATATCCGTGGCCGCCATAGACCTGCTGTGCTTGCACGGTCATGTCGTAGCCTTCGTCTGTCAGGAAACCCTTGATAACCGGGGTCATCAGGCTGACCAGACCTTCGGCCGCCTCGTCGCCCTTGCGGTGCGAGCTGTCGATCAGGTGCGAACCCCAAAGCATGAAAGCGCGCGCGCCCTCGACGAAGGATTTTTGGTCCATCAGCGAGCGGCGGATATCCGGGTGGACGATCAGCGGATCGGCGGGGCCATCCGGGTTTTCGGCACCGGTCACAGCACGCCCTTGCAAACGGTCCTTGGCGTAGAACAGCGCGTTTTCATAGGCGACGGCGGCCTGGGCCACGCCCTGCATGCCAACGCCGATGCGGGCCTCGTTCATCATGGTGAACATGGCGCGCATGCCCTTGTGTTCCTCGCCCAGCAAGAAACCCGTGGCGCCGTCATAGTTCATGACGCAGGTAGAGTTGCCGTGGATGCCCATCTTTTCTTCGATCTTGCCGCAGGTCACGCCGTTGCGCGCGCCGGGGGTGCCATCTTCGTTGACCATGAACTTGGGCACGATGAACAGCGACACGCCCTTGATGCCTTCAGGGCCGCCCTGAATTTTCGCCAGCACAAGGTGGATGATGTTGTCGGACATCTCATGCTCGCCGGCCGAGATGAAGATTTTTTGACCGGTGACCTGGTAGGAGCCATCGCCGTTGGGAACGGCCTTGGTGCGCATCATGCCCAAATCGGTGCCGCAATGCGGTTCGGTCAGGTTCATGGTGCCGGTCCATTCGCAGGACACCATCTTGGGCAGGTAAGTCGCCTTTTGATCGTCGGTGCCATGGGCCAGAATGGCCGAGGCCGCGCCATGGGTCAGGCCCTGATACATAGTGAATGCCTGGTTCGAGGCGCTGAACATCTCGCCCACGGCGGTACCCATCACGTAGGGCATGCCCTGACCGCCGAATTCTTCGGGCATGTCCAGACCGGTCCAGCCGCCTTCGCGCACCTGGTCAAAGGCTTCCTTGAACCCGGTGGGGGTGCGGACAACGCCGTTTTCCAGCGTGCAACCCTCGGTGTCGCCCACGGCGTTCAGCGGGGCCAGCACTTCGGAGGTGAGTTTACCGGCTTCTTCCAGCACGGCCGAGGTGAACTCGGCCTCTAGGTCGGAATATCCCGGAATGTCGGACTGGCTGACTTTCAGCAGGTCGTGCAGGACGAATTGCAGGTCCTTTACGGGGGCGGTGTAGCTCGGCATTGCTCTCTCCCTTGGCATTACCCTTGCGGGGGCGAAGAGGCCAAGCGTTACTCGGCCACCTTCTTTGGTTCCTTGATCGAGGCGAGCATCTTCTCGCCCCACTTCATCTGTTCTTCGAGGTCGTTGATCGCGCTGCTCAGCTCGTCGCGCTGTGCGATCAAATCCCCCATGCGCTTTTGCGCCAACTCGTAACTACGCTCCAGCTGCGTGCGCTGCTGGTCGCCTTCATTGTAAAGGTCCAGCAGCTGCCGGATCTCTTCAAGGCTGAAACCAAAGCGCTTGCCGCGCAGGATCAGCTTCAACCTGGCGCGGTCGCGCCGGGTGAAAAGACGCTTCTGCCCTTCCCGAATGGGGAACAGAAGCTCCTTGGCTTCATAGAACCGCAAGGTGCGCGGCGTTACGTCGAACGCGTCGCACATCTGGCGGATGGTCATTGTCTTGTCGGTCATACTCTCTACCCGTATGTGAGTGGGAAATGGTGTTGAGTTGGCCGTCTGCCCAAATCGATACAACAGGGATGCGGGTTGACGTAACAACAACGCCGCGTCACTTTTTGATTGACGTAAGATCAAGGAAGGTAACCTGGCTTCGCGGGTTATATTCTTGCGTCGTTACATCTGACACTTTTACCAAGCGGTCAGAAATTCCCTACTTTGGAATTCATCTCCTTTAGGGCTTCGGCGGTTTCATCGCGTAGTTTTTTCAGCTCATCCATGGCCTCGTCGATTTGTTTTTTCTGCTCTGCAAGCCCGCCCAACTGGCGATCGGCACTGACGACCCAAGCGCGCATTTGCGCTTCGTTGCCCTCTTTTTCGTAAATTTGCAGCCACTGGCGGATGCCTTCCAGTGAATAGCCGAACTTGCGGCCGCGCAGAATCAGCGTCATGCGCGCAACTTCGCGCGCGCCGTAGAAACGGGCGCGGCCTTCCTTTTCAGGGGAAAGCAGTTCAATGTATTCGTAATAGCGCAGGGTTCGCGGAGTGACGTCGAACCTTGCGCACATTTCCTTGAAGCTTAGGCGAGTGTCAGACATGAGGGCCCGTCTGTTTTTTCAGTGCCCTTTTATAGTGCAACAGCCGTGCGGGTAACGCCACCCCCTTCCTTTGGGTAAGGGGCTGTTCAAATTGGCGCGGTCGGGCGTCGTGTTTTCTGTGTTTGTCGGTAAGATCAACAATTGTTCCGCTCTGCGGGTTGTCTGGGCTGCGGCAGTTAGCCCTTGCACCCCCGTGGCCAGTTCCGAATAAATGGGGAGTGACCAGACCCAAACCCGACCGGAGGCCAATTGAAACCCGAAAAAACCGAAATGGCCCGCCGCTTCACCGAAGCGATCCCCTATGCCAAGGCCTTGGGCATGACCTTCACCGCGATCGGCGACGGGGTGGCGGCGATGCAAATGCCGTTCGACGAGCGTTTCATTGGCGATCCGCAGACCGGGGTGATTCATGGCGGTGCGGTGTCGGCCCTGCTGGACACATGCAGCGGCGCGGCGGTGATCAGCCACCCGTCCAATCCCGGCGCGACGGCCACCATCGACCTGCGCATCGATTATATGCGCGCGGCTACGCCGGGGCAGGCATTGAGGGCCAGAGCCGAATGCTATCACATCACCCGATCCGTGGCCTTCGTTCGGGCCACCGCAACCGATGACGACGATGAAAACCCTGTCGCCACGGCATCGGGGGCCTTTACCATGGATGGGAAATAACATGGCCAGACCTCGCCCCGAACCCGTGCAGGTGGTCAAGCAGCGGCGCGATGCGGCGCTTTCGGCGCTGGCCCATAACGTGCCTTTCATCCAGTTCCTCGGGATCGAATTCGACCGCCGCGGTGACGAACTGACCGCGGTCCTGCCATTCGACGACAAGCTGATCGGCAACCCATTGCTGCCCGCGATCCATGGCGGGGTCACGGCGGCCTTCCTTGAGGTGACGGCGATCATCGGCCTGTCATGGACGATGCTGTGGGACGAGATCGAATCCGGCGCTTTCGATGCCGCCAAGCTGGTGGAGGAGGGCAAGATGCCCCGCCTGCCCAAGACCATCGGTTTCACCGTGGATTACCTGCGGTCCGGCCTGCCGCGCGACGCCTACGCGCGGGCGGTGGTGAACCGGTCGGGTCGGCGCTATGCCTCGGTCCATGTCGAGGCATGGCAGGACAATCGTGACCGCGCCTTTGCGCAGGCCACGGGGCATTTCCTGATGCCGCGCCGCGATGGCTGAAACGGCAGGTGCGCCGCGTCCCCTGACCCATGCGCGGCTGTTGAAAATCGCCCTGCCTATCGTGCTGTCCAATGCAACGGTCCCGATCCTTGGCGCGGTGGATACCGGCGTGGTCGGGCAGATGGGACAGGCCGCACCGATCGGCGCTGTGGGCGTGGGTGCGATCATCCTGACCGGGGTTTACTGGATTTTCGGTTTTTTGCGCATGGGCACCACCGGCTTTGCCGCGCAGGCCCACGGGGCCGGGCAGGCGGGCGAGGTATCGGCCCTGCTGACCCGCGCGCTGATGCTGGGGCTGGCGGCGGGGGCGGCGATCATCGCGCTGCAATCGCTGATCTTTGCTGGGGCCTTCGCACTATCCCCCGCCTCGCGCGAGGTCGAGGGGATGGCGCGTGATTACATGCGCATCCGCGTCTGGTCAGCGCCTGCCTTGATCTCTCTTTACGGCGTTACCGGCTGGCTGATCGCGCTGGAGCGTACGCGGGCGGTGCTGGTGATCCAGTTGGTGATGAACGGGCTCAACATCGGGCTGGACCTGTGGTTTGTGCTGGGACTGGGCTGGGGCGTGCAGGGCGTGGCCACGGCGACCTTCATTGCGGAATGGTCGGGGCTGGGGGTCGGGCTGTGGCTGTGCCGCAATGCCTTTGCCAACCCTGCCTGGCGCGATTGGCCGCGAATTTTCAACCGCGCGCGGCTGGTGCTGATGGTACGGGTCAATTCCGACATCCTGTTCCGGTCGATGCTGCTTCAGGCGATCTTTATCTCTTTCCTGTTCGTGGGGGCGGATTTCGGCGATGTGACGCTGGCTGCAAACCAGGTGTTACTGCAATTCCTGACCATCACCGCCTATGCGCTGGACGGGTTCGCCTTTGGCGCGGAAACCTTGGTGGGGCAGGCGCTGGGCGCGCGCAACCGTGCGGCGCTCAGGCGCGGCGCGATCCTGTCCAGCGGCTGGGGCATGGCAATCGGGCTGGGGTTGGGGCTGGTATTCTGGGTCTTTGGCGGGGCGATCATCGACCTGATGACCACCGCGCCGGAGGTTCGCCTCGTCGCGCGCGAGTTCCTGCCCTTCATGGTGCTGGCGCCGCTGTTGGGCGGGCCCAGCTGGATGCTGGACGGGATATTCATCGGGGCCACGCGGTCGCGCGATATGCGCAACATGATGGCGCTGTCCTTTGCCGTCTATGTGTTGGCGGTTCTGGGTCTGGTCGGGCCGTTCGGCAATCAGGGGCTGTGGCTGGCCTTCTTGATTTCTTTCGTGGCGCGGGGGGTGACGCTGGGGTTGCGATACCCCGCGCTGGAGGCGGAGGCCGCGCGCTAGGATGCCTCCGGCGGGAGGTATTTATGGAACAATGAAAGGACGGGCGGTTTACAGAAGTGGCGCGATGTTTTCGGGCGGGCGGCCGATGATGGCCTCGTCTTCTGTCACCGCAATGGGGCGTTCTATCAGGATCGGGTTGGCGGCCATGGCGGCGATCAGGTCTGCGTCTGGCATGTCGGCATTCAGGCCCAGTTCCAACGCGGTTTTCTCGCCCTTGCGAAGCAGGTCGAAGGGCGCAATGCCCAGTTTGCCGATCAGGTCGCGCAGGTCATCCACGGAGGGGGCCGTGTCGAGGTAGCGGTATTCTTTGAATTCGGCACCTGCCTCGGTCAGGATTTTCAGCGCGGCGCGGGATTTGGAGCAGCGCGGATTGTGCCAAAGCGTGATCATGCCCAGTCTCCGTTGCCGGTTCCGGTGGCCTGCGCCACATTGTCAAAGCCGTTTTGTTCCAGCAGCCGGTCGAGGCCACGGGCGATGTCGGCGGCAAGGCTGAGGCCCTTGTAGGCGAGGGCAGAGTAGAGTTGCACAGCCGATGCCCCGGCGCGGATCTTTTCAAACGCCTGTTCGGGCGAGGCGATGCCGCCGACGCCGATCAAAGGGATTTGCCCGTTTGTCAGTCGGTAAAGCTGCGCCAGAACGCGGGTGGATTTGTCGAAAAGCGGCTGGCCGGAAAGGCCGCCAGCCTCGGACGCATGGGCGCTGTGCAGCCCGTCGCGCGACAGGGTGGTGTTGGTGGCGATCACCCCGTCGATGCCCGAGGAAAGCGCAACCCCGGCCACGTCCTGCAATTCCTCCAGCGACAGGTCGGGTGCGATTTTCAGGAAAATCGGAATGGGTTTGGGCAGCCATCCGCGCGCCTCGGTCACGCCTTTCAGAAGGGCGGTCAGCGCCTCGGCCCCTTGCAGGTCACGCAGCTTTTCGGTGTTCGGGGACGACACGTTGACCGTGGCGAAATCCAGATGCGGGCCGCAATGGGACAGCACGCGCACGAAATCCTCGGCGCGGTCGGGACTGTCCTTGTTGGCACCCAGGTTCAGCCCGATCACCGCATCGCGGGGGCGGTTTGCAAGGCGGACGCCGATTGCTTCCATCCCCTCGTTGTTGAAACCGAAGCGGTTGATGACGCCCTGATCCTCGGGCAGGCGGAACAGGCGCGGGCGCGGGTTGCCGACTTGTGGGCGTGGTGTGGCGGCGCCTACCTCGATAAAGCCGAAACCGGCGCGCGACAGGGGCGACAGCGCCACGGCGTTCTTGTCGAAACCGGCGGCCAGACCCACGGGGTTGGACAGGTGCAGCCCCGCCACGGTGCAGCGCAGCCTTTGGGATGTCACCAGACCGGGCAGGGGGGCAAGGCCCGCGCGAAGGGCCAGCAGGCCCATGTGATGCGCGCGTTCGGGGTCGATGCCGCGCAGGGCCTTCAGGCCGATCTGTTCGATGATCTTCATTCGATGCCTTCCGGGAAAAGATGCACGCCTGCCTCGCAGGGCAGGGGGCGGGACCAAAGGACATCCTCCATCGCCAGGGGGCGGTAGAGGTGGGGGAACAGCGCGCCGCCGCGCGAGACTTCCCATTTCAGGGCGTCGCCCATGGTGTCCGCGTCGCAGGCAAGGATGACCAGCCCGTCCTCGTCCATGAAATATTTCGCAGCGGTTTCGGCGACCGTGGCGGCGGTCGAGAAATGCACATAGCCATCGGCAAGGTCCACGGGGGCACCTTGGGTTTCGCCATTATCGACCAGATCGGCCCATTCTTCGGCGCGGAATATCTTGAAAATAAGCATGTGGGCGGTCATGCCCCGCTCATTCCGCGCGGTCAAGCGTCAAGGCTTTTGACAGGCGGCAAAAGGCGGCGCACCATCTCGGGATAACTGAATCTATGAACAGGGATTCCCGACATGATTGCACGATTTCTTTCCGGCGCGGCCATTGCGGCCGTCAGCGCAGGCGCGGCGGCGGCCGATTACAGCCTGACCATTCTTCACACCAATGATTTTCACGCGCGGTTTGAACCGATTTCGAAATACGACAGCGGTTGTTCGGCCAAGGACAATGCCGAGGGCAAGTGTTTTGGCGGCACGGCGCGGTTGGTGACGGCCCTGGCCGAGGCGCGTTCGCGCACCAATAACGCGATCCTAGTGGACGGAGGCGACCAGTTTCAGGGCACCCTGTTCTACACCTATTACAAGGGCAAGATGGCGGCCGAGTTCATGAACAAGCTGGGCTATGACGCGATGACCGTGGGCAACCACGAATTCGATGACGGGCCAGAGGTGTTGGCCGGGTTCATGGATGCGGTGGAATTCCCGGTGCTGATGAGCAATGCCGATGTGTCGGGGGAACCGGCACTGGCCGACAAGCTTGCGAAATCCACGGTGATCGAGCGGGGCGGCGAAAAGATCGGCCTCATCGGTCTGACCCCGCAGGACACCGATGAGTTGGCCAGCCCCGGACCCAACGTGATTTTCACCGATCCGTCGGGTGCCGTGCAGGGCGAGGTGGACAAGCTGACCGCGGAGGGCGTGAACAAGATCATTGTGATGTCGCATTCCGGCTATCGCGTCGATCAGCAGGTCGCCGCCAACACCACCGGCGTTGACGTGATCGTGGGCGGGCATACCAACACCTACCTGTCCAACACCAGCGACCGGGCCAAAGGGCCATATCCCACCATGGTGGGCGATACGGCGATTGTGTCGGCCTATGCTTACGGCAAGTTCCTGGGCGAGCTGAATGTGACATTCGACGACGAAGGCCAAATCGCCGAGGCCAAGGGCGAGCCGCTGATCATGGACGGGGCCGTGGCCGAAGACGGCGCGACCAAGGACCGGATCGCTGAACTGGCCAAACCGCTGGACGAGATTCGCAACCGCGTGGTGGCCGAAACGGCGCAGGCCATCGAAGGGGCCAAGGGCAGCTGCCGCGCGGGTGAATGCGCCATGGGCAACCTTGTGGCCGATGCCATGCTGGACCGCGTGAAGGCGCAAGGCGTCAACATCGCAATCCAGAACGGGGGCGGCTTGCGCGCCTCGATCGACGCGGGGCCGGTGACCATGGGCGAAGTGCTGACCGTGCTGCCGTTCCAGAACACCCTTTCCACCTTCGAGGCCAAAGGATCGACCATCCTTGCCGCCTTGGAAAATGGAGTCAGCCAGATCGAAGATGGCGCGGGCCGCTTCCCGCAGGTGGCGGGGATCACGTTCACCTTTGATGCATCGGCCGAACCGGGCGCGCGGATTTCCGATGTGATGGTCGCCGAAAAGGACGGTTCCGCCCCGCTTGAGGCAGACAAGATCTATGGCGTGGTGACCAACAACTATGTCCGCAACGGCGGTGACGGCTACAAGGTGCTGGGGGCGGAAGGCATGAATGCCTATGATTTCGGCCCCGATCTGGCCGATGTCACGGCGGAATTCCTGGCCAGGAGCGGGGCCTATACCCCGTATCTGGATGGGCGCATCGCGGCCAAATAGCCGGCCTGTACCTGTCACGAAATCAAAGGCTCCGGCATCAGCGCCGGGGCCTTTGCGCATCGGTCTCAGCGTGATATTCTGCGCCCATGGATCACCCGCTGCTTGACCTTATCAATGCCAGGATCGCCAAGGCTGAGGCCGAGGGCGCGTTTGATCACCTGCCCGGCGCGGGCAAGCCCCTTCCGCCATGCGACGATCCGGAAAATGCGCTTCTTAACCGCGTGGTCAAGGAAAACGGCGGGGCACCGGAATTTGTCTTGTTAAGCCGCGAGCTGGCCCGTCTGCGTGACGAACTGCGCGAGACGGGCGACCGCACCCGCCGCCACGACCTGATGAAGGAAATGTCGATGATGGAGGCGAAGATCGACATCGCACGCAAGGCGCATCGCTGAAACATGTGTGGCCGTTACGCCATCATCGTGCCGACAGATGCCATGGCGCAGCTGTTCGCCGCCGCCCCCGCGAATGACCTGCCGCCCGTGCCCAATTACAATGTCTGCCCTACCGATCCAGTGCATGTGGTGCGCGAGGGGGTGTCGGGCCGCGCGCTGGTGGCGATGCGCTGGGGGTTCATTCCGCATCGGTATAAAACGCCCACCGATGGCCCGCTGCTGATCAACGCGCGGGCCGAAACCATTGCGGAAAAACCCGCCTTCCGCGAGGCGTGCCGCGCGCGGCGCTGCCTTGTGCCCGCATCGGGATTTTATGAATGGACCAAGGATGCGGATGGCAAGCGCCTGCCGCATTACATCACGCGGGCCGATGGGGCGCCCTTGGTCATGGGCGGGGTCTGGCAGGACTGGGCGCGCGAAGGCGAACAGCTGACCACATGCGCAGTGGTGACGCTGCCATCATCAAGCGATGTGGCGCATATTCACCACCGAATGCCGCTGGTGCTAACGCTGCGCGACTGGCCCGTGTGGCTGGGCGAGGAAGGCAAAGGCGCGGCGCGGCTGATGACCCCCGCACCCGCGGGCAGCCTGCAAAGCTGGCGTGTGGACAGGGCGGTCAATTCCAACACGGCGCATGGCGCGCATTTGATCGAGCCGTTGTAACCCGCTGCCCGGCGCACGTGCTAAAACCGCACCCCGGTGGGGGGGCGGTTTTGCCGTGTGACGGTCCGAAGGGGCAGCGCCCCGTCGGCAAACCCGATCAGTTGGGTGCGGGGGCGAAGGTGATTACGCCGCTGTCGTGATCAGGGCGGTCGCTGTAATAGCGGTTCGGCATGCCCTGCCACACGGTGATCGACGCCGATTGCGCAACGTTCATGACCGCGGTTTCCCATTCACTGTTCTCACCATGGATCTTGTGGGCTTCGTTGTCATCGTTGACGAAGGTCAGCATGTCACCATCATCCATATAGATAACTTCCGGGAAGAAACCGTTTTCGGTGATATAGACCAACTTTTCCTCGGCCGCAGCCGTTTGAGCCAGAACGGCAAGCACGGTGCCGAATGCGATTTTGCGCAGCATATCGAATGCTCCTGTTAACTTTTCGGCCCCCACCTAAAGTCATTCGTGGACTGTTCATACTTGGGGAATGCGGCAGAATTTTGGCATTGGCCGCGATTCGATGCAGGTGCAGCATCAATTCTGGCTGCCTCTGCGGAACAGGCGGGTCATGTCGAACAGCTCGTCCAAGCGTTCGTATCGCGCGCGGGTGTCGGGCCAGCGTTCTTCTTGCGCGGCGGCGATCAGCGCCTCAAGCAGCATCATCGTGGCGATATTCGAATCCCAGGCCGATGGGATTTCCACCCAGCAATTGAACGACATATCGGCCACGCCGGCCACGGGGCTTGCCCATTGATCGGTGATCAGAATGACTGTCACGCCGCGTTCGGCGGCCAGTTCGGCAAGGCGCAACAGGTTGGTTTCATAGCGGCGCACGTCGAACATCAGCAGCGTGTCGCCCTTTTTCATGTCCAGCAGGTAATGCGGCCATGTGGCGGAAGAAGATGTCATGTGAATGACATCGGGGCGGATCGCCTGGAAATGGGTAAAGGCGTAATCGGCAAGCGCGTGGGTGATGCGCCCGCCCACGGTGTATAGCTTGCCATTCGTATCAGCGAGGGTCCGCGCCGCCGCATCGAACGTGGCCGTGTCGACATTGGAAAAGGTCTGGCTCAGGTTCTGCGTCACCGCTTGGGAAAACCGGTTCAGCAGGTGGCCTTCGGGGGCTTCGGACGCCCAGTTGGCGCGGCGCTGCGTGGGGCCGGAAACCTTTGCCTCCAGTTCCTTCAGCAGCGCGCCGTGGAATTGCGGATAGCCCTTGAACCCCAGTTTCTGAACGGTCCGCGCCACGGTCGGCGTGGACACATCCGCATTGGCCGCCACGATGGTGATCGAGGCCAGCCCCGCCGCCGGGTAATTCTCCAGTATCGAATTGGCGAACTTGCGCTCTGACTGGGTCAGGCTGGAATAATGCGACCGGATCAGGTCGCGCACGGTGGCGGGCGGCTGGGTCACGGCCTCTCCTTTCGTCGGGGGCTGCTTTCGTAGGGTGCTGCGACATCGGGCATTCGCACGAAGCGCGGCAGGAATCTATCTGGATATATATTGACAGAAATGACGAGCCATGAAAGCATTTTTACAAATGCGAGGGGGATGTGATGGCCGATCATGGGCCGGATGCTGAATTCAAGGCTGTAGAGGTCGTCAATCCGGGCGGGGCCGGGGGCGTGGTGATTCTGTGCGAACACGCCTCCCGCGAAATCCCGGCGGAATATGACGGGCTGGGCCTGGCCGATGCCGACCGGACCAGCCATGCTGCCTGGGATCCGGGTGCGCGCGGCGTGGCCGTGGCCCTGTCGGAGGCGCTGGATGCGCCATTGGTGGCCAGTGCCGTGTCGCGGCTGGTCTATGATTGCAATCGCCCGCCCGAGGCCGCATCGGCCATGCCCGAACAGTCCGAATTGATCGATGTGCCGGGCAATCGGAGCCTGATGCAGGCCGAGCGCGAGGCCCGTGCTAGGGATGTCTATCACCCATTCTGTCAGGCGGTGGCGCAGGTGATCGCATCGCAGCACGCGCCGCCGGTTCTGCTGACCATCCACACGTTCACGCCGGTTTATCACGGCGTCCACCGCGCCGTTGAAATCGGCATTCTGCATGATGACGATGCGCGGCTGGCCGATGCCATGCTGGCCGAAACCCACCGCCTGCCGCACCGCCTTGTCCGGCGCAACGAGCCATACGGGCCGGGCGATGGCGTCACCCATTCCCTGCGCTTGCACGGGATGCGGAACAGGCTGGCCAATGTGATGATCGAAATCCGCAACGATCTGGTCCCCGACGCGCAATCGCAATCCACCATGGCCGATGAAATCCTGACCCTGCTGCGCCCCGCGTTGGCGCGTCTGGGCAACGAGGGGGCGCAAGATGCCTAGGGCCGTTCTGCGATATATCCGCTGGGTCGATGCGATGAACCGCTTTATCGGGCGCATCGCCATGTATCTGATTTTCGTGCTGGTTGGCGTGCTGCTGTGGTCGTCGATTTCCAAGGTCGCGTTCCTGCCATCCATGTGGACGCTGGAAACCGCGCAATTCGTGATGGTGGCCTATTACGTGCTGGGCGGGCCGTATTCGATCCAGATGGGATCGAACGTGCGGATGGACCTGTTTTATGGCGGTTGGACGCCGAAACAGAAGGCGTGGATGGATGCCTTCACCGTGCTGTTCCTGATGTTCTACTTGGGCGTGCTTCTATACGGCGCGATGGGGTCTTTGGCTTATTCGTTGGGCTATTTCGGCATGAAACCGTGGGAATTCTACGGCGATCTGGTCGCAGCCTTCTTCACCGGTGGCCCTGCGGCTGCGGGCGAGGTGACGGGCTATATGGAGCGGTCCTCGACCGCGTGGCGCCCCTTTATGTGGCCGGTGAAACTGATCCTGTCGTTGGGGGTCTTCCTGATGATGCTTCAGGTTCTGGCTGAATTCTTCCGCGATATCGCCCGTATCCGCGGGGTAGAGGTATAATGTCCTACGAAATGATCGCCATCCTGATGTTCAGCACCATGATGCTGATGTTGCTGACCGGGCAGCGTGTGTTCGGCGCCATCGGTTTCGTCGGCGCGGCGGCGGGGATGCTGCTGTGGGGCACGGGCGGCGTGGACGTGCCTTTTGCCGCCGCGATGAAGCTGATGAAATGGTATCCGCTGCTGACCCTGCCGATGTTCATTTTCATGGGTTACGTGCTGTCTGAATCCAAGATCGCGGACGATTTGTATAAAATGTTCCACGTCTGGATGGGGCCGGTGCAGGGCGGGCTGGCGATTGGCACGATCGGGTTGATGGTGCTGATTTCCGCGATGAATGGCCTGTCGGTCGCGGGTATGGCCATTGGAGCGACGATTGCCCTGCCCGAACTGCTGCGGCGCGGCTATGACAAGATCATGGTCACAGGGGTCATTCAGGCCGGATCGTCGCTGGGTATCCTTGTGCCGCCCTCGGTCGTGCTGGTGCTCTATGCGATGATCGCGCGGCAACCCGTGGGCCAGCTTTGGCTGGCGGGGGTGGTGCCGGGACTGATGATGGCGGCGATGTTCATCGTCTATATCTATATCCGTTGCCGGATGGATCCGGCGCTTGGCCCGGCCCTGCCACCCGAGGAACGAAATGTCAGCCGCGCTGAAAAGCTGCGCCTGCTGCGCGCGGGGCTGCTGCCGCTGGTGATCTTTGCGGCCATGATGTTCCCCTTTGTCCGGGGCTGGACCAGCCTTGTGGAAAGTTCGGCCATCGGCGCGATGACCGCTTTCCTTGCGGCTGTGGTCAAGGGCCGCATGACTCGCGAAGTGTTCGAAAATTCGGTTCGCAACACGCTGGGGATTTCGTGCATGTTCATGTGGATCATCCTTGCCGCGCTGGGGTTCGGCGCGATCTTTGACGGGCTGGGCGCGGTCAAGGCGATTGAAAGCCTGTTCACCGAACAGCTGGGGCTGTCGCCCTGGATGATCCTGATCCTGATGCAGCTTTCGTTCATCGTCATGGGCACGTTTCTGGATGACACAGCCATGCTGGTCATCGTCGCGCCGCTTTACGTGCCGCTGGTCGGCGCGCTGGGGTTCGACCTGATCTGGTACGGGGTGCTCTATACGATCACCACGCAGATCGCCTATATGACGCCGCCCTTCGGCTATAACCTGTTTTTGATGCGCGCCATGGCCCCGCCGGAAATTGGCCTGCGCGACATCTATATTTCGATCATTCCCTTTGCTCTGGTGATGGTGGTGGCCTTGGTGCTGATCATGGCCTTTCCGCAGATCGCCCTGTGGCTGCCCGACTACGTTTACGGAAAATAACCTGAAAAGAGCCCTGCCAAGGGGGCCGGATATTGCAAACAAGGAGAGTAAGACATGACCACGAGACGCAAGTTTATTCAAACCGCCGGTGTCGGCGCATTGGCCGCCCCTCTGGCGACCCCTGCACTGGCGCAATCCACCATCAAGTGGCGTATGCAAACCTATGCCGGTCCCGCGCTGGCCGAACATGTGGTGAAACCCGCCATTGATATGTTCAACAAGATCGCCGGCGACCGGATGCAGATCGAATTGTTCTTTGCCGACCAGTTGGTGCCGACGGGTGAATTGTTCCGCGCCATGCAGCGCGGCACCATTGATGCGGTGCAGTCGGATGACGATTCCATGGCCTCCCCGACCGAGGTCACGGTGTTCGGCGGGTATTTCCCCTTCGCCTCGCGCTACAGCCTCGATGTGCCGGTGCTGTTCAACCAGTATGGGTTGAACGAGATTTGGGACGAGGAATATTCCAAGGTCGGTGTGAAACACATCAGCGCGGGTGCGTGGGATCCGTGCCATTTCGCCACCAAGGATCCGATCCGCTCGCTGGCCGATCTGAAGGGCAAGCGCGTCTTTACCTTCCCCACCGCGGGGCGGTTCCTGTCGCAATTCGGCGTGGTCCCCGTGACCCTGCCGTGGGAAGATATCGAGGTCGCCGTTCAAACCGGCGAACTGGACGGGATCGCATGGTCGGGCATCACCGAAGATTACACCGTTGGCTGGGCCGATGTGACCAACTATTTCCTGACCAACAACATTTCCGGCGCATGGGCGGGGTCGTTCTTTGCCAATCAGGGGCGCTGGAACGAGCTGCCCGAAGACCTGCAAACCCTGTTCCGCGTCTGCTGTGACCAGTCGCATTACTATCGCCAGTGGTGGTATTGGGGTGGCGAGGCATCGCTGCGCGTAAACGGGCCGAAGATGGAATTGACCTCGATCCCCGACGCAGAATGGGCCACGGTGGAAGAGGCCGCGCTGAAGTTCTGGGATGAAATCGCGGCGGAATCCGAAACCAAGGCCAAGGTCGTGGAGATATTCAAGAAGTATAACGCCGACATGCAAAAGGCCGGACGGCCCTATCGCTACGGCTAAGGCGGAACCAATCGTAGGGCGGGGGACATCCTCCGTCTTACCCCCAATGCAAAGAGGCAGCAGATGACGTTCGAAGAATTGAAAGCACAGGTGGATGCGGGTCAGATTGACACGGTTTTGGCCTGTCTGGTCGATATGCAGGGCCGCCTGATGGGCAAGCGGTTCCATGCTGCGCATTTCATCAACAGCGCATGGGAGGAAACCCATTGCTGCAACTACTTGCTGGCCACCGATCTGGAAATGACCACGCCCGAAGGGTTCGATGCGACGTCATGGGAAAAGGGCTATGGCGATTACGTGATGAAGCCCGATCTGGCCACCCTGCGCCCCGTGCCATGGTTGGAAGGCACGGCGATGGTGATCTGTGATGTGTTGGACCATGACACCCACGCCGAAGTGCCCCACTCCCCCCGCGCAATGCTGAAAAAACAGGTGGCACGTCTGGCCGACATGGGATTCGAGGCGCTGATGGCGACCGAGCTTGAGTTCTTCCTGTTCGAAAAGTCGTTTGACGAGATACGAAAGAGCGGTTGGCGCGATCTGGCCACCCTGTCGGGCTATAATGAGGATTATCATATCCTTCAGACCAGCCGCGAAGAACATGTAATGCGCCCCATCCGCAACGGTCTGTATGCGGCGGGCATTCCGGTTGAGAATACGAAGGGCGAGGCAGAGGCAGGTCAGGAAGAGCTGAACATCCGCTATGCGCCCGCCATGGACACCGCCGAATATCACACCATCGCCAAACATGCGGTGAAAGAAATCGCCGATATCAAGGGCCACGCCGCCAGCTTTCTGGCCAAGTATCGCCATGACCGCGTGGGATCATCCAGCCATGTGCATCAATCCCTGTGGAAGGACGGCAAACCTGCGTTTTATGATGCGGATGACGCGCTGGGCATGTCCGCGCTGATGAAAAGCTACATGGCGGGCCTGTTGAAATACGCGCCCGACATGACCTATTTCCTGGCCCCCTACATCAACAGCTACAAGCGGTTCCAGAAGGGCACCTTTGCGCCGACGCGGATCATCTGGTCGGTGGACAACCGCACCGCGGGGTTTCGCCTATGCGGCGAGGGGTCCAAGGCCGTGCGCGTGGAATGCCGCATCGGCGGGTCCGACCTGAACCCCTATCTGGCCATGGCCGCGCAATTGGCGGCGGGTATCAAGGGGATCGAAGAAGGGTTGGAATTGCAGCCGCCGCATAAGGGCGATGCATATGCGGGCGACACCGGCATGATACCCGGCAGCCTGCCTGCCGCGCGCGAGGCGCTGATGGGGTCGGAGCTGATGCGCGATGCCTTTGGCGCGGATGTGGTGAAACACCATGCCCGCGCCGCCGAGGTCGAGATCGAGGATTTTGAGCGGATCGTGACGGATTACGAGGTGGCACGCGGGTTCGAAAAAGCTTGAGCGATGTGCCCTTTGTGGGGGCGGAAGCCTCCGGCGGGAGGTATTTTAGGAACAATGAAGGCGCTTGCGTTCGGGGGTGTCCGGCGGGGCGTGGCTGGTTCAGAGGATGGACATGACAACACTGAAATGTATCTCGCCGATTGATGGATCGGTCTATGCGGAGCGGCCGGTGCTAACGCGTGGCGCGGCTGCCGATGTGGTCGCCAAAGCGCGTGCGGCGCAGGTGGAATGGGCGGCGCGGCCTTTGGCGGAAAGGGTTTCGCTGGTGATGGCGGGTGTGGCCGCTGTGGGTGCGATGAACGACGAAGTGGTGCCGGAACTTGCGCATATGATGGGGCGGCCAGTGCGCTTTGGTGGTGAATTTGGCGGCTTCAACGAGCGGGCATCGTATATGGCGGAGATCGCGCAGACTGCTTTGGCGGATATCGAGGTCGGCGAGGATGCGGTGTTCAAGCGTTATATCAAGCGTATCCCGCATGGGGTCGTCTTGGTGATTGCGCCATGGAATTACCCTTACATGACCGCGATCAACACCGTCGCGCCCGCGCTGATCGCGGGCAATACGGTGGTGTTGAAACATGCCACGCAGACGCTTTTGGTGGGGGAGCGGATGGCAGCGGCGTTCCATGCCGCAGGCGTGCCCGAGGATGTGTTCCAGAACGTGTTTCTGGATCACGACACCACCTCTGCCTTGATCGGGGCGCGGGCGTTTGATTTCGTGAATTTCACCGGATCGGTTGGCGGCGGGCAGGCGATTGAGCGCGCAGCCGCAGGCACCTTTACCGGCGTCGGGTTGGAGCTGGGCGGCAAGGACCCCGGTTATGTGATGGAAGATGCCGATCTGGACGCGGCGGTGGATACGCTGATCGACGGGGCGATGTTCAATTCGGGGCAGTGTTGCTGCGGGATCGAGCGGATCTATGTGCATGAAAGCCTGTTTGACGCATTCCTGGAAAAAGCCGTGGAGCTGGTGAATGGCTACACGCTGGGAAATCCGCTGGACGAGGGCACGACCATTGGCCCCATGGCCTCGGTCCGGTTCGCCGAACAGGTGCGCGGGCAGATTGCGGAGGCTTTGGCGGCGGGTGCCACCGCGCATATCCCAACGTCGCCGCAAGACGACGGGGGTGCCTACCTGACCCCGCAGATCCTGACCGGCGTCACCCATGAGATGCGCGTGATGCGCGAGGAGTCCTTCGGCCCCGTGGTCGGCATTATGCCCGTGTCAGGGGATGGCGAGGCGATTGCCCTGATGAATGACAGCGATTTCGGCCTGACGGCCAGCCTGTGGACCGCCGATCTGGCCCGCGCCGAGGCGGTCGGCGACCGGATCGAAACCGGCACCGTTTTCATGAACCGCGCCGATTACCTTGACCCCGGCCTGTGCTGGACCGGCTGCAAGCAGACCGGGCGCGGCGGGGGCCTGTCCATTATCGGTTATCACAACCTGACACGCCCCAAATCCTACCATCTGAAAAAGGTGACGACATGAGCCCGACTGCAAACTGGTCCTACCCGACCGCGATCAAATTCGGCGCTGGCCGGATTGCCGAATTGCCCGCCGCCTGTGCGCAGGCGGGCATCACGCGCCCCCTGCTGGTGACGGATCGCGGCCTGGCGGGCCTGCCCGTGACCGCAGCGACGCTGGATGTGCTGGACACTGCCGGGCTGGACCGCGCGATCTTTGCCGATGTGGACCCGAACCCGAACGAGATGAACCTTGAGGCGGGCGTGAAGGCCTATCGTGACGGCGGCCACGACGGGGTGATCGCCTTTGGCGGCGGATCGGGGTTGGACCTGGGCAAGATGGTAGCCTTCATGGCCGGTCAAACGCGGCCCGTGTGGGATTTCGAAGATATTGGCGATTGGTGGACACGCGCCGATGCCGATGTAATTGCGCCGATCATTGCCGTGCCGACCACCGCCGGAACCGGGTCGGAGGTGGGGCGCGCCAGCGTCATCACCGATTCCGTCAGCCATGTGAAAAAGATCATTTTCCACCCCAAGGTGCTGCCGACGGTGGTGATATGCGACCCGGAACTGACCGTGGGGATGCCCCCCGCGATCACGGCGGGTACCGGGCTGGATGCCTTTGCCCATTGTGTCGAAGCCTTCAGCAGCCCGCATTATCACCCGATGAGCCAGGGCATCGCGCTGGAAGGGATGCGGCTGGTGATCGAATACCTGCCGCGCGCCTACAAGGATGGCACCGATATCGAAGCGCGCGCCCAGATGATGAGCGCGGCGGCCATGGGCGCGACGGCGTTCCAAAAAGGGCTGGGCGCGATCCACGCGATGAGCCACCCCATCGGCGCAATTTTTGGCACCCACCATGGCACCACCAATGCAGTTTGCATGCCTGCGGTGCTGGAGTTCAACGCACCTGAAATTGCCGGTCGGTTCGACCGCGCGGTCAGCTATATTGGCGTCGAAGGAGGGTTCGAAGGGTTCAAGACCTTTGTGAAGGAGTTCAACGACAGCCTTGGCATTCCGCGCGGGCTGGCCGCACTGGGCGTGACCGGGGACAAGCTGGATGACCTGATCGAGGGCGCGATCATAGATCCGTCCTGCGGCGGCAACCCGATCGAGCTGACGCGCGAAAACCTGCGCGCGCTGTTCAAGGCCGCCATGTAACGCATATCGGGCGGCGGCGATGCCTGCCGCCCGATCCCTCCCTGCGCCGGCGTTTTGCGGAACCGCGTGATGTCCACTGTTTTCGGGGCTGAATATCGCGGCGCTTGGGGCAGACCTGCTCTTGACGATTCAGGACGCATGGCATAGGTCAGGTTTTGCTGAGCGGGCGTTGTGTAGTGGTAAGACCTTAGCCTTCCAAGCTAATGACGCGGGTTCGATTCCCGCCGCCCGCTCCAAGCTTTCTCCTTATATTGCCATATGAAACGCCCTTGCAATTGTGGCGCGTCGGACCATTGGCGGCACGGGTAAGGCAGGTGGGTTGCAAACCCACCCTACTTGGATCCGTAGGGTGGGTTTGCAACCCACCTTCCACATCTAGTTTCGCCAGACCAGCAGGCGTTTTTCCGCCAGCCCGATGAGGGTGGATGTCAGAACGCCGAGCGCCGAGAGGATCACCACCCCCGCGAACAGCCGTTCGAGATCGTAGAGCGAGCCTGCTTCGAGGATATAGGCCCCGATACCGTGTTGCGCGCCCAGCATTTCAGCGGCGACCAGCAGGATGATCCCAATGGACAGGGAAATGCGCAGCCCCGACAGGATGCCGGGTAGGGCGCCGGGCAGCACGATCTTGCGCACGATGGACCACCATTTCAAGCCAAAACTTTGCCCCATGCGGATCAGCGTGCGGTCGACGTTATCGACTGCGCCATAGGTGGAGACCACGGTGGGGGTGAAGGTGCCAAACGCGATCAGCGCGTATTTCGACCCCTCGTCGATGCCGAACCAGATCACGAACAGCGGCAGCAGGGCGATTTTGGGAATCGGGAACAGGGCGGCGACCAGCGGAATCAGCCCCGCGCGGATCAGCGAGAACAGCCCGATCAGCACGCCGATGCCGATGCCCGCCGTGATACCAAGGGCCGATCCGACGGCAAGGCGCGTCAGCGACGGTACCATATGTTCCCACAGCAGGCCGGTTTTATAGAGTTGCGCAAGCGTGGCCGCCACATCCGACGGGCGCGGCAGGGTCAGCTTGGAAATCCAGCCCGCGCGTGTGCCCCATTCGATCAGCAAGATCAGCAGCACGAACAGGCCCAGCCCCGCGCCGCGCACGGGGATCGGGCGAAAGCCGCCGCCTCGGAAGGGAACCGGCGACTCATTCACGGTTTCACGCATTTGCCAGCTCCTTGTCGGCGGCCTCGGCCTCTTGCCGCATGAGTTGCCACAGGTGGGCCTGGTGCGCGTCCAGCGTATCGTCGCCGGCGTGGCGATCCTGAAGCGGCATGTCGATTTCCACGATTTCACGGATCTTGCCGGGGCGGCGCGATAGCACCACGATACGGTGCCCAAGGCGCACCGCCTCGGCTAGGTTATGGGTGACATAGACGGCGGTGAAGGGTTGGCGCGTCCAAAGCTGCACCAGGTCATCCATCAGCAATTCGCGGGTTTGCGCATCTAGCGCTGAAAGCGGTTCGTCCAGCAGCATTACGGCGGGGTTCACGGCCAATGCGCGGGCGATGGCGACGCGCTGCTTCATGCCGCCCGACAGCTGGCGGGGCAGGGCGCGGGCGAAATCGGTCAGCGAGGTGCGGGCCAGCACATCGGCGATAATACGGTGCTGGTCGTTGCGGGGGAGGCCGTGATCCTCCAGCACCAGTGCGATGTTTCCGGCCACGTTGCGCCAAGGCAGCAAGGCGAAATCCTGAAACACGTAGGTCAGTGGGTTCAAGCATCCGGCGGGTGGGGTGCCTTGTTGCAGGACGGTGCCTTCGTCGGCGCGCTCCAGCCCGCCGATCATCCGCAAAAGGGTGGATTTACCGCAGCCTGACGGGCCGACGATGCAGACGATCCGCCCCTCGGGGATGGTCAGGTCGATATCCGACAGAACCGCCATGCCGCCATAGCGGTGGGTCAGGTTTTCAATGCGCAAATCCATGGGGGAATTCCTGTGGCGGGCGGGGCCGCGATAGCCCCGCCCGATTGGTTTAGATGGTTTTGACGTAGGACGGATCAACCAGCATTTCGGTGGTGATGCTGTCCTTGACCAGACCTTCGGATTTGAACCATGACAGCTGGTCGTTGACCGAACCCATGTTCAGCGCCGCGCCTTCGTTCAGGCGCATCGCGCCGTTGACGATGCTGGGTTTCGCCTTTTCATATTCGCGGTCCTTGTAGACATATTTGTGGATCAGCTTGACCATGTCTTCGGCGGCGTCGTCGCCTGCGGTCTTGTCCACCAGCGCCGTGTTGAAATCCGCCGCCCCTTTCGAGAAGGCGCGCAGGAACGCCTCGGTCTTGGCGCGTTCGTTCGCCGCGTTCTTGGCCGAGGTGAAGACGGTCGTGACCTGGTAGTCGGGCAGGTAATCGGCCACGTCGCCGATGATATGCACCGCGCCCGAACCGGCCAGCGGTTTCGCGATGTGGGGCACGATGGACCAGGCGTCGATCTGGCCCGATTTCAGCGCGCCGATCACCGCGCCGACCTTTTGCAGCGGGATGAATTCGACATTGGCCCCTTCGGCGGCGGCGATTTTCGACCCCATGTAATGGAAGGACGATCCTGCCTGCGTGACGCCGAAGCGCTTGCCATCCAGCGCGGCGGGAGAGGTCAGCCCCGCCTTGAATGCCGCGTCCGATGCAAGGATTTTCTGCCCGTCGATGCCCTTTTCCTCGGATAATGCGCCGCCGATCACCTTGGCCGCGCCTTTTTCCGCAAGGCTGATCAGCCCGCCGGAAATGGCTGTGACGGCAAAGTCGGCGTCGCCGGATGCGATGGCCACGGCCATGGGCTGCGCCGCTTGGAAAAACTTGAATTCGATATCCAGACCTTCTTCGGCGAAATAGCCGCGCTCCAGCGCGACGAAGCTGGCGGAATGGCTGGTGAAGGGCAGGGCGCCCACGGTCAGCTTGGTATTGGCAAAGGCGGGGCGTCCCAGAATCGGCAGGGCGGCAGCGCCCCCGATCAGCCCCATGGCGCCGCGGCGTGTGAAATTGGTCATGAATTCTCCTCCCGAATTTTCGGCGTGTTGAAAATGCTCCCTGTTCCGGCGGTTTGGCCGGACGCTGGGTGCCAAAGGAGCGCAAACCGCGCGGCTTGTCACCCCAAAAACCCGCAAATGCCGCAGGGTGCTTTGATCTGCTGGGCCTTGCCCGCGCTGGGCGGACCCTCTAAACCCCTGCCCGCAAGGCATTAAGGAGCGCGCATGGCCCGGGGAAGCAAAACCGTCATCGAAGAGCGGGAAAAATCCAAGCGGATCGGCGCATTGGCGGCTTTGCGGCCGTTCCTTGCGCCCTACGCGCTGTGGGTGTTGGGGGCCGGTGTCGCGCTGGTGCTGACGGCCAGTATTTCGTTGACCATTCCCATCGCGGTGCGCCGCGTGGTGGACAATTTCAACGCCGGAGACGTGGGCCTGCTGGACCGCTACTTTACCGCCGCGCTGGCCCTTGCCGCGCTGTTGGCGGTTGGCACCGGGCTGCGCTATGCGCTGGTCACGCGGCTGGGCGAACGGGTCGTGGCCGATATTCGCAAGGCGGTGTTCGCCCGCGTGATCGGCATGTCGCCCAGTTTCTACGAAAAGATCATGACCGGCGAGGTTCTAAGCCGGATCACCACGGACACGACGCTGATCCTGTCGGTGATCGGCTCGTCGATTTCCGTGGCGCTGCGCAATGTGCTGATTTTCGGTGGCGGGCTGGTGCTGATGTTGTTCACATCCGCCAAGCTGACGGGGCTGGTGCTGCTGATCGTGCCGGTTGTGATCGTGCCGATCCTGACGCTGGGCCGCAGGTTGCGGGTTCTGAGCCGCGAGAACCAGGACTGGATCGCGCAAAGCTCCGGTTCGGCTTCCGAGGCGCTTTTGAGCGTGCAGGCGGTGCAGGCCTTTACCCACGAGGAACCGACGCGCGGTGCCTTTTCCAATGTGACCGAACTGAGTTTCGACGCGGCCCGTCGCCGTATCCGCACGCGGGCGGCGATGACGGTGATTGTGATTTTCCTGATCTTCTCGGGCGTGGTCGGGGTCTTGTGGATCGGCGCGCGCGATGTGCGTGCGGGTGACATGAGCGCCGGCGATCTGGTGCAATTCGTGATCTATTCGGTGATGGTCGCCGGGTCGGTCGCGGCCCTGTCGGAAATCTGGGGCGAGTTGCAGCGTGCCGCCGGCGCGACAGAGCGCCTGATGGAACTTCTGCACGCCGAGGACAGCGTGGCAGATCCCGCAACGCCGAAAACGCTGGCAGAGCCGGTCAAGGGGGCAATCGCGTTCGAGGACGTATCGTTTGAATACCCCTCGCGACCGGAAATACCGGCGCTGGACCACGTGGACCTGTCGATCGCACCGGGAGAGACCGTGGCGCTGGTCGGCCCCTCGGGCGCGGGGAAGACGACCATCATCCAGACCTTGTTGCGATTCTATGACCCCACCGCTGGACGGATCACGCTGGACGGCGTGGACCTTGCGGATATGCAGCGCGATGCATTCCGCCGCCACATGGCACTGGTGCCGCAGGACCCGGTGATCTTTGCCGCCTCGGCACGCGAGAACATCCGCTTTGGCCGCCCCGATGCGACCGATGCCGAGGTGGAGGCCGCCGCGAAAGCCGCCGCTGCGCATGATTTTATCACGGCGCTGCCGCAGGGCTATGACAGCCCCGTGGGCGAGCGCGGTGTGATGCTGTCTGGCGGGCAGAAACAGCGCATCGCCATTGCCCGCGCGATCCTGCGCGACGCGCCGGTGCTGCTGCTGGACGAGGCGACAAGCGCATTGGACGCGGAAAGCGAACGCGCCGTGCAGGCGGCGGTGGACGAGCTGTCGCGCTCGCGCACGACGATCATCGTGGCGCACCGCCTGGCCACCGTGAAAAAGGCCGACCGGATCGTCGTGATGGAAAATGGCCGTATCGTCGCGCAGGGCACCCATGATGCGCTGGTGGCCGAGGGCGGGCTTTATGCGCGCCTGGCCCGTCTGCAATTCACCGATGGCACTGTCGAGGCCTGATTGCCGTGACCTTGCGGTGTGCCCCTTGCGTGGCACGCAGGTTTGATTGCCTGTCCCTTGCGGGACAGGCGGTGAAGGGGCGCTGCCCCTCGGGGGGCAGGGCTGCGCCCTGACCCCTCACCCCGTACAATCGCATCCAGAAAGCTGCGGGTGGCGCCGAGCCGCCGAATTTCCCCCTTGCCCTGTGCGGGGTTGCGGGTGACAGTCTTTTGGTAACTGGTCACTGGAGGATGTTATGGGACTGTTCAATTTTTGGAAGAAATCCGGCAAGGCCCTGGCAGGTGGCGGCGAAGCTGCGCCTGACGCGGAAGAGCTGAAAAAAGAAGTCGCCGACTTGGGGCTGTACACCAAGGGTGCGGAAATCACGGTCGAAGGCGACAAGGTGAAAGTATCCGGTGGCAACCTGACTGCGGAAGAGCGCGAGAAGGTGATCCTGGCCGTGGGCAATGTCGAAGGCGTGGCCGAGGTCGAGGATGACGCGGCGGACGCGGCCGTATTCCACACCGTTGAAAAGGGCGACACCCTGTCGGCCATCGCCAAGAAAACCCTTGGCAATGCCAACCGCTACAACGAGATTTTCGAGGCCAACAAGCCCATGTTGACCCATCCCGACAAGATCTATCCCGGCCAGGTTCTGCGCATTCCGCAGGACGCGAGCGCCTGATCGTGCATTCGGAAAGGGCGCCGGTGTGGCGCCCTTTTTCTGTTGGCACCTGACGTTGCGAGAGCCGTGTTCTGACGCTGCGCAAGTTTACCGGGCGCGGGCTTGCGTCATTTGCCTGTCCACCAGATAGTGGGGCAAGGGAATTATGTTCGGACCTGAGGGAGGGTCCGCTCAGGGGAGGAGACAGCCATGACCATCATGCCGTCGCATGAACAGAAATTTGCAAGCATTCAGGACTCGATCAATATCGAGAATGAGATGCCCTATGCCGAGCGCGACCTGCCGGTCACGTTGTATCAGATGTTGACCCGCACCAAGCAGGCGCATGGCGCATCGGATGCGGTCAGCTATCAGTTGCTGTCCGGCCCCGATGACAAGGCCGAAACCCTGAGCTGGAACGAGCTGCATGCGCGCACCTGTCAGACGGCCAACATGTTCCGCGACCTTGGCGTGGGCGAGGGCGACGTGGTGGCCTGCATCCTGCCAAACTGCAATGAGACGGTCTTTACCATTCTGGGGGGTGCCATTGCCGGGATCATCAATCCGATCAACCCCTTGCTGGAGCCCGAACAGATCGGCGCGATCCTGCGCGAGACCAAGGCCAAGGTGGTTGTCGCCCTCAAGGCGTTTCCGAAAACCGACGTGGCGCAGAAGACCGCCGAGGCGGTGCGCCATGCCCCCGGCGTTCACACGGTGCTTGAAATTGATCTGAATCGGTACCTGACCTTCCCCAAGAATGTGATCGTGCCGCTGGTCCGCCCGAAGAACCCCGGCAACCACCATGCGGATGTCAAAGATTTCAACAAGGAGATGCGGAAATACCCGCGCGAGCTGCAATTCGCGGACAGCACCGGCGACCGGGTCGCGGCCTATTTCCACACCGGCGGCACGACCGGCATGCCAAAGGTGGCGCAGCACAAGTATTCCGGCATCATCTATAACGGCTGGCTGGGTGGCACGCTGCTGTACACGCCCGACGATAACGTGATCTGCCCGCTGCCGCTGTTCCATGTGTTCGCCTGCCACGTCATCCTGATGGCGGTCATCACATCCGGCGCGCATGTGGTGTTCCCAACCCCTGCGGGGTATCGCGGCGATGGCGTGTTCGACAATTTCTGGAAGCTGATCGAGCGTTGGAAAATCTCTTTCATCATCACGGTGCCCACGGCCATTTCGGCGCTGATGCAGCGGTCGGTGGATGCCGATGTGTCGACTGTGAAAACCTCTTTCTCGGGCTCGGCCCCGTTGCCTTTGGAACTGTTCAAACGGTTCGAGGAGGCGACCGGCGTGACCATCGTCGAAGGCTATGGCCTGACCGAGGCGACCTGCCTTGTATCGGTGAACCCTGTGGACGGGATGAAGAAGGTCGGGTCGGTCGGCATTCGCTTCCCCTACACCGATACGCGCATCTTCAAGCAGGTGGATGGCGAGGTGGTGGAATGCGTCACGGATGAGGTGGGCGAGATCTGTATCGCCAACCCCGGTGTCTGGGCGGGCAACACCTATACCGAGGCCGAGAAGAACAAGGACCTGTATTACCACGACAAGTATCTGCGCACTGGCGATCTGGGCCGGATCGACGCGGATGACTATATGTGGATCACGGGCCGCGCCAAGGATCTGATTATTCGCGGTGGCCACAACATCGACCCGGCCGAGATCGAAGAGGCGCTGCTGGCGCATCACGACGTGGCCTTTGCCGGTGCCATCGGCCAGCCTGATGCCCATGCCGGTGAAATCCCCTGCGCCTATGTTGAACTGGTAGCGGGTGCGTCTGTGACCGGCAAGGAACTGGCCGAGCATTGCAAGGTCCATGTTCACGAACGCGCCGCCGTTCCGAAATACGTCGAGGTTCTGCCAGAGTTGCCCAAGACGGCCGTGGGCAAGGTTTTCAAGCCCGATCTGCGCAAACGTGCCATCACCCGCGTCTACAACGCCGCGCTGGACGAGGCAAAGCTGAACGCCGAGGTGGTCGAGGTTATCGACGACAAGAAGCGTGGTCTGGTTGCCAAGGTCGCCAAGACCGGCGTGGTCCATGACGAGGAAGTCGGCCATGTGCTTGGGGCCTTTACCCGGCCTTGGGAATGGGTCTGATCGGAACACCTTGAAAGACCTGCGTCGCGCGCGCCGTATCATCAGATGGAAACAGGGTCGGGGCTTTGCCTTGGCCCTGTTTTTCATGGTACGGGCAGATGATCTGACGATAGTGTCCGAAAGCGGGGCTTTCGGCAGGGCGCGTATGGCTGGCGGCTTGATCTGTCCGGGCGCACATCGAATTGCGCCCCGATCCGCCAAAATCGCAAACATTGTCACACGACTCTTGCACCGGGCGGTTAGCCTCTTCCGGGCCGCCAAGCCTGCCCTGAGCCCGACACGCAAGCCGACTGAGCCCCTCTCCAAACCTTGGACAGTTTTCGGCGCGGTTCAAGTTACTCTTTGCTTCTGCTGATCAGCTTGGGTTTCTTCTTTTCTCAGTCAATAGACCGTGGCTGGCGGTCCATCGAGATACGCACGTCGAAAACCCCTGCGCATCGGCAGGTAGGTGATATCCGCCGCCCAAGCCCAGGCCCTGGTGCGACCGGGGCCCGCGCAGCCCCTTCAGCAGGTAGGAATATGTCTTGTGGTTCTTGGCAGCCTTGCTGGTATTGGGCTTCTGGTAGATCGGCAGGAGCCGCATCAGGCGCATCAGCATCAGGTTCAACGCCGTTTCGCCCTTGGGCTGATAGTAGAACGACGACCGCGAGATCGACAGTTCGAAATTGGTGGACTCAACCATCTTTCGCCTTACTTGCCGGTCCACGGCTTGAGCGTTATGGAAAAAAATCGTTGGCAACGGTCCGCGCTCCGATCATCGCGTGAAGCTCTTTCACCTGCTCCTCGTCAATCTCAGGGGCCGTCTTGCCGCCGCGTACAAATACGCCGGATGCGCCTTTCAGCAGCGCCCGATTCCAAGCGTGGTTCAGACGGTGATACTCCTCTCCCGCCAATGCCACCAAATGCTTGTGCGGTATTGGCGTGGGGGCATTTCGGAACGCCGCCCAGATGAGGTTTTGCTTGGGCAGGGCCTCGGCGTGCCAGATTTTTGCCTCGGCTTTGGTGTGGAGCGAGAAAATTACCTCGGATTTCGCAAGGACCGACCTGAGATCGGGAGTGGCCTTTTAGTGGAAATAATACATGCCGTTCGTCGGGTATTTGTAGGGTCTTGGCATGGTCAGAATCATGGTGGTGCATGACTGAGCAGCGCCTACGTCACTGTTTTTACGTGTTATTTGGAGAATATCGAGAAAAAGATGGTGCGCCAAGCGGGAAAAGGATTGAACCCCCAGTTCAATTCCCTCAGCGCAGAAGAGATAAAAACTCTTTTCGATGCCCTTGAGGCCTGGGAACGCCATCTCGCACAGTTAGACCCGAAGAGTCTGAGGTGCGTCGATGAGCACTTCAGACCATAATTTCAATAAGATATCGAAGGGGTCAGCTGAGAACGATGCTGACAAAGCGAAGTATCCGCCGCCTTTTTCCATTCGCTTCACTTTTGAGGAAAGGGCACGACTGGATGCAGATCGGGGTCCAAACGCCCTTTCTACGCATATCCGTGAGCTCTTGTTTGGCGACGACGTCACCCCTAGAAAAAAGCCTGGAAACAGCCCTGTAGGGGATGCTGAAGCGCTTGGGCGAGTGCTTGGGGCGCTGGGGGCTTCACGGCTTTCAGCGAACCTTAACCAGCTCGCAAAGGCCGTGAATACGGGCTCTTTGCCAGTATCACCTGAGGTGGAAGTCGAACTGATTGAAGCGTGCCAAGAGGTTCAAGAATTACGCGCTGATCTGCTGCGCGCCCTTGAAAAAACGCCAAGGAGTGAGCCGTGATCCTGAAAGCCAAAGAACGGGGCGATGCAGGCCAACTGGCAAGATATCTACTCTCGATGCGCGACAATGAGCATGTCGAGCTGCACGAAGTTTACGGCTTCTCAAGCGATGATCTGAAAGAGGCGTTTAGCGAAGCGGATGCCATCGCGCGTGGGACGCGCTGCAAGAATTACCTCTTCTCGATGAGCCTGAACCCGCCAGAAGGTGCTGCGGTTTCGAAAGCCGCCTTTGAAGACACGGCTGATCAAATCGAGAAGAAGCTTGGCTTGGAAAATCAGCCTCGCGCCATCGTCTTTCATGAGAAAGATGGCAGACGCCATGCACACATCGTGTGGTCACGGATCGATACGGAGCGGATGCGAGCGATCAATCTTCCGCACTACAAGTCAAAGCTGCGTGACGTGTCGCGCGAGCTCTATCTTGAACATGGATGGGATATGCCGCGCGGCCTTCAAGATCGCCGCCTGCGTGATCCACTTAATTTTTCACGCGAAGAATGGCAGCAGGCCAAACGTGTTGATCTTGACCCGCGCGAGATCAAAGCCGTTTTTCGGCAATGCTGGGAGAATTCTGATAATCGGGCGTCTTTGGAACAGGCGTTCAAAGAACGCGGCTTGCCAAGATGGTTTTGTACTACAAAACACATCTTGCGTGCTACGGGGCAAATCTGCATTTTATCGCGCAGTCGCGCTCGGAGATTCAACGCGCCTATTCCGATAAGGAAACGGCGACGATTGAAGAAAATGCTCTGGTAAAACAATATTTTGGATTCAGCTCTTTCGAAGAGTGCGAGCGTATTTCGCGCGCCATCGGCGAGACATTGGTTCAGCAACATAGCATGGGGCTCAACAGTGGTGGACTAGATTATTCATCGAACATCGGCACGGGCAAAGACCGCCTGATCTCGGCGGAGCGCCTTATGCGCATGAAGCCTGATGAACAGCTGATCCATGTCAAAAATGTTGGTTGGATACTCTGCAAAAAGGTTGGCCAGAACCAAGTGGCTCCCTTCTGTCACGGCGAACTCGCGGACAACCCGCTCGAAGGGCCGCAACTTCCCGCTGACCCCAAAGTAACCATCGATATCAAGAAGAGGCAAAGATAATGAAGAGGCCATTCAAACCACGCTTCATAAAACTCAGCTACTTCGTTTGGGTAATTGTGTCCGTTGGGCTGTGGTTCACTTATGACACCATCGGCTTGCCACATGGAATCTGGTCCTATTCATGGATCGATCAGGGCCAAGGCATGGATCCGTTTGCTCACCGTACTTATACGCGCTGCCGCTTCAGCTTGAAAACATGCTGGACCGGATCGTTGAGGCGAACAGCGCTTCTGTGGTGAGCGCCTATGAATCACGGATCGAGAAGCTTGAGCGCGATAAATTGGTTCTTACCGATAGAATAGCGAAATCAGTCCCACCAAAGGGACGGCTAGAGGATTGTATTGAACTCTCTTTGAAATTCCTAGCAAGCCCTTGGAATATCTGGAAAAATGGTGACTTCGCCATGCGCCAAGCAGTGCTTAGATTGGCTTTTGCGGAGCCTCTTCGGTACGGCCAAAATGGGGTGTATGAAACTCCGAATTTTTCTTTCCCTTTCAAGTGCTTAGGGAATATTTCGGGATCAAAAAGCGAGATGGTGCTGTGAGAGAGGATTGAACTCTCGACCTCACCCTTACCAAGGGTGTGCTCTACCACTGAGCTACCACAGCATCTTTTTCTTGGTCCGGCGTCGTTTCTACGGGGACCGCGTGGGGCCAGTCACCGGGGTGATTTGGACCGTGGCGGGTGATTAGACTCAAATCGCTGCGCTTGCAAGGGATAATCTGGACCGAATTTTACCCCTGCTGTAAGAGAGGGATATGAAGCAGAAGACACCCGACAAAAAGCAGGCGAAACCCGGCCAGTCGCGCGAGGACCGGTTGAAAGCGGCGCTGAAGGCCAATATGGCCCGTCGCAAGGCGCAGGCGCGTGCGCGATCGGCCCCGAAGGATGCAGCGGGCGATGATACGGCAAGCCCGGAGACCGGGCGGCAAAAGTAAGTTGATAAAGTAGAAAAAAGGTAGGGCAGAATGGATTCGATCATCGTCACGGGCAATGGCCCGCTTAATGGGGATATTCCTATCGCGGGCGCCAAAAACGCCTGTCTTGCCCTGATGCCTGCCACGCTTCTGTCCGAAGAGCCGCTGACACTGACCAACGCGCCGCGCCTGTCGGACATCAAGACCATGACTGCCCTGCTGGAAAGCCTGGGGGCCGAGGTCACCAAGATGCAGGATGGCAAGGTCATCGCAATGGCATCCCATGGCGAGATCAGCCCCGTGGCCGATTATGACATCGTGCGGAAAATGCGTGCCTCGAACCTGGTGCTGGGGCCGCTGCTGGCGCGGATGGGCCACGCGGTTGTGTCGCTGCCCGGTGGCTGTGCGATCGGCGCGCGGCCAATGGATCTTCATGTTGATGCGCTGACCGCCATGGGTGCCGAGATCGAATTGAAAGAGGGCTACCTGCACGCCAAGACCAATGGCGGGCTGAAGGGCGCGGTGCATGAATTGCGCTTTGCATCTGTTGGTGCGACGGAAAACGTGCTGATGGCGGCGACGCTGGCCAAGGGCACCACGGTTTTGAAAAACGCCGCGCGCGAGCCCGAGATCGTCGATCTGGCCGATTGCCTGCGCAAGATGGGTGCGCAGATTGAGGGCGACGGGACATCAACCATCGAAATCCAGGGCGTTGACCGGCTGCATGGCGCGACCCATCCCGTTGTTACCGACCGGATCGAACTGGGCACCTATATGCTGGCCCCCGCCTTCTGCGGCGGCGAAGTCACCTGCCTTGGCGGGCGCATCGACCTGATCGGTGCCTTTTGCGAGAAACTGGACGCGGCAGGCATCGAGGTGACCGAATGCGCGCGCGGGTTGACGGTGAAGCGGCGCGGCGACCGGATCAAGGCGGTGGATATCGTGACCGAACCCTTCCCCGGCTTCCCAACCGATTTGCAGGCGCAGATGATGGCGCTGCTGTGCCTGGCCGACGGCACCTCGGTTCTGGAAGAGAAGATCTTTGAAAACCGTTTCATGCACGCGCCGGAACTGGTGCGTATGGGGGCGAATATCGACGTGCAGGGCGGCGTGGCCACGGTGCATGGGGTCGAGAAAATGAAAGGCGCGCCGGTGATGGCGACCGATCTTCGGGCCTCGGTTTCGTTGATTTTGGCGGGGCTTGCCGCCGAGGGCGAAACCATCGTGAACCGCGTCTATCACCTTGACCGCGGCTACGAGCGGGTCGAGGAAAAGTTGGGCAATGTCGGTGCGAAAATCGAAAGGATCACAGGCCAATGAGTGAAGATGCCCGTTTCGAGGATGGCCGAGAGGCACCCCTGAATTTGGGTGCTTTCGATGCCGAGGACCTGAAAGTGCTGGCAAGCCTTTCGCAGGATGCCGTGTTTCCCGCGGCCGAAATGAAATGGTTGCCGCGCGAGCGGCGCTTTGCCCTGCTGATCAACCGATTCCGCTGGGAGGACGCCCCGCGTGCCGAGGCCCGCAAACGTCCCGTGGAGCGGGTGCAATCGGTGTTGTCGGTGGAAAACGTGCTGCGTGTTGCCTCGTCCGGGGTGGAGCGGGGCGATAAGGATATGATCCTGTCGCTGCTGGATATCGAATGGGCGCAGGATGGCGAGGGGCCAGAGGGCGACCTGACCCTTGTTCTGGCGGGTGACGGAGCAATCCGCCTGCGGCTGGAGGCGCTGGAACTGCGCCTGCGCGATGTGACGCGCCCCTATGTGGCCCCGTCGAAACAGACCCCTGAACATCCCGAATGATCGAAGCGCCGGTTCGGGTATTTTCAGAACAATGAAGGGGCAGGGGCGCCCTGTCTCTTGAGGTGGGGCGGCACGGCGGCTATGTCTCGCCAAAGCCCGGAGGGACCATGCCCGTATTTCTGAACAGCCAAGACGCCGATTTCGAAACCGCTTTTGCCGCCCTGCTGGGGGCCAAGCGCGAGGACAGCCCCGATGTGGATGACATCGTGGCGGGGATTATCGCCGATGTGCGCGCCCGGGGCGATGCGGCGGTGATTGAGTTGACCTCGAAATTCGACCGGTTGGACCTGACGCCGGACATGTTGCGGTTTTCCGAGGCCGAGATTGATGCATTGATTGCGCAAGTGCCGGAGCACGAGCGTGTGGCGCTTGAACTGGCCGCTGAACGTATCCGCGCCTATCATGTCCGCCAGATGCCTGTCGATCAGTCCTGGACCGACCCCGATGGCGCGACCCTTGGTTGGCGCTGGACACCGGTATCGGCGGCGGGGCTGTATGTGCCCGGCGGGCTGGCATCCTATCCGTCCTCGGTCCTGATGAACGCGGTGCCTGCCAAGGTGGCCGGGGTTGGGCGGCTGGCCGTCGTGGTGCCGACGCCCGATGGCGTGGCCAACCCGCTGGTTCTGCTGGCCGCGCGCATCGCCGGTGTGGACGAGGTATACCGGATTGGCGGTGCGCAAGCCGTGGCGGCACTGGCCTATGGCACCGAAACCATCGCGCCGGTGGACAAGATCACAGGGCCGGGCAATGCCTTTGTGGCGGCGGCAAAGCGGCGTGTGTTCGGCAAGGTCGGGATCGACATGATCGCGGGTCCTTCTGAAATTCTGGTCATTGCCGACAAGGACAACGATCCCGACTGGATCGCGCTGGATATGCTGTCCCAGGCCGAACATGACGAAAGCGCGCAATCGTTGCTGATCACCGATAGCCCCGCCATGGGCAAGGCCGTGGTCGCCGCGATTGAACGCCACCTGCAAACGCTGGAACGGCGCGAGATCGCGGGCAAAAGCTGGCGCGATTTCGGCGCGGTGATCGAGGTGCCCGACCTGGATGTGGCCGCCGCCCTGTCGAACCGCATCGCACCCGAACACCTTGAGCTGTGCGTGGAAGACCCCGACGCGCTGTCCGAAAAGATCACCCATGCCGGTGCAATCTTCCTTGGCGCGTGGACGCCCGAGGCGATCGGCGACTACGTGGGCGGCCCAAATCATGTGCTTCCCACGGCGCGTTCGGCGCGTTTTTCCAGCGGTTTGTCGGTTATGGACTTTCTCAAGCGGACGACTTTGGCCAAGATGACCCCGGCGGCGCTGCGCGCCATCGGGCCCGCGGCAGAAACGCTGGCGATTTCCGAAAGCCTTGAGGCGCACGGCCTGTCGGTGCGCGCGCGCCTCAACCATCTGAACGAGTAAGGGGGCGAACATGAGCCGCATCTGCCATATCGAATTGGATGACAGCGCGCTGCCGCCCCCCACGCCCGAGATCGAGCAAGAACGCAAGGTCGCCATGTTCGACCTGATCGAGGAAAACCAGTTCGACCTGCCCAAGCGTGACGACCGCGTGGTGCCCGATGGCCCTTACCGCGTCGGTCTGTCGATCCGCGACAAGCGGCTGGTTTTCGACGTAGATACCGAAAGCGGTGACAAGGCCGCCGAATTCCACCTGTCGCTGTCGCCTTTCCGGCAAGTGGTCAAGGATTACTGGGCGATCTGCGAAAGCTATTTCGACGCGGTCAAGAACATGGCGCCCAGCCAGATCGAAACCATCGACATGGCCCGACGCGGCATCCACAACGAAGGCGCGCGCATTCTGGCCGAACGGCTGGAGGGCAAGGCGGAGATCGACAATGATACGGCTCGCCGTCTTTTCACGCTGATCTGCGTGCTGCATTTCGGGGGCTGATCCTTGACCGAGCCCCTTCCGCAGTCGGTTCTGTTTTGTTGCGATCATAACGCCGTGCGTTCCCCCATGGCCGAGGGGATCATGAAAAAGTTCTATGGCACAGGCACTTACGTGCAATCCGTCGGGGTCGAGAACGATATGGAAATCGATGGGTTTTCCATCGCGGTCTGCGAAGAGATCGGGGTGGAACTGGCGCGGCACCGCTCGCGCAGTTTCGATACGATGCGTGAGGGGGGCGAGGATATTTCCTCGTTCGATCTGATCGTGGCCTTGTCGCCAGCCAGCAAGGCCATGGCCGAGGATCTGGCGCGTTTCTATCATATCGAGGTGGAATACTGGCCGATCATGGACCCGACCACCGGGGGCGAGGGGCGCGAGGCGCGGCTGGCGTCCTATCGACAATCGCGCGACCAGATCGTGCGCGAATTGGTAAAACGCTGGGGTGACCCGAAGGAGGCCGCATGAGCGCCAAGACCGTGATCCGTGATTATTTCGAAGCTTTCAACGCGGGCGATACCGAAGGGATGTTGGATTGCCTGTCCGATGACATCGCCCCTCACGTCAACGAAGGTCAGGTCCGCATGGGCCGAGCGAAATTCGCGGAATCCTGCGCCCATATGGAGCGGTGCTATCGCGAGGAACTGACCGACATGGTGATTTTCGAGGTCGAGGGCGGCACCCGCGCCGCCGCCGAGTTCATCGTGAACGGCACCTACCTGGAAACAGACGAGGGCCTGCCCGAAGCGAAGGGGCAGACCTATCGCCTGCCTGCGGGGTCGTTCTTTTCGCTTGAAGGCGGCAAGATTACCCGCGTTGTCACCTATTACAATCTTGCTGACTGGGTGCGGCAGGTTTCAGCTTGATGCAAACGGGTCCGATACGGGTTGAGGTTCTGACCGGGGCGGCACTGGAGGCCGCGCTGGACGACGTGGCGCGGCTGCGCATCGCGGTGTTCCGCGACTGGCCCTATTTGTACGATGGCGATCTGGACTATGAGCGCGGCTATATGCAGACCTATCGCGACAGCGCCGGTGCGGTGGTGGTTGGTGCGTTTGACGGCGACCGCCTGATCGGCGCGGCCACCGGCACTCCGATGGAAGATCACCCCGATTTCGCTGCGGCCTTCGACGGCACGGGCGAGCGGCTGGACAGGATGTTCTATTGCGCCGAATCCGTGCTGTTGCCGGACTGTCGCGGGCAAGGGATCGGGCACCGGTTCTTTGATGCGCGCGAGGAGCACGCGCGCCGACTGGGCCGTCACAAGACCGCCTTTTGCGGTGTGGTGCGCGAGGAGGGGCACCCGATGCGGCCCGAAGATGCGCGCTCGTTGGACGGGTTCTGGCGTGGGCGCGGCTACCGGCCCTTGCCGGGGGTGGTGGCCTGGTTCGAATGGAAGGACCTGGGCGAGGATGCGCCCAGTTCCAAGCCGCTGCAATTCTGGATTCGGACGCTGGATTGACCGTCCTTTCGGACGGTGCCTTCGGCATGAGTATTTTTGGCAAAATGAAAGCCGGGGCGGGGCGCTCTTGCCTTATCGGCGGTGCGGGGTGATCATCCGCGCAGCAACAGGAGAGAGCCATGAGAATCGCCACCGCTGCATATCCCCTGGACTGGTTCGAGGGCTGGGCCGCTTTTGAGGCGAAGATGACCGGTTGGGTTGCTGAAGCGGCGGGCGAGGGGGCGGATTTGCTGGTGTTTCCCGAATATGGCGCGATGGAGCTGGCATCGCTGGCGGGCGCGCAGGTGGCGGGTGACACGGGCGGCGCCATTGCGGCCGTGTCCGAACGGGTTGGCGCGATGGATGCCTTGTTGGCCGCCTTGGCGCTGCGGTTCAAGGTGCATATCCTTGGCCCGTCGGCCCCGGTGGAAGAGGGCGGGTTGGTCGTCAACCGTGCGCGGCTGTTCGCGCCATCGGGCGTGTCCGACTATCAGGACAAGCAGATCATGACCCGGTTCGAGCGGGACGATTGGGGCGTGTCGGGGGGCGGGCCGCTCAAGCTGTTCGATACGGCGTTGGGCAAGATCGGCGTGCTGATCTGCTATGACAGCGAATTCCCCCTCCTGGCCCGCGCACTGGTCGAGGCGGGGGCCGAAATCATCCTTGTCCCGTCCTGCACCGAGGCGTTGGAAGGATATTGGCGGGTGCGTATCGGCGCCATGGCCCGCGCGCTGGAAGGGCAATGCGTTTGCGTCATGGCGTCGCTTGTCGGTGACCGGCCCGAGGTTTATGCGGTGGAGGAAAACACCGGGATGGGCGGCATTTTTGGTCCCCCCGATATGGGGTTCCCGCCCACCGGCGTGATCGCCGAGGGCAGCCTTGGCCAAGCGGGCTGGACCTATGGCGAGGTGACGCTGGATGCCATCCGCGCGGTGCGTGCCGATGGTCATGTGTTGAACGCGGCCCATTGGGCAGAACAGGGGCCACGGGTGGCGCTGGTCACAGAATCCGCGCTGGCATAGCGAATCCCCCTTGAAAATTTGTGCGATTGGGACCATTTAGCGCCATGCCTCGCAGAACTTTGGCGGGGAACGTAATCAAGGAGAGACCATGGCCAAGGAAGATACGCTCGAATTTCCCGGTGTCGTGAAGGAACTCCTGCCGAACGCGACATTCCTGGTCGAGCTGGAAAACGGCCATACGATCATCGCTCATACGGCAGGCAAGATGCGCAAGAACCGCATCCGTGTTCTGGCTGGCGACAAGGTGCAAGTCGAAATGACGCCCTACGATCTGACCAAGGGTCGGATCAATTACCGCTTCAAATAACCGATTTCATGCGGTTGATTCTGGGGTCAGGAAGCCCGCGTCGCAAGGAATTGCTGGCGCAGATCGGGGTTGTGGCGGATGATATCCGCCCCCCTGACATCAACGAAGATCCCCATAAGAACGAGTTGCCGCGTCCATATTGTACGCGCATCGCCCGTGAAAAGGCGACTGCGGTGCAGGCGGATGACGATGATATCGTGCTATGTGCCGACACCACCGTGGCGCTGGGCCGCCGTATCATGGGCAAACCTGTCGATGCGGGCGAGGCAGCACAATTCATGTTCGCCATGTCCGGGCGCCGTCACAAGGTGATCACCGCCGTGGCGGTGCGGCGCGGCGCGCAGATGTGGGAACGTGACGTGGTCACCACCGTGCAGATGAAGCGCCTTTCCGACGAGGAGATGAACGCCTATCTTGCCACGAACGACTGGCAGGGCAAGGCGGGCGGCTATGGCATCCAGGGGCCGGCGGGGGCGCTGATTCCGTGGATTTCCGGTTCTTTCACCGCTGTCGTGGGCCTGCCCTTGGCTGAAACCGCCGGGCTGCTGCAAGCGGCCGGATACCCGATGTGGAAAGAACGCGCATGAACGGCCGCCAGATCATTCTTGACCAGTTGCACGGGCGCGAAGCCGCCGCGCTGATGGTTGATGGCAAGTTGCACGACCTGCTGGTGGACAGCGACTCGATCCGCCCCGGTGCGATCTACCGCGCGATTGCCGAGCGTCCCGTCAAAGGGCAGGGGGGGATGTTCCTGCGCACGCCTGACGGCACCGTATTCCTGCGTCAGGTCAAGGGCTTGCGCCCCGGTCAGGCGATTCTGGTGCAGGTCACCGGCCATGCCGAACAGGGCAAGGCGATTCCCGTGACCGACCGTATCCTGTTCAAATCCCGCTATGCGATCGTGACGCCCAATGCGCCGGGGCTGAATATCTCGCGCCAGATCCGCGATGACGAGCGGCGCGATGCGCTGCTGGCAATTGCGCACGCGGAAATGGGCGAGGATGCGATGGGGCTGATCCTGCGCTCCTCCTGTCTAGAGGCGGACGATGCCGAAATTGCCGAGGATATCCGTGCCATGTGCGATCTGGCCCATGCAATCACGATCGACACCGGCGACGAGGCTGAGGCGCTGACCGAAGGCGACGGCCCGCATGCGTTGGCATGGCGCGATTGGGTCGAACCGGCCGAGATTGTCACGGACGAGGGCAGTTTCGAAACCAATGGCGTGTTGGAGGCCGTGGACGCGCTGCAAACCCCTGTTGTGCGGTTGGGCTCGGGCGCGTCGATGATCATTGAACCCACGCGCGCGCTGGTCGCCGTGGATGTGAACACCGGCACCGACACCACCCCTGCCGCGGCGCTCAAGGCCAATATCGCCACCGCGCGCGACCTGCCGCGCCAGTTGCGCCTGCGCGGGCTTGGCGGTCAGATCACCATCGATGTGGCCCCGATGCCGAAAAAAGATCGCCGCGCCTTTGAGATGGCGCTGAAGGCGGCGTTCCGTGCTGACCAGATCGACACGATTCTGGCTGGCTGGACCCCGCTGGGCCATTTCGAATTGCAGCGCCAACGCGCCCGCCGCCCGCTGGAGGAGATCCTGTCGGAGGTACTGCGATGAGTTGTCCGATCTGCGGCAAAGAGACGGTGCAGAAATACCGTCCCTTCTGTTCCAAGCGCTGCGCCGATGTCGACTTGGCGAAATGGCTCAAGGGCGGCTACGCGGTGCCCTCGCAAGACCCTGACGACATCGAAGAGGCGCTGGACGCGATGCTGGACGCCGCCGAAGCGCCGCCCAAGCCGCATTGATCGGCGCGGCGCACCCGTTCGCGGAACCAGCCGAAAAGCCGGAAAATTGTCGGCCCGCGAATGGAACTTGCCAGGTTTTCAAGAATCCGGTCGGCACCATGGTCGCATGTGAGGGATAATTATTAGGGTGCTATTGATTGAAAATGCGCCCCCGTCCATAAGCGCTTGAATTATAACGAGGGCCGCGTTCGCATGACCGATAATGACAAGATCGAAAACCAGGTGGGGCTTGTATTCCAGCATGTCGCCCGCCTGCGCACCCGTTATTTCGACCAGCAACTGGCCAAGCATGGCCTTACCTCGGCACAGGTTTATGCCATCAACTACCTGCTGCGCGAGGATGGCCTGACCCAAGTCGAACTGTCGCGCCTGCTGGGCATCGGCACAGTGGCGGTCAGTGGGCTGGTGGACCGGCTGGAAAGCAACGGCTGGGTCGCGCGCAAGCCCGACCCGCGCGATCGCAGGTCAAACCGGATCTGGTTGACCGACAAGGTGTCGGAAAAGGTGGGCAACATGCAAGACGCAGCACAGGCGGTGAACGAGGCCTCTTTCGCAGGGATGACTCCCGAAGAGGCAGAGGCGCTGGTCAAAGGGTTGCGCCGCGTGCGTGACAACCTGAAATCCGCCACCTGCGACGAGGGCGACGCGCCGATCTGATCGCAGATGCCGCCACTGATGCGGTTGCTAACTATTCGCGGCGTCACTAGCATCCCTTCAAAGGCCGCCCAAGGCGGTGCATGCCGTGGGAGGAGACTATCCATGCCGCAGCTTAGCGCGTTGCAATACGCCCCTGCAGAGGGGGCGCACAGATGATCCGTATCACTGACCTGCTTGAAAAAGCGGCGCATCAATGGCCCGACCAACCTGCCGTCACCTGTGCGCTTGGCACGCTGACATGGGCGCAATTGCAGGGGCGCTGCATCCGTCTGGCCCGCGCCCTGCACGGGATCGGCGCGGGGCAGGGCGAAAGGGTTGCCTGGCTGGGGTTCAACGCCGCGACGGGGGTGGAATGCTACTATGGCCCGGCCCTGATCGGTGCTGCGTCTGTGCCGCTGAATTTCCGCCTCTCCGAGGGGGAGTTGCGCGAATGCCTGACCGATTGCGCGCCTGTGGCCGTGGTGGCTGATGCGGAACATGCCGAACTGGCCGTGCGGCTGGCCGCCGACTGCCCGTCTATCAAGGTGGTCTGGCAGGCAGGCGGCGACCTTGAGGGCGGGGCGCAGCCCTACGAGGAGGCGCTTGACCGCCCCGGCCCGATGCCCGATTTCGATGCGCTGGCAGGGCGTGATGACGATCTGCTGATCCTGTTCTACACGGGCGGCACCACGGGCCGGCCCAAGGGCGTCATGCTGTCCCACGCCAATATCTTTACGAATGCCATGGGAACCGCCGCCGCCTTTAGTATACCGCAGGGCGCGGCGCATTTGATGACCGGCCCACTGTTCCACACGGCAGGGGGCAGCCGGATTTATCTGGCGGCACTGATGGGAATGCACTTGGCGATGATGCCGCATTTCGACGTCACCGAACTGATGCGGCTGGTCAGCGAGCATCGCGTGACCATCGTGCAATGTGTGCCAACCATGTTGGCGATGATGCTGGACCACCCGCGGTTTGCCGATTTCGACATGACCAGCCTGCGCTTGTTGACCTATGGCGCCGCGCCCATGCCACCCGCCTTGCTGCGCCGCGCCATGGCCGCCTTTCCCGGTGTGCAGTTCGCCCAGGGCTTCGGCATGACCGAGGCAAGCCCGATCCTGACCATCCTGCCGCCCGAAGATCACGCCCTGAACGGGCCGGACGAGCCCGAAGCGGCAAGGCTGACATCCGTCGGACGGGCGGTGCCCTATGTGGACATGCGCATCGTGAGCGAAACCGGCACCGAGTGCCCCCAAGGCACGGTAGGTGAAGTGGTCGTACGCGGCCCAAATATCATGCGCGGATATTGGATGCAGCCGGACCTGACCGCCAAGGCCCTGAAGGGCGGTTGGTATCACACCGGTGATGCCGGTTACCTGGACAAGGACGGCTACCTGTTCCTGACCGGGCGGATCAAGGATATGATCATCACGGGCGGCGAAAACGTCTATCCGATCGAGGTCGAGAACGTAATCGAAACCCACCCCGCCGTGGATACCGTCGCCGTGATCGGCTCGCCCGATCCGGTCTGGGGCGAACGGGTCCATGCGGTCGTGACCCTGATCGCGCCTGCGGCACCACAATCTGCGCCCCCGGTGACAGAGGCACAGATCATCGCATATACCCGCGACCGGCTGGCCCACTACAAATGCCCCAAACAGGTCAGCTTTCATCCGGCGCCCTTGCCGCTGACCCCGGTCAACAAGATCGACAAACGCGCCCTGCGGCAGATCTACAACGGCGCGCCGACAGATTGAATTTCCCCGCTGCAAGACGGAATCCTCCGCCCGGAACGCCACGAAAACGCAGTAATATAGAGGCCCGTCCCGCCGCATCGCAAATAGGCGGCACAAAGTCCAAAAACGCTCTGGACATGGTCGCGTGGCTGCCCTAGAAGGCCTCCACCCGAACGCAAGACGTTCACCCGTGCCCGGGTAGCTCAGGGGTAGAGCAGTGGATTGAAAATCCTCGTGTCGGTGGTTCGATTCCGCCCCCGGGCACCACTTTCCAAAAGCAAGTAGTTGCTTTGTAAAGAAAATTCGGTTTTATGCCATTTTCAATCCACCTTTTCGTCCACCCTTTTGGCGGCGCTACTTCATGAATCGCGAGCGCCGATTGGGCTTAGAAAATCAGTGCAAGCCCTTCGCGAGCGTCCCCTTCGAGAAAGCAAACACCGCTTGCGCGCGCGTATTGCTAAACTTCGGCTCGCGCGCGCGTATTGGTCCTCTCTCGGTTGTTTGCGAAGAAGGTCATGCAGTGCCTATCCAGACAACGCCCATGCTGCTGGCATGGCTTGAAGCGAAGGCAACAATCTTTCACCGCAAGGGCTAGCGCTCTAGCAATTCCAACGCCAAAATTCTGCGCTCGAGGCTTTCTAGACGATCAGAAAGTTTCTCAGCCTCAAGCCACCTAAACACTGGAGCCATCTCGAACCGTTCGCCGCATTGTTTGCATTCGTGGCTGCCCAAAATGATATCGGAAATGCTTGGATCGTTTGTAACGTTGTATCCATTGCATTTGGGGCAGGGCACCATGCGTGGGGAGTGTTCATGGGAATCCAATTTAAATGTCCTTCTCATCGTTTGAGCAATCGCCGCCTAGGGGCAATGTATCCGAGGCTATATGGCTATATGTATATATGTCATGTTTTGTGTGACGCCGCAGTAAGGAAGAAACTTGTCGATGCGTCACATATTTTGTGCGCGACTTCGTTCAGGCTGAAACGATGCACGATATTTGTGACAAGGCATGCACTGAATTTATGCAGGGGTTTTCCATTTCTTAAACTCCAAACTCGCCTTGCCGCCATCTATAGTTCGAGCCTCAGTTAAGGCCCAAGTAGAGCAGCGACCAACGCCAGAGGGTCCAAGGTGAGGTGCGCGGGTCATGCGGATGAAACCGCGCTGCTCTAGCACGTTGAACCAAGGGCCGACTGTGTTGCTGATGTATGTTCAGCGCGATAGCCGCATCGCGGTGGCTTAGAAATATCTCACCATTGTTGAAGCCATTGTAGCGCCTTTTGAGTTCGAAATAGAGCGCGCGAGGGCCAGGAGGCATGGTAGTCCATGCCTCCGTTGCCATGATCCAGTGGGCAAGCTGAAGGTGGCGCACATAGCCCCGCTTAAAGCTTTTGTATTGTTGCGCCATTTAGTCGGGCCTCGCGTTTCGGATATCGGCATGTGCGCGGGCGAAAGCGGGCGGCAAGCCGTGTTTGCAGATCAGACGCAATTCCCAAGGGTCGCGCTGGACGGGGCGGGGTTGCGGCGCTTGCCTCATTGCGCATCTTCCCCTTTTATGTGCTGCACCTTAGAGCGCAGCACGTAGCGCGCATGGTGACCCTTGAAGGGGCCGCTGTGCGTTTCGGTGATGGTTTCAATCTCGACACCCATTTCGCGCAAGGAATGGACATAGGCGCTCCACCTAGGGCCTGGGGTATCAATCGGAGTGCAACCCCGCTCCCCCGCCGCGATGAGGCATTCCAGCGCCCATCTGTCGCGGCCTATGACGACTACGGTTTTTGAGGTGTCGTTGCTGCAGGTGACTTTGAAAGGGGCTGCGCCCCAAACTGGATTTTGTGCCATGATTTTGGCCTTTCATTTGCTTTGAAAAGGCGCAGGGCGTATGGTCTGGAGGTTCCATGAGCAGAACATTCCCGGCCACCGCCCAGCGCGTTTGCGCAGGCGGGGCTGGGTCTTATCCAGCGTTTGATTGGATGGCGGCGTCGATATCGGCTTCGGCCCAATACAGGCGAGATCCAATCTTGATCGGCTTGGGAAGGCGACCCGTTTCAACATCACGGTAAATCGTGCTGCGTCCACGGCCTCCGAGTTTCTCCTGCAGGTCGCGAAAAGACAGATAACGCATTTCTATGCTCCATGTTGCACGGCAATGTCGCCGTGCAAGCATTAGGGCACAGTGGGAAACCGATAGCATTCAATCGCTGGGGTATTCACTTCCCGAAGCAAATACCCCTAGGTCTTTCAGTGCCTTAATGGACTTGGGGCCGTGTTTGCGAAACGCTTTTTGCACCGTTTCCAAAGAAACCCCTTCCGAATCCGCCACACCTTGAAAAGCTGCATCTTGTGTGATCGGCTGACCTTGCAGGGATTGCCATACGATATCGACCACAACTAAATTGGAGAGCTTGCGGTGGCGGTCCTTAATTTGCTCTAGAGCGGCGATTGGAGTTTTGCCTTGCCCGCCACCTTCTAAGCCCAAGACTTCACCAAGAGTTCTTTTGTCACCGTCCTGCTTGTAGCTTGCCCAAGCCTCAACTAGCGGTTCGAGAAAAGCCAAAGGGATAATTGCCTGCCTCTCTCGCCAGTCCTTTACCGGATAAGCCGACTTGAGTTCATCGCAGTCAATCGGTTCTTCAGCGTTAAAGACGCTGAACACGCTAGCGAGAAGTTCAAGGCTTGCCCAAGCCATGTTTCTGTCGCCTGACTGAACGCCATCAGCCAATTGCTCACTTCGGGCGCGGAAAGCTTCTAGGAAGCGTTGCTTGTCAGTGATCAGTTCCATTCGCCAAACTCACAACATTCATATTTCCTGACGCCACCAACTTTGCCCACCGCTCCATGAGCGCCCGCCGCTGCTCCAAGAAATCCGTGCGGCGGTATGCTCGTTCAACGGCGCTTCCCACAACGTGGCCCATTGCGGTTTCGGACACATCATGCGGGGTGTTTGTCGATTCTGCCATCCAAACACGAAAGCTGGAACGAAACCCATGTGGGCGTGCTCCTAGATCACGGGTTTTCATGTATTTGCTCATAGTCATGTCAGAAATCACGCCTTTCCTGATGCCAGGAAACAGGAACCCGTCACGGGCAAGCGGTTTGGCCGCTTCTATGACCGCAATCGCCTCTGACGATAGCGGCACCCTGAAATCGCTTGTTGCGCCTCTACGGCCCTTCACATGCACCGCAGGGACCGTCCAGATATCGCCTTCCATCTGGTCCAAGTGGCAATGGCGAATTCCATCGGACCGAACGGCGGTCAGGATCAAAAGCCGCAAGGCCAGTTCAGTGACGCCACCGCCATCTAAGCTTTGGTAGAAAGCGGGCACGTCCTGCCAGGGCATAGAGGGGATATTCTGGACCGTGTGGCGCTGTTTGCCCAAAAGGGCGCGGGCCTTTTCCGTCGCCTGCAAATCCACATCCAAGCCCAGCGCGGCGGCGTGACGGAAACAGATGCTTAGACGATTCATCGCCTTTCGCGCGGTATCGGCTTTCTCATGCCAGATCGGGGCCAGCGTGTCGCGGATATCGGTCTGGTCTATTTCGGCAACGGGCACTTTCCCAAGCTTGGGCAGAACGTGAAGTTCCAGCGGCGAAAACCACCGCCCTGCCTTCCCATCGCCCTTGAGTTCGGCCTTGCGGCTTTCGAAGGCGTCTAGGGCAATATCTTTGAGAACATGCAGATTGCGGGCCTGTGCACGGCGCTGGGCTTGGCGTTCCTTGATCGGGTCAATCCCTTGGGCCGCTTGCGCCCGCCACCGTTCCGCCAAGGCGCGTGCATCTTTCAGAGATACGTCAGGGAATCGGCCTAGGCCCATCTCGCGCCGCCTTCCGTGGACGTGGACGCGCAACACCCATTGCGCCCCGCCATCTTCCCGCTTGTGAAGCCATAGCCCGCCACCATCCGAGTATTTGCCGGGGGCGGCATTCTTGACCATTGCTGCACTCAGCTTGTTCAGGGGGCGTGCCATTTTTCAATCCACCTTTCTATCCACCCTCAACATATAGTATAGGGTGGTGCACCACGGAACACCTAAGACCGTAAAAAGCCCTATTATATTGAAAAACCCTGAAATCGGGATGCACCGAGAAACCCCAAGATATAGGAGTTATGTGCCGCCCCCGGGCACCACTTTCCAAATGACTAACTTCTGATAGTCGCTTGAAAATAAAAGAAAAACACAAGATTTACCGCCGGAATGCCGATACTTTCGACAGCATTGCTACACATTCTGCTACACACTTCACTACGCAATTGAACAATAACTCGTCTTCGCACTTCCAACCGATAGCGTTCATAATAAATGCTCCGTCGAAAACTCCTCGTAGAGCTCAGGAAGATTTGCGTGGGAGACGCGAAACTGGTTTCGCTTTTTTTGGCGACCATTTTCAATCTTTAGTGCAGGGTCGAGATAAACGTTCCCTTGGTTGACGAGACGCATGAAACGGAAAAAATCGGTGCCCTTTCCCAGCTGAACTCGGTCCGCGTATCGGTATTCTCTTGGCGTTCCAACGGCTTCTGAGGGAACATAAGCGGCTTGGGCATGCTTTCGGTTCCAATGATTCAGCAGATCTTTGAACGCCCAGCCGGCTGCAATACGATCGTTGGGGTCAATTAGCAGAATGCTCCCTCCCATATCGTCGATTGTGCCCGTTCCTGGATCATACCCTTCCACAATCATACGGACGGAAGTCCTTGCGTGAGGTGCACCCCCGCACTTGTATATTCCACCGAAATTTCGACGGCCAACACGACCCTTAGTGTCGTCATACCCGTAGTCGTGCATGAATGTTCCGAAAGCGTCCACATACACTCCAGAAGTCGGTTCAGGCGTCATTAGGGTGACCGGAGAGGTGGCCCGAAAATTCACGAAATTTCGCACAGCGTATTGCTTGATTTCCCACCCCAGAAAATCCGGTTCAGCAATGCCATTGGGAATGATGCCCAGCTCGGCCTCAAGAGTGTAGCCACCTCCGTTCTGGGCGGCGTATGGCCTTACACTGCCGTCAGAATGCATCCTTTGACCAGGGATCCAACCTTTGTCATGAATGCCGCGTAGGGTGTCCAAGAGAAGGTCTGAGCTACCCCCCGAAATTCGGACACTGACGTAAGCTGCGATTTGTAGTCTGCTGATCTTCAACACGAAGGAGATCAGGAATGTCGAAACGGAAGCAAC
>JGI24025J20009_10000127_pt1 | contig 56950 bp, 45 predicted proteins | sample Cruoilmetagenom3_FD_20009 | JGI IMG/M metagenome (IMG submission 20009)
AGCGCCCAAACATGGGCAATGGCGGTTTTACACCGATACAGAAACTCAATCAGGCAGCTTAATTCTATTTATTAGGTGTCTTAAGTTTGGGAGGGTTACCAAGTCTTTTATTTTAGTCAAGGCAGGACGATAGCCATAACTAGAGTTGGCTAAATGGTTTTTGATTAATGTTGCAGGATCACCACTAAAAAACTCGAGCATCAATACAGCGTTCAGCCTTATCTGTAGGTTCTTTCGGTTGTATTTAGAGAGTTGGCTTAGATGTCCATAAGTACACTCAAACATCGGTACATTTGACAATGTACTCAAAGTGCATGGATCAGGATAGATAGAGCAGGACAGTATGGAACGCCAGATACAACAAAGCCCCTGATATCAGGGGCTTTGGCTGTTCTATAAGTTAGTATAGGACTATGTAATGGTACCCGGAGCCGGACTTGAACCGGCACGCTATTGCTAGCGAGGGATTTTAAATCCCTTGTGTCTACCAATTTCACCACCCGGGCAAAACTTGTATTATCTATATAGTAAACATGTTACTTGCTAGATAAGTGCTGGCTATTATAAGCGGTTATACTAATAATGCAAGCTAAAATTAACGTAAAGTTAATAAATAATTGGAGGCTGGAGTCGGAATCGAACCGGCGTTAACGGAGTTGCAGTCCGCTGCATGACCACTCTGCCATCCAGCCAATCAAGGTGGACTATATTAGCAAAAATATATTAAATTACAAGTCATTTTTTAACTAAAAACAGGTTATTTGCTTACTTAACTACATTTAACTGTTCTTTGTAGGGATTTAAGCGATTAAAAGTCGTTATGGCCTTATCACTAAGCGGTTGCCTAGTGATAAGGAGCTAAAAATAATTCTAAAAAATAGTATTTTAAAGGATGTCTTTGTTGTTACGTTTGGCTTTTTTGACGTCGCGATAAGTCGCGGTGCAAATCAATACCAGTACCCCAAGGGTAATGGCTGGCCAAATTAAAACATATAAGCCATAGATAAAAACGTTGTCCATGATCTCTCCTTATAGTCTCTCTTAGCAGCCAACGTTAGTTATTTCGCATTGCTCAATCGTTCTCTGCATGAGATGACCTGATTTAAGTTTCTGATGTTGGTGCTACGTTAGTCTTTTTATCATAATTACCCACCCGCTGTTTGATGAGGCCAAAGTCGAAGTGCTCATCACCCATGAGGCTGACAATCACACAGACGATAGTGCTGGCACCGTAAGCCGTCAATGAGGCGAGTAAGACCATATATTGGCGTAGGAAGCCAGTGGCAAAGACTAGCATCAGCACCAGTGTAATAGCAGCTGCGATCATACCAATCTTTCGACCTAAGAAGCCAAAGACCATCAAACCAATAACGACCGCCGCCCCAACACTGGCCAAGATCTCAAAGAACAGAGCAGTGAAGCCAGTAATCGGCAGCAACTCAAAGCGGGCAACACAAAATAGGAGTAGGCCAATGATTACGGCTGAGGTAAAGGCCGTATTGGTCACACGATTCCAAAACACACTGGCAATGACAGGAAAGACAATGGCGCCCCATAATGCCCCAACGAAAACCAGCATGACGAGAATATCAAGCTTAAAGCTGGCAAAAATCAGGCCAGCAGCAGTGGCGATAATCATCGTACCACGACCGATTAGCATCATGGTTTTTGGTTTAACGCGACCTTTAGCGATATTCTTACCGTACACGTCCGCCATCATAATTGTCGATAGCGCTGATAAATCGGAGTCAGCGGTCGATGATAACGAACCAATCACTAAAATAAAAAACAGAGCGATAAACACAGGATGTAGATAAGTGCTAACCATTTGTGGAATCAAATTATTCATGTTGCCATCGAGTGGTTCAATCCCAATGGTCAAAGCCATCAGTCCAATCATGCCAAGACCAATAACAATGCCTGCGTAACCAACGGTAGCGGTGACAAACGTGGCTTTAATCTTGGTTTTATCAATGGCAAATAAGCGCTGGGTAATGGTTTGATTGCCGATTGCATAAGCCAGTACAGCGACAAAATAGGGCGCTCCCTGCTGAAAAAAGGCTTCAGAAGAAAAGAAGTTTTGCTGTTCTAAAGTCAGGTTTGACAGTCCACTGACCATGACTTCAGGACCACCCATAGCAAACAGTACCGCTGGAATAATGATGATCCCAATTGCCATTAATGCGACCAGCTGGGCAAAATCGGTAAAGACGGAGGCTCGAAACCCTGAGGTTAACGTGTAGCTCAACACACCAATACCCGCGATCATCACCCCTGTTTGGAACGATAATGGTGATAAAACAGACACCAGTGCGCCAGCAGCGGTGAAGTTGACCATCAAGCTAATTAAGCTGCCCATAATATTAGATATGGCTAAAATTAATTGGCTTGATGAACCATGTCGGGCGTGGATGAGCTCACCTAAAGTGTGGCCATCTGGTGCCAATTCACGAAAGCGCATGCCAAAAGGGTAAATGAACAAAATCATCAGTGCCCCCCAAAAGCCGTAATGTATTGGACCTGACACACCGTATTTGTAGCCGGATGTAGCTGCTGCATAAAACGATGCTGCCCAAATCCAAGTGGCGGTCATGCTGGCGGCACCCATGCCAAAGCCAACACCGTGACCTGCGACCATAAAGCCAGAAGTCGTTTCTTTGTCTTTTTTAATTAATAAAGAAAGTAAATAAGTACCACCATAAAACGCCAACAATAATAAAATAATGGTCAACGATGAAAATTGGAACAATGACTCAGTTTTCAAATTCATACCTCGCAATTGTTTTTGATGAATTAAAATTAATGGGATTGAATGGATCCCAAAAGTTTAGATAGGTAATACCGCTTATGGAGACAAGCTAATGAGCTGCTAGTAGAAATAACAAGCACAGCTAGCAACATTACTTAACTGTTACGACAAGTAAGCATTGAATTTGAGTGTCGTGACGTCGTCACTTGGGATATTTACTAAAAAATATATCAACAAATGAGAGGGGCACATTTCAGTAATCGTTAACTGATGAAGGCACCCTAACGCTATGAGAGACATACGCTCAAGGGTCGCTGAATGTCATAAGAGGCTCGTTAGATGAGCGTCCATAGCCATATTACGGAAAGCGTCAAGCCACACTGCATGGCCTGAGCTAGATTTAGACAGAATGATCAACGGTACAAGAAACCATGAGAGAGATTTTCACTCTATTTTCTTAGTTGATATACAATCTGCAGTTTTAAGAGCGAATGCAATCTAGTCTGAGTAATCAGTGCCATGAATGCTGTATTACTAAATAAAACTACATATCTGTTAAGTGTATGTAACATTTTCGTGCGGTAAGAGTAACCTATTATGTCTTTAACCTCAAATTTTTCCTGACTTTAACTATTATAAGTTCTGGACAGAGGTAGTTGATTGATAAGTTTTAACTCATAGGAGGGAGAGTATGAATAAAAATTAGCGCTGCGCCTTAAAAATCTAAGTAGCCTGAATAATAAGTTACTCTGTCATTGCGTAAGAAACCAGCCACGCCCAATCCATAGCGCTCAGCGACACGTATTGCCGTACTGGTGGGTGCAGACATACCAATTAACCAAGGTATGCGACCGCGAATAGATTTTTGTACCAGTTCAATCGATAAGCGTGAGGTCATGAGGACGCAGTCCACGTCTGTCTTGTGTCGCAGTCGCCAGCCGATCAGTTTATCTAAGGCGTTATGACGCCCTACGTCCTCAAATAGGTGTAAGCGCTGATTGTCAATGGTCGCAGCGGCATGCAACGCGCCTGTTAGTTGGTGGGTACGCTGGGCGGCTTCCACTTGTTGTCGCAGATCTAACAGACAGTCAAGGCTTGGTACGATCTTTTTGGGGAGGGCAGTTGTGGAATTTTGACAGTCTTGCAAGCTGCCTTGTGAGTAGCAACTCAAGTCGGGTAGAGCTTGGGTCAATCCTGTGATACCGCACATACCGCAACCTGTACGTCCTGCCAGCTGACGTTTCTGTGCTTGAATACGTTGGTGACAGCGCTGGTTTAGTACCAGCTCCACTACATAAACGTCATAGTCTTGCAACTGCTGCGTGATTTTCTCAAATTCGGCCGCGTCCCCATCTTTATTATCTGAACCTTGGGTAAACTGTTGGTAACTTGAGGGGTCAGTAAGCGAAGTAACTTCCCAATCTAGTAGCTCATGGCTATGCTGAATCAAGCCTTCACTAAACAAAAACCCTACCGCTAGGTATTCAAGCTGGCTAGGACTTGCCATCAGTACGGCATAGTGTATGCCGTTGATTACAATGGCGACAGCGGCTTCCACCGCCAAACTCGCTGGCTGGTTATCAACACAAACCTGAGCAGCACCGCTTTGGTCAACTCTATCTGATGAATAACAGTGTTTTTGCGATGAATGCGCGCGCACAAGCGGCGTCGTAAATTTATCTGTAGCATTCGATATCTTGTGTGCTAAGAGCTCCTCACTAGCTGGTTTACCTTCTTTCACATCGGCTTTCGCTATTATCATGGTGTGTCATATGATCTGGTCACTGGTGTGGTTTTTTGGTGATTTTTCTTGTTAACACGAGCATTACTTAATCATTTGTCTATCATTTACTAGGTAGGATCAGTTATGCCTTCCTCTGCACTCATCCGTTGCAAAACCACGGTCGTTGATTTGTACGCTGGTATGTGCGAATCTGGTGCATGAGTGTCTAAATCAAATAAATCATTACACTCAGGATAATAAGCGGCCACGGCGTTTGACGCAATATCCATCTCAGTCAATACTAATGGCCCTAAGACACGTGGTTGATCCGTACTGTTTTTATTAGGTTGTCGGGTTACCATCACGTTATCACCTGTCTGCCAGCCTAGGCGGCTTATCTCATCAGGATGCATAAACAAGACGTCACGGCGATTGGTATGGCGATAGCGATCTTTGAACCCAAAGATCATGGTATTAAATTGATCATGGCTACGCACGCTGGTCAACTGCCAAATCTTTTGTTCATTGTCTTGAGCGCCATTCATAGGGATCGTAGTATCTGTCACCGTTCTAAACGAGGAGGTCGCCTCTGCCATTTGTGCTGCGACATAAATAATTGGATATTGGGGTACTTCAAACTGTGCTTTACCACTGCTGGTATTCCATACGCGATGGCGAGCAGGGTGATACAAATGAAAACCGCGTTCAGATGCACGAATACGTTGGTTGAAATCTTCAAAACCGTCAATCGCTTGGGCAATATAATCACGAACGACATCGAAATCCTCACTCATCCTTTGCCAAGGGATGGACGAGTCAGAGCCAAACACATGGGTTGCGATGTCTGCCACAATCTGCGCTTCAGATTTTAAATGCTCACTAACGGGCTTAAGGTTACCTTGAGTGGGTACCACCTGACACATAGAGTCTTCGATGGTCGCAAACTGCTCGCCTTTAGCGGTAATGATGCGCTCTGTACGACCCAAGCAAGGTAAGATAAGATTGTTTGCACCGGGGTATAGCATCGTCTCGTTGAGCTTGGTGCCCACAAAAATATTCAGCTGAGTCTTGGTTAACGCTTGTTGAATCGCGCTGGTATCGGGCGCGGCCACGGCATAATTACCACCCATACCCATAAAGACTTTTAGCTTGCCCATGATCAGTGCTTTTGCTCCTGTCACCACATCATAACCCTGTACTTGCGGCATAGGATGCTCAAAAACACGTTCAAGGCTATCCAGCAGTTTTTGCGCAGGGCGCTCATGGATACCCATGGTGCGATCGCCTTGTACATTAGAGTGTCCACGAACGGGAGATGCGCCTGCGCCATCAATCCCAATCATACCCATCAGTAGTAACAAGTTGGCAATCATACCCACATTGTCGTCACCTTGCACGTGCTGGGTGATACCCATGCCCCATGTGCAAATCGTTGCTGAGCTATCGGCAACCAGCTTAGCAAGGCTTATGATTTCTGCTTGAGAAATGCCGCTACCCAGCTCAATGTCTGACCATGATTGCTCGGTTAGCCACTGTTTTAATGGCTCAAAACCTGAGGTGTGCGTCGTAATAAAATTCGTATTGATTTTATGATTTTCAACCAACCATTTGGCAATACCCGTCAATAGTGCCGCATCGCCGCCGATTTGAACTTGAATAACGTCGTCAACCACATCCGCGCTTTGTCCTGCCGCCATGTGCGTGGGCTTTTGTGGATTTCTAAATTTACTGAGGCCTTGTTCGCGCATTGGGTTGATCGAGAGAATGCGACATCCTTGCTTGTGAGCATGGGCGAGCATTTCCAGCATACGCGGATGATTGGTGGCTGGATTTTGTCCAAACATCAATATGAGCTTGGCCTGTCCAAAATCCTCTAAGGTTACCGTCGCTTTACCAACACCCAATTGTCTACCCAGCATTACTGAGGTTGGCTCGTGACACATGTTCGAGCAATCGGGTAAATTGTTGGTACCAAAGTAGCGGACAAACAACTGATACATAAAGGCAGGCTCATTAGTGACACGTCCTGAGGTATAAAACAGCGCCTCATCTGGGGAGTCAAGCTGTCCTAACTGTTCAGCAATCAGACGATAAGCGCTGACCCAAGGGATGGGAACATAGCGGTCTTGCGTGGCATCATAATATAGTGGCTCTGACAAGCGGCCAATGTGCTCAAGCTCATAACCTGACCAGCCTTGTAGCTCGGTGACGCTATGTCTTGCAAAAAATTTGGCATCCGCTTTACGGGTCATGGTCTCACTGGCAATAACCTTGATGCCGTTTTCACAGACATCAATGGCTTTATGTGATTTATGATCAGGCCAAGCACAGCCTGGGCAGTCAAATCCACCCTGAGGCTGATTGCTTTTGAATACACTCAGACCCCCTCGTAAAAAGGTTTGATAATCCATCAGCTTACGCGTGGAGGAGATCAGCGCAGGCCAACCAGCGGCAGGGTAGGTATAAATAGGAATTTTGCGCATGACAGATCTCGTAGATAAGTGACGATAGCGAGGCTTTGGTAGACAATAACTATATAATGGACAGTGAAAACTTCATACGACCATTAACTATAGATAACAAAAAACCTTCAAGAAGCCATGCTTTCTTGAAGGTTTATCATGTAAATACTCACTCACAAGAGAGCGTAGAATGACGTCTTCTTAAGTGAGGTTTTCATAAATATCATCTTTTTAATATATCAGTAACGTGCGTCTTTAGGTTTTTTACCATTTGGCCAGTCATTGACCTTACCAGCAAAGTCAGGTCGCGGCTGGTGAGTAAAAAAATGCGCCACATCGACGGCATCTTGATCGCTCAGTACATTGCCGTGACCCCACAACCCTTTGGTCTGGATACCCATCGGCATATTGTATTTTACAAAAGCCGCCGCTTTATAAGTACGTGCCATACCCGCACCGATATTAAAGGATTCATCGCCCCATAGTGGCGGGAAGACGATATCGCCGCGACTGTCTTTGAGGCCTTCGCCATTATCGCCATGGCAAGTCGCGCATTGAACCTTATAAATTTGTTCACCGCGCATAGGGTCTGGTATTAATGAGTCATCAACTTTGCCAGCGTTACGAATATCGACCTTTTGTTCCTTAGGCGTGTTTTGCGACAACCATTTCATATAGGCCATCATCGCCAGCATTTCAGGGGACTGGCGATCTAAGGGCTTGCCATTCATTGAGCGTTGAAAGCAACCATTGATCCGTGCTTCTAAATCGACTTCTTTTCCAGAGCGTGGCATGATACGAGGATAGGTGTTATAGCTATTGATATATGGATCGCCAAGCGGAACTTTACCTTGCGAGATGTGACAGCTGTTGCAATTCATTTGCGCGCCCACGTGCTCTGGTAATAGGCGCTTGGTTTCATTTAATAAGCGTTTACCATAAAATATCTCATCAGCGTTTGGCTCATCCAAGATAGCCGTGTCTTGCGGCAGCACATAAGTGCCGATATCTTCGTTGGCATCATCTGCGGTGACTAATCCGTACTCAGGTGCATTTTGCTCGACAGGCTCGGGCTGTGAGCAACCACTACTGATAGCAGCGACACTAACCGCTGAAGCAGTAAGGATAGCGGTGGTTAGGTTGCTCATCTTGATTTTTTGAGAGATAACGCTGGCAATAGTATGCAAGTTGAGTGGAGGTTTTTTCATTATTTTGCTCCTTTTGTTTGCGCATCAATACTTAAGTCTGGGGCGATATCCGTACTGGTTTTTGGTTTTTTAGCGAGGAAAGCCCGCATTTTTACCACGTCATTGACATCGATTTTGGGCGCTTGGTTGGTCCAGCTATTACGGACGTAATTTACCACTTCTGCCACATCTGCATCGCTAAGATTGCTGAATTCAGGCATAGTGAATGCCATACGGTCATGTGGGGTTTCAGGCATACGACCTCCGCTCAAGGTAATCTGTAGTACCGAATCAGCGTTTTTAGAATAGACTGCACTATTACCATCAAGCGCTGGGAAAATACGCGCGACCCCTTTACCATCGACACGGTGACAAACTTGGCAATATTCGGCGTACAAAATTGAACCGCGCGAATCATAGTCGCCATCTAGTAGTTTTTGCGTGGTGATGTCTTTTTTCGTAGGCAGTGTGGCTTCCTTGTTTGGCGCTGGTGTTAACGTTTTTAGATAGGATGACATGGCGTTGATATCGTAGTCCGTCATATATTGGGTGCTATGCTCAACTACTTCAGCCATGGCGCCAAAAGCAGCAGTGGTATCAGTACGTCCGGTCTTAAAGAAATCATTTAGTTCTGCAACTGTCCAAGTACCAAGTCCGCGATGCTCACCGCGTATGCTTTTGGCACGCCAGCCATCGATGATGGCACCGCTCAAATATTTGTTAGAATCTGCATTACTTAGAGCCGTTTCTTGGAAACCGATACCGCGCCCAGTGTGACAAGAGCCGCAGTGCCCGGGACCTTCGATTAAGTATTGACCACGAGTCAATAGGGCGTCGTCTGTCTCAGGAACAAAGTCACGCTTGCGATCAAATAAGACCTGCCAGTATGCCAAGGGCCAGCGCCAGTTTGCTATGGGAGGTAGCTCACTTTTTAGATTGGTTTGCTTGACGGCTTTGACATCGGACATAAAGAAGGCGTACATAGCGGCTAAGTCTTCGTCTGGCATGAGCTGGTAAGATGGGTACGGCATAGCAGGGTACAAGGTTTTATTATCACGGCGTACCCCATGTTTAACGGCGTTTTTAAAGTCGTCGAAACTATAGTTGCCGATGCCGGTTTCTTTGTCTGGCGTGATATTGGTTGAATAAATTGCCCCAAGCGGCGTTAGCATAGGCAGGCCGCCTGCATAAGTCTCGCCATTGAGCGTGGTATGACAAGCGACACAATCAGCGGTGCGTGCGATATATTCACCCTGTTTGATGAGAGCAGGATCAGTGATATTGACCTCGATATCGCTACTGCTAGTACGTATATTTGGCAGTAATTGCCCAATAATAAAGGCAACGGCCAGCCCGATAATGGCTGTTACTATTATAATCAGTGGCCATTTTTTCATAAGCCCGCCCTCCATAAGATATTTTTACCAAGCTTATAATCCATCACCCATATTTCATGAGGAGTGTTAGTCATCCAGATGAAAAACAAATATTTGTGATTTAAGCTTCGCGAATTAAAAGTTACACGACTGTCATCTAGTATAGGGTAGCGGGTAACATTGTGATATTGTGGAAAACCACATTATAAATAAGGTTTTCATTTATAATGCAAGTTTGGGCGGACAAACGGAAAGCGAAATTTATGCATAGAAGGCTTAAAAGCTTGGTGACCTTAAACGCTTTTCGCGTTATTTTTGCAGCGCTTCTTGCTTGGTCAATCTTGTCCAAGGCAAACGCACAAACTTACTATTTAGGTGTGTTGGCACCTCAAGGTGAGACTGCCGCGCAAAATCGCTGGCAGCCATGGCTCGATGAGCTCAATAATCAGTTGTCAGATGACACCGTGATATTGGTACCCTTAGCGCTGGAAAATTGGCAACAGCAAATTGGTGCCCAACAGTTTGCTTTGGTGCTTGGTCCTCAAGTACAGTTTATAAAAATGAATACCACGAGATGGCGCTGGTTGGCTACCCTCCAAGCAGATACTGCCCAATCGGACTTAATTGCTCCCGCGAATGACAATGCTCAAAGTTTTGATGCGCGCAAATATGAGAATCAGCTTTCTACCACTGTCATTCTCGCCAATGAATTTAATAAATTAAATGAGCGTGTATCACTAAAACAGCCTAGTGCGATGGAAGAAGTCGCTAGTGCACTATGGGTTGCCGCTGACAGCGATATTTATCGGCTGCAAGATTTACAGCAACGTAGTGTTGCTGCGGTTGATGCCGATGCATTTGGTGGTTATTTATTAGGAGCGCATTTATTACAGAAAAACGGCCTAGCACCCAATCGTTATCGAGTACAGTTTGTCGGTTATCCGATTGAGAATACTTTGCATACCTTGGCTAGCGGAAAAGTAGACGCTGCAATCGCGCCGCTTTGTTTAATGGAAGAGATGGCGCGGCAGGGTAAAATTAATGAAAGGCAGTACCGGTTGATTCATCCAGTCGCGACAGTATCAAGTTGTCAGTCTTCAACGGGAATATATCCAAATTGGACGTTAGCAGCGACAGAGCAAGCACCTGCCAATTTAATACGGCAAATCAATCAGAGTATTTTTGGTGTAGTACGACCAGTCAATGATAAAAACAGTTTAAGGCAACGCTGGCTACCACCAGAGTCTAGTACTGATGCTGAACGCATACTATATGAGATGAATCAGCATCCAGCGCAAAAGCCGCTTGGAGCACACATCGTAGATTGGATAAAGTCGCATCGATTGTGGATGGGTATGATCATTTTTATTATCGTGATATCGGCGATTAATTATGGCTGGATGAGCTGGCTGGCATGGCGGCAGCGTCAAAAGATACTGAAACAAAATAGTCTGATCCGAGGTTATGAACAGCAGTTGCGTCAAACAGAGCGCTTTGCTGTCATCGGCGAAATGAGTGGCTCAATCGCCCATGAGATTAATCAGCCACTAGCGACTATACAGAATTATGCGCAAGGGCTGTTGATACGTAGTCAGCAAGCAAACTCGCCTAAAAAGGCTGATGATATAGTGCCAAATGATAATGCACTGACAGACAATGCATTGCAGCAAATCGTTAATGAGACCGAGCGAGTCGCCGCTGTAGTAGCTAATATCCGAAGCTGGGCGGGCCAGTCGCAAGCCAATGAAGTCAAAGTCGATATCGCAGCAACGTACCAACAATGTATCTTGCTATTGGGTGAGCAAGCAGTAGGTATTCACTTTTGGCTAGCAAGTGATTATCAGCATTTAACTTTGCCAAATTTATTACTAGATCAGTTACTGATAAATAGCGTAACTAATGCCGCACAGCAAGGGGCGACCAATATCCTGCTACGCTGTCAGGCAGAGGAGTATAATGATAAGCAATGGTTGGTATTGCATCTAAGCGATGATGCTGGCGGCTTTGACCAAGCCCAGCTTAAGGCGCGGCACCTACCAGAAATCCTGCCCAGTCAGTACGCTACCCAATCAACGAAAGCAGATGGACTAGGGTTGGGACTAATGATATGTCAGCGATTATGCAAGTCGCTTGGCGGTGTGATGCAGCTGAATAATGTGAACGTAGGTGATGAACTTGATAAAATTCATGCGATAGATGGCAAACATCTGCAGCGTTTCAAACGTATCCTAAATGGTAAAATCCAACTGACGCAGACCAGTACTGCCCACCAGCCTTTAAACTTCATAGGTGCACAAGTATCTTTTTATTTGCCTTTACCTGTAACGGATAGAGATGCTGATAGTGGCATGAGTCACAAGTATCTGAAATGAGGCACCTTGCTTTTTGAGATCCAACTGATATAGCCAATAAGGTAGTGTATGACCTCTGATCAAGTAGCAAGCACACATTCTGACAACGTATCTAATAAAGTACCGGAAATACTCCCTGAGCAGTTAATAATTCATATCATCGATGATGAAGAAAGCGTTCGTACCTCGTGTGACTTTCTAATTAGTAGTTTGGGAATGCCGACTCGAGTATGGTCGAGTGCCACGGTGTTCTTGCAGCAAGTAGATATTCATAGACCCGCAGTGATTGTCAGTGACTTGATGATGCCTGAGATGAGTGGTCAATCCTTACAAGCAAATCTTGACAAGTGCGGTAGCCCTATGGCGCTCATTGCGTTAACCGGTAATGGCGAGATTGCTGATGCAGTCAATATGCTTAAACAAGGGGCAGCCGATTATCTAGAGAAGCCTATCAAGAGCAGCCGCTTACAAGAGGCTATAGCATATGCTCAACAGCTAACTATTAAACGCGCTAAGCGTTACGAGATTCGCCATCTATACATGCAGCTGACTGATAAAGAAAAGCTGGTAGCCAATGAATTGTTAGGGGGTAATCTGAATAAGAATATCGCTGATCATTTAGATATATCAGTCCGCACGGTAGAAGTGCATCGCTCACAAGTCATGAAAAAAATGCAATCACAGCATGTCAGTGAGTTGATTCAAAAATTAGTTATGCTTGAGTCTTAACAGTTAGTAAAAAATTGATGCTTAACCATTTTGCCTGACAATAAAAAACGCCTGTTATTAGACAGGCGTTTTGCACTCTCTGTTTTCATTTTAAGGCAGTGAGTTTACATGAGCTAGCTCAAAATCAAGCTGTCATCTTCAACTTTTTCACCGCGAGTTTGTTCAAACATGTCGAGCAAATCATGTACGGTCATACCGCGACGAGCTTCACCAGCCACGTCTAGTACGACTTGGCCTTGATGTAGCATAACGGTACGCGTGCCATGTGCCAAAGCCTGCTGCATCGAGTGTGTGACCATCATGGTGGTAAGCCCATTGTCCGTGACAATCTTATCGGTTAACTCTAAAACAAAAGCGGCTGTTTTAGGGTCAAGCGCCGCAGTGTGTTCATCAAGCAATAAAATCTTGGAGGGTTGCAATGATGCCATCAGCAAACTAACCGCTTGACGCTGTCCACCGGATAATAATCCCATACGGTCAGTCAGACGATTTTCTAGTCCTAACTTTAGGACAGACAACTTTTCTCGAAATAAGTCACGGTTACTCTGGTTTAGGGCAAAGCTTAAACCACGCTTGCTGCCGCGTTTATAGGCCAGGGCCATGTTTTCTTCGATAGTGAGCGCCTCACACGTGCCCGCCATTGGATCTTGGAACACACGCGCCACCCAATGGGCGCGCTGATGGGCGCTTTTTTTGGTGACATCAATACCATTTAACAAGATTGAGCCACTGTCGACACGCGTGGTACCACTGACCGCATTTAAAAAAGTCGACTTACCAGCACCATTGGTACCGATGACAGTCACAAACTCACCATCCGCAATGTTCAGATCGATACCGCGTAGGGCAGGGTTTTCAATGGGTGTGCCAGGATTAAAGGTCAACCGTAAATCTGTGGCTTGCATCATAATAATTATTCCTTATGTTTGCCTCAAGCTTGGTGAGCACAGTCGCTGTTTACGACGTTGTTGTTCGTTAACGTTGAGATCGTAATTTGCGGCTCAAAATCTCGTTTTTGGCTTTGGGTAATACCAACGCTAATACCACTAGCAAGGCGGTAATCAAGTTCAAATCTTGCGGGCCAAAGCCAATACTGCGTAGCGTATCGCTTGACAGAGCCACCTGAATGAATAGCTTGTATAACACGGCACCCACGACCACGGCAAAGGTAATCAGCCAAATTCGCTTGGCAGGAATAATGGTCTCACCGATGATGACGGCTGCCAGACCAATGACAATCGTACCGATACCGATCGAAATATCAGCGCCGCCTTGAGTCTGGACAAACAGCGCACCCGCTAGCGCAATCAAACCGTTCGAAACAGCCATACCGACGATGGTCATCCATGAGGTATGGATACCTTGTGCCTGTGCCATTCTTAAGTTTGAGCCGGTAGCACGCATGGATAAGCCCGTTTCGGTACTATAAAACCAGTCTAAAAACAACATGGCAAGTAGCACGACCGTACCAATGATAAGACAGCGCATCCAATAGCCGTTGCCATCGGTTACCAAGGTACTAAAGACCGTCGTTTCACCCAGCAATGGCAAGTTTGGCGCACCCATGATGCGTAAGTTGACAGAATACAACGCTACCATCACCAAAATACTGGCAAGGAGTTGCAAAATACCAAGTTTGACGTGTAGCCATGCAGTAACGATACCGGCGACTGCCCCTGCTAGCATACCAAAGGCACATGCCAACCATGGGTTGATACCAGCAATGATAGAAATACCAGCGACTGCGCCGCCTAATGGAAAACTACCATCAGCGGTTAAGTCGGGAAAGTCGAGAGTGCGAAATGAGATCAGCACACCAAGTGCGACTAGGCCATAAATCAGACCACTTTCAAGCGCACCAAAAAAAGCAATTAAGGACATAAGAGATCAGTAAGTCATAACCAAGCGTTTAGTAAATAACTGTCTATCCATAGTGTAAGTGAGCGGTATACACCACCGTTGTTTTACCTATGGTTTGTCAGTCAATGTTAGCTAAACGGCTAAGCGGTGAATTTAACAGATTAAGCAATCTGCGGTTAGGGTAAACCAAAACATGTCACGATGAACAACGATCATAAGCCACCTTGGTTCAAAGCTTCGATTCAAAAATTTGTCAATCTAGAAATGCGTCAATACTTTATACTTAGCAAGTGTCTTATCAGAAATGAGCCACCGTAAAGTAGTAAATAACTCTCGCTTAAATAAGAAGCCCAGCCTACTGATTCATAGCTGGGTTTCTTATGTTAAACACTGGGTCTCATAGCGAAAAGCTAAATGACGAATAATGATAAATTGGTCAAAACAGTCGTTTATCTGGTGACTGCTATGATAAGACAACTATAAAAGTGCGTTATTCTACCACTTCTTTTGCTTTATCGATAACCGCTTGTGACAAAGTAATGCCTTGTTCTTTAGCGTGTGTTGGGCTGACATATAGATCGAGGTTTTGCGGGGTATAAACAGGGATAGCGCCTGCTTTTTCACCGTTTAAGATACGCACAACGATTTTGCCAGTTTCACGGCCAAGATCGTAGTAGTTTACCCCCAATGCCGCAATTGCACCACGCTCAACTGAGCTGGTATCTGAGGCAATGAGTGGAATCTTACTTTCTTTAGCAATTTGATATAGCGACTCATAAGCGGAGACCACGTTGTTGTCGGTCGAGGTGTAGATCATATCGACTTTACCTTCAAGGCTGCGTGCTGCCATCGCGATATCATTACTACGCTGCGCAGGTGCCTCGTGCACATTGATACCTAGTGGCGTCAATTTCTCTTTGAGGTTTTGTAAAGTGATGGTTGAGTTTACTTCACCTGGACTATAGACATAACCGACGTTCTTTAAATCTGGAATGATTTGACGCATCAATTCGATTTGTGGCTCATAGGGTAGTGCGTCTGATGCCCCCGTCACGTTGGTACCAGAACCATCTAATTTAGGTACTAGCTTGGCTGCGACTGGATCAGTGACGGCTGAGAATACCAACGGAATACTGCTAGTAGAAGCGGCGACAGACTGGGCCGATGGGGTTGCGATAGCGACGATAACATCGGGTGCATCGGCAACGAATTGTTTGGCAATCTGGCCAGCAGTGGCCGTGTTACCCTGTGCACTTTGGAAGTTAACCGTTAAGTTTTCACCATCTTTAAAGCCGGCCTCATTTAACTCATCGATGACACCTTTGCGTACATCATCAAGCGCTGGATGTTCAACGATAGCGGTAATGGCGACGGTCTTCATATCAGTTGCGGCATCGCCAGTTGCACTGTCCGTGGTACTCGCATCTTGTGCTGACTGGTTACAACCTGTCAAGAGGGCGGTACAAACGCCGCCTAACAATAGCGCCTTACTAAAATTGAAACGACCAAAAAGATTTTGATACAACATGGGTCTCACTCCTGAAAACAATAATGTGTCCGTACATTATTTAATAGATGGATAAAAGGTAAAGCGCGCCATCAATATAGATGGCCAAATATTTTGTGTTAGTACTGTTTGTCAGTACTACTTGTTAGAGCTATTTATCCGCACTCTGTGCTTGTTTGTCGACATTGATGGCATTTTTTAACAGATCATCTGACAAGCTCACCCCTTGTTCAGCGGCGTGTTTTGGGCTTGCGTATAAGGTGAGGGTGTTCATCACTTCAGGCTTAATTGTGTTTACCGCCTCGCCATTTAACACCCGATAAACCATTTTGCCTGTGGTACGACCAAAGTCATAATCGTTGACACCAAGTGCAGCAGTGGCACCGCGTCTGACACTAAACTCATCTGAGGCGATGATCGGAATATCAAGCTCGTTTGCGGCACCGGCCATCGCTTCAAATGCTGATACCACATTATTGTCTAACGAGGTATAAATAACGTCGGCGCGACCCGCAAGGCTACGAGTCGCCATAGCAACGTCAGTGGGGCGATTGGCGGTGACGTCTAGTATTTTTAGGCCACGTGCGGGTGCGGCTTTCTTAAGTTGATTGAGCACCACAACCGAGTTGACCTCACCTGGGCTATAGACGTAACCAATGGTCTTGGCATTGGGCGCAATTTTTTGAATATTGTCTAACTGCGGCTCGATCGGTAATTCGCTAGACAAACCTGTCACATTGGACTGGATAGGCACGTCATTTTCATCGATAAGCTTCGCTGCTACCGGGTCTGAGATGGCGGTATAAATAACTGGCACTGTCTTGGTTGATGCGACAACAGACTGCGCAGATGGCGTCGAGATTGCGACGATAGCATCTGGGTTGTCACCGGCAAACTGTTTTGCAATCTGACCCGCTGTCGCTGTGTTGCCTTGGGCGCTTTGGAAATTGACGGTTAGGTTTTGACCTTCGACATAGCCTTTATCAGCCAGCTCATCAATAATGCCGCGACGCATCTCATCTAATGAAGGATGTTCGACGATTTGCGTGATGGCCAATGTTTTGGCAGGCTTATCAGCATCGGCAGCTGTATTTTCATCAGTCGTGGCAGCGGTGTCTGTAGTATTTGAACAGCCAATTAATCCAAGGGTGGCGCTGATAGCAGCACCGTATAGGCTCAAGCGTAAGGTAGAAGCAATAGTCATTATCAGGTTAACTCATAGGTTATATCCGTCTCAAAACCAAGCGCACGTTATTACTTGCTCAGCCTAATTATTGTAAGGCTTACGCTCGTCTTCGTTAACGTTGGTTCTTAAGAATGATATTGGAAAGTGCAGATTAGCCGAGTCAATGCTATGTTGATGCCAAGACAGCAGGCTAACAATAAAGTAATCGTTCCATCGATCATTATGGTCATATTATGACAGTAATGTAACTTATCGCAATAAAAAATTAAAGCGTATTCGTCATAGGGTGCGTTAAGGCATGTGCTAAGGGGTTTATCAGAGAAGGTTTCACGGATTTTGATCACAAAAAATGCCGCTTAAGGCGTGTTTATATCTAATAAAACTGTCGTTCAAAAGCATACAAGCCAGCAACGCATTCATTACGTAGCCACTTTATAATGAACATAAGCTAATTTTCATAAGAAAGTAACATTAAAAAGTAACGTTAAAGAGAGTCTAAAATTCATAGGATATCGATTTAATGAATGTTCGATAGACTCTGGTATTTAGCTAATCTTTTATAACCGAATATTCTAAGGATGCCATCATGAACACTGCTAATCTTAAGTTACTAACCATTGCTGGTATTACGGCCGTCTCGTTGACTTGTTTACCTGCTATGGCAAAAGACCATCATGGGCACAATGGCAACGGTCACGGAAATGCCAAAAACAAATCCGTTTATGTCAGTAATAACCATAGGGGCAATGCCCATCCGAGTATCAATGCTTATCGCAATGCTAGCCCTAATGCTTCATTTAAGCGTGATCTTGATAAATACGGCTATAGAGTAGTCGGCAATCTCGATAGAGATATCTATGATCGGTCAGTCGTTTTAGATCGTTATGACGACCGCTATGTTCGTATTCGTACGCCAGAAAATAACATTGTGACGGTGATTAATGACACGTTGCAGATCATTGATATCTTGAGTAGATAAGGGTAAGGCTTTATTTTTATTAATTTTATAAATCAGGCACAAAAAAAACGGTCTGTTTAGACCGTTTTTTTATGGCGATAGTTTTATTCGTGTCTAGAGTCTACTGAGTAATCATCCTATCATGACAGTATTGATCCCAACCTCATAGGGTTAGGCCAACGTATCACCAACCACACAAGCATCCGGTAAGGTAACGACTGTTAAGCCAGTCTTTGGCTCGCCAGTTGACAATACCATTCCTTCTGAAACACCAAACTTCATCTTACGTGGGGCAAGATTGGTGATACAAATCACCTTTTTGCCTTGCAGTTGCTCAGGCTCATAAAACTTACGGATACCGCTAAATACATTACGTGGTTGGTCTTCGCCGACATCTAGGGTAAATTGTAATAGCTTATCAGCGCCTTCGACATGATTGCATGCTAAAACGTGTGCCACTTTCATCTCAACTTTGGCAAAGTCTTCGATACCAATATAGTCTGTTTGTTCGGTATCTGCTGTTGAAGACGTTTGATTTTTTGCGTCTGGTTTGTTGCCTTCGCTAGGTACGGGCGTCTCTGTTTGCGTTAACGAGGCTTTTGAGTCTTCAACCATGGCCGCGACATCTTTTTCTTCGATACGCTGCATCAGTGGTTTGAACTTATTGATTTTATGTCCAAGCAGCCACTCATTACGGCTGGCAAAGCTTAAGTCATCAATGTTTAAGAATGCTTTGGCATTGGCCGTCAGTTCAGGCAGTACTGGCGCAAGATAGACCATCAACTGACGGAAGATGTTAATCGCCACCGAGCAGACGTCTTGGACTTCTTGCTCAGTGCCTTCCTGTTTAGCCAATGACCACGGTTTTTTAGCGTCGATATATTCGTTGGCTTTGTCCGCGCACTGCATGATTAAGCGCATGGCACGTGAGAATTCACGGTTTTCATAAGCGGCAGCAATCTCATCGCCCGTTTTGGTAATATCTTCTAACAGCTCAGACTCTACGCAAACATCCGAGAGTATACCGTCATATTTTTTCACCAAGAAACCAGCACTGCGACTGGCGATATTGACCACTTTACCGACCAAATCAGAGTTAACCTTTTGCATGAAGTCTTCTAAATCAAGGTTGATGTCTTCAACTTTGTCAGACAACTTGCTGGCAAAGTAATAACGCAAATATTCAGGATGCAAATGCTCAGCGTAAGTTTCAGCCTTGATAAAAGTGCCGCGTGATTTACTCATTTTTTCGCCGTTGACCATCAAGAAGCCGTGGGCAAAGACACCCGTTGGCGTGCGGAATTCACTACCCGCAAGCATGGCTGGCCAAAATAAAGCGTGGAAATAAACGATATCTTTACCAATGAAGTGATAAACCTCGGTTTTGTGCTCGTTTTCTTGCATCCAATAACGGTCGAAATCGAGCGCTTGCTCTGTCCCTTCGCGCTTATCGCACAGGTTTTTAAAGCTTGCCATGTAGCCAACTGGGGCATCAAGCCACACGTAAAAGTATTTATCTGGCTCATCGCTTGGGGTGTCTGGAATCTGGAAGCCAAAGTAGGGCGCATCGCGTGAGATATCCCAGCTGGCAAGTCCAGCATCAAACCACTCTTGTAGTTTGTTGGCGACCGACACTTGCAAGCGATTGTCACTGCGCGTCCAATCTTTTAAGAATTGTTCAAATTCAGGCAAGTCAAAGAAATAATGCTTAGAGGTTTTGAGAACAGGTGTGGCATCAGATAACGTTGAATGTGGGTCTTTTAGATCTGTTGCATCATAAGTGGTACCGCAAACTTCGCAATTATCACCGTACTGGTCTGGCGAATCACATTCAGGGCAAGTACCTTTGACAAAACGGTCGGCCAAAAACAACTGCTTTTCAGGGTCAAAAAGCTGCTCGACGTCTTTTGTACTAATGTGCCCTGCATTATTTAGACGACGATAAATCATCTCAGAGAATTGTTTGTTTTCCTCTGAGTGAGTGGTGTGATAGTTATCAAAGTTAATCAAAAACTTCGAAAAATCTGCTTCGTGAGAGGCTTTCACTGAGGCAATTTGCGCCTCTGGCGTTACGCCATTGGCTTCTGCTTTGAGCATGATTGCCGTACCGTGTGCATCATCCGCGCAGACATAAGTGACCTGATGACCTTGCGCTTTCATCGCGCGTACCCAAATGTCTGTCTGAATATACTCTACAAGATGCCCCAAATGGATATAGCCATTGGCGTAGGGCAGCGCACTGGTTACTAGAATCTCACGCACTTTTATCACCTATATTTTTATATAAACGGGTTGGTTATCTAACGTCTCAAGCGATTTATAGCCAGCAGACGCGATATTATCAATATTAAAAACTTCTAAAAATAATAAAAATTTAAAAAGTGTGCCTATGATACCGTAATTCGACTAAATTTGTGATATTCCTTAGTAATTACTTCTCGTTTGTCAGGCATTTTTTCACCATAAACAGTAGGCCTGCACCCCATTTGGTAGCTGTAGATCAGACATAAAAGTCCCACCAAGCTACTCGCTCAGTGGGACCTGTATTTGCTCAGGACGCTTCGATAATGAAAAACGAATGATAATTTCAATAGGCCTTAGAATGAACCAAACATCGTACCTAAGATAATAACGGCGACCACAGCGATCAGGGGGATCACCATCGTGACCATTGCTAAGTTTAAGTACGACTGCTTATGCGTTAAGCCGCAGATAGCCATACGTCAATGCAGCAGAGCTATTGAATGTGTTCTGTTAAGTATAAACTGAGGTGGATACTGACTTCACACATGCTGTATCACTGCGCTGGCTCGTGCGTTCTTAATGTTATTCTCTAGTCGCTGCTAGAATAATATGCTAAGTTAGCATAAGTATCTTATATATGATATATCGATAGGGAGTGTATTGGTATAATGTCTAAAAACCATATGTTAGTAATGTATCAGTCAGCAATAACTTAGATAGCTAGTATCAGCGTCTTAAAAAAGCAAAGATCAATGATGATTAATAAACTTGAATAAAAAAAATAGACTTGCAAGGAGATAAGCATGAGTCGCTCAAAAGTATATAACAGCGCGGAAGCGGCGTTAAAAGATGTCGTTAGTGATGGCCAAACGCTCGCTATTGGCGGTTTTGGTCTGTGCGGTATTCCAGAAGCACTGATCGAAGCGCTGCGTGATAGTGGGGTTAAGGGCTTGACCTGTATCAGTAACAACGCGGGTGTCGATGGGTTCGGTTTAGGATTATTACTACAAACGCGCCAAATCAAAAAAATGATCTCCTCTTATGTAGGTGAGAACAAGGAGTTTGAGCGTCAATACTTGGCAGGCGAGCTAGACGTTGAGCTGACACCGCAAGGCACCTTGGCCGAAAAACTTCGTTCAGGTGGTGCTGGTATTCCAGCGTTTTATACCGCAACTGGCGTGGGCACCCTCGTCGCTGAAGGCAAAGAGACACGTGATTTTGATGGTCGCACTTATGTGCTTGAGCATTCATTGCGTGCGGACGTGGCACTTATTAAAGCGCAAAAGGCCGATAAAGCCGGTAATTTGATGTTCAATAAAACCGCGCGTAACTTCAATCCAGACTGCGCGATGTCTGGCAAAATCACCATCGTTGAAGTAGAGGAAATCGTAGAGACGGGCACCCTTGATCCTGATGAGGTGCATCTGCCCGGTATTTTTGTACAACGTATTGTGTTAAACAGCAACCCTGAAAAACGCATCGAAAAAACCACCACTAAAACGGTAGAAGGTGCTTAAATCAGAGCGTTGTAGAAGCTTAAGTGTATTTAAAATTAACGGTCAGTTTTTGGATGGATGATAATTTAGATAGCTAATTGTTTAAATAACTGACTATGTAAGTGAATAAAAATAGAATATCGTAAAAAATAAGGAAATCAACATGGCATGGACAAGAGAACAAATGGCACAGCGTGCCGCAAAAGAGCTACAAGACGGCTATTATGTCAATTTAGGGATTGGTCTACCAACGCTTGTGGCCAATTATATTCCTGAAGGCGTGGATGTTTGGTTACAGTCAGAGAACGGCTTGCTAGGTATTGGCGAGTTTCCAACCGCAGAAAACGTCGATGCTGACTTGATTAATGCAGGTAAACAAACCGTAACAGCAGAGGCGGGTGCCAGTTATTTTAGTAGCTCAGAATCGTTTGCGATGATTCGCGGTGGACATGTCAACCTTGCGATACTAGGCGCAATGGAAGTCTCAGAAAACGGCGATCTTGCCAATTGGATGATTCCGAAAAAAATGGTCAAAGGCATGGGCGGTGCCATGGATTTGGTCGCTGGCGTACAGCGCGTCATTGTACTGATGGAGCAAGTCAATAAACATGGCGATCCAAAAATCCTTGCCAATTGTGAGCTACCATTGACAGGTAAAGGGGTGGTCGATCGTATTATCACTGAGCTTGCGGTACTAGATGTCACGGACAAAGGGCTAAAACTGGTTGAGCTGGCGGATGGCGTTAGTTTTGATGAGCTGCAAGATAAAACACCAGTCAGCATTGCTCGCTAATTTTTACACGCCTAACAGTAGCCGCTATACTTTAGTGGGTTATTTATCAACTGGCTCCACTATTCTTTAAATGATTAAACCCTCACTTTAGATCACTGTTAAGGAACGTACATGGCGACCCAATTACAACAGGATTTGTCAAAAAGAGTGGCCTTATTTTTAGCAGCGTTTCCAAGTAATGTCTTTACTGGCCAGTCTATCGTCGCCAGTCATGGTTGGTTTATGAATTAAAAGAGGCTATGAGGAGTACAAAACCACACGCTCAATCCTACTGGCGTTGTGGTTTTTTTATGCCTGTAATTGAGCTACACTGTCACGATAAAAGGTTTGGACAAAAGGCTTATCTGCTACGGTATTGATCGATTCGCCTTACCATACCAATCCACTTATATAGGTAGTAACGGTAGCTATGTTTAACTTTATGAAGAAAAAATCCAATTCAGCGTCTGAAACGCCGCAACAGCGGGCTGAACGTGACAGTGCGGTCGATAAGGTGCTGCTTGGCTATGAAGTCGGCACCCTCAGTATCGCAACCATGGTCACAGGTTTAGAGCGGGATGGAGACCAGCTCACTCTAGATTTGCGCTTGCCACAAGGTAGCAATCCTGAAACCATTCAACAAGAGCTTGGTCAGCTTCTGCATCCGCACGGTATCAAAACCATCCATATGAATGTGCGTTTACCTGCCCCAGAGAAAGGCGCTGGCTCAACCTTACCAAAGCCAATGCCCGAAACGACTAATGCCATGGAAGCTCAGCCTAAATCATCATCAAGCGCTGATAGTCATTCTAATGATACCAATGCCGAGCCGCCAATCACCAAAGCCGCACCGACACAAGCATCATTAGCAGCGCATCCCCGTATTCGTCATATCATCGTGGTGGCGTCCGGCAAAGGCGGCGTTGGTAAATCAACCACGACAGTCAATATTGCGTTGGCGTTACAAAAGCTTGGCAACCGTGTTGGTGTATTGGATGCCGACGTTTATGGTCCGAGTATGCCAACCATGCTAGGCGTGGATAGTGTCAAGCCTGAACTGGAAAATGAGCAGTTTGTTCCTGTGAATGCCCATGGCATGGCGATGTTGTCGATTGGTAGCCTGCTCGATGGCGATAACACGCCGGTTGCATGGCGCGGTCCTAAAGCGACAGGCGCTTTGATGCAACTGTATAATCAAACCAACTGGCCGCAGCTAGACTATTTGGTCATTGATATGCCACCAGGGACAGGTGATATTCAGCTGACCTTAGCACAGCGAATTCCCGTCACTGGAGCCGTCATTGTCACGACACCGCAGCATGTGGCGTTACTCGATGCGCAAAAAGGTATCGAGATGTTTAATAAAACCAATATTCCTGTACTTGGTGTGGTTGAAAATATGGCGCTGCATACTTGTAGCAATTGTAATCATACCGAAGCGATTTTTGGTACGGGCGGCGGGGAGCGCATCGCTGAGCAATATCATGTGCCGTTATTAGGGCAATTGCCGTTAGCAAGCGGTATACGTGCGCAAGTAGATAAAGGGGAGCCAAGTGTATTGGCTGATGATGAGTTTGCCACTTATTATTTGGACATTGCTAAAAATATCGAAACCAACATTGATAAATTCGCTAAGCCTGTCGATGATAAACGCATTTTCTGATAGTTGAGAAAACTGTTTATGGGGAATGCTTTTATACTGAGATGCTTACCTAAAAAGAGTGCTATGGCCTCATTTGGTTATTAAGGATAGTATTTGCAAAGCATCTCTATAGACATCCGCTATTATCGTGTTTCTCACGTGCCCAAATAAGTAATTGAACTATCAAAAAACCGTTAGCTTTTGATTGCTATGATAAAGATGGTCATAGTAATCAGCTTTAGAAAGTACAAATGTGACACAAGCGCTCGATGAGGGATCAACCAGCTTGAAATTTAGGGTTATCACTGCCGCACTTTTGAGGGTTTTACACAGACGAGAAGAAAAGTAGTACTTACCACCGTGTACTGTCAAGGACAGATAGTGCGTTTAGGAAAATTTGGCTAGGATGCCGCAATGATGAACCAACACTATAGTGAGCAAACCGCGAAGGCCAGTAAACCCGCTGTGCTCGAGCAACTTATCCAAAACGGCCAACCGGTTTTTGGCGTTTTCTCCCACGTTAAAAACATCAATTATCTCGATTATCACAGCCATCTTATCTCACAAAAGTCGCTACCCACTTGGCGTAAAGCGTTAAAAGCCAATCAGTTTTGTTTTATCCAGATTATCGAACCCCCTTATCGAATCTGCTTAGCCCTTGCGACTATTAAGCTTGCGACCAGTGCTTTTGTCTATATTTATAACGAAGATACTGAGCAATTAGAGGTGTGTGAAGCGCTACAGCCGTTGACTCTCCAGACACAGCTAGAAGGGGACTGTTATCAAGGGCGTATGGCATTTACTCATGCCAAACTGTCGATGACATTGAGTTTTACGCCTTCGCAAGTCAGCGTTTTATTAGACAGTCACTGTATTGGCGTAAAGGCCACGCTTGTGCGACAAGCGCAGCCTTTAGTCGTCTGTACACCAACTGGCAGGCGCGGCTGGACCTTCACGCAAAAGGAGCCACTGACAGCGCTATCTGGCCACTTATTCATTAAAGCGCATTCAAAATTTGCTGTTGAGGCGCAAGCCCAGCATATAGATTTTACGGCTAGTAGTGTCGCCAACCTAGATTGGACGCTTGGTTATATGCGCCACGAGACCAACTGGTTTTGGGCGTGTATCAATCATTATTTGGCTGATGGTCGACATTTTGTACTGAACCTAGCGATGGGGGTAAATGAAACGGGCGCGAGTGAAAATGCCTGTTGGCTTGATGGGCAGATATCCTACTTACCGCCTGTTATGTTTGTTCGTGACGAGTGTAAACCATCAGTAGGCCAGCAAGCTGCCTCTGCCCAAACGACAGAGACTAGTACCCCAAAACCTTGGCGGATATATCATCAAAACTTGGGTTGGAGCACAGTACATATCGACTTAACCTTTACGCCTATCATGGCCTATAAAAAGACCGATAACTTCGGCGTGGTTGCCAGTATTTTTGAGCAGTGGATTGGTTTTTATAGTGGCGAGATACATCTAGGAGAAAGAGTGATTACGCTTGATAAAGTGATAGGGCTGGCGGAAGACCATTTTGCCAAATGGTGACTCATCAAAGATGGCTTACTCACAGTAGTAAGCACTTAAATAGCCGCTTTGATTTAAAGTAGGCGCTCCACTATAAATTGAGCCATCAATTCCGTATAATCGTCGCTATCAAAAAATCATCGCTATTCAATATTTGCTAAGGAACAAAAATGTCTATCAAATCTGACCGCTGGATTCGTAAAATGGCTGAAGAGCACGGCATGATTGAGCCATACGAGCCGGGTCAAGTACGTTTTAATGATGCAGGCGAGCGTTTGGTGAGCTATGGTACCTCAAGCTATGGTTATGACGTACGCTGCGCACCTGAATTTAAAGTTTTTACCAATGTGCATTCAGTCGTCGTTGATCCTAAAAACTTCGATGAAAAAAGTTTTATCGATATCGTCGGTGACGAGTGCATTATTCCACCAAACTCATTTGCATTAGCACGCACGATGGAGTATTTCCGTATTCCACGTGATGTATTGACCATCTGCCTTGGTAAGTCCACTTATGCGCGCTGCGGTATCATTGTCAACGTCACACCGCTTGAGCCTGAATGGGAAGGGCACGTCACTTTAGAGTTTAGTAATACCACCAATCTGCCCGCGCGTATTTATGCTGGGGAAGGGGTGGCGCAAATGCTGTTTTTCCAAAGTGATGCGGACGATGTGTGTGAAACCAGCTATAAAGATCGCGGTGGTAAATACCAAGGTCAACGCGGCGTGACACTACCTAGAACTTAGTAACAGTTTTAACAGTCCAGTTCAGCTCAAACACCAGTAAAAAAGCCAGTCATACATGTGATATGACTGGCTTTTTTTACGACTCAATTTTTTATTTTAACACTTTTAAGCCCGCTTTATTATCGCGCTTAGGTTTAGAGGTCGTATTGGTTTTCTTAGCAGCCGTGATCGAATCGTCTTCAGGCTGATAGTGATCATACTCTTTTGGATCAAAGAACATCCCTTGTGAGTTTTCTTTGGCGTAGATACCCATCACCGCAGTGAGTGGTACCCAAATCTCTTGTGAGACCCCACCAAAGCGGGCACTAAAATGTATATAGTCGTTTTCCATACTCATGTTGCCCGTTGCCCGACTGGCAATATTGAGAACGATGCGTCCATCTTGTACGTGTTCCGTTGGAATCTGGACATTCTCAGCAGTGGCATCAACCATCAGATATGGCGTGAGCGCATTGTCTTCTATCCATTGATATAACGCGCGTACCATATAAGGGCGGGTTGGGGTAATAGACGTGGTTTCGCTCATCTGATGCTTTCCTATACGAATGGTTTTTAATGATTAAAAGATATTTGTTCAGCAGTCTACCGAATGATCAGGATAAAGGGGTGACATTTGCCCTCTATTTACTTGTATCTATTTTAAGGCAGCGAGTCATACTTGTCTAATTAACGCACGCTTTTTTGGAAGCTTGCACGCTCAAAGACCCGCGTTTGATAGTCAAACAGTGGGCGACTAATCGCGCGCGGTAATTCGATACCCATTTCTTCTAGCCGCCATAAAAGAGGCGCTAATAGCACGTCACACCAGCCAAATTCGTCAGCCATAAAGTAAGGCTTGTGAGCAAATAGGGGCGATAAGGTAATCAAAGAGTCGCTCAGCTGCTTTTTAGCGACTGCTGCTTGGCTTTTATTAAAGCTGTCTGGATGCATGAGTAGACGCTTACCAAGGGCTAGCCAATCGTGCTGAATGCGCCAAGCCAACTGTCGAAACTGCGCCCGCTCTTGCGGTGTATCAGGCAGCAGCTTATTTGTGTGGTAGCGCTCCTCAAGATACTCAAAAATCACGTTGATTTCATAGAGCGCAATTTCACGCTGCTGTAACACAGGTAGCGTGTGATAAGGGTTTAGCTCAGTCAAATCTTCAGGACGCTCAGAGTGCAAGCGTGACAAATAGTAAGCGAGCTTTTTTTCTTCAAGTAACAGGCGCACCACATGACTGTCGTAGCCGTCATCAGCGTATAAAATTAGCTGACTACTTGGAATGTCATTCGCATCAATCATGAAAGCCTAATGGTAATAGTGAAGACTGTCATCGTAAACAAAGTCGCCTTGTTTATCAAGGTAACGTACGTAAACATTGCTTGTGAGGACCTTATTTGTCTGGTTTTAGCACTTGCTTTGATGACAAAGCACAAAAAAAGCACTACCGAAGTAGTGCTTAATATTGTATGGTTATTTTACGTTCTAAACACGACGTTATTTGACATCTTTCCAGAATTCTTTGTTCAATAAGTACACTGGAATCAGCAGTACTAATAAGAATAAGATCACAAAGAAACCGATTACTTGACGGTCATGACGTGCAGGCTCTGCCATCCATGCCATAAAGTTGACCAAGTCACCCACTTCAGACTCAAACTCTTCTGCACTCAATTCTTCTTGCATGTTATGCAAGACATGAGGCATGGCAGCATTTGCTAGCACCAAGTTGTTAGAGCCCCAAGGACGGCTTGGGTCTTCATAAAACGACAGTAGGTAGGTGTATACCCAGTCATCACCGCGTAGTCTTGTCTCAAGTGACAAATCTGGCGGTGCCGCGCCAAACCAAGCGGCTTGGACATCAGGATCAATCTCAGCTGTGATATGGTCACCGATTTGATCGGTGGTGACCATCAGATACTTTTCAACCAATTCAGGTGGTATGTCCAAATCTTTGGCAATGCGCGAATGACGAACGTACTTTGCTGAGTGACAACCCGCACAGTAGTTCATAAAGATTTTTGCGCCGTTTTGTAGTGAGCCCTTATTGGTAAAATCAATAGGAGCAGTACTACAAGCCAAATGTTCTTCTACGCCCTCAGCATTAGTGAACGTACCACATCCGCCACCGCCAGCTGCCAGTGCAGTCCCAGCAGTCAACGTTAATGCCGCGCCTAAGCCTAGACCAGCTAGGGATTTAATTAGCGTGTTCATTAGTGACCTCCGGTAACGCGTTCTGGTGGCTGTTTACACTTCTCGATGGCAGTGTAGAACGGCATCAGTAAGAAGAACAAGAAATATAGAATGGTAAATACACGTGCCATGATAGTGGCAGTTGGTGTGGCAGGTGTCGCACCCAAGTATCCCAACACAACAAAGCTAATAGCAAAGACAGTCAGCGCGATCTTAGACAAGATGCCTTTGTAGCGAATAGAGCGGACAGGCGATCTATCAAGCCATGGAATCAAGAACAACACAGCAATGGCTGCGCCCATCGCGATAACACCACCAAGCTTATCAGGAACCGCACGTAAGATGGCATAGAATGGCGTGTAGTACCATACTGGGGCAATATGCGCTGGTGTTTTTAGTGAGTTCGCTGTCTCAAAGTTTGGTGGCTCAAGGAAGAAGCCGCCGCCTTCGGGGAAGAAGAACACCACTGCAAAGAAGCAGATAAAGAATACGACGATACCCACCATGTCATGCACAGTATAGTACGGATGGAATTCAATACCATCTAATGGCACACCATTTTTGTCTTTTAGCTTCTTGATGTCGATACCATCTGGGTTGTTTGAACCCACATGATGCAATGCCACAATGTGCATAAACACTAAGCCCACAAGGACTAATGGAATCGCAACGACGTGCAACGCAAAGAAGCGGTTTAGGGTAATACCTGAGATGATATAGTCACCACGTACCCACTCAGCAAGGCCGTCACCGATTACAGGTAGAGCAGCAGGAAGGTTAAGAATAACCTGTGCACCCCAAAATGACATGTTGCCCCAAGGAAGTAGATAACCAAAGAAACCTTCTGCCATAAGTGCTAGGTAAATACCCATACCGATGAGCCAAATTAGCTCACGAGGTTTTTGGTATGAACCGTACAGCAGTGCTCTAAACATGTGTAGATACACCACGACGAAAAACGCAGATGCGCCAGTCGAGTGCATATAACGGATGAGCCAGCCACCTTTTACGTCACGCATGATATATTCAACAGACGCAAACGCCCCTTCGGCACTTGGGTTATACATCATCGTCAGCCATATACCGGTTACCAACTGGTTGACCAATACAATCATTGACAATACGCCAAAGAAGTACCAAAAGTTAAAGTTCTTTGGTGCATAGTACTTTGACATGTGGTATTCATAGGTTTCGGTCGCTGGGAAACGTGCGTCCACCCAATGCATTAACTTTTTACCCATACTCATATTAAGCCTCCCCAACCGTTAAGATGGTACCATCCATGCTATATTGTGGAATAGGTAAGTTAAGCGGTGCAGGAACGCCACTATAAACACGACCTGCTAAGTCATACTTAGAACCGTGACATGGGCAGAAAAATCCGCCATACCAGTCATTACCACCTAGATCAGCTGCGCCAACATCAGGACGGTAGTTTGGTGCGCAGCCCAAATGTGTACACACGCCTTCGACCACCAACACGGTTGGTTCTAAAGAGCGCGTAGGATTGGTACAGTATTCAGGTTGCACTGAGGCACTAGAATCAGGATCAGACAGTAGTGGCCTAACTGCATCAAGAGTGTCCAGCATATCATCGGTACGTTTAACCACATAAATGGGTTTACCGCGGTATTTGACAACAATCATCTGTCCGGCTTCGATAGCACCAATATCTTGGGTTACTGCAGCCCCTGCAGCCTCAGCTTTAGCGCTTGGGTACCAAGAACGGACAAAAGGGGTTGCCACAGCAGCTACCCCAGCTGCACCAATCGCGGCAGTTGAGGCAATAAGAACTCTACGGCGTTGTACATTAACGCCTTCGGCTTGGCTCATTAATACTTCCTCCAGGTGAATGAAATGGGATTATCCCACACTGGGTTTGTGGCTTAGAAAATATACAATATCAAGCCACTTTGGCTGTGCCTAATTTTGCTAATTGTTGCTATTCTAAGCTATTTCGGTGATAAAATAAATTATTGCGTTAAAAATAAAGCAACCTTTATAGGCCATATTATAAGGTTGAACACGGTAACCACAGCAAAACAGCTTGATTATCAATGTTTAACATCCGTTTTTTTGTTGAGGATTGTAAACGCGATGACCTTATAATTAATAAGGATATTTAGCAATAGCGAATGATACTTGAAATTAAGGCAATGTTCACTAACTTTCAGTATCTAACTACTTTGTAATCCGCTATAAACCAATAATCACCTCTCTATACGATAGAGTGGTGATTATTGGCTGCTTTCACGGCTTACTTAAACAAAAATAAGCAACGAGCATTGAACACTGATATAAAGACAGTAGTTTAGTTGTTGCTACTAACCCTCAAGCGTACTCCAACGCTCAAGTTTACTCATCATCTCTTCTTCAATAGCCAGTAATCGCGCGCTAGCGGCAGTGGCGGCATCAACGTCTTTGTTGAACCATGAGCCATCGGCCAGCTTCTCTTCTAGCTGCTTTTGCTCGGCTTCAAGCGCTGCAATCTCTTTGGGTAAGTTATCGAGTTCACGTTGCTCATTATAATTGAGTTTTTTGGCTGCTTTTGTAGGTTTAGCTGCTGTTGTTTTATGAGCCGTCTTGTTACTTGTGGCATTGTTAGCAGGCGCTTTGGCAGCGCGGGCGGCCTCTTCACGGTTTTTTTGCACCAAATATTCTTGGTAGCCGCCGACATACTCTTTCACAATACCTTTGCCGTCGTCATCTTGGTCAAACACCCAAGTAGAGGTGACCACGTTGTCCATAAAGGAGCGGTCATGACTGATGAGCAATATCGTGCCGTTAAAGCTGCTGACAGATTCTTCTAATAACTCAAGGGTGGCCATATCCAAATCGTTGGTCGGCTCATCTAGTACCAAAATGTTGGCAGGTTTTAGTAATTGCTTGGCAAGCAGTACGCGGTTACGCTCACCACCTGATAAGGCCTTGACCGGTGTGCGTGCCCGCTCTGGTGCAAACAGAAAGTCTTGCAAGTAACTCATGATATGGGTCTTGCGGCCACCGACTTCGACAAAGTCTGAGCCTTCTGAGACGTTTTGAGCCACACTGGCTTCAAGATCTAATTGGTCACGCAACTGATCAAAGAACGCAATTTGCAAATTGGTACCAAGCTCAACCTTGCCTGTTTTGGTCACTTCAGCATCAGACATATCGAGTAGGGCTTTGATCAATGTGGTTTTACCAGCGCCGTTTGGCCCCACAATACCAATCTTGTCACCGCGCATAATCGTGGTGCTAAAATTATCAACCAAGACATTGCCATCGTATTCAAGATGCAGGTTTTTAACTTTACAGACCAGCTTACCGCTTTTTTCGCCTTCGCCCATGGTGATATTGACATTACCCACTTGCTCACGGCGACCGCTACGCTCTTCGCGCAAGGCTTTTAGTTCACGGACGCGGCCTTCATTACGGGTGCGGCGTGCTTTGATACCTTGGCGAATCCATACTTCTTCTTGCGCCAATTTTTTATCGAAGTTGGCGTTATTTTTTTCTTCCGCCAGTAGTTGCTGCTCTTTTAGCTCTTGGTAGCGCGCGTATCCTTTGGCGCCTTGAGTGACGTCGTAACTGGTCAATTGACCACGGTCGAGCTCAACGATACGGGTGGCCAATTTGTTCACAAACGCTCTATCATGGGTCACAAATAACAGCGTCAATCCTTGCCAGTCAAGTAAGAAGCGCTCTAGCCATTCGATACTCTCGACGTCCAAATGGTTGGTTGGCTCATCTAACAGTAGGACATCAGGTTTAGTGACCAAGGATCTGGCGAGTAGTACACGGCGCTTACGACCACCCGATAAAGAGGACAGATCGTCTTCTGGGTCAAGTCCCATTGTCGTAATCAGGCGCCTAGCGTCACGCTCTAGATCCCAGCCATGCACCGCATCAATATCATGCTGTAGCGTTGCCATGTGCTCACAGGCATCCATATCGCCATTGGCACAAAGATCAACTTGTTTATTATAGTTGATCAGCAAGTCAGCCGTCCGGCGACTGCCACCCATAACGATGTCTAAGATGCGTCCGCTGGTTTCAGGAACATCTTGTTCTAGCATGGCGACACGCATACTGCTGTTGGTAATGATCTCGCCACTGTCAGGCTGCAATGAGCCATTAATCAGTTTAAATAAGGTGGATTTGCCTTCGCCGTTGCGGCCGATTAAGCACACACGCTCACCTGCATTGATAGCAAAATCAATACCATCAAGAACAGGTGCGACGCCAAAGGCTAAGTGAATATCTTTTAAATGTATCAGTGCCATAGAGTATCTTAAGCTTATATAATAGAGAGATAGGGGTTGTTGCAAAATTGCCAGCAGTATAACATGCCACTGCATAACAGTAGTGAACGTAAATGGTTTTATAAGCACTATTTATCGCTTCTATAATTAGCCGCTGCTTTAGGGCTATCATCGTAGATTATTACTACTATTTATGGGTTACCCATCTATATCATAAACAAACCCTGCTAGCCCTGTATTTACTAAATGTAGAGAAGAATATGAATCAATCTAACGCTCAAAACGACGCTTCGACTGGACAGCATGACTTACAGACACAACACGTTATTGATTTACAAATGAGCATGGCACACCTTGAGCTGACAGTAGAGCGCCTCGATGAGGTGATTGCGCGACAAGACAAAGACATTCAGACGCTACAACGACAGTTGCAGCTCATCTATAAGCAAGTTGAAAGCCAAGACACCGAAGGGGGGATTGCTCCATTTGATGTCATGGCCGATAGACCCCCTCACTACTAATGACTAAAAACGCCATTAGCCTAAATTCTAGGTAAAAAAACTATATTTTTGTTGTTAAATGAATGTACTGTCTGGTGACTGTTTGGTCATAATAAGGAAATAATGTATTTTTGCAGTTGTTTTACCGTTCGAAAATCTTTAATATCCTCCACCTCGGATACTGCTTACCCATAAAAATTGGGTACAACAGTAAAACAATGCGGATGTTTGGAGATATATAATGCGCGCCACTTTTCATTTAAAAACTCTCACAGTAGCTGTTGCTGCTCTTTCTGTTGCTAGCGTTGCTAGTGCTGCTGGTCTGGATCGTTCTGGTCAAGATATCACCGCATTCTTACAAGATGGCACCTATGCCGAAGCTGTTTATACTTATATCGATGCCGATGTAAGTGGTAAAGACTCGTCAGGTAATAAAATTGATGATATAGCTGAGTCATATGATTTTTTCCGTTATGGCGTAAAAGCAGATATCAACGAAACTTTTAGCGTTGGTGTCTTATATGATGAGCCTTTTGGTGCAGCGGCTGACTATACTGGCGACATTGGCGACAATAATTTTATAGATGCAAATGGTGAAGGTACTAACGTAGAAGTACGTACTGAGAGCATTACCGGCATCCTCGGTGCCAAGCTTGGTGAAAATAAAAACTTCCAAGTGTATGGTGGCCCAGTTGCCCAACGTGTAAAAGCTGATGTAAAGCTACGTGGTACTGCTTATGAAGCTGCTAATGGTTACACTACCCACATCAGTGCGGATCAAGATTACGGTTGGTTAGCAGGTGTTGCTTATAGCAAACCTGAAATTGCATTAAAAGCTGCGTTGACGTATCGTTCAGAAATTGAACATAATACAGATGCTTTTGAGCAATACCCTTTAGCCACTGTTGTTGGTGGCTCGATACCTCCAATTGCTGGAGGACCTTTTGTGTTCCCATCAAGTAGAAGTAGTAATATCGAGATTACTACCCCTGAATCAGTAAACTTTGATTTCCAAACGGGTATTAATCCCACCACACTAGCAACAGCAAAAGTACGTTGGGTGCCTTGGAGTGATTTTGCAATCGTACCATCATTGTATAATGAAGTTAGTACAGCTAATCCAGCATTTCGTCCTGATGGTCTACCATTAGTTAGCTATGATAAAGACCAGTGGCAAGTTGAGCTAGGGTTGGCCAAGCGTTTAACACCTGCGTTAGCAGTAACAGGTAACGTCGGTTGGGATAGCGGTGCGGGCAATCCAGTGACTTCATTAGGTCCTATCGAAGGGTATTACAGTGCTGGCCTTGGTGCAAAATACAATGTGACTGAAAATTGGGCAGTCTCTGCGGGCGGTAAATACCTATGGTTCGGTGACGCTAAAGGTCAAATACCAAGTAAAACTATCGTTAGTAACTTTGAGGACAATGATGGTTTCGTACTAGGTATGAAGCTTTCTTATCAAGCGCAGTAATAGGTAAACCAGCTATGCTGTTGAGCATATAGCTTAGCGGTGTTGAAAAGGGCGATCCTTATGGGGTCGCTTTTTTATTGCTTAAATTATACAAATCGTTTAAATACTAAAATATAATGTGTTATTTGGCTTTTGTATTAGATATAGCGAGATAGATCAGTCAAGTTATAAAAGAAAAAACCAGTATCTTGTTTACATATTATGTGTACTGTTCAGTCATATTTGGGAAATAAAGTGCTTTAATTGTTGTTTTAGTGTCAAAAAGGCATTAGTATTCAACTTAGGGAACGACTTTGATAGTCTCAATACTGAGCATAGCAATGCTACGTATTGATTATTAGAGTAGTAATACAACAAGGACCGTTGGAGATACACAATGCGCACTACCTTTCACTTAAAAACCCTTGCAGTGGCAATTGCCGCTCTTTCTGTCGCTAGCGTCACCAACGCTGCTGGTCTTGATCGTTCTGGTCAAGATATCACCGCATTCTTACAAGATGGCACCTATGCCGAAGCTGTCTATACCTATATCGATGCTGACGTAAGCGGTTATGACAGTGCTAACAACAATCCTAATGAAAATGATTATGAGCGTGGTGGCAAAACGGGTGATATTGCTGAATCTTATGATTTTTTCCGTTATGGCGTAAAAGCTGATATTAACGATACATTCAGTGTGGGTGTGCTATATGATGAGCCTTTCGGTGCTGCTGCTGAATATACTGGCGATAGCAATTTTGTTTCGAAAGGCGACCTCAATTCTTCTATTCAGCAATTAACCAATAATCAGTTTAATGGTGCAACTCTTGGCCCTACAATAGATGCGTTAAGAGACCAAGCTGCAGCAGAGCCTAATGCAGAAATAAGAGCTGGAATTATAGAGCAAATAACAAAGCTTAGTACGGTAGGTGCAATAGCACAAGCCGAAGCAGGCAGTGCAGGCGAAAATACCAATGTAGAGGTTCGTAGTCAAAGCTTAACAGGTATTCTTGGTATGAAGTTTGGTGCTAACAAAAACTTCCAAATTTATGGTGGTCCAGTTGCACAGCGTATTGAATCTGAAACAAAACTACGTGGACTGGCTTACGGTCCGGCTACTGGTTATACCTCAAATAGTAACCCTGATATGGATTACGGCTATATCGCAGGTATCGCTTATAGTAAGCCTGAAATTGCATTAAAAGCGGCTTTGACTTATCGTTCTGAGATTGATCACGATATAAAAATATCTGAGACTTATCCTTTAGTTGGGATTAGAGCAGCAGCAGAAGGAGCTACTCCAGAACAGGCAGCAGCACAAGCAAATAGAGTCAGTAACTACGAGATTACTACGCCCAAGTCAGTCAATTTTGATTTCCAAACAGGCATCAACCCGACGACACTAGCCACAGCAAAAGTTCGTTGGGTGCCATGGAGTGACTTTGTTATCACCCCGCCCCTATACAATCAGGTTAGTGTAGATAGTGAGCTATATGGCGATGATGGGTTAAACTTGGTTGAGTATAAAGACGATCAATGGCAGGTGGAGTTGGGCCTAGCCAAGCGTGTCGCACCAGCCCTTGCTATCAGTGGTACCGTTGGCTGGGACAGTGGTGCCGGTGATCCAACCACATCACTAGGACCTATCGATGGCTACTATAGTGTCGGTCTTGGTGCCAAATACAACGTTACTGAAAACTGGGCAGTATCAGCTGGTGGTAAATACTTGTGGTTCGGTGATGCAAAAGGTCAATTACCAACAGGAAAAATCGTTGGTGATTTCCAAGACAATGAGGGTTATGTCGCTGGTTTGAAGCTGTCTTACCAAGCGAAATAATCTCCTTATATAACTGTTAGATAATAAAAAAGCGACCTATAGCAGGTCGCTTTTTTAATGGGGTTCTAGTGCCGTAGTTACGATAAAACGCTTTTTATAAAAGACGGTAATTCAACACTTTTATAGCGTGTACTTTTATATGGAACCGCTAGAGTTTGTCACTTTGAAGGTTAAAGCTTCTCTCTGTACCTAATTCTTTCACTTAGTTCTTTGAGTGGCGGGTTGTGCATTCGTGTGTTGTGAAATTAAAGATAATTGTTGATAAAATAAGGAAGTAATAGAGTCGCGGTTAAGTATTAAGTAAGGAAGTTGTATCTAGTTCTACAGATACATGGAGGTTATTAATGAACGTTGAGGTACGGAGTATAAGAGTCGTTTGAGCTTATCACTTATCAAGTTTGCATAGATACAGTAAGTAACCTGCCATAAAAAACCTCGCCAATAATGACGAGGTTTTTTTATAGCGATAAGATAGGATGTAAACTTACTTGTTTAGGTTTAGCTCCATCTCTTTGTACTTAGCAGATACTGAAGGTTTTGGACCACCAGTCATGATACTAACTGCAAAGATAGCAATGGTGCTTAAGATAAAGCCTGGAACGATAGCATATAACCAGCTATTAAGTGCCATACCATTCATCTCGAAAGGACCATAGATCCATAGGATAACAGTCAATGCACCAACGACCATACCGGCAACTGCGCCATTACGGTTCATGCGGCGCCATGTGAGACTGAAAATCACCAACGGTCCGAAAGCTGCACCAAATCCTGCCCAAGCGTTAGACACCAAGTTCAGTACTGAGCTGTCTGGATTAGAAGCCAATAAAATAGCAACGAGTGCAACGATGATAACGGATATACGACCGACCAGTACTTGACGAGCTTCTGGTGCGTCTTTATCAAAGAATAACTTATAAACATCTTTGGTTAGAGAGCTTGATACTACCAATAGCTGCGATGAGATGGTACTCATAATAGCTGCCAAAATTGCCGCTAATAAGAAACCTGAAACCAATGGATGGAATAAGAATTGAGTAAAGACTAAAAAGATAGTCTCAGGATCATCTAGCGTCATGGCGGTTTTTTGTACGTAGGCGCGACCAGCAAAACCAGTCATTAATGCACCAATCAGACTCACGATCATCCAGCTCATACCAATGTTACGTGCAGTAGGAACGTCTCTTACTGAGCGAATCGCCATAAAGCGCACGATAATATGCGGCTGACCAAAGTACCCTAGACCCCATGCCATTAATGAGACAATACCAAGAATACTCATACCACTAGTGATATTGAGCAAGCTTGGATCAATGTTTCTAACAGCTTCCGAAGTGGCTGAAACCCCGCCAAGATCCGTAAAGGCGACCACAGGTACGATTACCATGGCAAACAGCATGATAATACCCTGTACAAAGTCAGTCATTGATACGGCTAAGAAACCACCGAATAGCGTATAAGCAACGACCACACCAGCAGTAACCCAAAGGCCGGTACTATAAGATAGGTTGAGCGAGCTTTCAAAGAGTTTACCACCACCTACTAAGCTTGCTGCTGTGTAGACGGTAAAGAATAGAATGATAACCACAGCAGAGATAACACGCAGCATGTGCGATTTATCTTCGAAGCGGTTGGCGAAGTAATCAGGTAAAGTGATGGCGTTGTCAGCGACTTCGGTATAAACGCGAAGACGAGGGGCTACGATGATATAGTTTAAAAACGCACCAAGTGTCAAACCAAGCGCGATCCAGACACTAACCACACCGTCAGCATACATGTAACCCGGTAGGCCAAGGAGTAACCAACCTGACATATCTGATGCACCAGCCGAAAGGGCGGTGACAGCTGGGCCTAAATTACGCCCTCCTAACATATAGCCTTCAGTATCATTGGCTTGCTTAAAGTACGCGTAAATGCCAATCCCAATCATCACTAAAAAATAGGCGCCAAGTGATATCAGCACGCCACTAGAAACTCCGTTCATATAATTGTCCTTAACCAACATCGTTGGCTGTAATTATTTTTAACTATAAAGATTAAGTTTTATCAGACGATGTCCCAAACAATATCTAAAGACGAAAAAAGCCATTAAGTAGGACATAATGGCTTGTTTCAGTATTTGCTGTTAGTTTTATATGATTGATGCTGTTCTAGGGCTAATATGAATAAGCAGGGGTGAGAAGCAACCGGAATCTCGCATTCCGTCTGTGCATTTTTATTGCTCGCATCTGCTAGTGATATCTCAATATAAGCCGCCTATATAACCAATCATTTAAAACCATTAAACCTACTGTCAACCATCATATCTTACTCGAAGTGTTCAATATATGACTATCAGTACTCTTATGGTAAAATTTTGTTATAAAAACAACGTCAGCCGTATTATAACGTATGACTGTCACAAATGCGAATGGCGTACGTCTCTACTTGAGCAGCAGGCCCGCACGCCAAACGTCGCATTAGTTCCTATTCAATGGGGGCGAGTAAATCTAGTAACGCGGTCACACTGCTAGATTGAGTCAGCTTTGGATTGATGACCACGCCTAGATAGCGCTGCAACTCAATGTTATCTGCCATGTCAATACGTTCTAAATCCTGACTGATCATCGTCTGTGGCAATACCGACCAACCAAGCCCGACAGATACCAACATGCGAATCGACTCAAGTGGATTGGTGCTCATGGTGGCATAAGGCTTGAGATTATGCTTAGCGAATTCGGCTAACGTAATCTGACTGGTAAAGGTATTGGCAGATGGCAAAATAGCAGGGTAACGTGCCAATTGTTCTAAGGTCACATTGGACTTGGTCGCTAACGGTGACAGCGTGCCTGTCATAAAGTAGAGCGGATCTGACCATAGCGTATGATAGGTCAAACGCTTATCGTAAACAGGGGGCAGGGTAACAAAAGCCAACGATAAATCCCCGTCCAATACCGCTTTGTGTGCCTTTTCTGAATCGACAAAATGCACTTCTAACTGCACGGCAGGATAAGTTTGAATAAAATGCTTAAGCACAGGCGCTAAATGGTGCAAACCAATGTGATGACTGGTGCCGATGACTAATTTACCAGAGACAATATGTTGAGAGTGTTGTAGGTTGATTTTGAAATTCTCATAATCTTCTAACCAGCGCTTGGCATGGGGAAGCATTTCACTGGCAGCTTGGGTGGGCACAATCCCGCGACCTACCGTGTCAAACAAAGTAATGTTAAACTCATCTTCTAGATTTTTGATGCGCTTACTGACCGCAGGCTGTGTGATAAACAGCTTTTCTGCAGCGCCTGAAATACTGCCTGTGTGCATGACAGTAACGAATGTCGTTAAGTTTGTGGTGTTCAAACGGATGTCCTTAGCTACTTAGCGAGCTATAAATAAAAGTTGGCTAACCTAATCACAATGTATTAGAAATAAAAGTTTGTATCTGGTTAAAAATCATCAATTATTATTATAGGATTAGCCTGCTATAATCACAAGACATCAGGGCGTATTGTGACATATTTATTCTATTATCTTGATAATTTGCCGTATAAAGCGCGTTCTGATAGCCCAATGTAGTAATAAATGTAAAATGACAGGTAAGCGATGTGTCTGTTTTAAAATGACTGTTACGCTAAAAAAGCAGCTACTCTCAAACAGCAGTTTACATAAAGTGGCTCTAAAAGCGGTGCTAAATAGACATACATTTAAATAAGACGCTCGTTTACTAGTCAGCAAACGAAAAATTCAGTCGTCAGCAACTCATAAAGGATAGCAACATGGCCGGTCAAACGTTATATGACAAACTTTGGAACGCTCACGAAGTCACCAAACGTGATGATGGTTCGAGCCTGATTTATATTGATCGCCATCTGTTGCACGAAGTGACGAGTCCGCAAGCGTTTGAAGGCTTAGAGCTGGCTAATAGGGCGCCATGGCGTTTGTCTGCCAATATCGCAAGCCCCGATCATAACGTGCCAACGGTGACCAAAGAGCGTCTAGAAGGCGTACCTGGTATTAAAGATAAAGTGTCGCGCTTGCAAGTGGTCACACTCGATGATAACTGTACCAAGTTTGATATTGCAGAGTTTACCATCAACGATGCGCGTCAAGGTATCTTGCACGTTGTCGGTCCTGAGCAAGGCTTAGTATTACCAGGTATGACGGTTGTTTGTGGGGATTCGCACACGGCGACCCACGGCGCACTTGGCTGTTTGGCACATGGTATTGGCACATCAGAGGTTGAGCACGTTTTGGCCACGCAGTGCTTGATTCAAAAGAAATCGAAAAACATGCAAATCCGTGTCACTGGTAAGCTTGGCGCTGGCGTGACACCAAAAGATGTGGTGCTCGCTATCATTGCAAAAATTGGTACGGCTGGCGGGACAGGGCATGCTATTGAGTTTGCAGGACAAGTGTTTGAAGACATGAGTATGGAGGGTCGCATGACCGTCTGTAACATGGCGATCGAAGCGGGTGCTCGCGTGGGTATGGTGGCCGTTGATGACACCACCATTGATTATGTCAAAGGTCGTCCTTATGCACCAAACGAATCACAGTGGCAGCAAGCGGAGGCGTATTGGCGCACACTCTATTCAGATGATGATGCGGTGTTTGATACGGTGGTCGAGATTGATGGTAGTGAGATAGCGCCGCAAGTCTCTTGGGGTACATCGCCTGAAATGGTCGTGGATGTCACGCAGTCGGTTCCCACACCTGATCAAGCAGCTGATGAAGCGCAAGAAGAGGGCTGGTTGCGTGCTTATACGTATATGGGATTAGAAGCCGGTCAGAAAATTACTGACATTCACCTTGATCGTATATTTATTGGGTCGTGCACCAACTCTCGTATTGAGGATTTGCGTGATGCGGCAGCTGTGATCAAAGGCCGTAAAGTTGCTGATAATGTCAAAGAAGCGATCGTCGTTGCTGGGTCTGGACAGGTGAAGCTACAAGCCGAAGCTGAAGGCTTAGACACTTTATTTACTGAGGCAGGGTTTGAGTGGCGTGAGCCTGGTTGCTCGATGTGTCTGGCAATGAATGCTGATAAGCTTGAGCCACAAGAGCACTGTGCCTCCACTTCTAACCGTAACTTTGAAGGTCGTCAAGGCAATGGCGGACGTACACATTTAGTGAGTCCCGCGATGGCCGCCGCCGCCGCGTTGGCTGGTCACTTTGTTGATGTAAGAACATTTTAAGACTGGGGCTTGGTCGCTAGTAATGACTAGTGATCCCCTCTCATCAATAAAAAATAATGGACAGGACATTTTATGCAAGCTTATAACACTCAAACCGGAATCGTTTGCCCACTTGATCGCGCAAACGTCGATACCGATCAAATTATTGCAAAACAGTTTTTGAAATCTATTAAACGTACAGGCTTTGGCGTAAATCTGTTTGATGACTGGCGTTATCTCGATGAAGGGTATCCAGGTCAAGACAATAGCACACGCATTATCAATCCAGACTTTGTCTTAAATCAGCCGCGTTACCAAGGGGCGAGCATCTTACTGGCACGCCGAAATTTTGGCTGTGGCTCTAGTCGTGAACATGCCCCTTGGGCCCTCTCAGAGTATGGCTTTCGTACGGTCATTGCGCCAAGCTTTGCTGATATTTTTTATAACAATTGCTTCAAAAACGGTATGCTCCCAATTGTATTGGATGAGGCCACTGTCGATATCTTAATGAAAGCCACGGTTGCCAATGAAGGCTATGAGCTGACCGCAGATCTTGAGCGTCAAGTGGTTATTACCCCAACGGGTGAAGAGTACGCGTTTGAAGTGGATGCTTTTCGCAAACATTGTCTATTAAATGGACTGGATGATATTGGCTTAACCTTGCAACAAAGCGATGCTATTAAAAACTATGAGCATAAGATGATGCAAAAAACCCCGTGGATATTTAACGAAGTACGCGCATAAGTAGTAAATCGGTAAGCTATTACTCAGAAAACTGCTGAACAGCGGCAATGCAGCGTTGAGTTATGAGGGTGAACTGGCTAAAATGAAGGATAGTTTTCTACAATATTTTATCATTTCTCTTATGAAGAGTAGCCACCACTATGAATAAAAAACGTTATGCTCTATGGACAGGTACAATTTTTGCTACGAGCTTGTTATTGTCAGGCTGTCAGCTATTAACTGGCTATCAGAAAATAGATGAGGCAGAAAGTGCTAAGAAGTGGGCAGGTAAAATCCATCCTATTGCTGGTGAAGTGAATATTGCCTGTGTGGGTACTTATCACTGCGAAATTGTACAGATAGATAAAACGCTTGTTATTGCCCCAGACACTCATGAACCCGTCAATTCGAAGATGCTGGTCAATGTACCAAGTGTCTATGCGGCCAAAAATACGGTAAAAGTACCAGCGAATATGAAAGTGGCTCCACTCGCCAATAAAAGTGCCATCAAAATAGTTCCATTAGCCGCGTCTGGGATGCCAGGTCTGACCAACTACTACGCGCGGGTCATGCCGGCAAAGCGCGAAGTCCACGTTAATTTCTATCCAGAAAACAACATCGGTTATGTTGAGCGTTTTGCGATGATTCATGACTTTGTTGAGGCGGGCACCTATCAGTTACGCGCTTATCAAAAAAAATCTAGCGAGCGTTCTGGGAGTTTGCTAGAAACCGCCTCACCTGAGCCTCTCTGTATTGAGCTGCTGCAAGGTAGTAAAGTACAGCGCCGCTTCTGTAAGCAATTGGATACTGAGCATCAAGGTGAGTTTGTGGAAACCAGCATGATTTAGGCAGTGCCAGTCGTGTCTTATGTAAAAAAGCCAAAACAAAATAAACAGCGCATTAGAGTATCAAACTTATTCGTACCCTTTAAGTTACAGTGTCTCTAATTAATAAAGTCTCTAATCAATATAAACCACCTATTCAAAAGGACCAGTATGGCAACGATTTTAACATTAGCAGGCGATGGTATCGGCCCTGAAATCATGACTCAAGCCATTGATGTGCTCGAAGCTATCAACAAAAAATTTGCTTTAGGTTTGACCCTAGAATCGGGTTTGATTGGTGGTGTGGCCATTGATGCGACTGGTGAGCCTTTGCCTGATGAGACGTTGGCGCGCGCACGTGCAGCAGATGCCGTATTACTGGGGGCCGTTGGTGGGCCTAAGTGGGATGGTATTGAACGTAGCAAACGTCCTGAGCGTGGCCTTTTGAAAATTCGTGGGGAGCTTGGTTTATTTGCCAACCTACGCGTGGCAAAGCTGTATCCGCAGCTTGCCAATGCCTCAAGTATCAAACCTGATATCATTGCAGGCTTAGATTTGCTGATCGTACGTGAGCTGACGGGTGGTATTTATTTTGGTGAGCCACGTGGTATTCGCACGTTAGAAAATGGCGAGCAGCAAGGCTATAACACCATGGTCTATAGCACAAGCGAGATCAAACGTATCGGAAAGGTTGCTTTTGAGCTGGCAAAAACGCGTGCCGAAGCAGCGGGTACGGCAGCAAAAGTTTGCTCAGTAGATAAAGCGAACGTCTTAGAGGTCACCGAGCTGTGGAAGCAGACGATGACCCAAATGCAGCAAGCGGACTATAGCGATGTGGCACTGTCGCATATGTACGCGGATAACGCTTGTATGCAATTGATTAAAGACCCTAAACAGTTCGATGTTATGGTGACGGGCAATATGTTTGGTGACATCTTATCTGATGAAGCTGCGATGCTAACAGGCTCTATTGGTATGCTACCGTCAGCCAGCCTTGATGAAGCAGGTAAAGGCATGTATGAGCCATGCCATGGTTCGGCGCCTGATATTGCTGGACAAGATAAAGCCAATCCACTGGCCACTATTTTGTCTGTCGCCATGATGCTGCGTTATACGTTTAAGCAAGAAGCGGCCGCCCAAGTGATCGAGCAAGCGGTAAGTGATGTTTTAGATGATGGACTTCGTACTGTTGATATCTTAGATAGCAGTGAAGCTGGATTGAAGCAGGTAGGCTGTCAAGAAATGGGTCAAGCCGTGTTGGCCAAGCTGCTATAAACAAACCACTTCTCGTACAGCCGTATTTTTTATAGAATTTTTGCCATTCTCATTTTGTGATTGTTCCGCCCATAAGTTGCTAAGCAATTTATGGGTTTTTTATGGCGCTATTATTGGTGTTAGGACACTGATCTCAATGAAGAGAAAAATGGCTAATAGAATCTCGATTCTAACAATGCAGCGTAAATGATGAGCCATCATTAACAGAGACACTGTACAAGGCAGGTCTTTTTAACACAAAGCTGTTATATGCTCACAGAGGGTTATGGCACCATAACTATACTTGTAAAGGAATAAAAAATTGACGGCTGCCTTAGAAGGTAGCAGGGATGAAACGTCGGCTTTCAATAAACTTCATCATGAAAGGGTCAAAAATTCAAAATAACAAACCTTGATAACCTTAAAAAAAATAACGATTTTATAAAAAATTAGGAGTGTGACATGTATCAATTAAAAAAAATGAGCACGGCGCTAGCTATGATTGGCGTCTCTACGGCTATGTTTATAGGGCAGAGCGTTGCCGCAACGACGGATAGCGCGAGTGTGGGTAATGCAGCAGGCACTACTCAAGATATCAGCCCCGTGACCAATGGCGTCAGTCAAAAGCTCACAGGAGATAGCAAGGCGGTAACATCGCTAAACGAGTTACTTCCTACTATCAAGTATACGACAGATAACTTATCAACCGTGGCCAAAAAAGTAAATGACGCCACTTGGACCGCAGGGTCAGATGTAGACCGTAATGTTGGTACGAAATTGCAGGCGTTGTTGAATTGGCATCATAATGGTGCTGGACCTGTGGACGGCTATTGGGGCAAAAATACTCGTAAAGCAATGCAAGCGTTCCAAAAGGCAAATGGTCTAACTGTTACTGACACTCTAAACAATGAGACATGGCAAGCGCTGACCAAAAACGAAAAACTCGCGAGGCAGCCAGTGTTGGTCAAGTATCAGCTTACCGATGCTGACGTGAATGTCACGACGACCACTATTCCTGCTAGTGCTGAAGCCAAAGCCAAACTCGATGGTATGTACTATGAGAGTATCCCAGAAGCGTTAGCAGAAAAATTTCATCTCAGCGAGAAGTATTTAAAAGCCCTGAACCCTAACGCCAGTTTTACTGCGGGTGAGACGATCACTGTCTATAATCCCGGTAATCCTAATACTAAGCCTGTTAGCCGCATCGTTGCGGACAAGGCGACAGAAACATTATACGCCTACGGTGAAAATGGCAAATTAGTTGCCAGTTATCCGACGACAGTGGGTAGTACAGCAACCCCATCGCCAACAGGAACCCACACCGTAGAAGTGAAAATTCATGAGCCTAACTATACGTACACAGCTGATGACGGAGAAAAATCTATCATTCCTCCAGGTCCTAACAACCCAGTCGGATTGGTTTGGATTGGTCTTAGCAAACCTTCCTATGGTATTCATGGTTCACCAGATCCCGCTCGCATTAGCCGTCAGGCCTCAGCGGGTTGCGTACGGTTGACCAATTGGGATGCATTGGCGCTTTTGGGCGTAATTAAGGATGATGCGACGGTTGAATTTAAATAAATCCTTGATCTTGAGGTGACGTTTTTATTCCAATAAACTGTAAAAACCAGACAAAAAAATACCGCTGAAATGAGCGGTATTTTTTATGGTAAAACAGGAATTTTATTGAACACTAAAACATTGATAGGCAATAATGAGCAGATTAGCATTTTCATTATTATTATCAGTTAAACCACTCAAGCATTCATATCAGTAATAAAGAAGCTATTTAATAGTTAGTAGCTGGCTGTATTTACAAAAATGCTTTTATAACCATTTTAGTTAAGCAAAATTTAGTTTTTACCACGGTAAGTAATACGACCTTTAGACAGGTCATAAGGCGTCATTTCAACCTTAACCTTATCACCAGTCAAGATGCGGATATAATGCTTACGCATTTTACCAGAGATGTGCGCAATGATTTCGTGTCCGTTTTCTAAACGAACTTTAAATAAAGTATTAGGAAGGGTGTCGATGACTTCGCCTTCAAATTCAATAATATCGTCTTTTGCCATAATTTGTATCAATCAGTTAAAAATAAGCCCATATTATACGTAAGTTAGCGGATTAAAGCAATACGAAACCTGGTTTTGACTTGACAGCCTGTAAGTGATATGTATGTCAATCAGGTAAATTGAGCCAAATAGGGGTTAAAGGCGCGTCTGGCAACAGTTGTTGGAAGCGCTCAGGATAGTAAGCATTAATAAAATATAAGCCATCACCAGAAGCGGTAGGCGGTGCAATGGTACGGTCTTTTTTATTCAAAATGTTCAAAAAATCGTCTGGTACTAACTCATACTTGCCAATGGCATGTAAGGTGCCCATTAAGTTGCGCACCATATGGTGTAAGAACCCATCTGCTTGAATGTCAAAAACGATAAACTGACCATGAGCAAAAATCCTTGCGTGGCTGACGTTACGCACTGGCTGATTGGATTGGCAAGCCGCCGCCCGGTAACTACTAAAATCGTGAGTACCAACGATATCAGCCGCTGCCCGTTGCATTGCTGCTAAGTCGAGAGGTTCATAGATGTGCGTCACTTGATGATTGAGTATCGCCGGACGTTGCGTTTGATTGAGCGTAATATAGCGATAACGACGGGCAATAGCACCAAAGCGCGCATGAAAGTCAGCTGGCATCGGTTGTACCCAGCGTAGCGCGATATCGTCAGGTAGTAAGCTGTTGACGCCGCGCAACCAGTTGTGAGTGGGACGATACGCGTGAGTGGTGAAATGGGCAATCATATTGCTGGCATGCACGCTGGCATCGGTACGCCCAGCGGCGATGACCTCTACTGGCTCGTTGGCGACTTTACCAATAGCCGTCTCTAGTGCCTCTTGCACACCCAGCACCTCTCGTTGCCGCTGCCAGCCGTGGTAATGTGTGCCTAAAAATTCAATCGCAATCGCTAACGTGTAAGTTGGCGAACGTTCAGGTTTACTGATTTTAGTCTGGGACATTGGCGTTTCGGCGCTTATAAAGTGAGAATAATGAATGGTGGTTTACCGTTTTTTGATGGTCGTGCCAGTTTGATTGATACTGTTCAACCAGCGCTGTCTGCGCCTTGCTGGGGTGTCATAACGTAGTAGTAACCACAGTAACCGTGCATAAATAGCAGGAATGGTTAAACGACCACCAGCAATGACATGATGGTCATATTGCCAACTGCCAGCGGCATAGTTATCGCTAACACCCCCAAACGGGCATTGGCTGGCACATATCACCATGTGTCCTTTTTCATGAGCCAGCTCTAGCGTATCTGCCAAGGCTTTTGAATAAGGAATATTACCAGCGCCAAAGCCTAATAGAATAATGCCACAGGGTTGCTGTGATAATAGGGCTTGGAGTTGTTGAGTGATGACCTCAACGTCATTCGGCAAACAGTATAAAGCATGAACGCGGGCATAGTGAGCGCGGCTTTGAATGCTACTTAATATTTCTTGCCGATCATCAAGCCAATGCTGCCGGCGGATATCTGAGAGGTTTTTTATATAACTATTGGCTGGATATGCTGCCCGAGCATGACCGGTAAATGCCATCAAATCATGACTGTGAATCTTTTGTACTGTCTGCGCAGGCCAAGCTTCACCGCCAAAACTTATCTTGACACCTGCCTCACCAGCCGCTGCTAGTTTTAGCGCCTCGTTAAGGTTGTCCCAAGCATCGCTATGGGCATCGATACTATAAGCATGTAGGTTCTCGCTGTCCAATAATGGGCGCATACTTCCGGTGACAACGACACAAATATCGCTACCTGCGAAGGCTTCTGCTAAAAATGCACCCAAATAACTTAAGGTATCAGTACCAGTGATGACCACAAAGCGCTTGTCACCTTGCGCATATGCTGTTAGCAGCAGCTGATAGAAGTGCGTAAAATCGCTAGGCGTCAGTTGACTACTGTCTTTAATCAGTGGGTTATCTAACCATGAAATTTTCGGCAAATTGATAGCATTATCTTGATCAGCCAAGAGTTTTTGTAACGTGGGTAAAAACACTTCTGCTGATAATGGCGCTAAGGGTCGCCCATAGCTACCAAAGGTGCCACCAGCATAAATCAGTTGAATGGGATCAGAGAGGGTCTTTGTCATAGCAGAAGAGGGCATAGTATAGTCTTGGTGCAATAAAAAAGTGTGAGAGAAAAAAGAGGCTAGTCATAATATAACGGTTGAACGCAAAAAAATCAGCAAGTATCCCACAATGATAGAATACCTGCTGTTGCGCGAGCGGGCGATTTACTACGCTGTACGCTCAAGTAATGCTTTGGCTTGATTTTGCTGTTCACTATTACCCTGAACCATCACTTCATTCAGCAAACGCTTGGCACTGTCATATTCGCCTAATTGTAGATACTGAGCCGCCAAGTCTAGCGTCACTTGATGACTGTCTAACGATTTCACAAAGTCAAAGTCTGCTGAAAAACGTGATGAGAAGTCTTCTGCTGTTTCCGCCTCTGCTTCAGTAGTAATGTCAGTGTTGATTTCAACCGGAGCATCTGGGGTGGCTGCTGTTGGTGAGTCAGACAAAGAGTCAAGATCGAAGTCATCGTCTATTAAAATGTGATCATCAAATAACAACGGAGCAGTTGGTGTGGTACTAGACTCTTCATCAAGCGCATTTTCTAAGTCATCATCGAGTTGTAAGTCATCATCGAGGGACAGTTCTGCAATCTCACCATGCTCAATATCGTTGTCTTCAAGTTTACTCTCTTCAACATCAGCGTCTTCAAGAATAAAACCATCACTATCGCTACTGTCATCTGCAAACACAGGATTTTCGTTTTCTAATACTGTCTCTGGGCTATTTGTTTCGTCTAAACTGTCTAAAGATAAAGTAAAGTCATTGTCATCTGCTTGAGTGGTATCAAGCGCCAATGCTTCAGCGGCAGGTTGTTCCGTTTCTTTATCGACATCGCTCGCTAAATCGTCAAAGTCTAAAATAAATTCTTCATTATCTAGCGACAACTCTTCAGCCGCACTATCAGGGCTATTTGGATGGACAGGGGACTCTGTCAGTGTAGTGTTTTCTTCAGATGCGTCAAAACTAAAATCAAAGTCACTAATGTCAGTGTCTTCGCTGGTGATAGCGTCATCCGTGGTGGAGACATCACGGCTGTCATCGTCTGTACTATCTAAGTCTGTACTATCTAACGATGTGACAGGAGAGACGCTAGTAGTGTTGGGTTCATCGAAGTCATTTTCAAAATCGCTCAGACTAAGGTCAAAGTCGTCTGCGCTATTTTCACTGGCAGCGTTAACCTCATGCAAATCATTTGAAAGTGTGGGGGTGGCGCTAGGCGCGTCTATCAAAGTACTACTATTTTCGTCAGCGTCTGGCTGGTCGGCAAGAGCTTTTTTCTCAGCGACTGGACTGCTCGCTAAATCAAAATCAATACTTTCAAAGTTGGGGTTATCTTCTACCGGCACCTCTTGTGTCACGTCTTGACTCTGCTCTTCAAAAAATAGAGCCTTTAGCTCATCGGCTCGCGCGATGCTGGTTGCATCGTTCTGAGTCTTGATAGCGTCATACACGTGTTGAAAGTTTTCTGGCTGATTGGTAGTAGCGTACACACTAAGTAGCTTCAGCGACAACTGGCTATCATGCGGCTTTTCTTTAAGACCACGATTGAGCGTTTCAATCGCTTTGTCATAGCGCTGTTGATCTATAAAGCGTTGGGCAATGGTAATATGGTCGAATTTTTTGTCGTCACCTTTATTGCTTTGGGCAGGAGCATCATGATCCGTTTTAGCCGTTGCAGTTGGCATCGCTACTTTCCTGCCTGACGGTGGTACTGAAGGTTTCTGCGCTTTTTGTTTGCGCAGTACCAAACCCGCGACTAATAAGATAAGCACCAATCCGGCGATGATATATAGCATATTGTCCATAGTTACTCCCACGCCTATGATCATGGCACACTGTGTTGATCAGTCAGGCAATTATTGATTGCGTAGTTTTTTGAGACGAGCTTGTAGCTCAGCCAGTTTTTGGTTTTGTAGTTGAATTTTTTTAGTGTAGCTATCCAGTGCACTACTGGTTTTTGACAAGCGCTGAGCTTGTGACGCGGCAGTTTGTCTTGAGGCTTTAAGCGTGGCCAATATATCTGTGCTGACACCGTTGCCTGTTGTCGCTGCTGATTTTTCTTGTGTCCCATCTGCACGACCCTCACTACCAGGCGCTAGCACTGAAAACTGTGCTTTTGGTAATGTTTGTGTTTTAGTGATTGTTGGTTTATCAGAACGTTTGGCCGTTTTTGTCGTCTCAGGCGATGTGTTGGAGGGTGACTTAGCGGATTTTTTTGGCACAAGTGGCTTCGTTCTGCGACTATACAGTCTTTGCGCACTGATAGCGGCTTCTAGGTCTTTTTGTGAGGGTATGACGTCGTAACTAGGTAAGTGTAGTTTGGCATCTGCTTTTAATTGATCCGCGTCTTTATTGATAAAAGCGTCCGGATTTTGTGATTGGATCTGTTTCATCACTGTTTGGATATCTAGATTGTTTTCTTGCGCGATTTGCTGTGCTATAACCCATAGACTATCGTTGCGCTGCACCTGATACTGGGCGGTAGTGCTATTAGCTGCGATGGTGTTAGTACTACTACTGCTACGGACTACGTTAGGCGTTGCCGCTTCAACGGTGCTGGTAGGTACATTGCTGGCTGAAACGGTCTTTAGAGTATTTACTTCGTTGTATTCTGGAGCTGGAAGAGTAGGCGTAGTAGCGACCATGCCCTTCTCTGATTGACTACTGGGCTGTATTTGACGAGTGACTTGTATATTTAACACGTCCAAGGGTTTGTTAGTCGTGACTGTAGTAGGCGTATTACTGTCCTTCACTAACGCTTTACCACTGATTGTGGCCGCGTCATTTACATCGGTTTTGTTACCCGTCTGATTATGAGCTGCACGCTGAACAGAGTTGCTGTCGGTATTATTAGTACCATTATTAATACTAATGGTCACAGCACTGCTGTCTGAGTTTAAGTGGGCATTAGCTAAGCGGCCGCTATCTAAACGACTAGGGGCGTAAGCCAAGTTGTTACTTTGTTGTGTAGCGGTCACAGTAGGGGTTTGAATACTAGGGGCTTGTCTACTAGGCGCTGATATGAGTGGCGGCGGTGCCCCTTCTCGAACGGTCAAGGGTTTAGCCACACTGGCAGAAACGCTTGGCAAGTTGGGTTTTTTGGCGCCTGTCACAATATGTTTTGTCGTGTCAATCGGTAGGCTATCACTAAGTGGCATCAGTAAAGTCTTAGGGACGACATTGCGCTGACCATTATCGTTTATGGCCAACACCACATCAGCAAAAGGTTTAGACACAGGCTTTGAGGTACTAATAAATACTTGACCACTGGTCGCCGAGGTAGGCGTAAAGCGTATCGTCATGGAGTCCGTTGGGGTAAGTCCCATTTGCTGATAAATGACTGGGCTTGCCAAGCTGGCGGAAAAATCCGCTGCTTGTATGCCAGTGACCGTAATACTCGCGGTGAGGGGCTCATGTTGAGCAGAGGTCACAACCGTCTTGCCAATCGTAGCAGCTTGTGTGCTCGACATGAGAGCGACGTAGCCCACCGAACAGAGAAGTGTCATTGATATCGCGCGATATACAGGAGTCAAGCGATGAGATAAATGACAAGACATGAGCCGCCCTTTAGGAGATGAAGATAAGTTATCTTTGCTGTTATAACAAAATAGTGTTTAGTTTACCAGTTTATTTCATAACTGTTGGGCACACCATAAAAAATGTCTTTATCGTGTTCAGTCAGATTTTTTATCAAGCAGCATCGCATCACCGTAGCTAAAGAATCGATACTGGTTTTTGATGGCATGCTGATAAGCCTGTTCAATAGCCGCTTTACCCGAAAACGCCGACACCAGCATTAACAGAGTTGATTTGGGTAAGTGAAAATTGGTCAACAAGCGATCTATGACCCCAAACTTAAACCCTGGATAAATAAATATATCCGTATCCCCTGACCAGCTAGAAAGGGCTTGTCCATCACTGGCGGTTTTTTGATACGCCGTTTCGAGAACGCGCGTGACGGTCGTGCCAACAGCAATGACTTTTTTGCCATTTGCATGCGTTTGATTAATAAGCTCGGCAGTGGCTTGCGGCAGATGGGCATATTCGCTATGCATGGTGTGATTGAGTAGGTTGTCTGTTTTCACAGGAGCAAACGTACCAGCGCCAACGTGTAGCGTCACAAAAGCCGTATTCACACCTTTTGCCGTAAGCTTACTGAGTACGGATTCATCAAAGTGTAAGCTTGCGGTAGGGGCCGCCACACTCGCAAGCTTGGTTGGATCGTGAAAGACCGTTTGGTAGCGGGTATTGTCTGTCTCATCAGCGTGGCGCTCAAAATAAGGCGGAATAGGCAACTCACCGTAAAGCTCTAAATGCGGCAAAATAGGTGCCTCAAACGCTAGGATAAATAAGTTATCTTGACGGCCAACCATCACCGCATTCATATGATCATCGGCAAGGTGCAGGCGTTGGCCAAGCTTGGGTGCTTTACTGGCTTTGACATGACAAAGGGCAAGATGCTCTCGATTGACGGGTGTCTCGTTTGTTGTTTCTAAATGCAGCGTCGTTGTATCCAAGTCTGATATATCAACCAAACGCTCAATCAGTATTTCAACCTTACCGCCAGTGTCTTTTTGGCCAAACAAGCGCGCTTTCATTACCTTGGTATCATTAAATACGATTAAGTCACCCTCATTTAACAAGTCCGGCAACTCAGCAAATAAGCGATCTTCGACTTGGGTAGGGTTTCTTTGTGCACTGGTGGGCAAATACAGAAGTTTTGAAGCAGAACGCTGTGACAGCGGATAGCGAGCAATCAAGCTATCTGGTAGCTCATAATCGTAGTCATCGACGCTCAGATAACTCAAAGTGTCATTATTTTTATCGGAATCAATCATTGCGCTAGTATCAGTATCTACAGAGTGAGAGTTGGTCATAATCAGTCTTTAAATGAATGTAAATTTTGGCGTAATTGTAGCAGAAATGAGGCTATGAAAGGACAGTTTAATAGAAACGCAGACATATAAAAACGCTCTGAAACTTTTAAATAGCCTAAGTAAAATTTAATAATAATCAGTAAAGTTCTATGAAAAAAATTATAGACTACATTACTCAAATAAATTTAACTGCGGCCGTAACTGTGCAGCTGGTGCTAATGATGAGAAAGTAACGCCGACGAGGCGAATAGGCAGCTCGCGTGGAATGTCTAAAAACAGCTTATCTAACCAATAATGTGCGGATTCAGCACTGTCAAAAGCAGTCGATAGGGTGTGTGAGCGCGTAATTTGAGTAAAGTCTGCATATTTGACTTTTAACGTAATGGTGTAGGCAATGAGTTGTTTTTTTTGCATCTGATGAAACGCATCTTTGTTTTGTTCATAAATCTGGACTCGCAGTTCATCATCATTGTGTAAATTGTCTTTGAATGTGGTCTCCGAACCAACAGACTTATACGTACGTTCAGGTTTTACCGCACGCTCATCACGGCCATGAGCAATATCATGATAGAACTGTCCGCGCTTGCCAAACTCCTGCACCAATACCGCAGCTGGCGTGTGCTTAAGATCAGCGCCACTCTTCACGCCCATCGCGTGTAAACGCTTGGCAGTGGCCTTGCCAATACCGTGAAAGCGCTCGATAGGTAGCGTACTGATAAAGGCGTCAGCATCTGTTGGCGTGATCACGGCTATGCCATTGGGTTTATTGATATCCGAAGCGATTTTGGCCAACATCTTGTTAAATGATACCCCAGCCGAAGCCGTTAAACCTGTGTGCGCTAGGATTTGCGCCCTTAGCCAATTGGCCATTAACGTCGCTGAACCTTGATGAACTTGCAAGCCAGTGACATCCAAGTAAGCCTCATCTAATGACAAGGGTTCCACAAGAGGCGTTAAGTCGTACATGATCTCACGAATTTTGCTGCTGACGGCTCGATAAACTTCAAAACGCGGACGTACAAAGATGACCGCTGGACAACGTTTGCGTGCCTCATAACAGGACATAGCGGAACGGACACCAAATTGCCGTACCTCATAACTGGCCGCTGCGACCACACCGCGACCATTCGGATCGCCCCCAACAACCAATGGCTTACCACGCAACTCAGGAAAGTCACGCTGTTCAACACTGGCGTAAAAAGCATCCATATCGATATGAATAATCTTACGAAGGCTCGGATTTGTAGAAGCTGTCATAACTGTTATCTTATCTGACTTCACCGCTTGACGTCAGTATCAATCGTTAGTGGAATAAAAATGCCATTTATGCAGAATACTACATTTATTAAATTTGGTTTTTCTTCGCTACCTTTTATCACGACAATTTAACCGTCTGTCATGAATATTTTAGGTAAATGTTACAGTTTTGACGCTGGTGTTCTACACTAGAATCTCCAACGTAATCAATCACGGGGGAACGATAAACAGTGTCTTCTTTGCCTCTTTATAAATAAAAAAAGACACTGCTTATGGCTCGTACCAAACATGAAAAAGGTGTTTGGTAATATTAACGCTTTAAAACTGCATAGTTTTCAAGGTGTTTAAAAGAATTAAGGAGCTAAAGATGAATAATGAACTAAAAGGGAGCGATTTAACGCGAGCGATGCTAGCAGGCGGACATAAACAAATATGGTGTGCGGTCTGTGATGAAAGTGATGAGCAAGCCATGATGGATCACTATGATAATGATTTTACTGCTTATATCGTGTCATTTCATGACGGATACTTTCACTGCCGTGCTGGTACACCATGGAGCTTTGCCGTCCCCATAAAAATTAGTGCTGTCACGCAACACGAAATAGAGATGTAAGCACCACGACAAATACGACTGACACAAAAAAACCTCCAAAAGAGGAGGCTAGATTGTTTTAGTATTGGTACCAGTGGTCGGACTCGAACCGACACGCTTTTAAAGGCAACGGATTTTGAATCCTTTGGCTATCTCAAATAACTAGATATACTTAACGATAATAAGCAATGAGTAGAGATAAAATATATTTATAAACAATTACTTAGGGTTAAATTAACTATATTTAACTATAACTAAAAAGATGTAACAATATTTTTCAAGTATCAAATAAGTATCAAAATTACTTTTAAAAATTGGTTTGTTTAACTAGTTTTAGATCTCGTCGTTAATTTTAATATGATGAAACGCATTTATGTAACGGACTTCGATTCAGTTAAGAGTACCAAAAAAGTTATCAGCAGATTGTACAAAATATTAAATTATATAGATTGTAATAATTAAACTTTGACCCAACCGTTTATCCCTAATTATTACATTGAATGCGCAGCATATCGAATCAGCTGCGTACATTTATTTATTGCTTAGCCAATAAGCTCTCTAGTACATAATTCTTTATTATACATTAGATACAAGCAGTCCTTAGTAGTCCAAATGCATTTAATATCACTGATCCTCTTCAGATTCGAGCGATTGTCATTAAACTATTGATTTAGCGCGTTTGGATAGTCGAGCTTATTATTTGCTTATGCTTCCTAAAGGTGCAGATGACCTTTTTTTAATATTTAGTACTCTTCATAAGTAGCTTTAAGGTCACGTTAAGACATTTCTTTACCAAGGATCCATATTAGTCCAAGCATAAACATAACCGAGAACCTCTAAGCTGTCTGTTTTGGATTTAGAAATTTTCTCATCTGGATATTCCTTGTTCTTACATTGTAGTAGCAGGCCACCATCAGACTGATTAAATAGTGCTCTTACCCCGTAAAAGCTATCCGTTCTTATCAAGTAAAACTTGCCGTTTTTTATAGTGCGTTTAGTTAAATCTACTGAGCACTGTGCACCAATAGTGATTATCGGCTGCATGCTATGGTCTTCTTGATTATAGAATAGGGTCTTACTTAAGTTACTGTTCGTCCGTTCAGCAATTTCAGATTGCGACCTTAATGGTTGTTCTACATGTTTAAAATTTTCTATAAAAACACTTAAATTGGGATATTTCTTTATCTGTTCTAAGGTCGACCTATTTTCAAACCCCAATATTAAGCACACCACCTAAGTAAAATGATAAATACAAAAAGGTTGCTAACGCTATATTTTATAATACGTGAGCAACCTTTTTCACTACTACCTATGGTAACCCTCCCAAACTTAAGACACCTAATAAATAGAATTAAGCTGCCTGATTGAGTTTCTGTATCGGTGTAAAACCGCCATTGCCCATGTTTGGGCG
>JGI24025J20009_10000128_pt1 | contig 56746 bp, 57 predicted proteins | sample Cruoilmetagenom3_FD_20009 | JGI IMG/M metagenome (IMG submission 20009)
TCCCCAAGAAATGGCAGGACTTCCGAAATCAGGTCACCGATAACTTCCGCATCATATCAGATCAAAATCTTCGGGTTTTCGAGGGATAGGGGTATAACCTTGAAAGTTGGCAAATCGCATTTGCACCGCCTACATAGTAGGATGCGGCTGGATGGAAGGGGACGACCATGAATATCCACCTCAAGGAATTGAGCGACATGACACGCGATGAAGCGGCTGATGCGCTGTCACGCCTGCGCAGATGGGCGGCTTCTGCCAGTGCCGAAGAACGCGCCGATCTTGACCCGGCCCTGACGCATCTTCTGGACGGCGCACCGGCGCAATACCCTGCGTTCTCGCGTCAGTATCCTACCGATTTCAAAGTGGATTCCGAATACAAGGCGACGCTGCCCGACCTGCAAAACGGCCCCGCAAGCCTGATCCGTGGCGCACAGCGGCCCATCCAGCATGTCGGGATTTCCAATTTCCGCCTGCCGGTGCAGTTTCACACCCGCGGCAATGGCGACCTGACGCTTGAAACCTCGGTCACGGGCACGGTCAGCCTTGAGGCGGACAAGAAGGGCATCAACATGAGCCGTATCATGCGGTCCTTTTATGCCCATGCGGAAAAAACCTTCAGCTTCGAGGTGATTGAGGCCGCGCTGGACGATTACAAATCCGATCTGGACAGTTTCGATGCGCGTATCCAGATGCGGTTTTCTTATCCGCTGAAAGTGCCGTCTTTGCGGTCGGGCCTGTGGGGATACCAGTATTACGACATCGCGCTGGAACTGGTCGAGAAGGACGGGCTGCGTAAGAAAATCATGCACTTGGATTTCGTTTACTCCTCGACTTGCCCCTGTTCGCTTGAACTTTCCGAACATGCGCGGGAAACCCGGGTGCAATTGGCGACGCCGCATTCGCAACGTTCGGTCGCGCGGCTGTCGGTGGTGGTGAACGATGGCGAATGCCTGTGGTTCGAGGATCTGATCGACATGGCCCGCGCCGCGATTCCGACCGAAACCCAGGTCATGGTAAAACGCGAGGACGAACAAGCCTTTGCCGAGATGAATGCCGCTCACCCGATTTTCGTCGAGGACGCCGCCCGCTTGTTCTGCGAGCAACTTCATCAGGAGTCACGAGTCGGCGATTTTCGCATCATCGCCAGCCACCAGGAAAGCCTGCACAGCCACGATGCCATCAGCATACTGACCGAGGGGACGACATTCGCCAATGACAGCCTTGGCCCGCGCCTGTTCGACACGTTGCACCACGTCGGCTAAGCTTGACGGCTTTTTGCTGCGCTGCGGCATAAGCAAGGGCGCCATGCGGAATGGGCATTGGTCATATCAGCCTTTGTGACCTAGTTTGAAGGGCAGGGAGGAAGCCAGACTCAACCAAGCGAGGTTTCCAAAATGGCCACTCAAGCCACAAACGTGATTTTCACCAAGGGCGGAATGCGCGCCCGCGTCGATGCCTTCCTTTCCTTCATGGGGCAGGGGTTCAACGCCTATATCGAGCGCCGCGCCCGCGTGGGGGAGATCGAGGCGCTGAACGCCAAGTCCGACACGGAGCTGGCCGCCATGGGCCTTAAGCGCGATGATATTCCGCAATATGTCTTCCGCGATCTGTTCTACGTCTGACCACATACGGTTTTGATGCGGGCTCCCTCGGCCCGTCTTGGGAAACGCCCCGGTGCCCGACTTGGTGCCGGGGCGTCTTCTTGTGGCGCGCGCATTATCAGGGGGAATGGCTTGCGCGCTTGACAGCCGCGCGGTGCCGCGCCAAGCCTCGCTTCTATGATAGATCTTCGCCCCGTCGGATACACAATCGGCCTGCTTGTCGCGGCCCTAGGCCTGACCATGCTGCCGCCGCTGCTGGTCGATATTGCCGAGGGGCAGGGCCATTGGCCGGTGTTTGCCGAAAGCGCCATCATCACCTTTTTGACCGGCGGCCTGGTCGCGCTGGCCTGCCACAACGGCACGCGCGAAGGTCTGACCCTGCAACAGACCTTTCTGCTGACCGCCGGTGTCTGGCTGGCGCTGCCGTTGTTCGGGGCGCTGCCGTTCATCCTGGGCGCGACCGAGGCGCGTATCGTCGATGCGTTCTTCGAGGCAATGTCCGGCCTGACAACCACCGGGTCCACCGTGCTGTCGGGGCTGGATACGCTGCCCAAGGGCTTGCTGCTGTGGCGCGGCATCCTGCAATGGCTTGGGGGCATCGGCATCATTGTTGTGGCCATGGTGTTCCTGCCCGAACTCAGGGTCGGGGGGATGCAGATTTTCCGCTCGGAAGCGTTTGAAACCATGGGAAAAATTCTGCCTCGCGCGACCGAAATCGCCTCGCAGATATCGGTTATCTACGTGGCGCTGACGGTGCTGTGTATGCTGTGCTACCTGCTGCTGGGCATGAATGCGTTCGACGCCACGGTGCATGCGCTGACAACCATTTCGACCGGCGGGTTTTCCAATTACGACGCATCTTTCGGCACGTTTTCCGGCCCGCCGGAATATGTCGCCTCGGTCTTCATGATCCTCGCTGCGCTGCCTTTCGTGCGCTACGTGCAGATGGTGAACGGCCATCGCGGCGCGCTGCTGGGCGACGTGCAGGCGCGCGGGTTCATTTTGACGATCCTAGTGCTAGTGGTCGTAACGACAGTGATCCTGACCTCGATTTTTCCGCATCACTGGGAACAGGCAGTGCGCGAGGCGCTGTTCAACATCACCTCGATCATTTCGGGCACCGGCTATGCCAGTGTCGATTACATGGAGTGGAGCGGTTTCCTGATCGTGCTGTTCTTCTTTATCGGGTTGATCGGCGGTTCGGCCGGGTCCACCGCCTGTTCGGTCAAGATTTTCCGCTATCAAATCCTGCTGGCATCGATCAAGGCGCAGATATCCAAGACACGCCTGCCGCACGGGGTGTTCCAGCCGCGTTGGGACGGGCGAGTGATCGACGACGATGTCTTGAATTCGGTCATGACGTTTTTCGTGTTCTTCATCGTGACGCTGGGGTTGTTGGCGGTGGCGCTGGGGATGACGGGGCTGGATTTCATCACTTCCGTGTCGGGCGCGGCCACGGCGCTGGCCAATATCGGGCCGGGCCTAGGCGACCAGATCGGGCCGGCGGGCAATTTCGGCGGGTTGAACGACACGGCCAAATGGCTGCTGGCGGCGGGCATGTTCATGGGCCGGCTAGAGCTGATGGTGGTCTTTGCCCTGTTCACTGTTCGGTTCTGGCGCGGCTGAACATTACGGCAATCTGCCCCGCGCAACGGGGCGGGCAACGAAAAAGGGCGGCCGTTGCGGACCGCCCTTTGTTGTCTTTGGCCGGTTGGATCAATCCCAGCAATTGACCAGAACGGTCATGCCAGAGGCTTTCTCGTTCAGGGTCGAGGGCGGTACATCGCCAATGGCATCGGTGACCACGGTGCTAAGACCAAGCCCCTCCAGCATGGCGCGAATGGCTGCGGCATCGGCGGCAAAGTTCACATCTTCGGGCAGTTTGCGGCTGCCGTCCGTGGCGGGCAGAAGCATGCCCAGAACCGCGCCGCCCGCATCCAGAACCGGACCGCCCGCATCGCCGGGCAACACGTTCAGCGCCAGACGTTTCACGCTGTCCTCGCCTTGCAGGCCGCGGATGTCTTCAAGCGTGCCATAAGTCAGGGTCGGCAGGCCCAGAACCCCGCCAAAGGGATAGCCGGACACGGCCACGTCCGATTGCAGGCGCGGCGTCGCGTTCTGGAACGCGGCGACAGACAGGGGCGCAAGCGGGGCCAGCGGTTTCAGCACGGCCACGCCAAGCGCCGCGTCGCGCGACAGGATATCGGCCTCGGTCTCGTCGTTCAGGGTGATGCGGCCGCATTCGGCCACGGCCTCGGCGGTGGTGACAACGGTGCCCTTCGCGTCGATGAAAAAGCCCGAACGCGACACGCGCGGCTTGCGGATTTCCAAGCCTGCCACCAGATCCACGCTTTGGTTTTCAGTGTCCCCCGCAGCCGGGTCCAATACGCCGGGCAGGCGGGCAAAGCTTTTCTGCATCTCGCCCAGAAGACGGGTGCGGCGTTCCTCGTCGCCTGCAGGCCAGATCAGGGTAAAGCCCTTGATCTCGCCGTTTTGCAGCGTGGCCTGTGTATGCGAGACGAAATCCGACCCGATCCCGACCAGCATGAAACCGTTGTTGTCGTGCTCGCGCGGGCCGTCCTCGGGGACGATTTCCAGCGTTTGCATGATGTCATACAGCCCGTTCAGCGTGGCGCGGTCCCCGGTTTGGGAAATCAGCAAGACCCGCGCGGTCAGATCGCCGGTGGCCGCGAAATGGGCAAAGGGCGGTTCATATTTTTCAAAGGCGACGACCCCCATGGGCAGGATCATTTCGATGCCTGCCTCGGTATCGGCGATGGTTTGCAGGTCCAGCCCGTTCAGCACGGCATTATACTGTTCGAACAGCGCGGCGCGCTGGCGTGTGGTCAGAATGCCGGTCACTTCGAAACTGTTCGCCTCTTGCCAGGCGGCCATGGAATTGCGGGTGCCGCGGCCAAAGGCGCCGTCGATGGCGGATTCGTAAAAACCGGCCCATTTCAGCGCCACTTGCAGGTCCATGCGCTGATCGCGGTCCAAGGCGGCCTCGCTTTGGCGGGCTTCGCGCGGGGTTTCGTCCGCGGGTTCGATCGCGGGTTCAGGCGCGGGCGCGGCCTCGGCAGTGGTTTCCGGTTCCGCCTGCGGGGCCGGTTCGGCCTTGGCGGTTTGTTCGGGCGCAGTCTCCACGGCCTCCATCGGGGGCAGGTTCAGCAGGTTGGCGCCCACGGGCCAGAATTGTTGCCGATAGGCGCTGGAAAAGGCGATGTAGCTGTCGCGCGGAATCTCGCCCTCGCGGCGATAGACGCGCAGCACTTGGTCGGCGTCGTTGCGCCGGTAGGGGCCAAGTGCAATGGCATACCAGCCGCCGCCAAGGGAAAACCCGTTCACATCCTGAAGCCGCCCGGAATAGGCGCGGATGCGGTCCTGCGCCGCCGAAAGACTGGGCTGCGCCTCGATCTGGACCCAGACCACGTCATTGGCGGTCTGCGCGAAAACCGCGCGGGTGGACAGGATCAGCGTTAGAATGGCTGTAATCAATATTCTTGTCATGGTGCGTTGCCGCCCTTGGCCTTTTGGTTTGGTGAAAAACTTTTGCACGTTTTACCAAATCAACGCGCGGGCGCACCCAAATAATGCGTGATGACGCGATTGACCCCGGCCCGCCCGCCCCGTAGGTAGAGCGCGCGATTTAACAGGGCCAGACAGGGCGCATGACAATGTCCAAGACCACCGCAAAACCGCGCAGTTTCCAGGAGATCATCCTGCGGCTTCAGGCCTATTGGGCCGACAAGGGCTGCGCGGTGATGCAACCCTATGACATGGAGGTCGGCGCGGGCACGTTCCATCCGGCGACCACGTTGCGCTCACTTGGCTCGCGCCCATGGGCGGCGGCTTACGTGCAGCCCTCGCGCCGCCCGACCGACGGGCGCTATGGCGAGAACCCGAACCGATTGCAGCATTACTACCAGTATCAGGTGCTGATCAAACCCAGCCCGCCCGACCTGCAAGAGCTGTATCTGGGCAGTCTGGAGGCCATCGGCATCGACATGGACCTGCACGACATCCGCTTTGTCGAAGATGACTGGGAATCGCCCACTCTTGGCGCATGGGGTCTGGGCTGGGAAGTCTGGTGCGACGGCATGGAAGTATCGCAATTCACCTATTTCCAACAGGTTGGCGGCCATGACTGCCACCCCGTATCGGGCGAGCTGACCTATGGTCTGGAACGTCTGGCGATGTATGTTCTAGGCATCGATCACGTGATGGACATGCCCTATAATGACCCGGATGCGCCGATTGCCCTGAAATACGGCGATGTCTTTCGTCAGACAGAACAGGAATACAGCCGCTGGAATTTCGACGTGGCCAATACCGATGTGCTGCTCAAGCATTTCGAAGACGCCGAGGCCGAGTGCCATTCGATCCTGTCGCAGGCGCATGACGACCCGAAAACCGGCAAGCGCATCGTTATGGCGCATCCTGCCTATGACCAGTGCATCAAGGCCAGCCATATCTTCAACCTGCTGGACGCGCGCGGCGTAATCTCGGTCACGGAACGACAAAGCTATATCGGGCGGGTGCGGACATTGGCAAAGATGTGCGCCGACGCCTTCGTGCAAACCGAGGCAGGCGGCTGGACCGCCGAAGCAAAGGCAGACGCATAATGATGGGAAAGATTCTAGCGGGGTTTACTGTGATTACGGCGCTGCTGGCCGGTGTGGCCATGTATTATCTTCAGGTTTACGCCTATTACGAAGAGGTTTCGGCCAACGGAACCGATGATGTGCAGATGACCACCATTGCGGGCGGCCCGCCCGAACCGGTGCTGTATGACGGTTTCAAGGCGATTGACGCGGACAGCAGCCCGATCCGCTATCGCGCCTGTTTCACCACCCCGATGAGCGCCGCGATGATGAGCGAGGCATACACCCCCTATGAGGATGCCGTGCCGCTGGTCGCCCCCGGCTGGTTCGACTGTTTCGACGCGGTCGAGATCGGCAAGGCGCTTGAGGACGGCGAGGCGATGGCCTTTCTGGGCACGCAAAACATTCATTATGGCATCGATCGCGTCGTGGCCGTTATGCCCGATGGGCGCGGCTATGTCTGGCACCAGATCAACCACTGCGGCGAAAAGGTTTTCGACGGGCAACCCGCCCCCGAAGGCTGCCCCACACCGCCCCACGGAAATTGAGCCCGAGGAAACTGACCCATGGCTGACCTGCTGATCGAACTGTTTTCCGAGGAAATCCCCGCCCGCATGCAGGGCCGCGCCGCCGCAGACCTGAAAAAGCGTGTGACCGATGGTCTGGTCGAGGCCAGCCTGACCTTTGCCGGCGCCGCCGGGTTTTCCACGCCGCGCCGCCTTACGCTGGCGATCGAAGGGCTGCTGGAACGTTCGCCGGACCAGAGCGAAGAACGCAAGGGTCCGCGCGTCGATGCGCCGGAAAAGGCGATCGAAGGCTTCCTGCGCGGCGCGGGTGTTTCGCGTGACGATCTGGAAATCCGTGACGAAAAAAAGGGCCAGGTCTATTTCGCCACGATCCGCAAGCCGGGCCGCCCCGCAGCCGAAATCGTCGCCGAGGTGCTGGAGGATGCGATCCGCAACTTCCCATGGCCCAAATCCATGCGTTGGGGGGCGGGCAGCCTGAAATGGGTGCGTCCGCTGCATTCGATCCTGTGCATCCTGTCGCGCGAGGACGGGGCCGAGGTCGTGCCGATGGACGTGGACGGCATCGCATCGGATAACACCACCGAAGGGCACCGTTTCATGGGTTCTGGCCGGTTCGCCGTGAACGGTTTCGACGATTACGAGGCCAAGCTGAAGCGCGACCATGTGATCCTGAACGCCGAGGAACGCGCCGATGCGATCTGGACCGAAGCGACCAGCCAGGCATTCGCCAGCGGGCTGGAAGTGGTCGAGGACAAGGGGCTATTGACCGAGGTTGCAGGCCTGGTTGAATGGCCCGTGGTGCTGATGGGCGCGATTGACGCCGAATTTCTGGGCCTGCCGCCCGAGGTGTTGCAAACCTCGATGAAGGAACACCAGAAGTTCTTTTCGGTGAAAAACCCCAAAACGGGCCGGATCGAACGGTTCATCACCGTTGCCAACCGCGAAACCGTCGACCATGGCGCGACCATTCTTGCGGGCAATCAAAAGGTGCTGTCGGCCCGCTTGTCGGATGCGAAATTCTTTTGGGAAAACGACCTGCGCGTGGCGAAATCCAACATCGCCGCATGGACGGACCGTTTGTCCAACGTGACTTTCCACAACCAGCTGGGTAGCCAGGCCAAGCGGATCGACCGTATCGTGGCACTGGCCCGCGATATTGCCCCCGCCGTCGGGGCCGACCCGGCACTGGCCGAACAGGCCGCGCGCGTGGCCAAGGCCGACCTTTCGTCGGAAATGGTTTATGAATTCCCCGAACTTCAAGGGCTTATGGGCCGCTACTATGCCGAGGCCGCTGGCCTTCCGGCAGAGGTGGCGAATGCGGCACAGGAACACTATGCGCCGCTTGGCCCGTCTGATGACGTGCCAAGCGCGCCGGTGTCCGTCGCCGTGGCACTGGCCGACAAGATCGACACGCTGACCGGATTCTGGGCCATCGATGAAAAGCCCACCGGATCGAAGGACCCTTATGCCCTGCGCCGCGCCTCGCTTGGCGTGATCCGCATTTTGCTGTCGAATGACATCCGCGCCGGGCTGGATGCATGGTTTGACGCGCAACTGCTGCGTCACAAGATCAACCTGAATGGCGATGCCGACGCGGCCGAAATCGAAGCCATGGAAGAGATGCTGGACGAGATCGCCGATCACGGCGTCTTTGGTGCGGCCTTCCACGCCATGCTGGACCGCCTGAAGGGCAAGGATGATGCCCCCGCAACGGACGAAGGCTCGCTGCTGCGGACCGTGGGCGATGCGGTGCCGGACCTGTCCACCGACCTGCTGGCCTTTTTCCATGATCGGCTGAAGGTTTACCTGCGTGATCAGGGGCTTACCCATGACGTGATCGACGCCTGCCTTGAAATGCCGGGCAATGACGACGTGACGCTTCTGGTGCGCCGCGCCACCGCGCTTGGCGCGTTCCTTGAAACCGAGGATGGCACCAACCTTGTGCAGGGCTTCAAGCGCGCCGCCAATATCCTGACCCAGGCCGAGGAAAAGGACGGGGTGGAATATTCCTTTGGCGCGGATGCGAAATTCGCCGAGACTGATGAGGAAAAGGCCCTGTTCGCCGCGCTGGACGCCGCCGGTGCCAAGATCGCCCCCGCGATGGAGGCCGAGGATTTCGCGGCCGCCATGGCCTCCATGGCCGATCTGCGCGCGCCCATCGATGCGTTTTTCGAGGCAGTGCAGGTCAATTCCGACAATCAGGTGGTGCGCCGCAACCGGCTGAACCTGCTGTCGCGGATCAGGGGGCTTTGCCTGTCCGTGGCCGACCTGACCCGGATCGAAGGCTAAGCGCAGGCGGCGCTTGCCAAGCCGCGGCAGGGGAGTATTCTGCGGCGGTTAAGGAAAGGCGCCGCAGTGCAGCAGAACGATCCCGACATCACCCTTGTCACCCCTACCGCGCCCATGTCGCCCGCCACCCACGGCGGGCGCGCCAAGTGCCTGCAACGGCTAGTGCGGTTGGACCTGCCGGTGCCGAAAACCGTCGCGCTGTCATTCGATGCGGTCCATGCGATTGCCGCAGGTGACATGCCGGACATGAACGAATTACTGGAACCCTTTGGCGAAGCACCGCTTTTATGTGTGCGCCCTTCGTCCGAAGACCCCGATTGGGGCGGTCCGGGGTCGATCCTGAACATCGGTATGAACGACGCGCGGTTCGTGGACATGTGCGACCAGCGTGGCCATGCGGCGGCCACGGCGGCATACCTGCGGTTCGTGCAGCAATATGCGATCCATGTTGCGCGGCTTGACCCGGATGTGTTCGACGACGTGACGCTGGAAGGCCCCGATGGCCTGTCCGAGACGCTGCGCGCATATGAAGATGAGACGGAAGAAGAATTTCCCCAGGATCCCGCTGTTCAACTTGCCGAGGTTCTGCGCTCGATGGCGCGCGCGTGGGAGGGCACGACCGCTCGCCTGCTGCGCCAGGCCAAGGGTGCGCCCGCCGATGCGGGGTTGGGGCTGGTGGTGCAGGAAATGGCGCTTGGGCTGGGGCAGGGCGAATGCGGGTCTGGCGTGATCCAACTGGTCAGTTCCAAAACCGGCGAGCCGCAGATCACCGGGCGATACCTGAGCCAAAGCCAGGGACGTGACGCGCTACACGCCGAAGCGCAGTCGATCTATCTGGAAAAAGACCCGCGCGGGCCGTCATTGCAGGAACTGGCCCCCGAGGCCTTTGCCAATTTGATCGAACATTGCGGGCTGATGCGAAAACGCCTGCGCGAGGAGATGCACGCCGAATTCACCATTGAAAACGGGCAGGTGCATATTCTTGATGGGGTGCGGGTGGCGCGGTCGGGCCGTGCGGCGGTGCGGATCGCCGTGAAACTGGCCGAGGATGAGATCATCACCCGCGAAGAGGCGCTGATGCGGATCGAACCGCGTGCGTTGAACGAATTGCTGCACCGCCAGATCGATCCGACCGCCCCGCGTGACCGCTTGGCGCGCGGCGTCGCGGCGAGCCCTGGCGCGGCCTCGGGCCGGATCGTGTTTTCTGCCGCCGAGGCGCAGGCCAGTGCCGCCCGCGGCGAGGCTTGCGTGCTGGTGCGCCGCGAAACCTCGCCCGAGGATATTCGCGGGATGCACGCCGCCGCCGCCGTGTTGACAGAGCGTGGCGGCATGACCAGCCACGCCGCGGTGATCGGGCGCGGCATGGGCCTGCCCTGCGTGGTGGGCGCGAACGAGATCAAGTTCAACCTGCGCAAACAGACCATCACCGCACCTGATGGGCGTGCCTTTCGCGCGGGCGATATCATAACCATTGACGGCACCAATGGCGACGTTCTGGCTGGCGAGCCGCCGATGCTGGAGGCGGCACAGGACGATGCGTTCCAGACCTTGATGGGCTGGGCCGACGAAGTGCGCGACATCGGCGTGCGCGCCAATGCCGACACCCCCGCCGACGCGACCACGGCCCGCAATTTCAAGGCCGAAGGCATCGGGTTGTGCCGGACCGAACATATGTTCTTCGAGGCCGCCCGCCTGACCGTGATGCGCGAGATGATCTTTGCCGACAGCGCCGAGGATCGACGCGCCTCTCTTGAACGCTTGCTGCCCATGCAGCGCACTGATTTCATTGAATTGTTCCGCATCATGCAGGGCAAACCGGTATGTATCCGCCTGTTCGATCCGCCCTTGCACGAATTCTTGCCCTCGGACCGGGCCGGGCATCGCGAACTGGCCGAGGCGCTGGACCTGCCCCTGTCGGACGTGACCCGCCGGGTCGAGGAACTGGGCGAATACAATCCGATGCTGGGGATGCGCGGGGTCCGTCTGGGCATTACCGTGCCGGAAATCTACGACATGCAGGCTCGCGCCATTTTCGAGGCCACGATCGAGGCCAGCCGCGAGGGCGATCCGGTCGTGCCGGAGATCATGATCCCGCTGGTGTCGGCCCGCCGCGAGGTGGAATTGGTCAAAACCCGCGTTGATGCGGTGGCCGCCGCCGTGCGCAACGAGCGCAAGGTGGATTTCACCTATCGGCTGGGCGTGATGGTTGAAACGCCCCGCGCGGCCCTGCGGGCGGCGGAAATCTCGCCGCTGACCTCTTTCCTGTCTTTCGGCACCAACGATTTGACGCAGATGACCTATGGGCTTAGCCGCGATGACGCGGGGCGGTTCATGTCGACCTATGTGCAGCAGGGCGTCTTTCCCGAAGATCCGTTTCACACGCTGGACACGGATGGCGTTGGCGAGCTGCTGACGATCGGCGCCGAGCGGGGCCGTGCGGCGCGCCCCGATCTGGTGCTGTCGATCTGTGGTGAACATGGTGGCAGCCCCGAATCAATAGCTTTCTGTCGATCTGCAGGATTCGACTATGTCAGTTGCTCTCCTTTCCGGGTTCCGGTCGCCCGGCTGGCGGCGGCGCAACTGGCCGTATCAGACAAGATCGGGTAGGTTGCCCGCGCCCATCCCCAATATTTTCTGCAAATTTGGTATAAATCACTCAATCCGGCCTTAACGGTTTCGGCGGCATCAAGCCTGCAAAACGCCCTTGGCTGGACGAAAGCAGAAGATTTGGCTATCAGCCCCGGATGCTTTCGCGCAGCCCTGCTTGGCGGCGCAGATGCAAGGAGTAGATCGAATGCGTGTTATTCTAACTTTATTTATGTCACTTTTTCTGGCCGGGGCCGCTGTTGCCGAGGCCGATATGAACCAGGTTTTGAAAACCGAACAACGCGGGTTGAAGGCGATGAAGCCGACCCGGCTGAGCGGGCTGCTGCAAGAGCCGCCCTCGAAATTGAGCTACAGCTCGAAGTGGCTGTCGTCCCTGCCCAAAGCATCGGGCGGGGCGGAATGGCGCTGCCTGTCCGAGGCGCTGTATTTCGAAGCGCGCGGTGAAAGCGTGAAGGGCCAGTTCGCCGTGGCCGAGGTGATCCTGAACCGTGTGGACAGCGCCCGTTTCCCGGGCAGCGTTTGCGATGTGATCAATCAGGGAACGGGGCGCAAATACGCCTGCCAGTTCACCTATACGTGCGATGGCCACAAAGAGGTAATCGCCGAGCCGAAGGCGTTTCAGCGCGTGGCCAAGGTGGCCAAGTTGATGCTGAGCGGCGCGCCCCGCGAATTGACCGGTGGCGCAACCTACTACCACACCAATGCGGTGCGCCCGCGCTGGTCGCGCAAATTCGCGCGCACCACGACTATCGGCGTGCATCATTTCTATCGCCACCCGTCCAAGATCGCGATGAACTGAACCGCGCGGGATGACGCGAATAAGGGGCCACCTGCCGCGGGTGGCCTTTTTCATTGTCGGCGCAGCGGTTAATGCGGCCGCATCACGCAGACCCAGCAGGAGACGGACATGAGCAATGAGATCAAATGGGCCTTTGCCCATCCCTCTGAGCGGTCCGAGGGCACGGCGGACGCGGCGCCGCTGGACCGGATTTCCCTGCGCGACCATGTAGTCGACGTGGAAATCGGTGCGTTTCAGGCCGAACGCGGCACGACGCAACGCATCTGTTTCAACGTGGTGGTCGAGGTGGTTCCGCATGACGCCATGCTGGACGACGATGTCGACCGCATACTGTCTTACGACAAGGTGACAGAGGCGATTGCCCATGAACTGGCCGCCGAACGGCTGAACCTGTTGGAAACGCTGGCCGAACGGCTGGCCGAACGTATCCTGATGGAACCGCAGGCATTGCGCGTTTTTGTGCGGATCGAAAAGCTGGACCGTGGTCCCGGTGCATTGGGCGTTGAAATCGTGCGTTCGCGCAAGGCCGCCGCCCCGGCCATGCCCGAGGATCGCCCGCACCCGCAGGTGGTCTACCTGTCGAACGAGGCGATTGCCTCACCGCATCTGCGCCACTGGATAGATCAGCTGGAGGCAGAGCATCGCCCCACAATCCTGTGCGTGGGCGCGCCCGACATGCCCGCGCCGCAATCGGCCCATCCCATGGCGCAGCGCCGGATCGACCTGCTGGCGATTGAACAAAACGCATGGGTGCTGGCCGGGCGCGACAAGCGCTGTGTCGTGGTGAATTCGCGGACCGAACTGGAATGGTCCATGCGCCATGACCAGATTTCAGTCTGGGCACCGTCCAAGATCGTGCTGGACGCGGTGGATGGCCCATCGGCACATCCGCGTGATGCGCTGGCGCTGGTGTTGTGGTTCGCGCGCGATATAGAGGCAGAGGATATGCTGGTGATCGGCGATACCCCGCCCGATGCGCCGGACCTGCCGCTGCGCAGTCTTGCCGCCGATGTGCGGGTGCTTTGACGCGCTTGCCAAGCCTGCTGCAATGCCGCATTCAAGGGCTATGACGCAGTATTTCAGACCGATTGTCAGCTTTGACCCCTGCCGCCCCGACACTGCCTTGCGCTTGGGGGGGCGCGTGCTGTGGTTTACCCATGCCGAGGTTCTTGAACGGGGCCGCGCACCCGCCCGTATTCCCGTGTCGGACCTGCCTGCGGATATGACCGAACGGCTGACCGCACCGCGTGCCGATCTGGCTGGGCTGCCGATGCGCTTCCCGCAGATCATGGGGATTTTGAACGTCACGCCCGACAGTTTTTTCGACGGCGGGCGGCATGACGCGCCGCAGGCCGCGACGGCCCATGCCCGCGCCATGGTGGATGCGGGCGCGGACATCATCGACGTGGGCGGCGAATCCACCCGCCCCGGCGCGACCGAGGTGCCCGTGCATGCGGAAATCGCCCGCACCGCCCCCGTGATCGCCGCGATCCGGGCGGCACTGCCCACACTCATGTCGATCGACACGCGCAAGGCGGCGGTGGGGCAGGCGGCGATAGCGGCCGGGGCCAGCCTGATCAACGATGTGGCAGGGTTTACATTCGATCCGGCCTTGGCGGGCGTGGCCGCCAAGGCGCAGGCGCCTGTTTGCGTGATGCATGCGCAGGGCGATCCACAGACCATGCAGCAGAACCCCATCTATGACGATGTGCTGCTGGATGTGTTTGATTTTCTTGAAGAACGCGTGACTTGGCTAGAGGCGCAGGGCATTCCCCGCGCCCGCATCAGCGTCGATCCAGGCATCGGTTTCGGCAAGACGCTGGATCATAACCTGGCCTTGCTACAACGCATCGGTTTGTTCCACGCGCTTGGCTGTCCGATCCTGCTGGGCGTGTCGCGCAAGCGGTTCATCGGCACGATCGGCAATGCGCCCGATGCGGCGCAGCGCGCCCCCGGTTCGGTTGCCGTGGCGCTGCACGCGGTCAGTCAGGGGGTGCAAATTCTGCGCGTCCATGATGTATATGAAACGCGCTCTGCCCTTGATTTATGGCAGGCCACGGTAGGAGGACATTATGAGCCGTAAGTTATTTGGAACCGACGGGGTGCGCGGCACTGCCAATATCCATCCGATGACAGCCGAGATGGCGCTGCGCATCGGGGCCGCCGTGGGGCGCTATTTCCGCCGCGATCACAGCCCTGTTCACCGCGTGGTGATCGGCAAGGACACACGGCTTTCGGGCTATATGTTTGAAAACGCATTAACTGCGGGGCTGACCAGTACTGGCATGAACGTGCTGCTGTTGGGGCCGGTGCCGACCCCTGCAGTGGGGCTGTTGACCACGTCCATGCGGGCGGATCTGGGGGTTATGATCTCGGCCAGTCACAACCCTGCCAATGACAATGGCATCAAGTTTTTCGGCCCCGACGGGTTCAAGCTGTCGGACGAGGCCGAGATGGAGATCGAGCGCCTGATCGAAGAGGGGGTAGAGCCTGCGCAGCCCCAGAATATCGGCCGGGCCAAGCGGATCGACGATGGCCGTTTCCGCTATATGGAGCGGGTGAAATCCACCTTCAGCCCCGGCAAGCGGCTGGACGGGATCAAGGTGGTGATCGACTGCGCCAACGGGGCCGCCTACCGTGCCGCGCCCGAGGTGCTGTGGGAACTTGGCGCCGATGTGATCCCCGTGGGCGTGTCCCCGGACGGGCGCAATATCAACAAGGATTGCGGATCAACCAAACCGCAGACAGCGGCGGAAACCGTGGTCGCGCATGGGGCTGATCTGGGCATCTGCCTGGATGGCGATGCCGACCGCGTCATCATCATCGACGAAAAGGGCCAGGTGGCCGACGGCGATCAGATCATGGCGCTGATGGCATCCCGTTGGGCCGACGCAGGCCGCTTGGCGGGCGGTGCCTTGGTGGCCACGGTCATGTCCAACCTGGGTCTTGAAAGGTTCATGGAATCCAAGGGTTTGCGTCTGGAGCGCACTGGCGTGGGCGACCGTTACGTGGTGGAACGGATGCGGCAGGGCGGTTTCAACCTTGGTGGCGAGCAGTCCGGCCATATCGTGATGACCGATTACGCCACCACTGGCGACGGGCTGCTGGCGGGGCTGCAATTCCTGTCGGCCATGGTTGAAACGGGGTTGAAGGCCAGCCAGTTGACACGGCAGTTTGAAACCGTGCCGCAAAAGCTGCAGAACGTGCGCTATCAGGCCGGGCAGGCCCCGCTTGAGGTGGACAGCGTCAAGGCCGCCATCGCCGCGACCGAGGCCGAACTGGTTGGGTCCGGCCGCCTGCTGATCCGCAAGTCGGGGACCGAGCCGCTGATCCGCGTCATGGCTGAATGCGAGGATGAAGACCGGTTGAACACCGCCGTCGCCCGCGTGGTCGAGGCGGTCGAAGCCGCGCTTTAGACCGCCGCCGGCAAGCGGCATGAAAAAAGGGCGCCCCGCAAGGCGCCCTTTTCCGTTTCGAAGCACAAAGCCTTGACCAGGCTTAGTTCTTTTCTTTGTCGACCATTTTGCCTGCGGAAATCCACGGCATCATGCCGCGCAGTTTCTCGCCGGTGGCTTCGATGGAATGTTCGTCGTTGATGCGGCGGGTGGCCTTGAACGAGGGCTGACCCACGGCATTTTCCAGCATGAAGTCGCGCACGAACTTGCCGGTCTGGATGTCGGTCAGGACTTCTTTCATGGCTTTCTTGGTCTGCTCGTAGGGCAGGATGCGCGGGCCGGAAACATACTCGCCATACTCGGCAGTGTTCGAGATCGAGTAGTTCATGTTGGCGATGCCGCCTTCGTAGATCAGGTCCACGATCAGTTTCACTTCGTGCAGGCATTCGAAATAGGCCATTTCCGGTGCGTAGCCGGCTTCGACCAGGGTTTCAAAGCCCATGCGGATCAGTTCGACCAGACCGCCACACAGAACGGCTTGTTCGCCGAACAAGTCGGTTTCGCATTCTTCGCGGAAGTTGGTTTCGATGATGCCCGAACGGCCGCCACCGATGGCGGAGCAATAGGACAGGCCGATTTCCAGCGCCTTGCCGGATGCGTCATTGTCCACGGCTACCAGGCAGGGAACGCCGCCGCCCTTGGTGTATTCGCCGCGCACGGTGTGGCCGGGGCCTTTGGGAGCCATCATGATGACGTCCACGCCGGGCTTCGGCTCGATCAGGCCGAAATGCACGTTCAGACCGTGGGCGAATGCAATGGCTGCGCCCTCTTTCAGGTTGTCGTGGACGTATTTCTTGTAGGTTTCGGCCTGAAGTTCATCGGGCATAGTGAACATGATCAGGTCGCACCACGCGGCGGCTTCGGCGATGCCCATGACTTGCAGGCCTTCGCCTTCGGCTTTCTTGGCCGAGGGGGAGCCTTCGCGCAGTGCGACGACAAGGTTTTTCGCGCCGGAATCGCGCAGGTTCAGCGCGTGGGCGTGGCCTTGGGAACCGTAGCCCAGGATGGCCACTTTCTTGTCCTTGATCAGGTTGATGTCGCAATCGCGGTCGTAATAAACGCGCATATTCTTGTCCTTCCGGGTGATGTTGATGGGGGTAGAATAGCGATTTTCGAAGAATAGGCGTTTCGTTTTGCGTGAAACGCGGATAATCTTGCGGTCTAATATTTGCAAAAATGCTAAAAATGGTGAATTTTATGCTTGATGATCTGGATCGGCGCATTCTGCGGCAGCTTCAGGCCGATCCTGCGCAGCCTTTGTCGAATCTGGTGGACCGGGCCGGCACCACGGTTCCGGTCTGTTCGCGCCGTCTGGCCGCGCTTGAGCGTGCCGGCATCCTGCAAGGACAAGAGGCGGTGATCGACTGGCGCGCATTGGGATACGAGGTCGAGGTTAGCTTGCGCGTTACGTTGGACAAGACCGAACCGCGCGCCTTTGACGACATGATGGCAGCGGCCCGCGAGGTGCCCGAGGTGATCGAGATCCAGACATTTCTTGGCCGGGTTGACCTGCGCCTGTCGGTGATTGCGCGGGACATGGCGCATTACCAGCAGATATATCGTTCGCGCATCCTGACCCTGCCGCATATCGCGGATATCGAGGCGCTGATGCATGTGGCCCGCATCAAGGAAGATCAGGTGCTGCCCGTATGACCGAGTTGGACGAGATTGACCGCGCCCTTCTGCGCGCCTTGGCCCGCGATGCGCGGCAGGGGGCAGGGGCGCTTGGCCGCAGCGTGGGCCTGTCGCAGCCCGCGGCATGGCGGCGCATCAAGCGCCTGCAAGAGGCGGGTATCATCAAGGGCCGCCGCCTGCTGCTGGACCGTGAAAAGCTGGGGTTCGGCGTCACTGTCTTTCTTGGCGTGAAACTGGCCACCAAGGGCCGTGTCAGCCTTGACGATTTCGAGCGCGCGGTCAGCGCCATCCCCGAGGTGCAGACGGTCGAGCATGTGCTTGGCTTGTATGATTACCGCCTGCGTGTCGTGGCCCGCGACATTCCTGATTTCGAAAGGGTGCTGCGCCGCCGGATCATGACCCTGCCCGGTGTGGGGGATGTCGAGGCAAACGTGCTGCTCAGCGAGGAGCGTCGCCCCGGTCCGCTTTAGTGTCAGGCGGACAGGCGCAACGCTTCTGCTTCGAAGCGGCGCAATTCATAGCGCGACAGGTTGCCGATGCACTCGGCATGTTCCAGCTCGGGGAACAGTTCGATGATCTCGGCCCGCGCTTCGTCCGTGACGGTTTGCAGCGATTGCTGTCCTGGGAACAGGCTTTCCGAGGGGCAGCCCTCGGCAAAGACGATCTGGTGCGTGTCGAACATGAAGTGATAATACTCGACCTGCGCACGCGGGATCTGGCGGATCGTGGCATCATTGACCAAGTGTTTTGCGGCGACCAGCACCTCGCCATGACCGAATAACAATTCCGCATGGGCACCTGACACCAGCATCCGGTGGTTCGGAGAAACCCAAAGATCGCGGATATTGCCAAGCGCCCCCGCCTTGATGCGAATGGGCGCGTTTTTTCCCCGCGCATCGCAACGCCGCGCGCCGATCCAGCGCAGGGGCTGTGGGCCGTGATCCAGTGTGTTGACCAGGTCGCCCTCGGCCAGGGATTCGATATATCGCGGCCCATCGGGCGTTTCGATCAGCGTACCGCGCACAAAGCACAGAACGGTCATCGCATTGACATTGGACGAGAAAATGCCGTCGCCCGCCTCGTCCGGGCTGATAACCCCGTCGCCATTCAGATCAAGGGCTTCGTTGGTCGGCACCTCGATCGGGCCGGTGGTCGTGGCCAGCGTTTCCAGAATATTCATGCCCGCGACGATGGACAACTCGCCCAGAGCCGGTGCATCCGCATCGGTCGAGGTCAGCCCGCTTGCATCGAATTCCAGGTAGCGGTCGCCCATCGAACGGCGCCCAACGTCAATGTCGCCCGCGCCGTCCGTGTCCGTGTAGGTGTATTTCGGAACGTCATAATAATAGTCGGTCGCGTGCTCATAGACGGTGATCGCGGTGACATAGGAATCGGCGGTCAGCGACCCGTCGGGGTTGGTGTTGGCGACGTGCAGCACGATGATGTCATTGTCTTCGAAAACCGACTGGCCGTCATGGATCATAAACTCGCCGCCGTTGCTTGCGTTCGAGTTTGTGTTGGCGTCACCGATAATGTTGAACCCGTTCAACAATAGGGTTGTTTCTGTCATGATCGTTTTCTGCTTTTGCCCGGCTCTTGCTTTGGACGGCGGGTTTGCCTGAACTTAATCCTATTTTGACCACATTTAGGGCCAATTGTGGCAAGAATGAGGCAGGCCCCTTCCGCTTCAATTGTGCAATCCGCCGCGTTGCCCGTAGGCCACGTTTGCGCTAGCCCTTGTGGAATAGGACAGGAGGAACAAGATGGCCTTGCTCGATACAGTCGATCCCCAAGGGCTCGAAGAGTTCTCGGTGGTGTTCACCGACCGCTCGCTCAACCATATGTCGGCAAAATTCCAGCATGTGATGCGGGATATTTCAGGCATGCTGAAAGAGGTCTACGGCGCCTCTGCCGTGGCGCTTGTGCCCGGTGGCGGCACCTACGGAATGGAGGCCGTGGCCCGCCAGTTCGGGCGCGACGCCCATGCGCTGATCGTGCGCAACGGCTGGTTTTCCTATCGCTGGTCGCAGATTTTCGATGCTGGCCAATTCACCGCGCAAACCACTGTTTTCAAAGCGCGACAGGAAGGCAACGGGACCCAGGCTCCCTTTGCCCCCGCGCCTATCGAAGACGTCACATCGGCCATTCGCGAGGCCAAGCCAGACGTGGTGTTCGCCCCGCATGTGGAAACCTCGGCCGGGTTGATCTTGCCCGACGATTACATCACCGCACTGGCCGAGGCCGCGCATGAGGTGGGCGCGCTGATGGTGCTGGATTGCATTGCCAGCGGTTGTGTCTGGGTCGATATGGGCGCGACGGGTGTCGATGTGTTGATCTCTGCGCCGCAAAAGGGCTGGTCTGCCTCGCCTTCGGCCGGGTTGGTCATGCTGTCGGACCGTGCCATGGCGCGGTTGGATGCGACGACATCGGACAGTTTCGCGCTGGACCTGAAAAAATGGCGCCAGATCATGGAGGTCTATGAAAACGGTGGCCATGCCTATCACGCCACCATGCCCACCGATGCGCTGACCGCGTTCCGCGACACCATGCTGGAAACCCGTGAATACGGGTTCGAACGGTTGCGCGTCGCGCAATGGGAACTGGGAAATGGCGTGCGCGAGATGCTGAAAGCGCGCGGCGTGAAATCCGTTGCGGCCGAAGGGTTCGGGTCACCTGGCGTGGTGGTCAGCTATACTCAGGATGCCGAGGTGCAGTCGGGCCGCGCCTTTGGGGCCAAGGGCGTTCAGATCGCCGCCGGCGTTCCGCTGCAATGTGACGAGCCAGAGGGGTTCCAGACCTTCCGCCTGGGGCTGTTCGGACTGGACAAGCTCTATGATGTGCCGGCGACGCTGGCGCGGGTGGAAAAGGCATTGGACGGCGTGGTTTAACCCCGCGCGCCCAAGCCCATTTGCATCATGGTCTTGCGCACCGGCGCCATCGAATAGATGGCATTCAGACCGGCGGAGCGCAGATCGCGCAGGGGCCGCGCCTCCATCATCGAGGCGCGGTTCAGAAGGTCGATCCCCGCGACACGGGTTTTTACCTCGCCGTGGCGGCGTTTGTGGAATGTTTCCAACATCTTGGCATTGCCTAGATTGTCCGGGTCGGCGCAGGCCAAGTCCAGCAATATGCGCATATCGCCCAGGCTCATGTTCAGGCCCTGCGCGCCGATGGGCGGCACCACATGGGCGGCCTCGGCCACCAGCGCCACGCGCTGCCCGTACATCCGTTCCGCGACCTGGCTGATGATCGGCCATGTCGTGCGGCGCGAGGCCAGCGTCAGCGGACCGAACAGGTGGCAGGATCGTTCGGACATCGCGGCTTCAAATTCATTCTCGGGCAGGGCGGCAAGGCGCATCACTTCTGGCCCGCGCTCCATCCACACGACCGCCGAGGACGACATCCCGTTGTAATCGGGCAGGGGCACAAGGGTGAAGGGCCCGCCGGACCGGTGAATCTCGGTCGAGACATTGTTGTGCGGGATCGGGTGCGTGACGGCAAAGGCCAGCGCCTTTTGTCCATAACGCGTTGTTTTCACGGAAATTCCTGCCTGTTCACGCATTGGGGAATTGCGCCCGTCCGCGGCGATGACCAGTTTGCAGCGCACCTGGCTGCCATTGGTCAGGCCGACTCGCGCCTCTCCCTCGCGGGTAAACAGCGTTTTGGCGGCCGTGCCGGGGCGGAATTCGACATTGGGCAATTCCTCCAACCGTGCCACCAATTCGCGCCTTAGCAGCCAGTTGGGCAGGTTCCAGCCAAACGGCTTTTCCGAAATATCGGAGGCGTCGAAATCCTTGACGATGCGGGGCTCTGGCTGGTCGCCGCCCGCATCCACGATACGCATGATTTGCAGCGGCGCGGCCTCTGCTGCGAGACGTGGCCAGATGCCGGCTTGATCCAGAAGTGTCTGGGAAGGCTGTAAGAAAGCGGTGGTGCGCAGGTCTGATCCTGCGGCGTCCCGCTCGGTGATGGGCGGAGCCGGATCGACGCAAAACACCGAAAAGCCCGACGCACCGAACAGCGCTGCGGCGGTCAACCCGGCGACACCGCCGCCAGAAACCAGAATGTCGAATTGGGATATGGTGTGGGACATGGAACCGATCCTCCTATCCGCATTCTAGTGCGGGTGGCGGAAAGGTTCCATGCGTGATCCTGTCATCCGCGCGAGATCAGGATCAAAATGACATACATCACCGGCACCAAGCACAGGGCGGGGATGTAAAGGCCGGGTACGCCCCAGATCGCGATGGAAACGCCCCACAGGGCAAGCGCGACGAGAACCGTCAGAAGGATACGCGCATCGCGGCGGTTTTCGCTGCTGGCGTCGGTGGTGGGATGTGCGTGATCTGCTTCGGTAACGGCCATGGGTTGCTCCTGTTCGTTGCGTTGTGAAGCATTCATTTAACATGCAAAAAGATGAATGAAAGATGCAGATTGCCGCATTGCGACGCGATGTCCTGCGGCATTTCACCCCTAGCCTAACAGCTTGTAAATAAAGCCGGAAAGATTGTCGGTATGGTGGTGGATATGCGCTGCCTCATGCGATTCGGGGGCGACATGGACCGTGCGCATCCCCATGGCGTGCGGTGCGGCAAGGTTGCGCGGATCATCCTCGAACATGGCGGCGGATTCGGGCGGCAGGCCATCGCTGGCAAAGACCTTGGCAAAGGCTTCGGGTTCGGGTTTGGGGCGGTAATCGGCATGTTCCACGCCGTAGATCGCATCGAATAGCCCATCCAGTCCGCGTGCCGCCAGCACCCGCTCGGCATAGGGCGCGCTTCCATTGGTGTAGACAATCTTGCGCCCCGGCAAGGCCTTGATCCCATGGGTCAAATCCGGATCAGGCGTCAGGACGGACATATCGATTTCATGCACATGGGTCAGATAGGGGGCCGGGTCCATGTCATACACGCGCATTAGCCCGGCAAGGGTGGTGCCATAAGTGGCCCAATAATGTTTGCGCAGATGATCCGCCTCGGCCCGGTCCACGCCAAGCGCGTCCATCACATAGGCGGTCATACGCACCTCGATCTGGTCGAACAGGCGAACCGAGGGTGGATAAAGCGTGTTATCCAAATCGAAAACCCAGTGGGTTACATGAGAGAAAGCATCGCGCGGCATGGGGCGACGCTAGACTGCCGCGACGAATGGCGCAAGGCGGCGGGCTTGATCGTCTGGGCCTTGCGCGGCTAATGTGGCCCGATGCTGGCTAAGGGTATGTAGATGAAGGATTTCCGACCGGTGCAGAAAGATGCCTATACGCTGATCCTCGAAGCCATTGACGATGGCACTTACCGGCCCGGCGACCGTCTGGTCGAAAGCGAGTTGGCAGACCGTTTCGGTGTTTCGCGGACGCCCATCCGCGAAGCGTTGCAGCGGCTTGAAACGCAATCCTTGCTCACCCGCGACGGGCGCAGCCTGATCGTTGCCTCTCTGGACCATAACCAGTTGAGCGAACTCTATGTCGTGCGCGCCGAACTGGAAGGGCTGGCGGCACGTCTGGCAGCCCGCCACGCAACCGCCGAAGAAATCCGCGTGCTTCAGGACATGGTCGAGGATGATCATAAATTGCTGAATGATGCCAAGGCTTTGGCTCGTGCTAACCGGCGGTTTCACAAGCAGATACACCTTGCCTCGCACAATCGGTACCTCGTGCAGCAATTGGATATGGTCCACCGGACCATGGCGCTGATGGCTACCACGTCATTGGCTGCCGAAGGGCGCGGTGTTGATGCATTGGCCGAACATGACGCCATCGTCCGCGCCATCGGTGCACGGGACGAGGATGCAGCTTATGAGGCGCTGAAAGCCCATATTAGCCAAGCCTTTGTCACCCGACTGAAGCTTGATTCAGAGGCTGGCTGACGTCGCATTGCGTTTATGCGCCAGCGACAGGCCATGGGTGGTCTTGTCCCAGTAGAAAGGCGCAAAGATCAGCTCGTATAGTGCCTTGTAAGCTGCGATCGTCCCCAGCGGGAAATAGAAATGCAGCGTCGGCACCCAGAAGGTCAGGTGACGATGCGCCTTGCCTGACACGGCGATCATGCCCGCGATGATGGTCAGCACCTCGACTCCAAGAAACAGCCGGGCCGTAGCCAGCAACAGTTCGGGCGGCACAAGTCCTTGAAGAGGATGGGAAAAACCCAACAGAATCAGCCAGAAAGACCACAGTAGCGGGGCCAGAAGGAATTGCGAAATGGCGGTGATGAAATGGGTCTGTACGCCCAGAAACTTCCACGGCCCCAATTCGCGCAGCAGACGCAGCGGGCGGCGCATCTGCACCAGATAGGTCACCATATACCCCTTGAGCCAACGCGAGCGTTGCTTGATCCACGGCCAGAAATGGCAATTCGCCTCCTCATGGGTGGTCGTGACCAGCATTTCGGTCCGGTAGCCATGGCGGGCAAGGCGAAAGCCCAGATCGGCATCCTCGGTCACGTTGTGGGCGTCCCAACCGCCCAGTTGTTCCAAGGCATCGCGGCGGAAAAATAAGGTGGTGCCGCCCAGTGGGATCGCGAAACCCAGCCGCACCATTCCGGGCATCATCACCCGGAACCAAGTGGCATATTCCATGGTGAAACAGCGGGCCAGCCAGTTCTGGCGCGGATTGTAATAGTCCAGAACCCCTTGCAAACAAACAAGATCATCGGGCGCGCTGCGGAACCGGTCGGCTACGCGGTCGATCTGGTCGGCCTCGGGCGCATCCTCGGCGTCATAGATGCCGATGATCTCTCCGCGGCAGAAATCCAGCGCATAGTTCATTGCCCGCGGTTTGGTACGGGGCTGGCCATCTGGGACAACGATCACGCGCATCCATGGCGGCAGATCGGTGGCAGCGATGGCCTCGCGCGTGACCGTGTCGTTCTCTTCCAGCACCAGCACCACGTCCAGCAGCGCCTTGGGATAGGTCAGCTTTTCCAACCGCTTGACCAGAACATTGGCAACCTCTCGTTCTTTGAACAGGGGCACGAGGATCGAAACGACAGGACGTTTGCGGCGGACCATGGGCGGCGAGTGGGCCTCCAGAGGTGGCGAAAGGAGATGGGCCAGAAGCGCCATCCCCTTTTGCACCGCCGCGACGATGAGGGTAAAACAGGCCCAGCCAACGAATGTGGCAAACAGCAATCGCGGCTGCCACGCCAGCAGGGCCGCAAGCAGCAGCAGCACGGAAAGGACCGCAGGAATGCGCAGGTGCAGATTGTTTTCCCATGTCCGGCAGCTTTCCACCGGGGGCACGCGGGCCGAGGCATTGGCGGTCATCTCTGTGCGCCAAGCGTCGGCGATCAGGGTTTGCACTTCGGTTTCCAGTGCCAGAACCGGGCGGGCGGGGCGCAGGGATTCTGGTAAAAGCGCCTCGTATTCGGAAAACAGCTCGGGGCGGGCGGTTGCAATCAGAACCTCGCCATTTTCGCGCCGCCATGGCAGGGCCGCATAGGCAAGGCAGTGCTTGGGGTCGACATGGGCAAGCAGCGCATCCTCTGGCGGGTTTTCGGCCAGATCGGCGCGTTCGGTGCGCAGGAAAGTGGCCTGCGCCTCGACCAGGATCAGGGGGTCCACCCAGCCATGGGCAAGAATGCAATCGTTGAGAGAGGCACGGTTGTGCCGCGTTTCGGATCGGGCCGTGAACAATTGCTCCAGCGTAATCAATCCGCAATCCGTCAGGAACGCGCCGAAGTCCGCCTTGGCATCAGGTGCCAGCCCGCCTCCCCGCAACAGGGACGCCAGTGATCTGTTTTCCGCCGTCATTTTCGGCCGCCTCGCTTTGATACCGGACGACTATGGTTTCGACGGAGTTAAAACAGAGTAAACGAGGGCTTAACGCCCCGGTTCAGCGGCCGGCACGTTCGGCCATCGAGGCCGTAAACCGTTCAAACAAATAGAAACTATCCTGCGGGCCGGGGCTGGCTTCGGGGTGATGTTGCACGGAAAATACCGGGCGGCCATCCACCCGGATGCCACAATTCGACCCGTCGAACAGGGAAACATGGGTCTCGATGATTCCCTCGGGCAGGCTTTGGGTGTCAATAGCGAACCCGTGGTTCATCGAGGTGATCTCGACCTTGCCGGTGTCCTTGTCCTTGACGGGGTGGTTCGCGCCATGGTGGCCGTGGTTCATTTTGATGGTCTTTGCGCCAAGCGCCAGTGCAAGCATCTGGTGGCCAAGGCAGATGCCGAAAACGGGCAAATCCTTTGCCAGCACTGCCTTGATCATCGGCACGGCGTATTCGCCGGTCGCGGCGGGGTCGCCGGGGCCGTTCGACAGGAACACGCCATCGGGATTATGGGCCAGAACCTCTTCGGCGGTGGCGGTCGCGGGCAACACGGTCACGTCACAACCCGCCGAGGCGAGGCAACGCAGGATGTTGCGTTTCGCGCCGTAATCCATGGCAACCACCTTGAACTTGGGGTCTTCCTGCGCGGTGTACCCTTCGGGCCATGCCCAGCGTTTTTCGTTCCAGCGATAGGATTGGGCGCAGGTCACTTCCTTGGCCAGGTCCATGCCTTGCAGCCCGGCAAAGGCGCGGGCGCGCGCGACCAGCGCCTCAATGTCGAAATTCCCTTCGGGGCTGTGTTCCAGCGCGACATGGGGCGCGCCCTGTTGGCGGATCGCGCGGGTCAGGCGGCGGGTGTCCACGCTCCCGATGGCAATTCGGCCACGGGCGGCAAGCCAGTCATCCAGCGGTTCGACGGCGCGCCAGTTCGACGGTTCGGTCGGATCCCATTTGACCACCATGCCAGCAGCTACCGGATCGCCGGCTTCGTCGTCATCGGGGTTCACGCCCACATTGCCCACATGGGGGAAAGTAAAGGTGACGACCTGCCCGGCATAAGAGGGGTCGGTCATGATTTCCTGATAGCCCGTCATGGCCGTGTTAAAGCACAGCTCGGCCACGGTGACGCCGGTCGCACCGAAACCGCGACCGTAAAACAAGGTGCCATCAGCAAGGGCGAGGCAGGCAGTCGGGCGGGGTTCGGACGTGTGGGGCATGGCATCTCTCCGGGCAGCTTACGGGGCAGCAAACGGCTGATACCTAAGCGGGCGCGCTGATGGGGTCAAGGGGGTGCGGCGCGGCGGAACAAGATAAGCGAGCGCCCTGTAAACAAGGGGCTGTGACCTTGCGCTTGGGGCGGTTGTCAGAGGCGCGCGATTTCGATAGTGTTGCCCCTTCTGGATACCCTGCGGGATGGCACGACATGAGTTTGCGCGACCGGGTCAACACGGCCCTGAAACAGGCAATGAAAGACAAGGCGGCCGACCGGCTGTCCACCCTGCGGCTGATCAATGCCGCCATCAAGGATCGTGACATCGCGGCCCGCGGCGAGGGCAACGAGGACGGCGTGACCGAAGACGTTGTTCTGGCGATCCTTGGCAAGATGGTGAAACAGCGCCAGGAAAGCGCCCGCGCCTATGAAGAAGGCGGGCGTCTGGACCTGGCAGAGCGCGAGCGCGCCGAGATCGGCATCATCGAGGAATTCCTGCCGCGTCAGATGGACGAGGCCGAGACCAAGGCCGCCATCGACGCGGTGATCGCGGAAACGGGCGCCAGCTCGATTCGCGACATGGGCCGCGTCATGGGCGAGTTGAAGGCCAAGTACACCGGGCAGATGGATTTCGGCAGTGTCGGCCCAAAAGTCAAGGCACGGTTGGGCTGAACGCTGGTCGCTGAAAGCCCTTGGGGGGCAGGGCGGCGCAAAAACAAACGCGCGCCATACCATCTGCTGCAAGGGCGAATATTTCAGACGAGGAATGCCTGAAGGGTGATCTTTCAGGCGATTCGCGTCACTCTGCGTCAAACGATGGCAGGGCAAAAGCCCTGCGATCAGGCGGTGGCACGCATGGTTTTGACTGCTTCAGACAGCTCTCCGTACAGCGCGCGGCGCTCGTCTTCGGACAGGAATGCGCCGATCTCGACCATGCGGCCATTGCCGGTCAGCGTGATGTAATAGGGGACCGGCCCGCCAGTCTGGTGCATCTCGACCCGGGTCCAGTAAATATTGCAGTCCCATTCCTGCGTTCGGCCGTGTTTGTCGGTGTGACGCAGGCTGGCGGTTTCGGGGGTTAGGGTCAGCTCCTCCAGCACGTCGGCATCGCGGTAGCTGCGTTGCAGCCCCCACCAAAGCGCACCCACCGCCGCCATCAGGAATGGCAGCAGCCCCCAGACGAATGCTGTGCCAAGCAACGGGTAAAGCGGCACGGTGATCAGGGTGAAACACATCAGGATGATCACTGCGAAACCGCGCTTGGGCAGGGAGCGGAACGGCCATAGCATCAACTGCCGGCTTTTCGCGCCGGTGTGATTGGTTGTCGATGTCCAAGTGTAGGGCATGATAGTTATCAGTTGGTTGAAACGAAAAGGGCCCCGGATCGCTCCGGGGCCCTTGGTTGGATCAGGTGGCGCTTAGTGCGCGTGGCCCTTGTCCCAGTCTTCCTGCTTGGGGATCTGTTCGAAAGTATGCTCCGGCGGCGGGGAGGGCAGGGTCCATTCCAGCGTATCCGCGTATTCGTTCCAGTAGTTGTTTTCGGTCACGCGGCGGCCTGCGAAGACCGTGTAGAACATGATGCCGAAGAACAGCAGGAACGAGGCGAAGGAGATCATGGCACCGATCGACGACACGTAGTTCCAAGTCGCGAATGCATCCGGATAGTCGATGTAACGGCGCGGCATGCCCTGACGACCCAGGAAGTGCTGCGGGAAGAAGGTCAGGTTCACACCGATGAAGAACAACCAGAAATGCACCTTGCCCAGGAATTCGGGGTATTGGCGCCCCGACATCTTGCCGATGTAGAAATAGACCCCGGCAAAAATGGTAAAGGCTGCCCCCATGGACATGGTGTAGTGGAAGTGCGCCACGACGTAGTAAGTGTCGTGATAGGCGCGGTCCACGCCAGCTTGGCTCAGCACAATGCCGGTCACACCACCGATGGTGAACAGGATCAGGAAGCCGAAGGCGAACAGCATCGGGGTTTTGAATTCCAGCGAGCCGCCCCACATGGTGGCGATCCACGAGAAGATCTTGACCCCTGTCGGCACTGCGATGACCATGGTTGCCAGCATGAAATAGGACTGCTGGGTCAGGGACATACCGACCGTGTACATGTGGTGTGCCCACACGACAAAGCCCAGTGCGCCGATCGCGATGATGGCCCAGACCATCGGCAGATAGCCGAATATGGGTTTGCGCGAGAAGGTGGCGAACACGTGGGACACGAGGCCAAAGCCCGGCAGGATCACGATGTACACTTCGGGGTGACCGAAGAACCACAGGATGTGCTGGTACAGGATCGGGTCGCCGCCGCCTTCAGGTTGGAAGAAGGTGGTGCCGAAGTTCCGGTCGGTCAGCAGCATGGTGATGGCGCCAGCCAAAACCGGCAGCGACAGCAGGATCAGCCACGAAGTCACGAAGATCGACCACGAGAACAGCGGAACCTTGAACAGGGTCATGCCCGGTGCGCGCATGTTCAGGAAGGTGGTGATCATGTTGATCGCACCCAAGATCGACGAGGCACCCGACATGTGGACGGCGAAGATCGCCAGATCCATCGAGTAGCCACCTTCGGAGGTGGACAGTGGCGGGTAGAGAACCCAGCCCACGCCCGAGCCCAGCTGGCCGTTGCCACCCGGCGCGAGCAGCGAGGCGACACCCAGCGACACGCCGGTCACATACATCCAGAAGGACAGGTTGTTCATCCGCGGGAACGCCATGTCCGGCGCGCCGATTTGCAGCGGCATGAAATAATTGCCGAAGCCACCGAACAGGGCGGGAATGACGACGAAGAACATCATCAGAACGCCGTGATAGGTGATCAAAACGTTCCACAGGTGACCGTTCGGCGTACACATCGCATCGGGATTAGCGATGAAACGCGCACCTTCGAGGCACATGTATTGAACGCCCGGCTCCATCAGCTCGAGGCGCATGTAGACCGTGAAGCTGACGGCCAGCAGGCCGACAACCGCCGAAACGATCAGGTAGAGAATGCCGATATCTTTATGGTTCGTAGACATAAACCAGCGGGTGAAGAAGCCCCGCTCGTCATGATGCTCGTGGCCGTGAATGGCTGCGTCTGCCATCTTGATGCCTCCTGTTGGTGCGTTGAAGGGCGCGATAGAGAGTCACTCCCCGCGCCCATGTTCCATTCACGTTTTAGAATGCTGTGCGCGTGGCGGCAATGACCGAGTTTGACGCAGATCAAATAAATTTGTCGCACCCCGCTTGAAATCGTTAACGAAACACAGGGCGCGGACATGAAAAACCCGCGCAGATCAGGCGACCGCGCGGGTTCTTGTGTTGATGCCGGGGCCTAAGCCCCCGAAACGGATTATTCCGCCGGTGCCAGCGAGGCCAAGTAAGCAGCCACGTCGTCGCCGCCCTTCTTCAGTTTGAAGGACATTTTCGACTTGGCGCCCGAATCACCCAGCGTTTCCTTCAGGAAATCCTTGGGGTCCGCGACATAGTTTGCCAGCGATGCCTCGTCCCAGACCAAGCCAGCTTCGCCAGCGGCGACAAGGTCCTTGCCATATTTGAAACCTTCGTCGGTGCCGGCGGTCTTGCCGATGATGCCGTAAAGGTTCGGGCCGGTCTTGCCGCCCTTTACGATCGTGTCTTCACCATTGGCGATGGTGTGGCAGGACTTGCATTTCTTGAAGGTCTTTTCGCCTGCGGCTGCGTCGCCCTCGGCAAATGCGGGTGCGGCGAATGCCAGGGTGGTGGCGGCGATGGTCAGAAGTTTTTTCATGGTCTGCCTCTCCAGATGGTCCAGATGGGTTTGCGCGTTCTTACGCCGTGATACCTACACATATGGCGTAATTAAAGGCTAATTCACCCTGCACTATTGTCGCATGGTTTCATACGCGGGGATTTGCCTGTGCCGTATCCGGCGCAGTGCCGGCATCAACCGGCGCGTCACCGAACACCTTGGAGAACTCGGTACGAAGGGCCACGTCCAGATCCTGCATCGTCACCGGAAGACCCAGGTCCACAAGGCTTGTCACCCCGTGTTCGGTGATTCCGCAGGGCACGATGCCGGTGAAATGATCCAGGTCCGGCTCCACGTTGATCGAGATACCGTGGAAGCTGATCCATTTGCGCAGGCGGATGCCGATGGCGGCGATCTTGTCCTCTTGCGGGGCGCCGGTGGTGGTCAGGGGCTTGTCGTCACGTGTGACCCAGACGCCGACGCGGCCGTTCCGAATCTCTCCCTTCACGTTGAAAGCGCCGAGGGTGGCGATCACCCATTCCTCCAGCTGCTGGACGAAACGGCGCACGTCATGGCCGCGTTTGCCCACGTCCAGCATGACATAGGCGACCCGCTGGCCCGGCCCGTGATAGGTATATTGCCCGCCGCGCTTGCTGGTATGGACGGGAAAGCGGTCAGGGTCCGTCAAATCGGCGGGCTTGGCCGATGTCCCGGCGGTGTAAAGTGGCGGGTGTTCGACCAGCCAGATCGCTTCGTCCGCCATGCCGGCGGCGATATCGGCGGCGCGTTGCTCCATGAAACGGCAGGCCTCTTCATAGTCGGTCAGACCTTCCGAAATGATCCACTCCACCATGCTGCGCTCCTGTTTTTGCTGCCGTATCAGATAGCGCCGCGCCCCTTGAATGGGAACCCCGCGCGCACTGATGCGTTTCCGAAGGAGCCCTTGAAAGGAGCCGCCGATGCCTGATGCCGCATGGAATTTCGAAACCGCCGATGCCACCGCTTTGGGTCGCGCGGCGATCTGCGTCTTGCTGAATGCCGGTTCGGGCAGCGCCAAAGGGGCGGAAAAGCAAACCCAGGTAAGTGACGCATTCGCCCGCCACGGCGTCATGCCCGAGATTCGTCTGATCGGGAATGACGACCAACTGGAAACCGAGGTGCGCCGCGCTGCGCAAAGCGGGTTTGACGTGATCGTGGCCGGGGGTGGTGACGGCACGATTTCCTGCGTGGCGGGGCATCTTGCCGGCGGCAACGCGAAGATGGGAGTGATTCCCTTGGGCACGTTCAACTTCGTCGCGCGCGGCCTTGGCATACCCGAGGATGTGGACGCCGCAGTAGAGGCGCTTTTGTCTGGCGCTGCCCGCCCCATGACGGTCGGATTGGTTAATGGCCGTATTTTCCTGAACAATGCCAGCCTTGGCATCTATCCGCAGATATTGAAGGAGCGCGAAGGCACCTACAAACGCTGGGGCCGGTCGCGCATTGCCGCGCATTGGTCGGTGCTGGTAACCTTCCTGGCCTTTCGCGCCCCGGTTCGTATGAAAGTGATCGTGGACGGACAGACGCGCCGCCGCAAGACCCCGCTGGCCTTCATCGCCCGCAGCGCCTTTCAGCTGGAACATTTTGGGTTGGATGGGGCCGGTGATGTGCGCGACGGGCAGTTCGCACTGTTCCTTGCCCCTGACAGCACGCGTTGGCAATTGCTGGGCCGGGCCTTGCGTCTTGCGGGCAAGGGGATGAACCCGCAGCACGATTTCGAACTGATTTGCGGTGAGGAGATCATGATAGAAACCTCTCGGGCGACGCAGTTGATCGCCATGGATGGCGAACGGGTCCGGGCGCAAAGCCCGTTCCGCTTTCGCCTGCTAACCGATGATTTGCAGGTAATCGCACCTGAAGGAGCGCCGAATTGACTCGCCTCATTCACATATCCGACCTGCATTTCGGTCGCGATCGGCCCGAACTGGTGGATGGCCTAGTGCGGTTCATCAACGGGGCAGGGGCTGATGCCGTTCTGGTGTCGGGCGACCTGACGCAGCGTGCGCGCCATTCCCAATTTCGCGCCGCCCGCGCCTTTCTGGACCAGCTTGAGCCGCAGGTGCTTTGCGTGCCGGGCAACCACGACACGCCTTTGGAAAACCTGTTCGAGCGGATGATGCGCCCCTTCGCGCGCTACCGCCGCTATATCGCGCAAGACCTTGAACCAGCGTATGAATTCGGCGCGGCATCGGTCATCGGAGTGAACACGGTGGACAATCGCGCATGGCAGCGCGGCGTGTTCCGTTCGCGCAGCGTGCGCCGGGTGTGCGCCGCATTGCAGGGCGAGGAACGGATCAGCCTTGTCGTCACCCACCACCCGCTGGAACATCGCGCCGATGTGGGCAAGCGGCTGATGCGCGGCGCGGCAAAAGCATTGTGTGAATTGCATGAATGCGGTGCCGATCTGGTGCTATGCGGGCATTTGCACCGCTGGCGGGCCGAACCGCATCAGGCCGCCGCCGGTGTGTTACTGGTTCAGGCCGGAATCGGCCTGTCCAGCCGCACGCGCGGGGAACACAACGATTTGAACGTGTTGGACCTGTCAGACCAAGAGGTAACGATCACCTGCCACGTCGCCCGAATGGATGCGCCGGATTTCCACCCGGCCGAACGAAATGCCTTTCGTCGGTGCGATGGTTTCTGGGTGCCGCTGTCCGCTGAAACCAACTGAATTCCTACCACGCATTTCTTTGCAAATTCTCTCTTCACAACGACGCGGGGGGCGGATATACGCCCGACACCTACCTGATACATGATCACGTGCGGCCGTGGCGGAATGGTAGACGCGCAGCGTTGAGGTCGCTGTGGGGTAACACCCGTGAGAGTTCGAGTCTCTCCGGCCGCACCATCCGGTCCACTTTACGATCCCCTGAAAACTGAAGCGACCGCCGGGGCATGGCCCCGCCTTTCGGGTGTTCCGCTGCGGCGGGATGTCCGCATTTGCCCTTTATTCCGGTTAGGTCTTTCCAAGCCGCATCATGCGTGATGTATTTCCTGCGGAACAAAATTTCGCAGGGAGGAACTGCTGTCATGGATATGAATTTCGGGATGCGTGAGGAGAACCGCAAGCTGCTGGCGCGAGTCGCGGCCATGGTACGGGACGAGATCATGCCGCTGGCCGATGAATACCACGCCGAGATCGCAAAGGGCGACCGCTGGCAATATACCGAGCGGCAGGCGGAAATCCTCGAAGGGCTGAAGGCCAAGGCCAAGTCCGAGGGGCTGTGGAACTTTTGGCTGACCGACAGCGACAGGGGCTATGGGCTGACCACCGTGGAATACGCCTATTTCGCCGAAGAGATGGGCAAGACCCCCCTTGGTGGCGAGGTATTCAACTGCTCTGCCCCCGACACCGGCAACATGGAGGTGTTCGAAAGATACGGCACCGAAAAGATGAAGAAAGAGTGGCTGGAGCCGCTGCTGGATGGCAAGATTCGATCGGCCTATTGCATGACCGAGCCGAATGTCGCCTCGTCCGATGCCACCAATATCTCGATGTCCTGCGTGCGCGATGGCGACGAATATGTCCTGAACGGCGAGAAATGGTGGGCCTCGGGTGCGGGTGATCCGCGCTGCAAGGTCTATATCGTGATGGTGAAAACCGGCACTGATGACATGCCCAAGCACCAGCAACACAGCCAAGTGGTGGTGCCCGCCGATACCGACGGGGTCGAGATCGTGCGCCCGATGCAGGTCTACGGCGACGACGACGCGCCCCACGGCCATATGCACATCAAGTTCACCAATGTCCGGGTTCCGGCGGAAAACCTGCTGCTAGGCGAAGGCCGCGGTTTCGAAATCTCGCAAGGTCGGCTTGGGCCCGGCCGCATCCATCACTGCATGCGCGCCATCGGACAGGCCGAACATGCGTTGGAACTGCTGTGCAAACGCGCGCTCAGTCGGGAGGCCTTCGGCAAGAAGATCGCGCATCTGGGGGCAAATTACGACATCATTGCCGAATGCCGGATGGAGATCGAGCAAGCCCGCCTGCTGTGCCTGAAAGCGGCGTGGATGATGGACCAGGGCGACGCGAGGGCAGCAGCCCCCTGGATTTCCATGATCAAGACGGTGGCCCCGCGCATGGCGCTGAAAGTGATCGACGAGGCAACGCAGGTCTATGGTGCGCAAGGCATCAGCCAAGACACTGACCTGGCCAGCAAATGGACCCATGTGCGCACGCTGCGCCTGGCCGACGGGCCGGATGCGGTGCATCGCAGGCAGGTCGCCCGCACTGAGCTGCGCAAATATACGCAAGAAAAAGTCTGAGCGATTTTCGCTTGCGAGAAAGATCAAGGGGGGCGGTGCAGCCTCCCTTTTTTAATGGGCCCGAAGGGGGAGTGGAGATGCCGCCGAGCGAAGTGAGGCTACGCCCAACGCCGAATGCCCCCGTAAGGGGGCTTGAGGGGGCGGGAGCGCCACCGCCCAAGGGTTATTCCGCGGGTTGGAAGCCTTCGATCAACTGACGCAGGCCAAAGGCCGCCCCGGCAAGGATCGCGGCAAAGGTCAGGGGCGCGGAAAACGCCAGCATGGAAAAGGCCGAAATGCCCTGACCCACGGTGCAGCCCAATGCAAGCACCGCGCCGACGCCCATCAGCACTGCGCCGGTGATCTGGCGACGCAGCTCGCGCGGGTCTTCGCAAGCCTCCCACCGGAAATGCCCCTTGATCAGGGATCCGATGAAAGCTCCGAGGATCACACCGGCGACCGACCCCACCGCAAAGGAGGGCGCCCGCGCCGATGCGGTCATCGCGTATAGCAGCGATTCGCCAACCGGCGCGGAAAAGCTGTGCGATACCACCGGCAGGCCGGAAAAACCGCCGTTGGCCACCCAGGACGTGCCTGCCCAGCCCGACAGCACCCCCGCCGCAACCACGGCAGACCAGAAGATAGAAGCCGGCTGCGCCAGGAGCCCGCGTGAGGCGAGCGCGCCAATGGTGATGGCGGCGCCGATGACCATGCCCACAAGGTTGAAGGACACGCCGGTGATGCTGCCGATCAGCTGCGCGAACCCGGGGGGCAGGTCGTTCACCACGTCCTCTTGCGGAAACACGCTGACGCGCAATTGTGCCAGCGGGCCGGATAGCACCACATAGGCCGAAAGGCCCATCACCAGAACGATCACGAAGGCGCGCATATCGCCGCCACCAAGCCGCGCGATGGAGCCAAACCCGCAGTTTCCGGCCAGCGCCATGCCATAGCCGAACATCAGCCCGCCAAGGATCGCCGCGAGGGGCATCCAGCGAATCGACAGGTAATAGGATTGTGTCGTATCGACCAGGCCAGCGCCGGACAGCGCAAAGACGCCCAGAATCGACAGCCCGATGGCCAGCACCCACATGCGCATCCGCGTGTCGGAGCCGCCGTAAAGCAGATCCTCGATCGCGCCCATGGTGCAAAAGCGGCCCAACCGTGCGGCCAGGCCAAGCAGGATGCCGCCGCCAAGCCCGATCACGGCCACGAGCATTTCATCACTCATCAAGTCCAGCATATCGCGTCCTCCCCAGGCTCGCTTTCCCCCGCCGGGCGCGACCCCGACGCGAACCATCATCCGTTCAGCTGCAGAATAGCTCGTATACCAGTTCCAGTATACGCTTCGGACGATCATCGGCCAAACGATAGTAGATCGCCTTGCCTTCACGGCGCGGAATGACCAGCCCTTCAAGGCGCAGGCGCGAAAGTTGCTGGCTGACGGCGGCTTGCCGCGCCGAAAGCAATTCTTCGAGTTCGGTCACGGATTTCTCGCCTGACACGAGGTGGCACAGAATCAGCAGGCGCCCCTCGTGGCTGGCGGCCTTGAGGAAATTCGACGCAATCGTCGCGTTTTCCACGATACGGTCCATCTCTTCTTCAGAGATGGTGGTATCAAAGACCGGCAATCCCATGCCCGTATCCCTCACGACCTGATCCTTTGCAGTTTCGGAGGATTTAACGTGCATTGTCCCCTCCGGTCCAGTTTTTCGCCGCGCTCATGCGACGAAAGCCTTAGCCCGTGCCTTCGTAGCCCGTTTTCGCACGCAGCATCATTTCCAGCATGCCCCAAAAGAAATTGTCGCCGGGGTAGCCTTCGATCCGGCCCAGTTCCTGCCCGTCCTCGACCAGGATGAAGGTCGGGGTAAAGACAGCGGGGCGCTGGAAAACGATCCCCTCGGGCGGGGCATCTGCGATGTCGATTATGCGCAGGGGTGCAAATTTCCCCATCTCGGTGTTCGGGTAGGCGGGGCCGATTTCTTCTTTCCAGGCAATGCAGTATTGGCAGCCCTTGCGTTCGATCATGACCAGTTCGGCCGCCGCGGCAAAGCCGGGCAGAAGGGTCATCAGCATCAAGAGGGACAAAAAGAACCGGCGCATCATCTACTACCCGATTGACAAAATTCCTGACACACAACCTAATCTGAATATGTGAATTGATCAAGGAAACCGCTCGAATGCTGGATATATCCTTCGCCGGGGCTGCGATTGCGGGGCTTCTGAGCTTCTTTACGCCATGCATCCTGCCTATGGTGCCGTTCTACCTGAGCTACATGGCGGGGATTTCCATGTCAGAGCTGCGCGGCGACGGCCAGATTGCACCGGGGGCGCAGAAACGGCTGGTCCTTTCGGCGATCTGTTTCGCTTTGGGCGTGACCTCTATCTTTGTGATGCTGGGTATGGGGGCCACCGCGCTGGGCACGGCCTTCGCGCAGTGGAAGCAGCCTCTCAGCTATGTCGCCGCGGCGATTCTGCTGCTGTTCGGCCTGCATTTCCTTGGCGTGTTGCGAATCGGGTTCCTCTATCGTGAGGCCCGGCTGGAAAGCAAAGCCGAGCCCAGTTCGATGCTGGGGGCCTATGTCATGGGCCTGGCCTTCGGATTCGGCTGGACCCCTTGCGTCGGGCCGGCTCTGGCATCGATCCTTATGGTGGCCAGTGGTATGGGCGACATCTGGCAGGGCGGGTTGCTGTTGCTTGTTTACGGTTTATCAATGACTTCCCCCTTTATAGTGGCAGCGTTGTTTGCCCGTCCGTTCCTGTCGTGGATGCAGAGGAACCGGAAGTATCTGGGGCATGTCGAAAAGGTGATGGGGGTCATGCTGATCCTTTTTGCTATCCTGATTGCGACGAACGGGGTGAATCTGATCGCAGATTGGATGATTCGGACCTTCCCCAGCTTCGGTTCGCTGGGTTGAGCAGACAACGGGAGGAAGAGTGATGTTGAGACTGGTTTGCGCCATCGTGATGACGGTGGCACTGGCAATTCCGGCGCTGGGCGCCGAGATGGGCGATGACGGGCTGCACAAAGCGGCGTGGATGCGCGATACCTTCACGGATCTGCGTGAGGATCTGGAAGAGGCAAATGCCGAGGGCAAGCGACTTGCGATCATCGTGGAGCAGCGCGGCTGCATCTATTGCAAGAAGATGCACGAGGAAATCTTTCCCGACACCGCGATCGATCGATACATCAAGGACAACTATTTCTTCATCCAGATCAATATGTTCGGGGATGTCGAAGTGACGGATTTCGACGGCGAATCCCTGCCTGAAAAGGACATGGTGCGCAAATGGGGACTGATGTTCACCCCCACGATGATGTTCTTCCCCGAAAGCGTGGGCGCAGGCGTTGCGGCGAATAAGGCGGCGGTCGTGCAGATGCCCGGCGCTTTTGGCAAGGGCACGACGCTGGCCTTGCTCGAATGGGTGAATGGGAAGGGCTATGAAGAGGATGAGCCTTTCCAGAAATATCTCGCGAGGAGGCTCGGTCAGCAATGATCTTTCGTATAGGTCGCTCTCAACTAACGCATCGGTAAATTCATTTTCGTGAATTTGTAGTTGCGAAAGGCGGGTGCGGTGGACTACGGTATGCTGAGCTATCTTAGCCAAACAACTGGTAGCCAAGGGAGGAAACATGAGGCTTTCAACTTTGACAGTGGCGGCGACGCTGGTGGCCGGGGCGGCGTTTGCCAACCCCGTATCGCCCGGCGATGTCGTTTTCACTGAGGACGGCGCGGTCGAAGCATCGCTGAGCGGTGCTGCGGGCAATCCCGAAGAGGGAGCCAAGATCATGGGCTCCAAACAGCTCGGCAACTGCGTGGCGTGCCACCAGATATCTGCACTGGCCGACGTGCCGTTTCAGGGCGATGTGGGGCCGATGCTTGATGGCGTCGCCGATCGTTGGAACCAGGCCGAACTGCGCGGTATTTTGAGCAACGCCAAGATGACTTATGAGGGCACCGTGATGCCGGCCTATTACAAGGTCGATGGCTTCACGCGCCCCGGCAATGCTTATACCGGCAAGGCTGCCGAGGGTCCGCTGGACCCGCTGCTGTCCGCGCGACAAATCGAAGATGTGGTCGCGTTCCTGATGACTTTGAAAGACGAGTGATCAGGTAAGTGACGGGAAAAAGGAGACAAAATATGGAATTCTCGAGACGTGATACGCTCGCGCTTGGGTTGGGGGCAGCGGCACTGACCGTTCTGCCTATCCGCGCCCTTGCCGCAGCAGACGACGCCATCGCCGCCTTCACCGGTGGTGCGGACGTCGCCGAAGGCGGGGTCACCCTGACCGCGCCGGAAATCGCTGAAAACGGCAACACTGTTCCGATCTCGGTCGAAGCAGAAGGCGCGGCCGAAATCATGGTTCTGGCCATGGGTAACCCCACTCCGGGCGTGGCGACTTTCAAGTTCGGCGAACTGGCCGGTGCGCATTCCGCATCGACCCGTATCCGCTTGGCCGGCACCCAAGACGTGGTGGCGATCGCTAAAATGGCCGACGGCAGCTTTGCCAAGGCATCCTCGACCGTGAAGGTCACCATCGGCGGCTGCGGCGGCTAATCAGAGGAGACGAAAACATGGCAGAAGGTGTAAAACCCCGCGTCAAGGCCCCCAAGAAGGCATCCGCCGGCGAGGCCGTAACGATCAAGACCCTGATCAGCCACCAGATGGAATCGGGTCAGCGCAAGAACAAGGATGGCTCGATCATTCCGCGTTCGATCATCAATCGCTTCACTTGCGAGTTCAACGGCAAGTCCGTGATCGAAGTGGTCATGGAGGCCGCGATCTCGACCAACCCGTATTTCGAATTCGAAGCGGTCATCCCCGAAGCGGGCGACATGGTGTTCACTTGGTACGACGACGATGGTTCGGTCTATACCGAAACCAAGTCGGTCGCGATCAGCTGACATCTGACAACAGCACCCTGTCCCCGATCATGGGGGCAGGGACGCCAAAGGGAGGAAGCACATGAAATTCAAAGCAAGAACGGCTTTTGCCGCACTGCTTCTGTCGGTTCCGGCCGTTGCATTCGCCGATGCGGATGACGACAAGCTGGTGATCAACGGCGATCTCGAGATCGTGACAAAGGCACCGGCTCCGGCGCATTTGTCCGATAGTTTGGACGAGATCATGTCAGGCTGGCATTTCCGGTCTGACGAGACTCAGGCGCTGGAAATGGACGACTTTGACAACCCCGGCATGATCTTCGTAGATCAGGCGATCGAGGCTTGGAACACGGTCGAGGGTGCTGCGGGCAAGTCCTGCGCATCCTGCCACGAAGGCCCGGAAAACATGGCTGGCGTGCGCGCCGTCTATCCCAAGTGGAACGAAACCGCTGGTGAAGTTCGCACCTTGGAAATGCAGGTCAACGATTGCCGTACTTCGCGCATGGAAGCCGACGCTTGGAAATACACTGGCGGTGACATGGCCTCGATGGTTGCTCTGGTGACTTTGCAGTCGCGCGGCATGCCCGTGAACGTTGCCATTGACGGTCCCGCGCAAGCCACTTGGGAGCAAGGCAAGGAGCTGTATTACACGCGCACTGGTCAGTTGGATCTGTCCTGCGCGTCCTGCCACGAGCAGAACTACGGCAACATGATCCGCGCCGACCATCTGAGCCAGGGCCAGATCAACGGTTTCCCGGCATATCGTCTGAAAAATTCCAAGCTGAATTCGGTCCATGCCCGTTTCAAAGGTTGTGTGCGCGACACCCGCGCCGAGACTTTTAAGCCGGGTGGACCCGAGTTCACCGCGCTTGAGCTTTATGTTGCAAGCCGCGGCAACGGCCTGTCGGTCGAAGGGCCTTCGGTCCGTAACTAAGAAACATTCCGGGGCGAGCCTCTCGCCCCGGAACTACTGCCTGCAAGATATTGTAAACCTTGGCCATTCGGGGCCGGGCCTTTGTTCGTTCGAGCAAGGGATTTGGAACACTCTAACCTATTCGGAGCTTTGAGACATGATCTCTCGTCGCGATTTCCTCCAGGTCTCCATGGCCGCTTCTGCCCTGACGGGTGCTTCTGGTTTCGGCAACTGGGCGCGCTTGGCCGCCCAGCAGAAACTCACCCAGGATGACTTGCTGCAATTCGATACGTTCGGGAATGTCTCGTTGATCCATATCACCGACATTCACGCACAGTTGAAACCGATCTATTTCCGCGAGCCCGAGATCAATATTGGCGTGGGCGACGCGAAAGGGCAGGTGCCGCACGTGACCGGTGCCGATTTCCGCAAGATGTACGGCATCAATGACGGTTCGCCCTCGGCCTATGCGCTGACCTACAACGACTTCACCGCGTTGGCGAAGGAATATGGAAAGGTCGGCGGTCTTGACCGCGTGGCCACAGTGATCAACTCGATCCGCGCCGAACGCCCGGATGCCTTGCTGCTGGATGGCGGCGACACTTGGCACGGCTCTTACACCTGCTATCACACCGAAGGCCAGGACATGGTCAACGTGATGAACGCGCTGAAACCCGATGCGATGACTTTCCACTGGGAGTTCACCTTGGGGTCTGCCCGCGTGGACGAGCTGGTCGCGGGGCTGCCCTTTGCGGCGCTGGGTCAGAACATTTTTGACGCGGAATGGGACGAACCTTCTGAGAACTTCAAATCCTACGAGATGTTCGAGCGTGGCGGCGTCAAGATTGCTGTTCTGGGCCAGGCCTTCCCCTACATGCCCATCGCCAACCCGCGCTGGATGTTCCCGGAGTATTCCTTCGGTATTCGCGAAGAACATATGCAGGAGATGGTGAACGAGGCGAAAGCCGAGGGTGCAGAGTTGATCGTTCTGCTGTCGCACAACGGTTTCGACGTGGACAAGAAGATGGCCGGCAACGTGGAAGGTATTGACGTGATCCTGTCCGGCCATACCCATGACGCGCTTCCCGAACCTGTGCTGGTCGGCGAGACGATCATCATCGCGTCGGGGTCGAACGGTAAATTCGTGTCCCGTGTTGATCTGGATGTACGTGATGGCCGCATGATGGGCTTCCGTCACAAGCTGATCCCGATCTTCTCTGATGTGATCCAACCCGATGCCGAGGTCGCCAAGGTGATTGATGCGCAGCGTGCTCCGCATGAAGAAGCCATGAACGAGGTGATCGGCCAGACCGAAGACCTGCTGTATCGCCGCGGTAATTTCAACGGATCGTGGGATGACCTGATCTGCGACGCCCTGATTTCCGAGCGCGAGGCGGACATCGCCATGTCACCGGGCGTGCGGTGGGGCCCGTCGATCCTGCCGGGTCAGAACATCACCCGTGAAGATATCTGGAACGTCACCTCGATGTCTTATGGCGAGGCGTATCGCTCTGAAATGACGGGTGAATTCATCCATGTCATCCTGGAAGACGTGGCCGATAATCTTTTCAACACCGATCCCTATTACCAACAGGGGGGTGACATGGTTCGCATCGGTGGCATGGGCTACAAAATCGACATCAACAAAAAGCAAGGCGAGCGCATCAGCGATCTGACCTTGCTGAAAACCGGTGAGGCGATCGATCCAGCCAAGAATTATGTTGTTGCCGGTTGGGCCAGCGTCAACGAAGGCACGGAAGGTCCGCAGATTTGGGACGTGGTGGAAAACCACATCCGCAAACAGGGGACCGTTTCGGTCGCCCCTAACAATAGTGTAACGGTCGTGGGCGCATAAGCGCCCGCGACTATTTGGCAATTTCGAACCCAGTCGAGTTCTTTTACAAATTCACGTAATTGAATTTGATGTTCTGAGAGGAGGCAAAGACAGATGACAGTCAGCTTCAAAGGCAAATCCTCGCGCCGGGCGTTCCTGAAAGGGACACTGGCTGCAGGTGGCACTTTGGCAGGAGCGACCTTGGCCAAGGCTGAAGGCGCAGACCCGCTGATCACCGAAAAACAGCCTTGGGCGCAAGGGCTTGGCGACGGGGTGGATGCAACGCCCTATGGTCTGCCAATCAAATACGAAGACGACGTGATCCGTCGCAACGTGGAATGGCTGACCGCCGACACGATCAGTTCGATCAACTTCTCGCCGATCCACGCACTGGACGGCACGATCACCCCGCAGGGCTGCGCTTTCGAGCGTCACCACTCGGGTGCGATCGAATTGAAGAAAGAAGATTACCGCCTGATGATCAACGGCTTGGTTGATCAACCGCTGGTCTTCACCTACGAAGATCTGGAGCGTTTCCCACGTGTGAACCACACCTTCTTCCTGGAATGCGCGGCCAACACCGGCATGGAATGGGCGGGCGCACAGCTGAACGGCGCGCAGTTCACCCACGGTATGATCCACAACATGGAATATACCGGCGTGACCCTGCGCACCCTGCTGGAAGAGGCAGGACTGGATGCCGCAGGCGATCTGAAAGACAAGTGGGTGTATGTCGAAGGCGCAGATGCGTCCTCGAACGGGCGTTCGATCCCGATGGATAAGGCGCTTGATGACTGCATGATCGCCTTCAAGGCTAACGGCGAAGCCCTGCGCATGGAGCATGGCTATCCCGTGCGCCTGGTCGTTCCCGGTTGGGAAGGCAATATGTGGGTCAAGTGGATCCGCCGTATCGAGGTCACGGATCAGGCGGTGCAAAGCCGCGAGGAAACCTCGAAATACACCGACACTCTGGAAAACGGCACCAGCCGGAAGTGGACTTGGGTGATGGACGCGAAATCGGTCGTGACCAGCCCCAGCCCGCAGGCACCGATCAAGCATGGCAAGGGTCCGCTGGTCATCACCGGCCTTGCTTGGTCCGGCCGTGGCGCGATCACACGCGTGGATGTCTCCAAGGACGGTGGCAAAACTTGGGAAACCGCGCGTCTGGCCAACCCGGGCCAGCCGATGGCACTGACCCGCTTCTATCTGGACACGACTTGGGATGGCGAGGAAATGTTCCTGCAAAGCCGCGCCATGGACGAGACAGGTTACGTGCAGCCGACCAAGACGCAGCTGCGCGAGGTACGCGGCGAAAACTCGGTCTATCATAACAACTGCATCCAGACCTGGTGGGTCAATGCGAATGGGGAGGCAGAGAATGTCGAAGTATCGTAATCTCATAATCGGGACCGCAATGACGGCCATCTCGGCCGCTCCTGCTTTTGCTGAAAGATTCGGGCTTGGCCGCGCCGCCCTGCCCGAGGAAGTCGCTGCTTGGAACGTGGATGTCAGCCCCGATGGCACCGGCCTTCCCGAAGGTTCCGGTTCGGTCGAGGATGGCGAGATGCTGTTTTCGGAAAGCTGCGCGGTCTGCCACGGTGAATTTGCCGAAGGCGTGGACAACTGGCCGAAACTGGCGGGTGGCCAAGGTACGCTGGACCGCAAGGATCCGCTGAAAACGGTCGGTTCCTATTGGCCCTACCTGTCCACCGCCTGGGACTACGTTCACCGCTCGATGCCGTTCGGCAATGCCCAGAGCCTGAGCGCAGACGAGACCTATGCTATCGTGGCCTACATCCTGTATTCCAACGATCTGGTGGATGACGATTTCGTGTTATCCAAGGAAAACTTCCTTGAGGTCGAGATGCCGAATGCCGATGGCTTCATCATTGATGACCGTGAAGAGGCGGAAAAATCGTTTTGGGGCGAGCCCTGCATGACCGATTGTAAATCTGAGGTGAAAATCACCATGCGCGCGGCCGTTCTAGACGTGACGCCAGATGAAGAAGGTGCCGAAGAGGCGTCGATGGACGAGGGCACGACCGAAACCCCCGCCGCCGAAGAGGCCAAGGCCGAACCCGCCGCTGCACCGGCCGAGGAAGCCGTTGCCGCCTTGGACGCCGACCTTGTCGCTACAGGCGAAAAGGTTTTCAAAAAGTGCAAGGCTTGCCACCAGGTTGGCGATGGTGCCAAGAACAAGACCGGCCCGATCTTGAACGGCATTTACAACAGCGCTGTGGCCTCGGTTGACGGGTTCAAATATTCCAAGACTTTCAAGAGTATGGCCGAAGAAGGCATGGTCTGGGACGATGCCAATCTGGCCGGCTTCCTTGCCAAGCCGCGGAAGTTCGCCAAGGGCACGAAGATGTCCTTCGCTGGCCTGAAGAAGGACAAGGATATTGCCGCGATCACCGAGTACCTGAAATCGGTTTCGCAATAATTCTTAAAGGGGCTGCTTCGGCAGCCCCTTTTTTCTTAGCCCACGCCAAAGATCGGGTTAGACTAAACGCAGATTCCGGGAGGAAATCATGCGCAATAATATCCCGCTAAGGGAGGCAAACACCTTAGGTGGTGTATATCGCGGCCCGTCCAGGCAAGACGGCGGCGGATCAATTTTGAAAATGTTTGCACGACGGCCGCTTGCGGCCGTTTTTTTGTTTCTGGGCGGGATCGCCCATGCTGAGGAAATCGGTGATGCAGAGCGCGGCGAAAAGATCTTTCGCGAATGTGCTGGTTGTCACGAGGTCGGACAGGGCGCGAAGAACCGCATCGGACCGCAACTGAACGGGATTTTTGGTCGTAAGGCTGCGAGCGTCGGTGATGATTTCTTTTATTCCAAGGGATTGCAGCGGGCGGCAAATGACGGGCTGCTATGGGATCTGGAACATCTTGATGCCTATCTTGAAAACCCAAAGGCCTTGGTCAGCGGCACGCGGATGAGTTTTCGCGGGTTGAAGGATCCGCAGGATCGCCATGATGTTCTGGCCTATCTGCGCCGGTTCTCTGACAACCCGGCCAACATCCCCGAAGCGGAGCCGACCCAGCTTCCGGCCGAGGTGGAATTGCCGCCTGAAATCCTCGCTATCGTCGGGGATCCTGAATATGGCGAATACCTTGCCAGTGAATGTCAGACTTGCCACCAGCGGGACGGTTCGGACCAGGGTATCCCTGCAATCACACGCTGGCCGGTCGAAGATTTCGAAATCGCGATGCATGCTTACAAGAAAAAAATCCGCCCGCACCCAGTCATGCAGATGATGGCAGGGCGCTTGACGGATGAAGAGATCGCGACCTTGGCTGCGTATTTCAAGGACCTCGAATAAGGGGCCGTTAACTAGGGAGGAACTATTTATGACTTTGAACAGACGCGCCTTTATCGGAACGGGGGCCGCTGCGGCTGCCGTGTTGGCAGCGCCAACGGTGCAGGGGGCCAGCCATGGCAAACCCCGCGTGATCGTGGTTGGCGGCGGTGCGGGCGGGGCCACGGCCGCGCGCTATCTTGCCAAGGACAGCAAGGGCGAGATCGACGTGACGCTGATTGAACCCACGCGCCACTATTACACCTGCTTTTTCTCGAACCTATATATTGGGGGCATCCGTGACATTGCGTCGATCGGGCACAGCTATGGCACCTTGGCCAGCGAATACGGAATCAACGTCGTGCATGACTGGGCCGTGGGCATCGACCGCGACGCTCGGACCGTTACCTTGGCGGGGGGCGCGGTTCTGCCTTATGATCGGTTGATCCTTAGCCCCGGCATCGATTTCGTGGACGGTGCCGTGCCGGGATGGGACGTGACCAGCCAGAACAAGATGCCCCATGCCTACAAGGCCGGCAGCCAGTCAGAGCTGTTGAAAGCGCAGATCGAGGCGATGCCTGAGGGTGGCACCTATGCGATGGTCGCGCCGCCCAACCCCTATCGCTGTCCCCCCGGCCCGTATGAGCGGGTCAGCATGGTTGCGCATCTGCTGAAACAGATCAATCCGACCGCTAAGATCCTGATCGCTGACCCCAAGCCGAAATTCTCGAAAATGGCTTTGTTTCAAGAGGGTTGGGGCAATCACTATGCCGGGATGATCGAGTGGATCGGCCCAGATTTCGGCGGTAACAACGTCGAGGTGAACGCGGATGAGATGGCGTTGAGCATCGATGGTGAGGTGACAAAGGTCGATGTATGTAACGTGATCCCGGCCATGAAAGCGGGCCGGATTTGCGAGGTCGCGGGCATCACCGAGGGCAACTGGGCGCCGGTATCCGGGCACACGATGCAAAGCCGCGTGGACGAGAATATCCACGTTCTGGGCGATGCCACCAGCCAGGGCGACATGCCGAAATCGGGATTCTCCGCCAACAGTCAGGCCAAGGTCGCGGCGATGGCGGTGCGCAGTGTGCTGACCGATTCCAAGGTCTTCCCGGCGAAATTCTCGAACACCTGCTGGAGCTTGATCGACACGGATGATGGCGTGAAAGTCGGGGCCTCCTATCAGGCGACGGACGAGAAAATCGCCAAGGTGGACGGGTTCATCAGCCAGACCGGAGAAGACGCGGCGCTGCGCAAGGCGACCTATGAAGAATCCGTAGGTTGGTACGAAGGCATCACCACCGATATGTTCGGCTGAATTCTCGGCCGTTAACTATTTGTTGACGAAGTCTTGATGAAAACGGAAAGGCCCCGCGCATGTGGGGCCTTTTTCATGGCAGGCGTGCGTTTTTCGCGAGACGCGCGCCTGGTTTGGGGGGAAAACAACCGCCGCCCCTTGCGGGTAGGTGGGCGCGACACTAAGACTCCATTAGGACATCGCGACTATTGATGTGAAGACAGCAGCAGGCAGGCGGACAAATGAAAGACCCACTCGACGTATATATGAACACCCTTGTTCCCATGGTGGTCGAACAGACCAGCCGTGGCGAGCGGGCCTATGACATTTTCTCTCGCCTTTTGAAGGAGCGGATCATCTTCCTCAACGGGCCGGTCCATGATGGCATGTCCAGCCTGATCGTTGCGCAGCTTCTGCACCTTGAGGCCGAGAATCCCAGCAAGGAAATCTCGATGTATATCAACAGCCCCGGCGGCGTTGTGACCTCGGGCCTGTCGATTTACGATACGATGCAATACATCAAGCCGAAGGTCAGCACGCTGGTGATCGGGCAGGCCGCGTCGATGGGGTCGCTTCTGCTGACCGCAGGCGAGGCGGGGATGCGCTTCTCGCTGCCTAACAGCCGCGTCATGGTTCACCAGCCTTCGGGCGGGTATCAGGGGCAGGCGACAGATATCATGATCCACGCGCAGGAAACCCAGAAACTGAAGACCCGTTTGAACGAAATCTACGTCAGGCACACCGGCCAGACCCTGAAAAAGGTCGAGGCTGCGCTGGAGCGTGATAACTTCATGTCGCCAGAAGAAGCCAAGGAATGGGGTCTGATCGACGAGATCGTTGCAAGCCGCGCCAAGGGCGAAGAGGGCGATAGCTAAACACAGGCTCCGCTCTTTATGAGTGGGGCAATTTTCACATTGTGGAGGTGCAAGCCCTGTCTTAGACTTGTCACATATGGTCAGGATGGCCGGCATGACGCGAGACGAGGCCTGAAAGGGACGAGATGGCGAATAATTCCAGCAGCGACAGCAAGAACACGCTCTATTGCAGCTTTTGCGGCAAGAGCCAGCATGAGGTGCGCAAGCTGATCGCTGGACCGACCGTATTCATCTGTGATGAATGTGTCGAACTTTGCATGGATATCATCCGTGAAGAGACGAAATCGGCCGGGTTGAAATCCTCTGACGGGGTGCCGACGCCGCTCGATATTTGCAATGTACTGGACGATTACGTGATCGGTCAGGCCAAGGCCAAGCGCGTATTGTCGGTGGCGGTTCACAACCATTACAAGCGTTTGAACCATGCGCAGAAATCTGGCGATATCGAACTGTCCAAGTCGAACATCCTGCTGATCGGTCCGACCGGCTGTGGTAAAACCCTGCTGGCGCAGACGTTGGCTCGGATTCTGGATGTGCCTTTCACCATGGCCGACGCCACCACGCTGACCGAAGCCGGTTATGTGGGCGAGGATGTGGAAAACATCATCCTCAAGCTTTTGCAGGCCAGCGAATACAACGTGGAACGCGCACAGCGCGGCATCGTCTATATCGACGAGGTTGATAAGATTACGCGCAAATCCGAGAACCCCTCGATCACCCGCGACGTGTCGGGCGAGGGCGTGCAGCAGGCGTTGCTGAAACTGATGGAAGGCACTGTCGCCAGCGTTCCGCCGCAAGGTGGCCGCAAGCATCCGCAGCAGGAATTCCTGCAAGTGGACACGACGAACATCCTGTTCATCTGTGGTGGTGCCTTTGCCGGTCTCGACCGGATCATTGCGCAGCGCGGCAAAGGGTCTGCCATGGGCTTTGGTGCCGATGTGAAAGACCCAGATGCACGCCGCGTCGGCGAACTGTTCCAGGAACTGGAGCCGGAAGACCTGTTGAAATTTGGTCTTATCCCGGAATTCGTTGGCCGTCTGCCGGTGATCGCCACGCTGGAAGATCTGGACGAGGACGCGCTTGTCACGATCCTGACCGAGCCAAAGAACGCATTGGTCAAGCAATACCAGCGCCTGTTCGAACTGGAAGATGTGCAACTGACCTTCACCGATGACGCGCTTTTGAGCATTGCCCGCCGCGCGATCGAACGGAAGACCGGTGCGCGCGGCTTGCGCTCGATCCTTGAAGATATCCTGCTGGATACGATGTTCGAACTGCCCGGCAAGGACGAGATTGTCGAAGTGGTCGTGAATGAAGAGGCCGCGACCTCCTCTGCCGCGCCGTTGATGATTTACGCGGACGCCAAGGAAAAGGGCGCGACCGCGGGCTGATCTTGGCAACGCTGAAATGACAGACGGGCGCACCCACATGGGTGCGTCCGTTTTCGTTGCAATACCGGATATTGCCCAATCCTTGCGGGAACCGTTTCAATCGCTTGTTTTCTGGACGCGGGAAAGCCCCGCCGCCACTGGACCTCGGCCAAGAATTGGTCCATATCCAAAGCAGAGTTATTGCGGAGGTTTCCATGGGCATTCTCAACACGGTTCTGCGCGCGTTCACTTGGTGGAACGGCCAAACGCTGAACACGCAGCTTTACACCTGGCGCAAGGGCCAGAAGGTGGGCGAAGATGCCGAGGGCAACCGCTATTACCAATCCAAAGATGGCAAGCGTCGCTGGGTGATCTACAATGGCGAGGTCGAGGCAAGCCGCGTCAGCGCTGATTGGCACGGCTGGCTGCACCACACCTACCAAGCCACGCCGAAAGACGCGCCTCTGCCTCACAAGGCATGGGAAAAACCGCATCAGGAAAACCTGACGGGCACCCCGCTGGCCTATGCGCCGGCAGGCTCGTTGCGCCGCGCGGACCCGGCGGAACGCAGCGACTACGAGGCGTGGTCGCCGGAATAAGGCACGATATAAATGTCTGAAAACAAAAGCGAAGTGATCGTTGGCGGTCTGGTTATGGCCGTCGCAGTCGGGTTTGTCGTGTATGCCAGCCAGGCCGCAGGACTGTCGGGGGGCGGTTCGGGCGGTTATCCGCTGACCGCATCCTTCCGGTCACTTGAAGGCGTGTCCGTGGGCAGCGATGTGCGCCTGGCCGGTGTCAAGATCGGCACCATCACCGACATCGACCTAAACCCCCAGACGTTTCGCGCAGACACCCAGATCAGCGTCAAGGAAGGGATCGCCATCCCCGATGACAGCGCAATCATCATCTCGTCCGAGGGGCTGCTTGGCGGCAATTTCGTCGAGATCATGCCCGGCGGATCACCCTTCAACCTCGAATCCGGGGCCGAGATCGAAGATACGCAAGGATCTGTAAGCCTGATTTCCTTGCTTCTGAAATTCGTCTCCGGCGATTCTGCAGGATCGGGCGCGGAATGATCCGGGCGCTTGCCGTTCTGGCTTTTGTGGGGTTGGCCCTGCCTGCCACGGCGCAAGAACTGACCAGCAAGGGCAGCGGTGCGATTCTGCGCGGTTTGGACAAGGTCAACGCGATCACCACGGATATGGACATGCAAAATGGCGGCTCGGCGATACTGGGGCGGTTGCAGGTGGAGCTGGGCGAATGCCGCTACCCCGAGGGGGACCCGTCGGGCGATGCTTTTGCCTTTGTCACGATCCGCGACAGTGAACAGGTAGAGCCGCTGTTCAGCGGTTGGATGGTCGCCTCGGCCCCCGCGCTGAACGCTTTGGATCATCCGCGCTATGATATCTGGGTTTTGCGCTGCAAGACCTCTTGACCGGTCATTGCAAACGGCATCGCTTCGATATCGGCATTCTTTGAAAGTGCTTCGGCCAAGAGGGAATGGTATTCCGCGCGGCTGATCTCGACCGCGCCGAGCGAGGCGAGATGCTCCGTTATGAATTGCGTGTCGAACAGGGTGAAGCCGCAGCGCGACAAGTGGTCAGTCAGGTGGGCAAGGGCCAGTTTCGATGCGTCGGTTCTACGCGAAAACATGCTTTCACCGAAAAACGCCGCACCCAAAGTGACGCCATATACCCCGCCGACCAATAGGCCATCCATGAAAACTTCTAATGAATGGGCGTGGCCTGCCTCGTGTAATTCCATGTAAAGACGATAGATTTCACTGTTAATCCATGTTTCGGCGCGATCGGCGCAGCCGTCCAGCACCTCGGCGAATCGTGTGTTCAGTGCGACCTGGTAATGCCCCGCGCGCATCCGGCGCGCCAAGCTGCGCGAGATGTGAAACCCGTCCAGTGGCAGCACACCGCGGCGGCGCGGATCGACCCAGAACACCTCGGGGTCGTCGCGGTGTTCGGACATGGGGAAAACCCCCGATGCATAGCCGTGCAGCAGCAGGTCAGGCGTCAACTGTAGTTTGCGGTTTTGCATCGGTGGCATCTTACCTTTTGAATGGGTCGGACTTAACGGGCTGTTTGCATTTGCCATGCTACCCCGGCTTTGCAAATTGCGCGAGGGCAGGTGAATGAGTGGCTTCGGAGATTTTGAATCACAACGGACCATGATGGTGAACCGGATACACGCGCGCCACGCGATGTTGGTAGACGAATACCGCCATGTGGTCGCCGACAGTTCGGTATTGCATCTGGGGGCCGAGGACGGGCGCTGGTGCTACACGTTCGCATCGGCCGGCGCATTGCAGGTGGTCGGGGTCGAGGCAAGCGCCGAACTTGTGCGCCGGTTCGAAAGATACCCCGATGTTGGCCTGCGCGAGCGGATCGAATTGCGCTGCGCCGGATACTTGGAGGAGGTGGAGGCCGAGGTTGCCGCCAATCGCCGTTACGACGTGGTTGCCCTTTTCGACGTGCTGGAGGAGGTGGCTGACCCGGCCCGCCTGATCGCCGCCGTGGCGCGGCTGAAACCGCGCCTTGTGATTATCGACGGGGAGTTCGTCATCACGGAAGAGCCCGTTATCCGGCGGGTCTCGACTGCCAATTATTCCGGCCTTCGCAATCTGCCCAGCCCCTCGGCCCTGGAAGCAATGGGTGATGCCGCAAGGATGGAAGTAGACTGGCTTGATTGGACCCGCATCCCCGAAGACGGGCGCATCGGCCTGTCCGATTATTACCGAACCGAAGGGCGCAAACGCGCCAGCGCTATCATGATGCCGCTTGCCCTGAACAGCTGAAACGAAAACGGGCCCCAAAGGGCCCGCCATGATCCGTCTATATAAAGAATCAGCCGAATTTCGTTTCCAGCCAGTGTTCCAGCCAGTGGATATTGTAATTGCCGCTGTGAATGTCTTCCTCTTGCAGCAGTGCGTGGAACAGCGGAATCGTGGTGTCGATGCCGTCCACGATCAGCTCGCCTAGGGCGCGGTTCAGGCGTGACAGTGCCTCGGCCCGGTCGCGGCCATGCACGATCAGTTTGCCGATCAGGCTGTCGTAATAGGGTGGGATCGAATAGCCGTCATACAGCGCCGAATCCATCCGCACGCCAAGCCCGCCGGGGGCATGAAAAGCGGTGATCTTGCCGGGGCAGGGCGAGAAGTTCGGCAGTTTCTCGGCGTTGATCCGCACCTCGATGGCGTGGCCGTTGATTTCCAGCTCGTCCTGCCCGAAAGACAGCGGCAGCCCCTCGGCCACGCGAATCTGTTCGCGGACAAGGTCCACGCCAAAGATCGCCTCGGTCACAGGGTGTTCCACCTGCAAACGGGTGTTCATCTCGATGAAATAGAATTCACCGTTTTCATATAGGAACTCGATCGTGCCAGCGCTGGCGTAGTTGATCTTTGCCACGGCATCGGCACAGGTCTTGCCGATGGCGGCGCGTTCTTCGGGGGTGATACAGGGGCCGGGGGCCTCTTCGAAAACTTTCTGGTGGCGACGTTGCAGAGAGCAGTCGCGCTCGCCCAGATGCACGGCCTTGCCCTTGCCGTCGCCGAACACCTGGATCTCGATGTGGCGCGGCGTGGTCAGGTATTTCTCGATATAGACCTCGTCATTGCCAAAGGCTGCCTTCGATTCCGAGCGGGCGGTTTGAAAGGCACTGGCCATGTCGGCAGCGGTTTGCGCCACTTTCATGCCACGCCCGCCACCACCGGCGGTGGCCTTGACGATCACGGGATAGCCGATTTCGGCCCCGAGTTTCTGTGCGGTTTCAAGGTCCGGCACACCGCCGCCCGATCCGGGTACGCAGGGCACGCCAAGCGCCTTCATCGTGTCAATGGCGGTGATTTTGTCGCCCATGACGCGGATGTGTTCGGCAGTCGGGCCAATGAAGGTCAGCCCGTGATCTTCGACGATCTGCACAAAATTCGCGTTCTCGGACAGGAAACCATAGCCGGGGTGGATGGCCTGTGCGCCAGTCACTTCGCATGCCGCGATAATCGCCGGGATCGACAGGTAGCTGTCGGCCCCCGCGTTCGGCCCGATGCAGACGGATTCGTCAGCCATGCGCACATGCATTGCATCTGCATCGGCAGTGGAATGCACGGCAACGGTCTGGATGCCCATTTCGCGGGCGGCGCGGATCACGCGCAGGGCGATCTCGCCCCGGTTGGCAATCAGTATCTTGTCGAACATATCCGTCCCTTACTCGATGATGACGAGGGGCGCGCCGTACTCGACCGCTGCGCCGTCTTCGACGAGGATGCGTTTCACCGTCCCAGCCTTTGGCGCGGGGATGTGGTTCATGGTTTTCATCGCCTCGATGATCAGGATGGTGTCACCCTCTTTGACCTGTGCGCCTACGGTCACAAAGGGCGGCGCGCCGGGTTCGGGCTGCATGTAGACCGTGCCGACCATGGGCGATGTCACCGCGCCGGGATGGTCAGCGGGATCGGCGCTTTCGGCGGCGGGGGCGGGCGCTGCGGCGGGTGCCGCGGCTGCGGGGGCCGCTGCGGGCGCGGCGTATTGCACCGGCGCGGGGGCCTGCATGGCGCGGCTGACGCGCACGTTCAGGCTGTCGGCCTCGCCGTATTCGCGCATCACTTCCAGCTCGGTCAGCTCGTTTTCCCGAAGGAGCTTTGCCAGGGCCTCGATGAAGGCCACATCCGCATCATGGTTCTTTTTCGTCATGTTATCCTCGACCGGTTCTGCCAGGGGCGCGTGGGTGAACCCCGATCACGCCTGCAAATCTGCACCGCTTTTAGCCTATCAAGGCCCCACGCGAAAGCAGCGTTTTCCATGTGCAAGAAAGCGGCTATCGACATGGAAATCGAGGGGAAAAGCCGCCCGGTCGCGGCAAAACCTGCGGCGCTACAGCGGCATGCCCGACAGTTTCGCCACCAGTTCGGCCAATTTGCGAGCCTGGAACTTTTCCAGAAGCCGCGCGCGATATGCCTCGACCGTGCGAAAGGACAGCGACAGCTCCTTGCCGATTTCCTTCGAGGTCAAGCCACGACAGGTCAGGATCGCGACCTGCCGTTCGCGCGTGGTCAGGCTGACGATGGGGCGATCCTCGGACAGGTCGGCAAACGACCAGATGCCACGGCGAAACGGGGCTTCGGGGGTGACCGATTGCCCGCGCACACGGCACCAGAACAGCTCGCTACTGGCGCGGCGCATCACGCGCTCGTCCGAATAGCGGCCGGTTTTGCGCATCTGCGCAAGGCTGCGCTGCCCGATGCGTTCGTAATCTTCGGGTGAGGGGTAGAAATTGGCCAGCGGCGTGCAGGCGTAATCGGCCATCTGCCCGCCGAACATCGCCGCGAACTGCCGGTTACAGCCGTGAATCACCCGGTTTTCTAGGATGCATAGCCCGATGGGCGCGTGTTCAAAGGCGATGTCGCTTAGCTCCATCCCAGTGTCATGCAACGAAATCGCATGGGGCGGAAGGGGGCGGTGCCGTATTTCTACTCATTGCACATGGCGCGGGCGGGTGGTTTTGTACCCCGCGGGAGGAGACAACGATGAACCTGGCACATTGGCTGCACCGCGCGGCCGAGGCCGGACCGACACGTCCGGCATTGTTCAACGGCACCGAACAGGTCGCCGATTATGGCGCATTCGCCGCGCAGGCGGCGGCGGTTGGCGGCTGGCTGCGCGCCCAAGGCATCGGGCCGGGGGATCGGGTTGGCCTGTTCCTCAAGAGCCGGCCCGAATATCTGGTGGCCCTGTTCGGCTGTTGGGTGGCGGGCGCGGCGGCCGTTCCGATCAATGCCAAGCTGCACGGGCGCGAGGCGGCATGGATTCTTTCGGATGCGGGCGCGCGGATATGCTTTACCTCGCCCGGCCCGCATGAGGGCCTGGCCGGGACCGACACGGCGGTATCCCTGATAAGTGTGGAAAGCGCCGATTTCGCCGCCGCCTTGAATGCGGGGCCAGCCATGATTGCGGACCGTGCGCCCGATGATCTGGCATGGCTTTTCTATACATCAGGCACGACGGGGCGGCCCAAGGGTGTGATCATCACCCACCGGATGCTGGCCACGATGGCCTTTAGCTATTTCACTGATGTCGAACCGGTCACGCCCGAAGATGCCACGCTTTACGCTGCCCCGATGAGCCATGGCGCGGGGCTGTATTCCCTGATGCATGTGCTGAAAGGCGCGCGCCATATCCATCCGCCCTCGGGCGGGTTCGACGAAGCCGAGATTTTCGAACTGGCCCGCCATCATGGCCGGATTCAGATGTTCGCCGCCCCTACAATGGTCAAGCGCATGGTGCAGGTCGCCAAGGCAACTGGCGAAAAAGGCGCGGGGTTGCGCTCGATCATCTACGCGGGCGGGCCGATGTATCAGGCCGATATCATCGAGGCGGTCGAACATTTTGGCCCTGTTTTCATACAGATATATGGGCAGGGCGAATGCCCCATGGGGATCACGGCGTTGTCCCGGCATGATGTGGCCGACCGCGCCCACCCCCGTTGGCTGCCGCGCCTAGCCTCGGTCGGGCGGGCGCAGGCCCCGATCGAGCTGCGCATCGGCGATGCCAATGGCAACCCGCTGCCCATGGGCGAGGTGGGCGAGGTCATGGCGCGCGGTGATACTGTGATGCCCGGATATTGGCAGAACCCGGCGGCGAGCGCGGCGACCCTTGCGGGCGGCTGGCTGCGCACCGGGGATATGGGCAGCCTGGATGCCGATGGCTACCTGACACTAAGCGACCGCTCCAAGGATTTGATCATCTCGGGCGGGACGAACATCTACCCGCGCGAGGTGGAAGAGGTGTTGCTGACCCATCCTGCCGTGGCCGAGGCGTCGGTCGTGGGCCGCCCGCACCCTGAATGGGGCGAGGATGTCGTCGCCTTCATCGTGTTGGCTGACGGTGCGACAGCATGCAAAGCGGATCTGGATGCCCACTGCCTGTCACAAATCGCGCGGTTCAAACGGCCCAAGGATTATGTGTTCGTGTCGGACTTGCCCAAGAACAATTACGGCAAGGTGCTGAAAACGGAATTACGCTCCAGGTTCGGCGAGGGCGCATAGAAAAAAGGGCCGCGCCAGTGGCACGGCCCTTTGCAGCGTGTTTTCGAAACCGTTACGGGCAGGGCGCGGTGTAATAGGTGCCGTCGCCGCGCGCATAGGCGCAATCGTTGGTGGATTGATTACGCGCAACCATGGTGCCAGCAGCTGCGCCCGCCAGCGCGGCGATGATAGTCCAGTTGTCGTTGGAACCCAAAGCTTTCGCGGTCAGCAGGCCCGCCGTGGCGCCGAAAACGCCCCCGGCGACGGCATTCTGGTCTGCGGTGGTCATACCGGTGCAGCCCGCAGTGCCAAGGGCGGCAATACTGGCAAGGGTTATTGCGATCTTGTGCATGTGAAACTCCTGTCTGTGACGCAGGCCGGGCCTGCGTATGTTCAAACCGCGCTGTGTCGTGATCCGGCGCGGCTGCCCGTTTCTGTGGGGCTACGGGTGATTAACGCGCAAGACGCCCCGCTGTTCCATGCGAAAAATCAAATCGTGACGGCAAGATGTGTCATGCGCCGTTTCCGGCTTAAAAACGCGCTTGCGAATGGCTGGTTTCCGCCGCTGTCGCATTGATGGGCCGGCAAAAAGAAACGCGCCCCGTGGGGCGCGCTTTCGATTTTTCAGATGGGGGGAGCAGAGGCTCAGCCCCTGTTCATGCGGTTTTCGATGAGGTCGTCGACGACGGCGGGTTCGGCCAGGGTGGAGGTGTCGCCCAGTGCGCCGTAGTCGTTCTCGGCGAT
>JGI24025J20009_10000129_pt1 | contig 56699 bp, 60 predicted proteins | sample Cruoilmetagenom3_FD_20009 | JGI IMG/M metagenome (IMG submission 20009)
GAGTAATGGGTCCAAAGCCAGGAGAGATGGAGTATAGAGTGAGATACTTTCCTCCAAAGTAGTGTGAAAAGCATTTGCGAAGCAAATTTTTCTTGACTTTTCATTATTTTCGTGTTATAATAGTTGCCGCGATAGGAATAACGGATTTTGTAAACCAAGTTGAGGAGGACCATATGAGAAAGCTTTTGTCCGTTTTGGTCATATTACTTTTTGCCGTTCCCCTCTTCTGCGGTACTCCCGAGGGACTCCTTGAAAAGACGGCAGAGGAGATACTTACCGGGTACAGCAGACCCATGGTTACCGCGTTCGGGACCGCGATGGGAACGGATTTCGTTTCATTGCGCCACCACGGATTCCTGGGTTTTGATGTCAGTGCGAAACTCGTGTGGGTATTCGTTCCAGAGGAGGCAAAGACTGCCGAATACAAAATTTCTCTCGGTGACACGGTCTGGGTTGGTGATACACCCTTTACGGACACCGTATTTGAGGGTAACACAATATTTGGCGAAACCGAACCGATTCCGGGCGACCCCATCGGGCTTGTGGGACTTGGCTTTCCGGGCATGTTTTTCGCCGTTCCCCAGGCGAACATCGGTCTCATCAAGGGTTTGAATCTAAGTGTCAGGTGGTGTCCGTTTACATACGAGGGAACAACCGGACAGTTTTTGGGGGGTGGTCTTAAGTACACCACGAGGGACCTTCTGCCCATGCCATTGGTCTCTTTGAATCTCATGGCGGGTATAGGGTACCAGTACTTTACACTGGGGGATATTGTAAGGGCAAACAATTATAATGGTATGGCTATTGCGAGACTTGGTTTCTCGGTCCCTCTGTTGCCGGTGACCTTCTCCCCATTTGCCGGGGTGGGTACGGAGAACACGAGTGTGAACTTGAAATATGATTACGAATATAACAATAAAGTCATTAAAATAGACAAGACCATAGAGGGCTCAAATTCATTCAGGGGAGTCGTGGGACTCGGTATAGATTTCTTGCTCTTTGATGTGGATGTAAGCTATAATATAGGAGAGATGAATTCTCTTGGATTGGGAATCGGGGTCGGGATTAGGTAAGAAAAATCAAAAATGAGCCACAGATTTCACTGATTGACACAGAATTTACAGATTGATCTAATTTTGTTTAATCTTTTCCCACATGCATTAATCTGTGTAATCCTTGCCTACCTGCAGGCAGGCGTGGCTAAAAATTTCTGTGGAATCCTGCCACACAAGGCGGGGGTAACCCTAACTTTGCATTTTGATATATAATTTTGATACCTGCCTACCGGCAGGCAGGCAAGATATTTTAAAATAACGAACTTATAAAAATTGAATAAAAATCATCTTTTCACCCAAAAGGTGAAAACCCACATTCTAAAAAATTCCTATGTGATCTGTGTTTATCCGTGATTATCCGTGGTTAATGCATATTCTGGGATAATTTTGATTTTTGATATTTGTACTTTGTTACTGGGGGGAGTATGCTTGAAGATAAACTTTCTATAGTGGCAAAGGCGATGAAACGCTCCGAGATAAGGGAGTTGCTAAAACTCGTAGCAAGACCGGATATAATATCCTTTGCCGGTGGAATGCCAGACCCAAAACTATTTCCGTCGAAGGTGATTGCAGAGGTTGCGTCCAAGGTTTTGGAAAAAGAGCCAGAGCGGGCACTTCAGTACGGACCCACAGAGGGAGATGCCGAACTGAGAAAGGAGTTGGCGAAATGGGATGGTGTCGATATAGATAATATCCTTATAACCACCGCGTCACAGCAGGGATTGGACCTCGTGAGTAAGATATTTATAGATCCGGGAGACACCATTATGGTTGGTTATCCAACATACCTGGGCGGACTTCAGGCATTCAATTCTTATGCCGCAAAATTCATCGGCATACCACTGGATGACGAGGGAATGAGAGTGGATATCCTGGAAGATACACTTCAGAAATTATCGAGAGAGGAAAATCTACCGAAGTTCATCTATATAGTTCCCGATTTTCAGAATCCGACGGGCGTGACAATGCCCACGGAAAGGCGAAAGAGGGTGCTGGAACTCGCATCTAAATACGACCTCTTTATTTTATCAGATACCCCATACAGACCACTCAGATATTCGGGAGAACCCTGTGCGAACTTTTTTCACCTCGATGGTGGGAAGGAAAGGGTTATCACTCTCTTTACCTTCTCCAAAATACTCTGCCCCGGTTTCAGGCTTGGATATATTGTTGCACCCGCAGTTGTTATAGACAAACTCGTTATAGCTAAACAGGGAACGGACCTGTGCACGCCATCCTTTACCCAGGCGATTGTGAGGGAGATAATGAAGCAGAACATGTTCGGTGCACACATAAAAAATTTGGTCTCTGCGTATAGAGAGAAAAGGGATGGGATGCTCAATGCACTAAATAAATATATGCCGAAGATCGACGGCCTGAGATGGACGAGACCCGATGGGGGTCTGTTCCTGTGGTTGACTCTTCCGGAGGGGATGGACGCCAATATTATGTTTAAGAAGGCGGTGAAAGACAAGATTGCTTATGTTGTAGGTTCGGCGTTCCATTACGATGGAGGGTGTAGAAACACGATAAGATTGAACTTTTCCTTTCCATCCCTTGAGCAGATAGACGAGGGTATAAGGCGACTCGCCGGTGTTATTGAGGAAGAGGCAAGGGAGGTCTTATGTCGAGGGGAGTGAATGCCCTTCTCAAGCTTGGAGAGGTGGCAATAACCAACCGATACGCCAGAAAATTTCTCCTGAACAGTATTGAAAAGCGCATCTATGAAGACCTCATAGAGAAGAATCCCGATGATAGACCACTCAAGGTTCAAGAGGACAAGTGTCTTCTCGGTAAGGCACTTCTGCATTCTATAAAAGTGGCTTTTGATAGGGGGTATGTATCGAACCAGGCTGCAAGGGGAATCATACAGGTTTTCCTTGGCAATGTGTTCTTCGGGGGCTTTTATAAGAGACGCAAGTTTATAGAAAAACACGGATTCAAGCCTCCCATGTTTATAACGATATCTCCCACAAGATCTTGCAATTTGAGGTGTAAGGGGTGTTACGCAAGTGCGGATGCCACACCCAAAAAACTGTCCTATGATATATTTGACGGCATTATACGGGATGCCAAGGAATCGTGGGGCGCGAACTTCTTTGTGATATCCGGTGGAGAACCACTCATGTACAGAGATAAAGGCAAAACCATGCTGGATATTGCGAGGACACATAATGATTGCTTCTTCCTTATGTATACGAATGGTACCCTTATAGACGAGAAGATGGCGAAATCCCTCGCATCTGTGGGCAACATAACGCCCGCAGTTTCCGTGGAGGGTTTCAAGGAGGAGACGGATGCGAGGAGGGGTGAGGGTGTTTACGATAAAATACTTGTCGCGATGAAAAATTTAAGGAATTTTGGCGTTCCATTTGGTATATCGGTCACGGTTACGAAGGATAACTTAGATCTCGTTGCGACCGATAAATTTATTGATTTCTATCTCAATGAGCAGGGTGCTATATACGGATGGTATTTTCACTACATGCCCATAGGAAGGGAATATACATTGGAGTTGCTTCCCCCGCCCGAGGACAGGGTGAGACTCCTCCGTGAAGAGTGGAGATTGGTTCGAGAGAAGGGAGTTTTTCTCGTAGATTTCTGGAATTCGGGTACCGCATCCGACGGTTGTATATCTGCCGCGAGGGGTGGGGGATACTTCTATATAGACTGGGATGGAAATATATGTCCGTGTGTATTCGTCCCGTACTACATCGACAATGTAATTGAACTCTACAAGAACGGCAAAAGTCTTGATGATGCCATACAATCAGAACTCTTCAAGAGGATAAGGAGATGGCAGACCGATTACGGATATGAAAGACCCTGTAACGAGGTGGGAAATTGGCTGAGGCCGTGTCCCATAAGGGACCACTATGATTCAATGTACAAAATTCTCACAGAAACAAATGCAAAGGCAAATGATCCCACGGGAAATGAGGCGCTGAATGATGAGGGGTATAGGAAGGGACTTTCCAGGTACGGGAAAACGATTGGAAAACTCACAAGAGAGACATGGGAGAGGGAATACTTATCTGGAAATGCAAAACGATAAAGCAAAATGCGTTAATAAACCATCTCGAGATCCGTATGGACGAGAGTAGAAAGTTTGTTGGTTTGTTAGAATCTGACAAACTATCCAACTAACAGTTAACCCAGAATATGCATTAACCACGGATAATCACGGATAAACACAGATCATATAAGAATTATTTAGATTGCGGGTTTTCACCCTTTGGGTGAAAGAATGGTTCTTATTTAATTATTGTCCATACGGATGCTGTGCATAAGTTCTTTATTTTTAAATATCTTGCCTGCCTGACGGTAGGCAGGCGCCTTGCAATCTGCCTAAAAAACATAATGGGGAATTTAATGAACAAGAAGTTAAAAAGCCCATATCAATTAATTAATTCTATTGCTATCACAACACTTTGGGACATTCCCATGTGATATATGTTCGTCTGTGGTCAAAGTATATTTTTTGGATGAGTATATTTGGTTTTTTATATCCACCGTGATTCAGAGGAGGTTGATGTGGTTAAGATAAGATTATTCCGAATGGGGAAAAAACATTCCCCATTTTATAGGATTGTCGTAGCCGATTCTCACACAAAACGAGACGGGAAATATATAGAGGAAATAGGAATATATAATCCCCTGAGGAAGGAGGAGACAAGACTCTCTCTGGAGCGCGCATCCTACTGGATTGAGAGAGGAGCTAAACCCACAGAAACAGTAGCCCGGTTGATGAAGAACTGGGAAAGGAGGACATATGAGTCTGAAGGAACTGATAGAGATGATGGCGAAGGCGCTGGTTGACCAGCCCGACAAGGTTAGTGTATCGCAGATAGATGGTGAGCGTACCATCGTGTATGAGCTCAGGGTGGATAAATCCGAACTCGGAAAGGTGATAGGGAAGGATGGGAAAACTGCGAGGGCCATGAGGACGATAATTACCGCTGCATCTATGAAGGAGGGAAAGCGCGCCGTCCTTGAGATACTTGAATGATGCGTGTAGATATCTTCACAGTGGCTAAAGAGATATTCTCCGGCGCCGTATCAAAGGGCAATATAAAGCGTGCTCAGGAGAACGGGGAATTGGAATTATATATATGGGATCTCAGGGATTTTTCTCCCGATCCCCACCGGAGGGTGGATGATTATCCCTATGGTGGTGGCCCGGGAATGATACTGAAATCCGAACCTATATTCTACGGTGTCAGAAAGGTTCTTACACCAAAGTCGAGAGTTATTTTTCTCTCCCCTCAGGGGAGGATTTTTAACCAGGAGATAGCAAAGGAGTTGTCCACCCTCTCGCACATCGTTTTTATATGTGGGCATTATAAGGGTGTAGATGAAAGGGTAAGAGAGTATCTCGTACAGGATGAGATCTCGATTGGTGAATATGTTCTTTCTGGTGGTGAGATTCCAGTACTCGTGGTTTTGGATGCTGTGGCGAGGCTCATTCCCGGAGTGATCGGTGATTTGGAATCGGCAAAGAGCGATTCATTCTATTCGGACAGTATGGATGCACCGTATTATACGAGACCCGCTGATTTTGAAGGTATGAAGGTTCCCGATGTCCTGCTGTCTGGTAATCACGAGGCGATACGTAAATGGCGCGAAGAGAGAAGGAGGCTCTATGGAAAAGGTACAGGATTTCGGCGTAGCTGATAAGATAAGAGTTTACATAAAGATAAAAGAAGGCGATAAAGAGAGAACACAGAGGTTTGAGGGTATCGTTATAAAGGAGAACGGAAGTGGTATAGGCAGGACCTTTACGGTGAGGCGGGTTTCGTACGGAGTGGGTATCGAGCGGATATTTCCGTTACACTCGCCAAATATACAAAAGATTCAGGTGGTAAAACGCGGTAAGGTCAGAAGGGCAAAGCTCTACTACTTGCGGGAAAGGAAGGGCAAAAGAGCGATGAGGGTGAAAGAGGCGTAGAAGTATGGATACGAGAAGGCAGTTTGGTGTGGGTGGAGAAGAGAAGGCGAGTGAAGTTCTGATGGATAAAGGTTATTGTATCCTCGATAGAAATTACAGGAGAAGGGGTGGAGAGTTAGACATCGTCTGTGAGAAAGAGGGTGTGGTAGTCTTTGTTGAGGTTAAGAGAAGAAAAACAGATTTGTTTGGAGAGCCGTTCGAGGCGGTTGACGAGAGGAAAAGAAGACGCATTGTAAGAAGTGCGAGGCGGTGGTTATATGAGAAGAAACTTCTCGGTAAGTGCGATGTGAGGTTTGATGTGGTGAGTATTAGTCAAAGGGGCGGAACAGAAGAGATCGATCACATTGAAGATGCTTTCAGACCTTGATCTGATATATAACTAGCGAGATTTTTTTAAATGCATGGGAAACTATACAACAAGTCATAGTCTCAAGTATGTGTCAGATAAAGATTGCTTTGGGGGTTGCTTCGGAGGTTGCTTCGGCTTCGCCTCGCAATGACATCCCTCGCAATGACATCTCTCGCAATGACATCTCTCGCAATGACATTACTCCTTGCAACCACAATAATAAAAAAATCATGGGTGATCTGCGTTAATCCCTGCCTACCGGCAGGCAGGTGCGTCCAACATTCTTTTTTTCTTGACATTCCCCCAACAATTTTCCCGCTTTCATCACGAAATAAAATTCCCGATATCATATACTAAATCCTTCAATGCGGGTGTATTTTTAAACCAGACCCTCTGAGTGATTTCGTTGGCAATGCCCCTGTAGACCATAGAGATTAGTTCGGTAAGTCTGTGTGGTAATAGAGGTGGAGAGACATCTACGGTTTCTTTCCAGTTCAGCCTGTTCTTTTTTTTGGCGACTACTATCTCTTTATACCAGTGGGTTTTCCTGTAAAATGCCCTCGCTATCTCTTTGCACATGGGTATACCCCCAAAGGTAAATCTGCATTCATCAGGTGTCCCGACCACATCTACAACTACGATGTTTCTGAATTCATCGAACCCAAACTCCACCTTGCCGTCCTCGTTAAACAGTTCTATCCTTTCAGCCTCTTTTGTTACGACTTCGTTGACCAATAGAGTTATTCTCTTTATCTCCTTTATCTCACCCTCGACGAACCCGGTCATTTCTTTCGCCTCATCCCAGGTTATGTATCTGTCTGTGGCTTCAAGTTTTGTTGAGACATCGAGCAGGGGGATTTTCAATTCTTCGCCGGGCGGGGGAATACTCTTCAGGCCAATGTCTTCGGGTTTTACTTCGCCGTTTCTCAGTCTCTTGAGCAGGCTTGAGCTCTCTGGAAGTGAGTTGCGATAAATTATCTCAAGGGGTATGAGAAAGTTGCCCTCTTCCCCTCTGTAAGTTGAATAATCGTAAAGATTTTCTTTCTTTTGAGGGTTTATCACCCGCAACAGTTTAAACTCCATGCAGTTAGATGGACTTCTCAGTTGGGATAAATGTCTTGGTTCTCCGTCCTCAACTACCCCGAGATAATGGGTTCTTATGCCCATTTTTGCAAGTCTCTCAAAAAAATAGGCACCCATTACACAGAGCGCCTTTCCCCTGTCCGCAATATTATCCGGCATCTTGCCCCAGTCAAACACCGAATATCTGTCAGAAAACATAAAGCGCCCGATTCCCGTTGTGTGCTGGTCGGGTTCCTTTATAACTGTTAGATCTTTTACACTACCCATACTGCTTCACCTCGCTGTCGTTTTTTGCTATAACTTCCCGTTTTTTCCGCTGGTATTCCCTTATTTTCGTCGTCAGTTTTTCATCTTCAATTGCGAGGATCTTGATGGCTGCGAGCGCCGCCTCGGCGGGCTCCAATACGACCATAGGACAGACACCGGATGGCATTCTAAGACTCGAAAAGATGTCCACTACGGCGAGTTCGTTGTTATGGGGAGGAGCGGCAATGACGGGTTTGGTGGTATTGGCATCCACAAATCCACTCAGGGCATTACTTCTTCCCGCCACCGTGATGAACACAACAGTTTCGGTCTCGTATTCCCTTATTATTTCTAATACCTTAAGGGGGGTTTTGTGTGCCGATGCCACTCTTAATGCACACTCGACGCCGAATTCCTTCAAGACAGTGGCGATTTTCTCGGAGTGAACCAGGTCGGCCTTTGACCCCATGATAATTACTGCCTTACTCATTTTTATGTTGATTCGTTTTACCCTTTTTTTTACGGTGGCTTTTCATTACCCTTATGAGTTCCTCGTTGAACTCATTTGCGGAATCAGTACCGGTCAATTTGAGTAGTTTATTGAGGGCGATCACCTCAATCAATGCCGAGATATGTTTTCCCGGAACAAGAGGAATACGGATCTCTGGTAGTTCCACACCCAGAATTTTGCAGGTTTTGCTTTTGATTCCAGAGATTTCAGTGGGAGTTTTACTGCGTCCTTCATATAGATTCACCACCAGTTCTACACCCTTTCTCTCTCTCACTCCCCTTATACCAAATATGCTCCGCATGTCCAGTATGCCTATTCCCCTTATTTCTATGTGATGCTTGAGTTTTTTGCTCTCCTCGACACCTTCACCCTCCAACTTTCCGTTTCTCCTTTTAATAATCCTCACGACATCATCCGCTACAAGTCTATGTCCCCTGAACACGAGATCAAGTGCACACTCAGTTTTCCCTATGCCGCTCGTCCCCTTCAATAAAACACCCATGCCGTACACATCTATAAGCGTACCGTGAACGAGGACGGATGGAGCAAATTCCCTTTCTAACTGGTGTTCTATTACGTTTCTTGTATCGAGAGGAGATGAATGGGTAAGGAGAAGCGGAATTTTTTCTTCGACGCAGATCTGTATAAGGACATCGGGTGTGGGAATATCGTGAGGGATAATTATGCATGGAGGACTGACTTTAGTTAAGTTTCTGAGGAGGTTGAGGTTTTCTCTTGCACAGTCCAACGCGTCACGGGAGAGTATTTGTATACTTTCTTTTCCGTCACTAACATCAAACCCGGCTATGAGGAGTTCGGGAAAATATACGATTTCGTTTTTTATCTCATTATCCATCCCCGAATTTCCGGCGATAATATCGATGGAGAGTCCTTCTATTTGAATGAGGTCTCTTATATTCATTTTTTTCTTATTCTGCTTTTATACTCTGATATTTCCCTTTTTATCTTTTTGTACACATCATCAATTGCAACGGCAAGGTTATAGGCTTCTTTTTTGGCAGTTATAGTTTTATGGCCCAGATGTGTCCTGATTTCTGCGATATATCGACTGTTGTCTTTTTCGAGTAGGACATCCACGGTTGCTATTTTGTCAAAAAACTTTTTCAGCTTATCTACCTTCTTCTCTATCCTTTTCTTTGTTGTTGGTGTAATCACGACTTCCTTCAGGATTATGTTTTTTTCCATAATACTCCCCCTATCAATTGTCAATTATCAATTGTCAATTGTCAATTGTATCCTTCTCGTAATTTGGATCTTTGTATGGATAGTCCTCTACCCAGTGTAGTCCCCTTGATTCTCTTCTCTGCAATGCGCAGGAGATGATGAGCCTTGCAACGAGAATCATATTCCGCAAGTTTGAAAAGTCCGTGTTGGGTGTTGCCTCTTTCTCCAGCAGCGAGATTTTTTTCGCCAGGGAATTTGTCTCCCGCTCGGCATTCTTCATCTCGTCCACCTTTCTCATCACCCCCAGTTTATCCCACATTAACTTCCTGATCCCGTGTTTCATCAGTTCTATCTTTTCAGAAGGCATCGTCTCCTCTCCTGCAGTATAATTTACCGGACGATACCGCTCTTTACTTATATTGGAAACGGAGTAATACGCTGCCCTTTCAGAAAATACCACGCTCTCGAGGAGTGAATTGGAGGCAAGACGGTTTGCACCATGTATCCCCACACATGAGGTCTCTCCAGTCGCATAAAGTCCATTAACTCCCGTAAATCCATTCTCATCAACCACGATTCCCCCGCATAGGTAATGAGCGGCGGGAACACAGGGAATTGGCTCTTTGGTGATGTCTATACCGTGGGAGAGACAGGTATTATGTATGTTTGGAAATCTCTCCTTTATTCGCCGGGCAGAAATTCTCGAGAGGTCCAAATATACATACTTATCACACGTTTCCTTTAACTCCCTGGCTATCGCACGGGCGACCACATCCCTCGGTGCGAGTGAACCCAATTGATGATATTTTTCCATAAAAGGTTTACCATTTTTCAATGTCAACACGCCTCCTTCACCCCTGACCGCTTCCGATATGAGGAATGCCCTTTCAAGGGGATGCTCTACCCAGAGGGAGGTTGGATGAAATTGTATAAATTCCATGTTTGCTACCTTTATACCGCATCTCTTTGCCATTGCAATTCCGTCTCCCGTTGATACGGTCGGATTTGTTGTGTGTAGGTATATCTGTCCCGCTCCGCCCGTTGCAAGCAATATAACCTTCGCAGATATGAATTCCACCGCGCTGCTTGAGGAATTAAATGTCCAGATACCGAAGCACCTGTTGTTCAAAGTACCCAGATCGAGGGCAACCCTGTCCTCAACGATCTCTATGTTTTTAGATTCAAGAACCCTTGCGATTAGAGTCCTTTCGATCACCTCACCAGTTAGATCCTTTGCGTGGACAATTCTTCTTCTGGAATGAGCTGCCTCTCTACCGAGGTCGTAGTTACCATTTTCATCGAGGCTAAACTCGACCCCGAGGTCATGGAGTTCGTTGACAAGCCTGGGTGCTTCCCTTACCATCAATTCTACCCTCTGACGATTTGAGAGTCCCTGTCCCACTCTCATTGTATCCTGTATGTGAAGCTTAAAGGAATCGTCCTTGCCGAAGACCGCCGCAATTCCTCCCTGGGCAAAGTTCGTGCTGGTATCGTTACTTCCCTTCTTTGTAATCACGGTCACCCTATATTTATCCGGAATCTTCAGTGAGAAGAAAAGGCCCGCTATCCCGCTTCCAACTACAAGTACATCGGTATCCATGCTAATTTTTTTACTGCGATTTAAGAACGCCGAGAAAAACCGAATTCACACTTGTCCATGTGCGTTGTCATATCCGTGACGGAGTACGAATCACGAACACGAGTCACGTTTTCATAAATTAACCTATATATCAAATATAATTTCCACGCCGTATCCTTTTTTGTTCTTTTTTATTTTTAGCTTATGATAGGTAACTGCTTTTATCTCCGTTTTTGCATTCTCCGGCTCAACCACCTCTCCATATGCAGTTGCCCTGAGGTGGGTTTCGTCAAACTTTCTGAACTTGAATTTCAAAAATGCTATATTATCTGTTTCATATATATAAAGTAATTCTGAAAGCCAGTCATGAAGCAGGTCCTCCAGCATGTCACTCTTAAGGGATATCTCTACCTTCTGGTCTACCCCGGTGTTGTGGTGACCTATAATATCAAACATACCCATAGCAGAATCTATAAAGAGCTCTTCAAGGGTTTTAGCATTTACCTTTATCCCGATGTCTGCGGTATGGTCGATCAGCTTGTAAGGCATCATTTCCCTCTTGTTAATTATACAATAGAAATTTTGTTTTGTCAATCAAAAACAATTTCCACCGAGAACCCGTTGTTTTTGTCCCCACTCAGGTGAGAATCTTTATCAATTTATAATAATTTTCAACTTCTATATCCTTGGGTTTGATCGCCTCTCCCAGGGGAATGCTTATTAATTTATTATTTCTCAACGCCACACACTTGTCACTCTCTCCCTCTTTTAAAAGTTCCACGGCGAAATTTCCGTAGCGAGCGGCGAGAATTCTATCAGAAGCGGTGGCTCTACCACCCCTTTGGATATGTCCCAGAACAACCTCTCTCGTCTCCAAGCCTGTTATCTCGGTAATTTTTTTTGCTATATTGGGCGCCTTTGCCCTTCCCTCGGCAACGATGATTATCCAACTGACCTTTCCCTTTGCGTTTCCTTCGCTGATTTCGTCGCATATCCGGTTAATATCGAATTCTCTTTCGGGAAGCAAAACCTCTTCACACCCTCCCGCTAAAGCCACCGTTAAAGCAATATACCCACAATCACGACCCATTACTTCCACCACAAATATTCTCTCCAGACTCATTGCCGTATCTCGTATCTTATCAACGGCATCCAGGGCAACATTTATTGCCGTATCCGCACCGATGGCTGCGTCTACGCCATTTATATCGTTATCAATCGTTGCCGGAACTGCGATTACAGGGATGATGTGCTTGACGGCAAATTCGTGTGCGCCCCTCAATGACCCGTTGCCACCGATCACGATTAAACCCTCAATGCCGTTATCTTTCATGGTCTCAACTGCTTCTCTTTGGCCTTCTTGCGTGAGAAATCTCGTTGAGCGGCTGGTCTTTAGAATCGTTCCTCCCAGGTTGATTATTCCAGAAACCGAACGCCGATCGAGGGGGATGAGCTCGCCTTCTATTAAGCCTTCATACCCCTTGAGTATTCCCAGAACCTCTATACCATAAAAATAAGCGGTTCTCACGACCGATCTTATAGCGGCATTTATTCCCGCACAATCCCTGGTTAAAATTCCTATTTTTCTCATATTATTCCAATCGAGGACCCGGTTCTTTTCTCGGAGTTCCATTCACGGGGTCTCCGCTTTAAATGGGTGTTTTTTCTGGCGGAGAGAAGTCCCCCTAATTTTTTTCTTGACATTTGACAAATTTTGTGTTATTATATATCTATCTTGACCGTCTTCGGTGAACTCAGTCGAACCGTGTCCTCCGGGATTATGAACTTCACATATCTACTTTCGACATAGTGGTTCCAGTTTGGCCCGGCGAAATAACGGGCGAGCGCTTTCTCGTAATCGTAGTTGGATTCCCGGAGAAGTAGTGAAAGGAAGGCAAAACCCAGGTTGAGGTTATCGTTTTCATCGAATAGGTTGTATTTCGGATAATCAATTATATCCGCTATGAGTCTCGCGGTCTTTGGCATTAATTGGCACATACCCACTGCGCCCTTTGAACTTACTGCATTGGGATTAAACCTGCTTTCGGTATATAGCCACCTTATGACTATATCGAAATCCAGATCATACTGTGTGGATAATCCATATATGCGAGCCAGGAATAATTCTGTTTCTTCTCCCCTGAACGGGGAGATAAATTCCCTGTACCGTTCTATTTTTTTCTCCTTTGCTGTCTCGTATGGTTTAAGGGGGGAATCCCCCAATTCCGGGGGACTGTCTGTGTGGCAATAGAGTAGCACGATTAAAATGCCCATCGCCATTATTTTATTTTTCATAGGGTTATTTAAAATTATAAATGTAATTTATGTCCTCACTCATACTTGACATAATATTAACCATTCTAATCATCGGCTTTGCCGTCTACGGTCTTCTTCACGGTGCACTGACCGAGATACTCTCGATACTCGGTTTGGTCATTGGCGTATTCCTCGGCGTGAGGATATACGATACAATTGCCCCTATCTTTGACTTCCTGCCGCACAAGGTCGCCTCTGTATTGGCGTTTATAATCATAGTCATCCTTATGGTGCTCGTGTTTTACCTGATAGGAAAGTCGCTTCGCCGATTCATGAAACTTCACCATATGCGTTTCATAGACAGATTACTTGGACTCTTACTTGGGTTCTTGAAGGGAAGCATAGTTGCCGCGATAATCGTTCTCGTTCTATCATCGTTCAGTAATTCAAAGAAATGCGTAAAAGATTCCAAACTGTCTCCACTCTTGCTGAAAGGACTCACAACCATTAAAGGTCTACTCCCCGAAGACACTATACCTCGCTGGGAAACCCCGAAAGAAAAGCAGTCTTATTTATCTCCAGCGTCTTCCCCGGAACCCGCCTCTCTATCACGGAAAGCCAACTCTCCCGTTTGAACGGCAGAAATCTCGCAAGCACACCCAAAAGCACCACATTGGTGGTTCTTATATTTCCCAAATCCATTGCGATCTTCACACCGTCCACAGAAACAAGTTTTTTTACCTTATCTTTCAGGGTTTCGATAGTATTTTCAGGGTATACTACATCGCCCGAAGCCACAGTCAAAGGCGGCCACTCGTAATCGTTCACAATCATCGTCCCGTCTTTCTTGAGATATGGAAGTCCCCTTAATGCCTCAAGTTTCTCAAATGCGAGGAGAATGTCACCCTCACCAAACCCAATCAGGGGAGAGTATACCTTCTTTCCAAATATGCAATTCGATATTACACTTCCACCCCTCTGAGCCATGCCGTGGACCTCACTCTTTTTAACATCATATCCTGCCTCCATGGCCGCGAGAGAAAGAATATCGGACGCGAGGATGATTCCCTGTCCACCCACACCGCAGATCACGATCTTCGTCATAATACCTCCAGAAGTAAGTTATGTCGAGATGAAGTTCACTTTTTTACTTTAAATACCTGTGCTTGCTTTTTTCCCACCATTCACTGACAGATAACATGTGTTATTCTGTACCATTCCCAACTAACTCTTCTGTGAAGTAATACACAATAGAGTAAGTTGCCGAAGCTCTTACATCGGGGTCATCATCGTAAATTGCCGGCCCGATAACGGATAAAACTCTTTCGTCTTTGCTGGCTGCAAGTACACGAATTAATGCGGCGCGATACTTTTTGTCCGTTTCAGCATTATACCAGCTGATAACTTTGGGTACCGTCCACGGCCTCTTGTATTTGGTTTTCAATAATTCTTCAGCTTTTTCAAGTTTGTAATCTCCGTATTTGGAAGCCCGCCATGTACCGTCTGGATTGTGAACCCGCTGTGTCTGTGGGTATTTTTCTGCCTTCGCCATAATATCGTATTCACTATGTGATTTGTTTCCCTGACAACTGGTGAGGGCAAGACCGACAAGCACAATTGGAAGTGTGGTGAATACAGGTTTCTTCATCTTATTACTCGTTAACTATTGCATCTTTGAGGCATACCTGTTTACACATACCGCATCCGTTGCAGAGGTATTTATCTATCACCGCCTTGTCATCCTTCATTGATATGGCGGGACAGCCAAGTCTCAGACATAGTTTACAACCGGTGCACTTTTCGGGTATTACCCGCAGAGGCGGTTCTGGTTTTACCCTCAATGCGCAGGGTCTTCTCGCAATTATCACCGAAGGTTCTCTTCTCTTCACCTCCCTCTTTATGACTTCCTCCGTCTCCTTGAGGTTGTATGGATCAACCACATATACATTCTCAACGCCACATGCCCTTGCAATATCCTCCAGTGCTATTTTTCTCGTTCCTTCTCCCATGAGTGTTTTCCCCGTTCCCGGATGTTCCTGGTGGCCCGTCATTGCGGTCGTGAAGTTGTCAAGTATTATGACTGTGGATGTTCCCCTGTTGTACACGATGTCTATAAGTCCCGTAATCCCAGAATGAAAGAATGTCGAATCTCCAATCACGGCGACAAGCCTGTCCCGGATCTCATCACCCAGTGCGAGTTCAAGCCCGAATGAATTGCCGATAGACGCCCCCATACAGACACAGGTGTCCAAAGCATTCAGTGGTGGTAGGGCACCGAGAGTATAGCAGCCAATATCGCCCGTGGCGGTGAGTTTGAGTTTCGATATGCAGTAGAACACACCTCTATGTGAACATCCCGCACAGAGGACGGGTGGGCGGGAGGGTATACTCCGGGTTGAATGGATTTCTTCTGAGAATCCAAATGCCCTTTTTAATATATACGGGTCGAGTTCACCCGTAAGGGGTACCTTTTCTTTTCCGACAACCTTTATTCCCATAGCCCTTATCTCGCTCTCAAGGAATGGATCATTCTCCTCAACTACAATTACCTCTTTGACATTATTGGCGAACTCCCTTATGAGCTTATCCGGAAGCGGCCATGTGAGGGAGAGTTTGAGCACGCTCGCCTCGGGGAAAACCTCCTTTACATATTGATAGGAGATACCGGATGTGATGATTCCCACATCTTTATCTCCCCACTCTATTTTATTTAAGAAGAAACCATTGCTGTATTCCCTGAGTTTTTCGAGTCTTTCCTCCACAAATATGTGTCTGACTCTTGCATGCGCGGGTAGTATTAGCCTCTTCTTTATATCTTTATTGTAGGTCTTTGGTGGGTGTTCTTCTCTTTTCTCCGTGTTCACTATCCCGTAGGAGTGGCTGATTCTGGTCGTGAGTCTCAGAAGTACAGGCGTATCGAATTGCTCCGATATATCAAACCCGAGTTTTGTAAGTAACCTTGCTTCCTCTGAATCTGAAGGCTCGAGCATTGCGATCTTGGCCGCCCTTGCGTAATTTCTGTTGTCCTGCTCGTTCTGTGATGAGTGCATGCCCGGGTCATCTGCAGATACGATGACGAATCCACCCGTTGCACCTATATAAGCCATTGAAAAGAGGGGGTCTGCGGCGACATTCAACCCAACGTGCTTCATTGCAACGAGCGACCTTGCGCCGGCAAATACAGCGCCCGATGTAACCTCCATTGCCACCTTCTCGTTCGTTGACCATTCGCAGTATATCTTGTCCTTGTATTTTGCGATGTTTTCAAGTATCTCTGAAGAGGGTGTTCCCGGATATGCACAGGCAACCCTGCAGCCCGCCTCGTAGGCACCCCTTGCAACAGCTTCATTTCCAGATATAAACTCCCTCATACAATCTCCCTTCTGATGAAAAAGATTTAGCCTCAAAAGCTTTGATAGTTACCTGAAATTTGTCAGATAACCTGAGAATAGAGAAGTTCATAGCGGTTGGTGTATCCGTTCTGCCCGAATGTAGGTGTGGCGGCCCCTGGATCTTGCGATTCGCCGAAAAATATAATGGGGAATAGCATAAACTAAAATATGACCGATGTTGGGACAAAACAGATTGAAGTCAAAACTTTTAAAATTACCTCGTTCAATGTAATTTATCGTCATCACACAGAAAGCCCAGTATTCTGGGCAGCAATATTCCGATATTGTCTTCGCCAGTGCCATTACTGTATGCATATTCAAGCGGTTGGGAGGAGAGAAGTACAAGCCCCGAGCCGTGCTGATAAAGCAGAAGCGTTGGCCTCTCCACCGTGTCTGGAGTTACGGTGAGCACCTGTGCGAAGGGCGGACAGTCTGTAAACCAGGTATAACTTGCAAAGTAGCCCCTGAGGGTGTCGAGGTTGGAGACTATGGCGTGAATACCGGTAACCAGATTCAGCGTATCGGCATGACATATCGTATCAAGTGTTACACCCGAGGGGAAGAGAAAAGTCGCTTCAGAGATGTCTCCGCCGTTCCATCCCCTGTCGCAGGCAGAAAAGAACATCACCCCGCCATCATATATAAAATTGTTAAATTTCGTAACATATATCCTGTACCTGTTATAAAATTCTTGTGGTTGGTCAGAGGGAATTATAATTGTATTCACGAGGGGGTCGAGAATTAAATCCGCAAAACTATCCGATGGAACTATTGTGTATTCTGCCCCCAGGCTATCGAGAATGGTATCCGTACAGGAGAGTCCCCAGGGGAGGCTGTCTCTTAATATAAGGATACTGTCTCCAGCGGTCTGCAATAATTGGCTGATTATGATTGATATCCTTGTGGTATCTCCTTTTGCCACAGTTGTATCCTTTCTTCCCCAGAGATATGCTACCCCGGCAGTATCAATTCCAAATGCGGTAAACACTCTATCATTCCCCGTGGGGACATCCACCGAAAATATCGTGGAATCCACACTTTGCGTATCCACAATTGGTGAAAAGTTATATCCACTCACCCTCAGCACGACATCGGACACAATGAACCAGAGTGTTGAATCGACGTCCCGATGACCGACCTCGATACTTAGAGACGCTGTTTCCAGAACACCTGAAGGTCCGCCTCTCCCACACCCAATTAGAAAGGCAAAGGTGACCATGACTATCACCATGCCGATTTTTTCTTTTTTTAACTTCATAGTGCATCCATTCAGAAAGAAGGCGAATAAGATGTTTCTCCCTCTCGCCTATAAATTATAACATATTATTTAGTAAAAGTCAAGCAAAAAGTAATGGTGAATGGTGAATAGTAAAAATTTAAAAAACCACAGAGACACGAGGAATATGCGTAAGGCGTAAGGGCGAACGGCCGTTCGCCCCTGTTACTTTGGTTAGAAAGAACATTGCCGAAGAGATATCCATCCGCCCCCCAGCAATACCTCACCGTCGTAGAATGCGGCGAGCTGTCCAGGGGTCACTGCCCTTTGAGGAAATGTAAACTCTACCATATTTCTATCTGGATAGAAGATTGCCCTCACCGGTTTCTGTCCGTATCTTATCTTGACATCCACGGGAAGTGGAACACGCGGAGGTGAAATTGAGAGCCAGTTCGGATGTTTTATGAACAGTACATTTGAATAGAGGTCTTCCTCCCTTCCGACGATCAATCTGTTCTTCCGGGGGTCTATCTTCACTATATAGTAGGGGCGGATATCTGGTTTTCCTATTCCCTTTCTTTGACCTATTGTGTAGCCAGCTATTCCCATATGTCTTCCAATCACATTTCCTTCCACATCCACAATATCTCCCTCCATCGTTCCAAGTATATCCTCGAGAAAGTATGAATATTTTCCTTCTGTAAAACATATTTCCCGGCTCTCGCGTCGCTCATCGAAGTGAACGCCGATCTTCTCTGCCTTTCTTCTTACCTCTTCCTTTTTGCGGTTTCCGAGGGGAAAAATAATGTGTTTCAGTCTTTTTTTCTCGATCATAGAAAGGAAATAGGATTGATCCCTCGACGCATCAATTCCCTTCTTCAAAACGCGCCTATTCTCGCACGAGACCCTGGCATAATGCCCCGTAGCGAACTTATCGAATTTCAACCCATCCATAGCTATTCCAAATTTTATCCGTCTGTTGCAAACGACACAGGGATTTGGAGTTCTTCCGTGCTTGTATTCGTCAATGAAATATCGGATTACCTCTCTTTCGAAATCCGCTCTCACATCGAGCACAATATGCGGTATCGCGATCTTTTCTGTGACCTTCCTTGTCCTTTCAATATCTACACGACTAAATTTATGCATATCCAGCGTAACGCCCACCACATCATATCCCTCTTCCTTTAAAATGAGGGCTGCAACAGAGGAGTCTACACCTCCACTTATAAGCACGGCAACATCCACGAATGAATTTTAACACAAAAAGAATAAAAAGTCAACTAAAATTTATCATACATTCATAACCACCAAGAACACCGAGATTGTAGATTGTAGATTTCGGATTTCAGTAGGGGCGAACGGCTGTTCGCCCCTACAATTTACGAATTACCGATTGTCCGCGGGTCACAGACTCGTCCGCAGGATCCGTATGGATATGAGATCCGTATGGACTGGTAACCGATAACCAACACCTTGTGGACCTTATGACTTTGTGCCTTCCTGCCTGTCGGTCCCTACGGACCCGTATGGGCAGGCAGGTGTGGTGAGATTTTAGTTTTTTCTTGACAAAATCGACAAAATGTGTTATACTAAAAGACGAATTTTTCAATGTGGATATATGTGGATAAATGTGGATATATGAGGCGAAGAATAATATATAAGGAGGGGATATGGTATACAAGAATTATATAAGTGGAAGATGGGGTTCTGCATTATCTGAGGAGACATTCGTAAAGAGAAATCCGGCGAATAAGGAGGAACGCATTGGGGAATTTCCACTGTCTGGGACGAGAGATGTAAATCTCGCCTGTCAGGCGGCAAAAGAGGCGTTGCCGAAATGGAGGGCACTTCCCATGCCCACAAGGGGAGAGATAATGAAACAATTCGGCGACTTACTCACCGAGCACAAGGAGGAACTTGCCAGAATAGAGACGAGGGAGATGGGCAAGGTTTTAAATGAGACCAGGGGGGATGTCCAGGAGGGCATAGATACCGCTTACTATGCGTTCGGAGAGGCAAGGAGGTTCTTTGGGCATACGGTTCCTTCTGAGCTCCCCGACAAGCTCTGTCTCACATTCAGACGTCCAATAGGTGTGGCTGGTCTCATCACTCCCTGGAACTTTCCCGTCGCGATTCCCTGCTGGAAACTTGTTCCCGCACTTCTTTCCGGAAATACGGTTGTATTCAAGCCATCGAGAGAGGCTCCCCACTCTTCAACGAGGATTGTTGAATTACTCACAGAGGCTGGTGTTCCCGGGGGCGTTGTAAATCTCGTTCATGGTGCGGGCACCACCGTTGGTGAGGCAATACTTTCACATCCCGATATAGGTGTTGTATCATTTACGGGTTCTGTGGAAACGGGAAGGAGAATAGCCGAGGCATGTGGAAAGACATTGAAGAGGGTCTCACTTGAACTCGGGGGCAAAAACGGACAGATTGTGCTATCTGATGCGAACCTGGACCTCGCACTTGAGGGCGTACTATGGGGTGCATTTGGAACAACCGGTCAGCGATGCACGGCTACCTCAAGACTCATTCTCGAGGAGAAGATATACGATGAGTTTCTGACGATGTTGATCGCAAGAGCAGAGAAAGTAAAGATTGGGAATGGCTTAAACGAGGATATGGAAATGGGTCCGCTCATATCGGAAAAGCAACTCGAGAAGGTAAAGAAATATGTGGAAATAGGCAAGAGTGAGGGAGCGAAACTCGCCTGCGGCGGAGAAGTATATACTGAAGGAGAGTGTGCAAAGGGATACTTCTTCAAACCAACCATATTTGCAGAGGTGAAACCCGATATGAGAATAGCGAGAGAAGAGATATTTGGTCCCGTGCTCTCCGTTATCAGGGTAAGGGATGTTGATGAGGCGATAAGGGCGATAAATGATTCCTCTTACGGGTTGTCTTCGTCAATTTATACACGGGACATAAACAAGGCATTAAAGGCGCGCCAGAGGATAGAAGCGGGCATAACATATATAAATGGTCCCACAATCGGAGCCGAGTGCAACCTACCATTTGGTGGAGTGAAGAACACGGGAAATGGCCACAGAGAAGGGGGATGGACCGTATATGAGATATTTACGGAGATTCAGACGGTCTACATAGATTATTCGGGCAAACTTCAAAAGGCACAGATAGATACAGAACAATAATGAAGGTGTAATGTTAGATGTTCAATGCGTCAGGTGGTGGTTGGTTGGAGTGACACCCTTCAGGGTGTTAGGTAATAGGCGTAATGTGAAATGTTTAATGTGTCAGGTGGTGGTTAGTTGGAGTGACACCCTTCAGGGTGTTAGGTAAAATGTGAAATGTTTATCTTTCACTGCTCACTGCTTACTGCCTACTGCTTACTTTTTGTATAATAGGGGGAAGAAATGAAGATATTTATAGATACCGCAAATCTTGATGAAATAAAAGAAATTGCATCCTGGGGAATTCTGGATGGTGTAACTACAAATCCGACATTACTTGCAAGAGAGGTTGAGAGAACGGGAAAGAGACCGAATGCCGTCCTGAGGGAGATATGCGGTATGGTAAAAGGTCCAGTTACAGCCGAGGTTACGAGCAAAGATGCTGAAGGCATTGTGAACGAGGGGAAAAAATTGAGGGAACTCGCTGAGAATATATGCATAAAAATACCCGTATGCAAGGATGGACTGCTCGCGATAAAGAAACTGAGGGACGAGGATATAATGACGAATACCACCCTCGTATTCTCAGCAAATCAGGCGCTGCTGGCGGCAAAGGCGGGAACCAATTTCGTTTCTCCGTTCATCGGCAGGATGGACGATGTGGGAAATGAGGGGATGGAGATAGTTGACCAGCTCGTAACCATATTTGACAACTATTGTATAGAGACAGAGGTCGTGGTTGCGTCCGTGAGGCATCCAATGCATATAGTGGAGGCGGCGCTCATAGGTGCAGATGTGTGCACCATACCATACAATGTGATATTGAAGATGCTCGATCACCCCCTCACGGATGTCGGAATAGAAAGATTCCTCAAAGACTGGGGTAAGATTAAGCCAAAATAATGTGCAAGTAGCCTTTTGTAGGCACAAATTCAATTTGTGCCAGCACGATTTGATATCGTGCCTACTTATCATACCGGGAGGTTAAGTGAAGTCCTATAACTTTACATCAGTTATTTGGAGAGAAGAGGCTGGTTATGTTTCTAAATGTCCGGAACTTGGAGTAGCAAGCGCTGGAGATACCGTAGAGGAAGCCCTTAAAAATTTAAGGGAAGCGGTAGAACTCTATTTAGAAAATGCTAAGGAATTGGGAATGATTGACGAAATTGAGACAGAATTTAAATTTAAAGAGAAATTTACTTCTCCTCTGGAGGTATCGGTACGGTGAAACTACCAATTGTTTCATCTGAAGATGTTGTGAGAGTCCTCAAAAGAGTGGGCTTTTCTTATGCACCAAAGCGGGGAAAGGGAAGCCATCTTGCATTTTATAAGAAAGACCAGGACAGAAAAAGGTTGGTTATTATTCCAAAACGAAAGGCGATTCCCAAGGGTACGCTATTAGCTATCTTAGAGCAAGCAGGGCTGACTCGTGAGCAATTTTTAGAACTATTAAGACGATAGACTTTTGTGCTGTATTCGCCTATCCCATCAAAGGCGGGGATTTTAAATCGTGCAGAAAGGAAAAGAGTTGATTGACAGCTACTTGCCAAATTCCGGTTGAAAAAAGAAGACTTGACATATCAAGGTATATAGTGTATAATACACAATGTGGTTAAGGAAAATGTTTCTTTATCGCCTTTAATTCATGAGTAATGAGTAAAAAACCAGAATTTTATAAGACACCTTCGTTTTTGGAAAACCTATTTGAAGATAAGATAGAACTGTTACCATCAGTCAACGAATTATTTGAATTAGAATTGGCATATTTAGAGTATAAGTTATTAAGCGAAGATGAAATAGTAGAGCGTTCTGCATATATCAAATCGATTAATGGCAAATACACAAAGCATTTTTTGATGTATAGCCATCAATCAGATGCTCTGACTGAAGAGCGTTCGTCTGCAACCAAGAATTATTTTGAGGAAGGACAGTTTTCTACTGGATATGCAACACACGGATTATTTCCTTACCGGGGTAAATTCCATCCACAACTTATTAAGGCTTTATTAAACATAATTGGCATTAAAAACGGAGAGACTATTTTAGACTCAATGTGTGGTAGTGGAACTGCTAATATTGAAGCTTCCCTTATGGGAATAAACTCCTATGCCATAGATTTTAGTCCTTTCTGTCAGTTTATGACAAAGGTGAAATATGAAAGCCTTACAATTGACCCGAAAATATTAAATGGAATTTCACAAAGGGCGGAGCAGATATTTAACTTCTTTAATGTTGAGAATGTAAAGGAACAGTTGGCGAAAATAAAGGATCCCGAAAGGCTAAAGGTATACAAGCTTGCTCTTTTGGCTTTTTTAGATGCTCTTGGTTATTCAAAAAGGGTGGTAAAATCAAACCATCGTGAACTTTTTAATAAAGTGCTAAAAAGATATGAAAAAACGGTCTTTAACTTTATTTCACAGAATAGCCAATTTATGAGAGAATTGGGTATAGTAGAAGTTATAGAAAAAGCTGATGCCAGGAAGATACCATTAGAAGATGAATCTGTTGATGGAGTTATAACTTCTCCACCATATTCTTTTGCTATTGATTATGTAAAAAATGATGAGGCACAATTGAGATATTTAGGATATAATATTGATGGAATAAGGGAAAATATGATTGGATTAGTTGGCAAGACTATAAAGGAAAAACTTAAAAACTATTTTAAGGATATGGAGATTGTATGTGCTGAGGTATCTCGTGTATTGAAAAAGAGTAAATATTTTATAATGATAATAGGTTCCAACACCAATCAAACGGGTGGGATAAGGCTTGAAAATGCAATAATAGAACTTTGCAAGAAATACAAGTTAAGTCTGGTAAAGAGTATTCTCAAGCCAATTAGGGGATTGAGAAATACAATGAAGGATGAGTATATATTGTTTTTTCAAAAGAAGATGAGTATATGAAGATAACCTCAATATTTGAAAAATTGATTATCCCAGTCATCGTTGGATTAGTTGTTTTATTGGGTCAGTTTTTCATTCAGCCTCGAATAGCAAAACGTACGGTTCAGCAACAAGAACACTGGAATGCAAAACAAGTTGCCTACAACCGGGCAATAAAACTTGTCAATCAAAGATTCGGTTCTGCAAAATGGACTGGTCCAGCTGTGCCCAGCAATTACACTCCATTTAGTACTCGCCCAGTCCTTAAGGAGCTTAATAACTGTTATACAGAGTTATGCTTAGTAGCCGAAAATAGAGAAATTCCAAAACTATTTGGGAAAATATTTTTGCAGACTTCTTCAGCTGCAGATAGAGGAGAATTAATCTCTTTGATGCGTAGAGATCTTTATGGAGCAAGTACTGCTATCCCAAGTGATAGTGTTATTTGGTTTTTTAATGAGAAAAAATAAGGAATAGATGTATGACTAAAATGCAGTATCCATCAGTAGAGGAGAAATTTAATACTGTAACCGCTAAAAACACCTTTTACTTTCAAAATATAGAGTTTGAGGAGTATCATGAAGGTCGCATCTCGTCAATTGCACAAAATATCTTTCTTCTCAAAAATAAGATAGAGAGAAACAGATTAAAGGAATCCGTTTTACTTGAGCATATTACAGAAGTTGAAAATGGAATAGACGCTATTTTGACAATTACTGGTTTTTCACAAGAGAGTTTACAACGAATTATTTCATTTACCAGAGCTAAAGCAGACCCAGCATTATCAAAACTTGTAAATAAAGATTTCTGGCCGGCTGAAGAACCTTCCTCTGACGAGTTCAAAGAATGGAATCTGCGTAAGGTTAAGTCTCTCATTAAAACAAATAGAAAATTTGCCGAAGGAATCGTAAATCTATTCTTTAAAGGTTCTACAATCCCAATAATCAAACAAGTTATTCCCTTATTTGAGTTCAAAAAACTCGACATAAACAAGTTTAGTTTTTCCATTGAATCGTTAGTGGATACTATAATAAGATATAAAACCAAAGGTTCTTATAGTGCCTCAAAAGGAAGAAATCCAGAGGTTGTGATTGAGAAGATTTTATATTCCCATAAAATACCCTTTGAGAAGGGAATATTAGGTGATATTCCCCGAACGATGGACTTCATAATTCCCAATAAAGCTTTGCCTAAAATAATAATTGAGTGTTCGTATGAAGTAACCACAGCCTCAGGGATGGGAGATAAAGCGAAGACAGAAAAGACAGTAGCTAATTATCTGAAGAAAAACTATCCCGAAGTCATTTTTGTAGGTTTTGTTGATGGAATTGGTTGGTATGTAAGAAGAGGAGATTTGAGACGCATGGTTGAAGCTTACGACTTGGTTTTTACATTTAGCAGAGATGAGCTTAAAAGATTTGACAATCTACTAACACAGATTTTTTATGAGAGACAAAGAATTTTTTAAAGACCTGATAAACAAAGTTATTCAAGGGGATTGTTTAGAAATGATGCAAAAAATCCCTGATAATAGTGTTGATATGACCTTTGCAGACCCTCCGTTTAATTTAAAAAAGAGATACGGCAAGTATAAGGATAACAAGGAGTTCAACGAATATATGAACTGGTGCAAGGAGTGGATATATGAGATGGTTAGGATCACAAAACCAGCGGGCAGTATTTTTGTCCATAATATTCCTAAATGGTTGACTTATTTTGCTACATTTCTCAATGAGATTGCAGATTTTAAGCATTGGATTGGTTGGGATGCTCCTACTGCACCAATGGGTAAAACTTTACAGCCTGCCCATTATGGAATTCTATTTTACGCGAAGAATGCTAAACGGCTCAAGTTTTACGAGATTCGTTACCAACATAAAAGATGTAGGAAATGTGAGGTATTGCTAAAAGATTATGGGGGGAAGAAGGATGGATTGCATCCTTTTGGTCCATTAGTCTCAGATGTATGGACAGACATTCACAGAATTAAACATAATAAATACAGAGATAAGCATCCCTGTCAGTTGCCCGTTCACTTAATGGAGAGACTCATTTTAATGACTACAGATGAGAACGACATTGTGTTAGACCCATTTGTAGGAACTGGGACAACAGTGATTGCTGCTAAAAGACTCGGCAGGAGGTATATAGGAATAGATATTGATGAAAAATATGTAAATATCACAAATGGCAAGCTATCTGAAGAAAAGGCAGATTCTAAAATTGGGAATGTTTGGGTAAGTTTCTATTTAGGTAAGATAGATACGATAAGAGATAAAGACTGGGATAAACTTAAAAAACATTTTTATATTTCCTATCCGGTTAAGAAAATTGAGTATGAAAAGATAAAATTAGTAAGAACCGCAACATTATTTTCCAAAAATGAAATTAAAGAATTCACAAATCACTAACTGTTACAAAAAGGGTCAAGTCTTGAATTTGGGGTTTTGCTTGTTTGGGCAATTTCGCAAATACTCACTGGACGATGTTTTATCTTAACACAATGCATTCATAGAGCAGGCGTCAAGTTTTGGAATTTAAGGTTTTAGGTATATTGTGAGTGGAGAACCAATGAAATCCATACTGAAGAAAACACTAAAAGAGGTCGTAGCAAAGATTACAAAGCATCTGAATCCTGAAAAGATTATATTATTTGGTTCTTATGCCTATGGTAAGCCTGGAGAAGACAGTGACTTAGACTTATTCATAGTAATGGAAAGCGACGAAAGAGCCTCAAAACGCCGAATAAAAGTCAGCCGATTATTTTGGGATAGGCAGATGCCAATGGATTTTGTTGTAAAGACTCCTTCTGAGGTGAGTGAACGACTGGCGATGGGGGACCCCTTCGTTAAGAAAATCATCGAAAAAGGAAAAATACTATATGAAAGAAAAATTAATTAACGAATGGATTTATAAAGCAGAAGAAGATTTTGAGTCTGCAATGTATCTGGTTAAAAAACGCAAGAATGTTGCTCCAGATTCGGTCTGTTTTCATTCTCAGCAATGCATTGAAAAATACTTAAAAGCCTTTCTTATAAAAAATGATGTTGTGCCTCCAGAAGTACACGACCTTCAAAGACTAAGGGTATTGTGTGCTAATATTGATAAGGATTTCAATCTTATATCCGAAGAACTGGATATTCTCAACGCCTATGCAGTAAATTTTCGTTATCCAGGAGAACAGGCAACTATAGAAGAATCTAAAGAAGCTGNCCTCAAAATGCGAGAAATTCGGGAGTTTATAAGAAAAAAAATTTAGAAATGGGATCGAATCTTGAATTCAGGGTTTTGCTTAAGTGGGTNTTTTAGCAAATACTCATCGTGTTTAGAGTTGCAAAAGTTCTGTAATTTTGTTGGTCAGGGGATGAAGACAGCTAAACTAAAGGCAGTTATTGGAAATTTATCTGAGAGGGAATTACGCCTTATTATAATAAATCTCTATAAGGCAATTCCTAAACGGCTCAAAGATGAAAAATCTATCGACTCTTTAATTACTCATCCGGAGTCTTTCATAACACACAGAAGGAGAAAAGAGAAAGAAATTCCCGATATTGAAGAGTTGCAAGATGAGACCAAGCAATTTATCACATACGCATATAATCAGTATTATTTTGCGCCGAATCAATTTGTGCACAAACGAGAACGTCCAAAATGGCGGTTTATAGCAAGACGATTATATAAATCATTAATTTCAGCTGCGAGTGTAGAGGAAAATCTTCCTGTTGCGGCAAGGCTTTTAGAAAAACTTTATATAATGCTGTGCTATTCCTGTAGGTATGTTCTTTTTAGTGCATATGACTCATTTAATTCTGTGGGGATAAGTCAGGCTGATTTTTTTGAAGGTGTTCTGAACCTGAAATATAAAGCTGAAAAACCGGAGGAATTCGTTGAATCTGCTATTCGCCTTATGATAAACAATGGGTTAAATCGCTACACACTCTATGAAGACTTAATGGATGTGGTTTTGAAAATGCTTAAGACGCCGGATTTAAAGAACATAGCTATTGAGAAATGTAACCAGATTAGAAGGAAATTACAATCCAAACCGCATAAGATAAGTGCTTATCAATACAATAAAATGCTTGCAAATCTGGCTATTATGGGATTTCTATGCTATGTGCGATTGTATGAATACCAAGAAGGAATTGATTATTTCAAGAAAGAGCATAAAGAAAAGGATGAGGAAATAAAGCTCTATATTCTTTTGAGATTGCTTAAAAGGCGAGAACTGAGTAAATATTGGAAGCAGGAGTACGAATTAGCGGTAAAGAATGGTATAAGGCCAAGGAAAGAATTACAAGAGGAGTATAAGTCTAAGCCATAAAGAGCCTGCTCAGTAAAAAGTGCTTTATAGAGACGAGTGAAGAATTCTATGAGGTTGATGGCAGAGTAAAATTATATTACAAATATTGTTTATAACGATTATAACGATTATAACGATTATAACGATTATAGATTTATGACAAGAGCATTTTTTCTTCTTCAGCGCAAAAGTGGTCAAATCCTGGGATTTAAGGGTTTTTTTAGCTATGTTTAAAAAAATCTGCCTCTACAATCTATATTTTTTTCTCTTCCTTGCCCTTACAGTACCACTATCGGTGGATTGTAGCGAGGTTGAATCTCTAACCAATTCGAGAAGAACCGCCATAGTCGTTGCTGCAGAAAGGGTCTCACCCGCCGTTGTCTCCGTCAGTGTATTGAAGAAGGAACTTGTGAGAGCCGCTCCCATGTTCAGAGACCCATTTTTTGATTATTTCTTCTCCGGTCCCCTTTATGAGAGAACCGTGAAGGGTCTTGGCTCGGGATTTATCGTGTCAGAAGATGGGTTTATACTCACGAATGAGCATGTAGTTGAGGGCGCAGAGGTGGTAAAGATTACTCTTTCTTGCGGCGAGGAGTACGACGCAAAGGTGATCGGCACATCTAAGAAGGTAGACCTGGCGGTATTGAAGATAGAGGGGAAAAACCTCCCCGTTACCTCACTCGGCAACTCCAACAGTCTCCTCATTGGTGAGTGGGCAATTGCAATTGGAAATCCATTTGGTTTTCTTCTTGAGAATCCCGAACCGACCGTGAGTTGTGGTGTGATAAGTGGAATCAAGAGAAACATACGCTCGCAGATAGAGGACAGGGTATACAGGAATATGGTACAGACAGATGCGGCAATAAATCCCGGGAATAGTGGAGGTCCTCTTGTGAATGCGGACGGGAAGGTCATCGGTATAAATACCTTTATCTTTAGCAAGAGCGGTGGTTCTATCGGTATAGGATTCGCAATACCCATAAATACCGCAAAGGAGACAATGCGGGAGATACTGAGAGGAGAGGGACAGAAACCCTGGATAGGATTGCAGGTGGAGAGTCTCAATCCCGTCATGGCGCTCGCGCTCGGGAGTCCTATCACCGAAGGTGCAATAGTTGCCTCTGTAGATAGAGGTAGTCCCGCGGAAGGGGTTGGATTTGAAGCAGGCGACATAATATACGGGATGGGTAAAAAGGAGGTAGCCAGCAAAGGGGACTTCGATTCAATTGCGTCAAATCTTAAATCAGGTGATAGAATAAAACTCTATATTGTAAGAAACGGGCAGAGATACGAGGTTAAGATGACCGTGGGGAAGAGATAGCAAAAGAGAAATTTAACCACACCTGCCTGCCCATTCCATTCGGATGCTGTGCAACGGGTCCGTAGGGACCGGCAGGCAGGAAGGCACGAAGGACACAAAGCGTAGGGGCGAACAGCCGTTCGCCCGTACAATCTTGGTGGTGAGAAGCTCTGTGAATGAGGGTTTGTAAACGAATTATAGTTCTTTTCGTCGCTTTGTTGGCAATTCTTGCGGGATGTAAGGAGGAAGCGAACGAACCCCTGCAGGAGATTGCGGCCATTCTGGATAGTGGATACTATACCCTGGTGAAGTCCCTTATAGACAGCGCAAGAACCTCGGTAGAACTTATGATGTTCCTCGTGAGTGATACGACAGATAATTTCGGCGAGCCCGGTGGTCTCCTTGCGGCAATATCTGATGCATACTCAAGGGGGGTGAATGTCAGGATTCTGTTGCACAGCATAGGTGATATAATAAATGAGAGTGCAGTTCAATTCTTTGAAAATAGGGAGATACCACTGAGAATAGCAGATAAATACTCTCATACAAAATTATTGATAATTGACGGCAAAACGGTAGTTCTCGGTTCACACAACTGGACAACTTCTGCATTTGGTTCAAATTATGAAGCGAGCGTGATAATAAGGGACGAAGCAACCGCATATGATTACAGGAACTACTTCAACGAGCACTATGATGAGGGCATGGAGCCGTGAATAACTATTGACCATTGACGATTGACAATTGAAGATTAACTAATGACCAATGCCTAATGACTATTTTGCATTTTGAATTTTGATATTTAATGTTTGATTTTTAGCTGGGGGGTTCTATGATCGAGGTGAGATTGCATGGCAGAGGAGGGCAGGGAAGTGTCGTGGCATCCAAGATGCTTGCGTCTGCACTGTTAAAGGAGGGAAAATGGGCTCAGTCATTTCCAGAGTTCGGTGTGGAGCGCAGAGGACAACCCGTGACCGCTTTCTTGAGGATAGATACGAAACCCATAGGAGCCCATTACAAGATATATAAACCCGACCATGTTGTAATTCTTGACCCAACGCTTCTCGGTCAGGTGAATGTGACAGATGGGTTGAAGAAGGAAGGTTGGATAATTGTAAACTCAGAGAGAGCTCCCGATGAGATAGACATAAAGGGAGACTTCAAAATAGCGACTGTGGATGCAACGGGAATCGCCATAAAATACGGTATCGGCTCAAAGGCTGCCCCAATTGTAAATACCGCTATAATTGGTGCGCTTGTAAAGACAACCGGGTGCGTCGGAATAAAGTCTGTTTTGCAGACAATAAGAGAGGAATCACCCTCAAAACCGGAAGAGAATGCTATGGCGGCAAAAGAGGCATACGAGAAGACAAGAACAACATAGATACGCAAAATTAAGTATCAAAATGTTCACCCTGTGGAATACAAAATCTTATTCCACGGGGCAAGAAATGACAAATCAAAATTCAAAATGGAACCACGCCTGCCTGCAGAACCTGTGGCTATAATTTTGCACTTTTATATGCCTGCCTGACGGTAGACAGGTATTTTTGATTTTTAATCTTTGATATTTGATTTAACTATTGGGGGTTATATGCCGAAGGCTAAGAAGATCGTCTGGAAAGGAGTAGATGATATGCCAGAAATGGCTGTATCACTCTCGAGTATGCGGGTAAACAAGACCGCATCCTGGAGGAACCTTAAACCAGTAATAGACTACGATAAATGTAAACCCTGCGGAATATGCTGGAAATTCTGTCCCGAACCCGCAATACTCCTTAAAGAGGATGGTTCCCCCGTGATAGATTACGACTACTGCAAGGGGTGTGGAATATGTGCGGAGGAATGCCCCAGGAACGCTATAACCATGCACAGGGAGGAGAGATGAGAAAGCTAATGATGGGAAACCATGCACTCTCGTACGGGGCGAAACTGTCAAGGGTGCAAGTTATAGCTGCATATCCCATAACACCGCAGACACAGGTGGTCGAGCTTTTATCGGAAATGTGTGCGAACGGTGAGCTCGACGCAAAGTTCGTGAAAGTGGAATCTGAACATTCCGCACTCGCCGCCTCCATAGGTGCATCTGCCGCTGGGACAAGGGCATTCACCGCCACATCATCCCAGGGGCTTGCACTTATGCACGAGATGATACACTGGGCAGTTGGTGCGAGGACACCCGTTGTCCTCGGTAATATAAATCGTGCCATGGCACCTCCCTGGTCCATATGGACAGAACAGAATGACTCACTCTCCCAGAGAGATACGGGGATAATGCAGGTATACTGCGAATCAAACCAGGAGGTTCAGGATACGGTTATACAATCGTATAAAGTAGCGGAGAAGGTGTTACTGCCCTGTATGCTTGTGCTTGATGCATTCTATCTTTCACATACATATGAACCCGTTGATATACCGGAGCAGAAACTGGTTGATAAGTATCTTCCGAAATTCAACCCGCCATACAAGCTCGACCCGGATGATGTTCACGCCTTTGGTGGATTAACTGATGCAAAATGGTATTACGAACTGCGATACAAGATTGAATCCGCCATTGAAAGGGCAAGAGGGGAATGGAGAAAGGCAGATGATGAATTTGGGGAGATATTTGGCAGAAAATACGGACTGGTGGAAGACTATAAGTGCGAGGACGCAGATATCATGCTTGTGACCTCGGGAACGATAACGGGCACGGCGCGAGTAACGGTGGATATGTTGAGAGATGAAGGGAAGAAAATAGGCATCCTCAAGATAAGGGTGTTTAGACCATTTCCAACGGACGAGGTGAGAGATATACTTGGAGGGGCGAAGAAGGTAGCCTGTATTGATAGAAACATCTCGTTCGGACAGAGTGGTGTATTCTTTGAGGAAATAAAATCTGCCCTTTACAACAGTTCACACAGACCACAGATATGGGGATATATTGCCGGTCTCGGCGGCAGGGATGTAACACCAGACACAATAAGGGAGATTGTAAAAAGAACAGAAGAAAGCGACAAGCCTCAAGAACTTATATGGATAGGGCTGAAAAAATAATATCAAATGCAAAAGATAGGTTATTAAGTTATTAGGTCATTGGGTCATTGAAATATTCCCAAGCGTGTTCCTTTCTACCTATCGGTAGACAGGAATTACCTAATTACCCAATAACCTAATCACTGTCTTTATAATTTTGCATTTTGATTTTTATACTTTGATATTTGATTTTTTTATGGGGGGTTATATGCGTCTTACGATACCGGAAGAAGAGATAATGCAACCGGGACATCTCGCCTGTCAGGGGTGTGGGGCAACACTTGCGATGAGATATGTACTGAAGGGACTTGGAAGGAAAACAATTCTCTCAATTCCTGCATGCTGTTGTACCGTTATAGATGGTCCCTTTCCCTACTCTGCTTACGGTGTACCGATATGGCACACCGCCTTTGAGACCGCAGCCTCTGCAGCCGCGGGGATTAAGGCGGGGCTTGAGGTGCTTGGAGACAGCGAGACCACAGTTCTTGCATGGGCGGGTGATGGGGGGACTTTTGACATAGGAATACAGGCACTCTCGGGTGCTGCCGAGAGGGGGGATGAAATACTCTATGTCTGCTACGACAACGAGGCATATATGAACACGGGTATCCAGCGCTCATCGGCGACACCACTTGGTGCCTGGACGACAACAACACCCGTCGGACACCCGAAGGACAGACCAAAGAAAGATATGATTGCAATTATGGCGGCACATCGCATATCCTACTGTGCTACCGCATCGGTGGGGTATCCGGAGGACTTGATCAAGAAGGTTAAAAAGGCAAAGGAAAGTAAGGGAACGAAGTTCATCCACATACTCGCTCCCTGTCCCACCGGGTGGAAGGCACGTCCCGATGACACCGTAAAACTTGCAAGACTTGCCGTGGAGACGAAAGTTTTCCCATTATACGAGGTGGAGAACGGTGAGGTGTGGCGGATAACAAAGAAATCAAAGGGTACACCCGTGATAGAATATCTAAAGCTCCAGAGAAGGTTCAAGCACCTCAAGGAAGAAGATATCAAACAGATGCAGAACAATGTGGAGGAGGAATACGAGAAGCTTCTGAAGAAATGCGAGAATGCCTGAGAAGACTCTAAAAATTTAACCACGAGATGACACAAGATGAGCACAGATGATGAGAAATGGTTATATAAAGACCTGACTTATGAAATAATAGGTGCGGCAATGGAAGTCCATAACGAATTAGGAAATGGGTTCCTGGAATATGTATATGAAGAAGCTCTAAGCTATGAATTAGAACTGCGAGGAATCCCTTTCCAGAGACAAGTTGATATTGATATCTATTACAAAGACCACCTAATTCCCAAAAAGTATAGGGCTGATTTTGTAGTGGATGGTAAGGTTATTGTAGAGATTAAAGCTACCACTGGTTTAACAAAAGTAGATGAGGCACAGCTGATACATTATTTAAAGGCTACAAAATATAGAGTTGGACTGCTTTTAAATTTTGGTAAAGAAAAATTAGAAAAAAGAAGAATAATCTTGTGAAAATCTTGCCTGCCTGCCGGTAGGCAGGTGTAATCCTGTCCATTCCATACGGATCCTGCCCATATCCATACGGATCCTGTGGACGGGTCTTGAGATGGAACGGATCTTGAGATGGTTTCTTAAAATGCAAAATCTTTTATATGAGGAATCGTGAGATCGCATTCATATTTGAGAGAATTGCAGATGCCCTCGAGTTCAAGGGAGGCAATGTCTTCAAAATAAATGCATACAGGAAAGTGGCGAGAATACTTACTGATATGGCAGAGGATGTTGAAACATTGTGGAAAGAAGGAAGGCTTCGCGGCGTTCCCGGTATAGGTGAGGGTATTGACAAAAAGATAGACGAGTTCTTGACCACGGGAAAGATGAAAAAGTATGGGGAGGTAATGGAGGGTATACCCGAAGATTTACTCTCGCTTATGGATGTGCCGTCAATTGGTCCAAAGACCCTCAAGATCGCATACGACAAACTTGGAGTTAGAACGAGAGAGGATTTTTTAAATGTGCTGGAAAACGGGAGTCTGGCATCCCTTCAAGGAATGGGAGAGAAGAAGGTCTTAAACATAAAAAAGGGGCTTGAAATATACGAGAGGGGACACGAGAGAATATCAATAGGTGATGCGGTTTCCATTGTGGAGGAGGTGATAGCTCACCTTAAAGGAAAATTCCCGACGACCCAATTCACGCCCTGTGGTTCGCTCCGCAGGATGAAGGAGACCGTTGGTGACATAGATATAATGGCGAGTTCCTCAAGGGGGAGAGAGATAGTGGATACATTCGTTGGTATGAAATCGGTGAGTGAGGTGCTCGGTGCGGGCGATACGAAGGCATCGGTACTGATTCCGATTGGAGGGCGTTCGCTGCAGGTTGACCTCAGGGTTGTCCCGGGGAACTGTTATGGTTCCTGTATCCAGTATTTTACGGGCTCAAAGGCGCACAACATACATCTGCGTACACTTGCCCTGAAGAAGGGGCTCAAGATATCTGAATATGGGGTGTTCAGGGGGGACAAAAAGATCGCCGGGAAAACAGAAGAGAAGGTGTATGGAGTGCTCGGTCTGCCCCGGATTCCGCCGGAGATAAGAGAGGATTCAGGAGAGATAAAAGCCGCCATGGAAGGGGCACTGCCCGAACTGATAGGATATTCCGATATAAGGGGCGACCTCCACATACACTCAAACTACTCCGATGGAACGAGCTCGATCAGCGAGATTGCAAGGAAAGCAAAAGAACTCGGGTATGAATACATATGTATAACGGACCATTCACAGAAGGCGAAATATGCCGGAGGTCTTTCTCCATCCAGACTGAGAGAGAGGAATGAAGAATGCGAGAGAGTTGAGAAAGAGGTGGGAATAAGGATATTTAAGGGGACTGAGCTTGAACTTACGCCCGATGGACTCGACTATTCGGAGGAGATTCTCCGTCAACTCGATATAGTGACGCTCGCAATCCATCAGAGGAGGGCAGAATACGATTTTACCCACGATGTGATCGCCGCTTTTCCCTATATCCACATATTTGCCCACCCAACGGGGAGATTGATATCGGGAAGGAAGGAATACAAAATAGACCTTAAGACGATATTCAAAGAGGCGGCAAAGAATAAAATAATACTTGAAATAAATGGGTATCCCGATAGGCTCGACCTCTCAGATATAAACTCGAGGGAGGCAAAGAAATACGGGGTAAAATTCTCAATAGGCTCGGACGCACACAACAAGGATAAATTGTCGCAGGTGAGATTTGGGGTTGGGGTGGCGAGAAGAGGATGGGTCGGGAAGAGTGATGTGATAAATGTCCTGCCGCTCGGGGAATTTGAAAAGTGGTTGAAGGGAGCGAGGAAAGATGTTTGATATACTGGAGTTTGTTTTGTCGAAATCGCCGGGTTACACCGAGGTGCGGTATCACAAGAGAGAAATTACCGAGATCATCGCCAGGAAAGGCAATCTTGAAGAAGCCACAACATCTCTGTACAATGGAGTTGGCATAAGGGTCCTCCTGGATGGTTCCTGGGGATTTTCTTCCACCTCCAAGGTAAATAAGCGGTCTCTGGAGTACGTGCTCGGAGAGGCGGTAACAGCGGCAAGACTCTCTGCCCCGAGACGTACCCGCAAGGTAAAGAGACTTGCCGTCCAGGAGCCGGCGGTTGGTGACTTTTCCTTTGAGATAAATGACCCCGTCACAAATCATTCCTTTAAAGAAAAGTTAAACCTTGTCCTGAATATAGAAAAGAGGGCGAGAAATTCATCCTCCCTCATAACCAGTGCATCATCCGGATATTGCGAGATAATTGATGAAAAGTATATCCTCACATCATCTGGGACGAAGGCGCACATATTAGATGCAAAACCAGAATTCAGGCTCACCTGTGTGGCACGAAAAGGCGGTATCCTCACATCCGCCACACAGGCAGTTGGGGTAACTGGGGGATGGGGAGACCTCTTTGGCAAGAAGTCCGCCTTTGAACTGTGTGATAGGGCATCAAAGCTTGCCGTGGACCTTTTGTCTGCACCGTATCCCGAAGGTAAAAAGGCAACCGTTATACTTGACCCCGATCTCGTTGGCACACTCGCACACGAAGCCATAGGACATACCTGCGAGGCAGATTTCGTGTTGTCTGGTTCTGTCGCAAATGGAAAATTAAATACACAGGTGGCATCCCCACTCGTTACCCTCGTCGACTCAGGTGATTCACCCCACAAGCCATCTGCGAGCGGTATGGTGTGTGTCGATGATGAGGGCTCTCCCGCCAGGAAGGTGGTGATAATAGAGAATGGAATCTTAAAATCCTACCTTCACAACCTCGAGAGCAGTGCAATATTTGGCGTGGAACCAACTGGAAATGCGAGGGCGTGGGAATACGATTCGGAGCCAATAATAAGGATGAGAAATACCTATATAGAGCCGGGGGATAAGACCCTCGAGGAGCTCATTGACGGGGTGCGGGACGGATTTCTTTTAAAGGGGCTTGAGGGTGGTGGCCAGGCGGATGCGAATGCAGAGTTTATGTTTGGTGTCAGGGAGGCGTACAGAATAAAGAATGGTAAGTTGGGAAAACTGATGAGGGGCGTCTCAATTTCTGGACAGGCGTTCGAAGTGCTGAAGAGTGTGGATGCCGTCGGAAAGGATTTTTCCTGGGGGCTCGGTGCGGGTCACTGTGGGAAGGGTCAGCCGGCAAAGGTGGATGGAGGGGGACCGTACTTAAGATGCGAGGTCACTATCGGAGGGAGACGGATATAGCAAGATGAGCCCAAAATATGCATCAATAACGCGCCCGCCTGCCGCCATGGTGGGGGTAAGCAGGCTGTCGGTTTCAAGTCCAAGCCTTTCGACATTAATGATATACTGGCAGATGTTGAAAACTCAACGCGAGCATAGATTTGGCAATCAATCGGGGGGAAGTTATGCTCGATATTTGTGAATTTGCCCTTTCGCGGGCAAAGTTACTGGGTGCAGATGAGGTAGAGATCTACGCAGAAAGCAACAGAACCATAAGAATTACAATTCAGAACAATTCAATAGACCTTGCCCGTTCGGATGTGAACGAGGGCATCGGAATCAGGGCGTTTAAAAGATGTGGACTCGGATACGCCTCCTGTAACTCTCTACTGGAGAAGGATGTGGTGATCGCCGTAGACGGTGCGACATCACTTGCCTCTGCTGCGCCGAGAGATCCGGGAAACTATCTTCCAGCCCCAAAGAAGGTAGAGAAGCTCAACATATTTGACCCGGGGTCGGAGACCTTCAGCATAGAGAACGGCATCGAATTCGCCGTAAGGCTTCTCGAATCCGCGAGGAAGGATGAAAGGGTGAGTATTGAGTCTGGAGGGTTTAATGCAGTGATAAAAAAGAGGGCGATAGTGACCTCAAAGTGCACGGAAGAGAAAGAATCTTCCAATTATTTTGTATACTATCTTATGGGTATGGCGAGGGAGGGGGATATTGTATCTTCGTTCGATGTGGAATTTGATGCGACGAGATGGCTTAAGGAGATAGATGTCGAAAAAATAGGCGGGTCTCTGGCGGACAAGGTGCTTGCCTCTCTGGGGGCAGAGAAAGGCGAGAGTTTCAAGGGTAGTATCCTTCTCTCCCCGGATGCCGTGAATTCGCTCGTTATCAGACCTCTTATATTCGCACTCAACGCAAACAATATGCAGAAGGGTATGTCGAGATTTACCGGCAAACTGGGAAGCAGTGTTGCCTCGGGTATATTTACACTGATAGACGATGGGACCCTGGAGGGGGGGATAGGTACGGAGGGCTTTGACAGAGAGGGTATGCCGCACAGCAGACTGTCACTCATAGAGAATGGTATACTATCGTCGTTTATGTACAATGCCTATACCGCAAATCGTGAGCGAAGAGACACCACGGGACATGCACGAGGGGGAACGAGGGGCGTACCGGGAATAGGTCCCACAAACATGATTATCCCTCCCGGTGATAAGGCAAAGGATGATATAATAGGAGAGATTAAAAAGGGTGTTGTTGTAACGAGGTTTTCTGGGTTTCCAAATCCAATAAGCGGAGATTTCTCCGGGGTTGTAAAGGGCGGATTTCTCGTTGAGAACGGAAGAGTTACAAAACCACTCCTCGGAACACTTATATCTGGCAATGTCTATAAGGGACTTAAAAATGTATCCGCTATATCGAAGGAGACAAAAAAACTCGCAAACCTCGTTCTGCCATACATAAGAATTGAAAATGTATCGGTGACAAGCAGGTGACGGTTGGAGAACGTTGAAAGGGAAGGTGATGTATGAGAATTATTGTATGTATAAAGCAGGTACCCGATACACAGGATATTAAGATAGACCCCGACACGAATACGCTCATAAGGGAAGGGGTGCCGTCTGTGATGAATCCCCTCGATGCATACGCCCTCGAGGAGGCGATCAGGATAAGGGAGAAAGGTGAAGCAGAGGTGATTGCGATCTCCATGGGACCGCCTCAGGCAGAGGATGCCTTGAGGGAGGCGATAGGTATGGGCGCAGATGGTGCAGTTCTTCTCACCGATATGAAGTTCAAGGGTGCAGATACCCTTGCGACTTCGTCCACATTGGGAAAGACGATCGAGAAGATAGGGAATTATGATTTGATACTGTGCGGAAAGCAGGCAACGGATGGAGATACGGCACAGGTTGGACCCGAAATTGCAGAGTTCCTTGGAATTCCGCAGGTTACATATGTGAGGAAGATAGAGGAAATAAACGAGAAGGGAGCGGTGGTTGAGAGGATGACGGAGTGGGGTTATCAGGTGATAGAAACTCCCCTTCCCGCGCTGTTAACGGTAGTAAAGGAGATAAATGTACCGAGGTTACCATCCCTACGGGGAAAGATAAGGGCAAAAAGTGCAGAAATTCCTCACTGGGGGCTACGAGATATCGAAGTAGAAGAGGAAAAAGTTGGATTATCGGGTTCTCCCACGAGGGTTATAGAGATATTCACACCCGAACGCAAGAAGTCGGGTGAGAAATTCACGGGGACCAGGGAAGAAGCAGCAGAAAAGATAATTGAGTTTTTGAAGGGTGTCTCATCCTGACAAATATCCGGGGGTAGTATGTCAATAAGGGTAATAGGGGAAAATTGTAATGGATGTGGAGTGTGTGTATCCATCTGTCCATATGGGGCAATCAGTATACAAAATGGAATTGCCCTCATAGACCTCGATAGCTGTGACCTGTGCGGCGTGTGTGTGCCGGAGTGTCCCTTTGAAGCCATAGTGATAGAGGAAAAACCCACTTCCCCGCGTTCCTATTTGGACTATCACGGCGTATTGATTTACGGGGAAATAACGGCTAATGGTGTTCACAGGGTGGTGTATGAACTGCTCTCAAAGGGCAGAGAACTGGCAGATAAGTTGGGCACAGAATTGGTTGTGGCGTTCGTCGGAGATAAAGAGTTCCCCTCCGGGGGTGAGGTCGTAGATGGGGTGATCGCAAGGGGTGCGGATAAAGTTTATATAATCAGAAACGAGGCCTTCAAGGAATTTTTGGTGGAACCCTACACAGATGCCCTCGTGCATCTCATAGAGAAATATAAGCCGGAGATAGTTCTTGCCGGGGCGACATCGGAGGGCAGGAGTCTCCTCCCGAGGGTTGCCGCAAGACTTGAGACGGGGCTTACGGCTGATTGCACGGGGCTTAATATAAACGAGGACGGGCTCTTGGTTCAAACCAGGCCGGCATTCGGCGGCAATATAATGGCGAGGATAGTATGTGAGCACAGAAGACCCCAGATGGCAACCGTAAGGTATAAGGTTATGGAAGAGGCAGTGGAGAAGGAGAGGAGGGGAGAGGTTGTGGTTGAGGAGTTTGTTCCGGAAACACCTCGAACAAAATTGCAGCGGGATGTGATTGACGAGACACAGAAGATAAATCTCGAAGACGCCGACATAATTGTATCCGGTGGAAGGGGTATCCAGGATGCAAAAAATTTTACACTCTTGCGGGAACTCGCTGACTTGCTGGGGGCGGCACTCGGCTCTTCAAGACCACCCGTGGATGATGGGTGGATTCCCTATTCTCACCAGGTCGGGCAGACGGGGAAGACGGTGAGACCGAAGGTATATATAGCCTGTGGAATATCTGGTTCAATACAGCATCTCGCCGGGATGTCTTCATCGGATTACATCATCGCCATAAATAAGGACCCCGATGCGCCCATATTCAAGGTGGCAGACCTTGGTATAGTGGGAGATTTGTTCGAGGTGGTGCCCGCATTGATAAAAAAATTAGAAAGCAAAGGATAGATGCAGTGCGCATATGCCCGGGAGACAGAGGCACATATTTATTGTATCCGATGCAACGGGGCACACCTGTGAACTTGTTGTGAAGGCTGTCCTTACGCAATTTGATGCATCGAGGGCTGTACTTCACAGGGTTCAGTATGTGAGAGATACAGAACAGGTGAAAAAGGTGGTTGAAGATGCCGGTGAGGTTCGGGGAGTCGTGGTCTTTACGCTTGTTTCTCCCGAGTTGAGAAGGGTAATACACAGAGAGGGCATTAAAAGGGCAGTTCCCACGATTGATATTATGGGACCCATTCTCACGCGGTTCACCGACCTGCTTGAGATCTCGCCGCTTGCACTCCCCGGTCTCTTCAAGCATCTTAACGAGGATTATTTTGCGAGGATCGAGGCGATAGATTTTGCAGTAAATCATGATGATGGATGTAGACCGGAGGAACTCAACCTTGCTGACCTTGTGCTTATTGGAGTTTCCAGAACATCAAAGACACCAATAAGTATCTACCTCTCCTACAGGGGATACAGGGTTGCAAATGTGCCGATAATTATGGAAGTTGAGCTTCCATCACAGGTTTATGAACTTGATGTAAGAAAGGTTGTAGGACTGACCATAAGACCCGATAGGCTTCAGGCGATAAGGATAGCAAGAGCAAATCGCCTTAAGATGGGCATAGGTGATAGATATGTGGATATTGACAGGATAAAGGAAGAAGTGAAATATAGTACGGAGATATTTAACAGGACTGGTTGGATAGTCATTGATGTGACATCCAGGTCGATAGAGGAGTCATCAACCATAATAATGGAACTTATGGGCAAAACATGATTCCAGATTGGGGAATGTCCCAAAGTGTCGTGATGGCGTTAAAGCCATCTGTATCGGACTTTAACAAATTTCATCTCAACCTGTCTACCGATCCCTACGGATCCGTTGCACAGCATCCGAATGGAATGGACAGGTGGATAGGAGGGTTTATTGCCCAGAATTCGTTACGGAGTGTAATAATGATATTAAAGACGAGATTTCCACGTTCACTTCGTTCACCTATACAGGTCGTATGACTCGCAATGACGCTTCCTCTTCCGTCATTGCGAGGAGTGAAAACGACGAAGCAATCTTATTCTATAGGGATTGTCATGCTCATTCGAAATGATACGGATCTCATCTGTCATTGCGAATTCCGATGACTATTGGGATGAAGCAATCTGACCAATAAGGTCATTCCGAGTGAAGCGAGGAATCTCAATGGGATTGCTTCACCAGGGTCCCTCGTTTGCCCCCTCACTTTGTTCGGGGCTTCGGAGGTTGCTTCGGAGGTTGCTTCGGAGGTTGCTTCGGCTTCGCCTCGCAATGACATCCCTCGCAATGACAGGTGTCCTCTAAGATTACACATTAAAAGACCGAGATAACGAGTTGTCTGCAAGAAGAAAGAAGACTGAAAAATTTCAAGGAAGAACAATGACTATAGGCGAATTTCAGAAGAAGATAGAGGAGATATACCTGAAGAAAGATGCGAGCAGGGGGGTTGAAGGGACTTTCATCTGGTTCGTCGAGGAGGTGGGCGAACTTGCGAGGGCAATAAGGAATGAAGGGAACTTTGAGGAGGAACTGGCTGACTGTGCTGCCTGGCTTTTTTCTATAGCGAATATATTGGGTGTGAATATGGAAGATGCCGTGAGAAAATACGAGAATGGATGCCCGAAGTGCGGAAAGATACCCTGTATCTGTGGATGAGGTTTAATACCTAATTCTGTCGTGGGGGGTTTTATGGCAGTGATAACGGCGGTTGTGGTACTTGGGGGGCTTGGACTCATACTGGGTCTGGGTCTTACCTTTGCCTATACGAAACTTGCGGTCGCACCTTCAGAGATTGAAAAAAAACTCATTGAAATACTGCCGGGGGCTAACTGCGGCGGATGTGGATACCCAGGGTGTGAGGCATTTGCCGTCGCACTCGCCAAGTCTGGTAAGAGTGCGGGGTTCTGCCCCGTTGGCGGACAGGAGGTAGATAGAAAAATTTCCGAGATACTCGGCGTTGCTACATCGGAGATTGAACCGATGGTCGCGGTTGTGCGGTGTAGTGGTAGCAAGGATAAAGTTAAGGAGAGATTTATCTACGACGGTCTTATGGATTGTGTCGCCGCAAACCTCATACAGAAAGGGAATAAGGGATGTGAGTACGGCTGTCTTGGGTATGGAAACTGTGAGTGGGTATGTCCGTTTGGTGCTATTGTAATGGGAGACGACGGATTGCCCCACATAGCGGATGATAAGTGCACGGGATGTGGAATGTGCGTTAAAGAATGTCCAAGGGATGTTCTCGAGCTCATTCCAAAGACACAGAAGGTGTATGTTGCCTGTAATTCGAGGGCAAAGGGTCCCTCTGTGAGGAAGGTTTGTAGTGTGGGATGTATAGCCTGCAGACTCTGTGAGAAGAACTGTCCATATGGCGCGATAAAGGTGGAGAACAACCTCGCGAGAATTGACCCCAAAATATGCGAAAATGCTACCGTATGTATTTTTAAGTGTCCGACAAAATGTATAGTGGATAAGGCTGCATCGAGACCGAGGGCGATGATTGGAACAGACTGCACCGGGTGCGAGGAATGTAAACCGGTCTGTCCCACCGGTGCGATAGCGGGAGAGAAAGGAGAGCAACACAGGGTCGAGCTTTCAAAGTGCATAGGATGCGCCCTCTGTTATAAGAAGTGTGAACACAATGCAATTACAATGGCATTCTCACTCGGATACAGCGAGAAGGCGGCGTAAGAAAATTGTGGAGAAGCAAATCCTGCCATCGAATTTTTCTCGGAGTTATATTATAATGCTACTTCAAACCTTCCAGTTTTTTAATGAGCTTCCTTAAAAGCTCGTCCCTGTTGTTTCTTGTTACCTCTAAAATACTCACATCCTTTCTCTGTTTGATATCCTTCACAAACGGAAGGGGACTCATTGTTATGGTCGCCAGAACGGGCGACGATGAGTTGAGAGCGAGGGTGACCGCCTCCCGAAATCTTTTTGAATACAACTCCATCTTGCCGATCTCGTCAATCACTATGAGGCTTTTCTCCTCGATGCCCTTTTTTATCGCCTCTGCCCCAATCTCTTCGAGCACAGAGATGTCCACCCCATACTTGCCCACCCTGTGTATTTTTTCAAAACCGATATGTGCAAACACATCTCTTCTGCTGCCCCCTATCTCCACAAGCTCGAATCCCAACCGTACATTACCCTTTCTTATCTCCCGCGTGTAAAATCCCCGCGCATCGAGATTTGGACTTCCCAAAACCTTTAAGATGAGGGTCGTCTTTCCAACACCGGGCTTACCCGTTAAAAGTATGTTTCTCATCGGTGGTTTTATTTTACCACAACTTTTTGAAAAAGTCAAGTGTTTTGCTCACCTTAAATTTTGCAAGGGTCAAAAATTACTTGACATTTCGAGGTTTTTATGGTAAAATGGAAAACAAGAATAAATTGAAACCGAGCCTTGATGGTGTTTCATTTGTTTCTGCAGTTTCACAAAGGAGGTCGTATGCGTGTGTACTTGTTTACATCCCTACTCGTGGGAACAGTTGCGTGGTCTGCTCCTACTGCCACCGCTACGAATGGGTTGCATTCGATAATCTCCGCGCAGACTGAACCATTTGGACGGCTTACCTACTCCTGGGGATTCTCCGGCTATTGGGGCAAGAGGGATGAAATTATCGATGAGTTAGTGCCACAAGACACTGGATGTGCCGCGGGTACATCTGTATTGGGTGATTTGTTTCTCGGTGTGGGCTTCTCATTTACGGAATACCTGTCACTTAACAGTGACATTAGGCTTCTCGGAGATATGATGGGAACGAGAGGAACTCCGACCGGCGTGGGCTGTGTCAGTTTCGGTTTAAGTGACACGCGGATGGGATTAAAATTCAACGCATCAAGGCTGATAAGAACTACCTCACCACAGTTTTTGCCGTTCGTGGACTTCGCCCTTTACCCAATGGTCAGCTTTCCCACCGCACAGGCGAGAGAACCTGTTTCAACCGTATATGCATCGGATACGATCCTTGGAAAGGCGTGTCGGTTTAATAGAGGTGGCTTACTTCGTTACTTCGGTGCGGACGGATTCACCTACGGCGGTAAAGTACTATTGACCGCATCGCTTCCGATGAAACCAGAGGTAAACCTTCATCTTAATGGTGGGTATATGGTTTATCCCGATAGTAAGTGCAACAAATACAGTTACGGAGGTGGCGTTGAATTTTTATACCAAGGATTCACACCATTCATTGAACTTTATACCGAAGGTAGAGCGGAGAGCAACCTTAACGACGGCGGTACATACCTCACGCCGGGGCTGAAGTTTGCAAGCGGCAATAATTTCTGGACCACTTTACTTGTTGAATTCAGGCTCTCAGGCACAGACGCCTTGTATTTAGATGAAAATTATGACATTGAAAAGGGGTTTGGTTCCACACCACCCTGGCGCGTACAACTGGTGTTCTCACAGGGATTAGACTTCGTCAAACCTCCGATTAGCAGGGGTATTATTGCCGGTAAGGTCATTGATACAAGTACTGGTGCCGGAGTGGCGGCACAAATAACATTTGCTGGTTTTGACATGGTAGTATCAACCGCGAGTGACGGCAAGTATGAAATTGAGCTTCCTGTGGGTAAGACGAAGGCTTATGCAGCGCCGATAGAGAAAGGATATGCATCCTCTTCAGTTATCACCGTAACCGTTGAAGAGGGACAGAAGCGAATTGTTAACTTCAAGCTCGAACCGAAAGAGAAGCCGATATCGATACTTGCCGGCGCGATAAGGGAGAAGAACACGGGTAAGCCCTGTATTGCAGTGATCTCGTTCCCGGAAACGGATTTGCCAGAGACACGTTCGGACGAGACCGGTGCGTATAAAGTAGAGCTCATCCCGGGTACATATATAGTGAAAGTAGAAAAAACTGGTTATAATACAGTGAGTGGGGCAGTGGTTTGTAAGCCCAATAAAACCTCTATACTTGATTTTGAACTTGTACAGAAGTTTCAAACTGCCGTTTTGGTCGGCAAGGTTGTTGATGCCAGCACTAATTATGGACTTGAGGCTGAAATTAGCTTCCCCGGTACCGAGCGTGAGCCGATTCGGACAGATGCGGAGACGGGTACATATCAGGTGGAATTGCCACTTGGAACACATACTGTAAAGATTAAAGCCGAAGGTTATGTGGCGGAGGGTGCTATAGTGACACTCAATGCGAGACAGACGGTTGAGCGCGAGTTCAAGTTATTCAAGAAGGGTGAGCGCATCGTCCTGCACGGAATAAATTTTGCGACCAACAGTGCAAAGATTAAGCCCACTTCGTATCCTGCATTGGATGAATCGGCGGCATTGCTCAAAGAGCACCCGACAATTAGAGTCGAGATCGCCGGCCACACAGATGCGGTGGGCTCGGAAGTGTATAACCTGAAGCTATCCAAACAGCGTGCCGAGGCGGTGAGAGATTACCTCGTTTTACATGGTATAGAGGCAGGTCGGCTTATCGCTCGTGGCTACGGTGAGAACCAACCCGTGGCAAGCAACGAGACCAAAGCGGGTAGGGCACAAAACCGCAGAATAGAATTTCGCATACTTGAGGAGTAAATAAATATCGATGGGGACGATTTCGCCCCGCGTTTCGATATTCACATTCTCTTCCTGTCTGCAAAGAAGGTAGTCGCAAGCTTCAGCTTGCGTGTCATTACACGACCCACGCTTTGGCATGGGTGTCTCTTAAAAGCGTCTTGCCTGCCTGCCGTAGGCAGGCAAGGCCGAGTTAGATTTCGCAGGACTCGAAAATCAGTCGGTATGTCAGATTTTTTTAGCATATAATATCACTTATGAAAATAATAGAACCGAGAACACTCAAGGGATTCAGAGACATATTCTCTGACGAAATAATAGCCCGCGAGGAGATAGTTTCCAAAATAAAGCGGGTTTATGAGTCCTACGGTTTCTCTCCGCTTGCCACCCCCGCCCTCGAATACAGGGACATCCTCGTGGGGTATGGGGAAGAGGCAAATAAACAGATATACACCTTCCGAGACCCCGATGGTAGTGGAGTGGGATTGCGATACGACCTTACATCGCCCCTTTCTCGTGTTATAGCACAGTATAAAAACCTCGAGATGCCATTCAGAAGATACCAGATACAGGAGGTGTATAGATATGATAAACCCGACAAGGGGAGATTCAGGGAGTTTCTACAGTTTGATATAGACACCGTGGGAACCTCTTCTGTAATAGCTGATGCGGAGATTATCGCCGCTATGTATCAGTCTATAGAGGCACTCGGAGTATCCGGATTCAAGATAAGGGTAAACAACAGAAAGATACTGGAGGAACTGATTAGATTTTCCGGTATAGAACCCACCCTTTCCATTTCCGTGTTTCGTGTGGTCGATAAACTCGATAAACTGGGTCTCGATGCCGTCCTCGCAGAACTTGGCGATGGGAGAACTGATGCGTCCGGTGCGGAAATAAGGGGGCTCCGGCTGAAAAAACAACAGATTGACAGGGTAAAGGAATTTATAATGCTTCCGCGGAAGAACCGAAAAGAAGCCCTACAGTCGGTTACCTCCATTCTCGGAGACTGTGAGGGGATAGAGGAATTGAGGGAGATAGACGGATACCTTGAGGGGCTCGGTATCGATGAGGATAAAGTGGTAATCGATTTCGTGGTTGCGAGGGGATTGGATTATTATACGGGACCCGTGTATGAGGCGATACTTACCGATGCACCCAGATATGGAAGTGTTATGGGAGGTGGTAGGTATGACAGGCTCATCGGCCAGTTTGCGGGCGTGGATATACCCGCTACGGGTGCATCCATAGGTGTGGACAGGCTCGTTTCGGCGATGCAGAAACTGGGACTCGTAAAGGGAAGGAAGAACAACATAGATGTTCTCATTACCGTTATGGTTAAAGATAAGCTCGTTGAATACAACAGACTTGCTCTTAAATTGAGGGAGAATAACATAAACACGGAGGTCTATATTGGAGAGGGGGGGATAGGGAAGCAACTGAAGTACGCAGACAAAAAGGAGATACCGATTGCCCTATTGATTGGTGAAGACGAGTTCCAGGAAGGTGTCGTTTCGGTGAAAGATTTGAAGGCAAAGGAAAGGGCGGAGAAAGAAATAGGAGACAGGCGGAAATGGCTCGAGGCAAGGATTGGGCAGAGGAAGGTTAAAACATCCAAGATAGTGACGGAGATCAAGAATATTCTAAACCAAAAATAATTTTCAATTGACAATTGTAAATTGTGAGGTTTCAATTCCTTTATCTTCCCAGGAGTCTTGAAAATGTGAAGAGCTTGAAACTTCTTCCCTTACTCACAAAACCTTTATCGTGCAGGAATGAGGCGAGAGTCGCATCTATATTTCGGTATATGAATCCCTGGACGATATGATTATATTCGATGGGGAATAATAGATTTTCGCCCTCAAATTCTATCGCGATATGCATCGGAGTATATAAATAGTGTAAAACAATTTACTAACAATTCAATTACTCATCCCGTATGAGATTGCTTCGGAGGTTGCTTCGGCTTCGCCTCGCAATGACATTCCCTGCTAGACATCCCTCGCAATGACGGAGGGGAGTCATTATGAGCAATATTGACAAATAATTAAAGGAAAAAGGAAGAGTAGCGGGTGTTATATCTCTTCTATTGTCTCCGGGGTGCCCAATAGCGAGTCGAGTTTGAGTGTGTATATTCTGCACACACCCGGTGCTTCGAGGTCTATATCAACCTCTTTCAGGAGTCTGATTACCTCATTACCGGTGTTCCTGTCGTCCGATGTCGCCGTTATAATTTTGGAGAATGGTCTCCTTCCGAGGTCTAATCTCAGTCCGGCAAATATAGGTACCTGTGCCGCGAGTGAACGCTTCATAGACTCCGCATCGACGGTAATCGCATCTTCTATTCCAAGTTCCAGAAAGCAGGAAAGGACATCTTCCAGATACTCTTCTCTATTTAGAACTATCATTAAAAGATACATATATCCCCCAATAAGACGTTATTATTCAATGCAAATTACAGATCGGAAGATAAAAAAGTTTTGTCGCCAACTACCCGTTCTGGGTCCTTCTAATCCCTGTGTATGACTCTACCTTCCTTTGTTACAACCTTTATCTCCTCTATGAGCACATTATCGAAATCGTATATGATCTTCATAACATCCTTCGGAGTTTCGGACAGAAGCAGAGCCTCCTTCATAACCCTGGATTTCAACAATCTCGCTATCTTGGCGACCGCCTGCAGATATTCCTTTCTGGCATCTGGTGGTGCAGCAATCATAAAGATAATATTTACAGGTTTTTTGTCCATAGCATCGAAGTTAACTCCCTTCTTCGATCTACCAAATGCAACCCTGAGAGACTTCACGGCGTTGGATCTACCATGTGGTATGGCTGCTCCACCCCCTATAGCCGTTGATTCTATCTCCTCCCGTTTTATTATAGAATCACAAAAGTCTTTTCTGTTGGTAACCACCCCCGCTTCCACAAACATATCGGCCATTTCTTCAATGAGTCCCTTTTTGTCCCTTGCGGCGATATCGCAGTTTATGAGTTTCTCGTCCATAACTTCGTTCAAAAACATAATCCCTCCCTCCGTATAAAGATCAAAAATCAAACCTACCTACCGGCAGGCAGGTATCAAAATGCAAAATGACAAATTAAAAATCAAATGTGGCGTTGGAGCGTTGTGGAGTCATTGAGTCCTTGTGTCGTTGGGTATCTACAATTTAAAATCTGTAATCCGCAATCTATTATCTGCGTTCACCCCGTTAAATAGAACTGTTTTAGTAGCGATATTCTGGGGTTCATTTTTGAGATATTTAACGGGGTAAATCTGCGTTAAATTCTCAACTTAAACCCTCGCCTCTCCGCTGCGTTTCAGGGCGAGAGCCGTGAGCGGAGGACCTATTATCTCATTTACAGCCACAGAGGCAATGACTATATTTATCAAGGCATCTTCGAAGGGTGCGAGTCGTGGATTTTGCCCCACGATAAGAGCGAGACCCATAGCCACGCCCGCCTGTGGAAGCAACGCCAGCCCAAGATATTTTCTGATGTAAGCAGAGGAATTTGCTATATGTCCTCCAACGGAAACGCCCAGGGTCTTACCGATGATCCTCGCCAATATGGCGGCGGCAGCCAGAAACCCGACCTTCGCCAGTATTCCAAAATGAAGATGAGCCCCCGAGAGTGCAAAGAAAGCCGCATATATGGGAGGTGTAAAGTTATGCAGTGCCCCTATGAAACGTTTCACTTTCATGGTGCTATTCACGATTACAAATCCCGTTGACATATTTGCAAGAAGCGGTGAGACCCCGAGAAAGATGGTTATACCCGATATTATGCAGATCATACCGAGAGCGACGATCAAAAATTCTGCAGTCGTGGTGAGAAATTTAGAGCATAATCGCAGGATAAAACCGGCGAATATTCCAATGGCGACAGAACCTATTATTTCAATGAACGGCATAAATATAGAATAGACCGCATGCCCGGGAGATACAGCCGTATTGCACAGTCCAAAGAGGGCAATCGCAAGGGCATCGTCAAGTGCAACAACTGCCAACAGCGTGCTGGTAAAGGGTCCTTTTGATTTCAATTCTTCAATGACCGCGATGCTCGCAGCGGGCGCTGTTGCAGATGCGATGGCGCCTATTACGAGGGCGACGGGTAGCACCTCAATGAACGGATTTTCTGTTTCCACGCCCACGACATTCACCAGAATCGGCGATAAAACGAGTATAGAAACAGAGACGACGGCAAAGGCAAAAAAACACTGTAATGCGGTTATCCAGAGGACACTACGATGGAGTTTCCTTATGCGTCCCATGTGTAAACTACTTCCTATAAGAAATGCGATCAGCCCCAGAGCTATATCCACGACAGGAGAGAGGGTATTCTCCAGAACAACACGGGGAATCAGGCGGAGACAAGAAGGTCCTATGATGATACCCGCTACGATATATCCCGTAATCTCCGGGAGTTTAATCTTTCTTACTAATTTACCACCCCAATACCCTACGAATAGTAAGATGCCCAGAGCGAATACAAAATTCATGATTCAAACACCTTTTTTATCCTTTCAAGTGCCCAATCTATCTCTTCCTTTTCTATAATGAGTGGGGGTGCAAATCTTACAACCTGCTCATGTGTCTCCTTCGAGAGGACGCCCTCTTTTGCCAGGCTCTCACATATTGGGCGGGCGGTTCCCTTTTCTTTTTTCACCTCGACCCCTATGAGGAGACCCTTACCCCTCACCTCTTTTATGTAATCGCTCTCTATCTTCCTTAATTCTCCCATGAAGTAAGTTCCCATTTCCTCTGCCCTTTTTGGAAGGTTGTATTTTGTTGTAACATCCAAAGATGCAATACCCACAACAGCTCCAAGGGGATTACCTCCAAATGTCGAACCGTGGTCACCGGGGGTGAATACATCCATAATCTCGCTGTCACAGGCTATACAGGATACGGGATAAACCCCACCCCCTAATGCCTTGCCAAGTATATATACATCGGGTTTCACATCCTCCCGGTCACAGGCGAACATGCGACCCGTCCTTCCAAGTCCCGTCTGTATCTCGTCCGCCATAAAAAGGACATTATTCTCTTCACATATCTTTTTGCATTCTCTAAGATATCTTGGGTCGGGTATGATGATACCACCTTCTCCCTGAATGGGCTCCACGAGAAAACCCACCGTGTTATCGGTTATTGCCTCTTTCAAGGCATCGGGGTCATTGTAGGGTATCATCTTAAATCCGGGGGCAAATGGACCAAAGCCAAATTTGTACTGAGGTTCTGATGAAAAACCCACGATGGTAGTGGTGCGTCCGTGGAAATTATTCTCACACACAATGATCTCCGCATTATCCATTTTGTTCACAGAATCCGTTGGATATTTTGCATTTTGCATTTTTAATTTTTTGAGGTACCCCCATTTTCTCACCGCCTTTATTGCCGTTTCCACCGCCTCTGCCCCCGTGTTCATTGGAAGCATCTTCTCCTTTTCGGTGAGTTCACAGACCTTCTTTTGAAACTCGCAGAGTTTATCATTATAGAACGCCCTGGATGTGAGTGTCAGTCTGTCGAGCTGTTTTTTCGCCGCATCTACGATCTCTTTGTGTCTGTGTCCATGATTGAGGGCGGAATAACTTGACAGCATATCCATGTATTTTTTCCCCTCCACATCCCATACCCACACACCTTCTCCTCTTTCGAGTACAACGGGAAGTGGTAGATAATTCCTCGCGCCAAAATCATCGGTGAGTTTTATGACCTCATCACTCCCCATATACCCCTCCTTTTGAAATATATGTGCCTTTCACAAAACTCGTAATCACTTACATCCCTCGTTTACCGGTATCGAGGTCCACTGATCACAGACTCGTCCACAGGATCCGTGTAGATATGAGATCAGTATAGAAAAGAGAGCATAAGTTAAAAGAAAGAATTTAATCTCAAGATCCGTATGGACAGGGATTGAAAGAGAATATAAGAGAAAAAAACATATAAAATGAAAGATTAAAATCTCTTTCGATCTCTTACGGTCCCTGTTGAAAAAATTAGCTTCAAGACCCTTTCCTACCTGTCGGTAGGCAGGAAATCCCTGTCAAGAAGACTCTTGATTTTAACACAACTCTTGTGAAAAGTCAAGAAAAAAGTTAGCGCCTGCCTGACGGTAGGCAGGGATTTAGCGGATTGAATAAGCACAAAAAAGTAATTGAACGGATTTAGCGGATTTACCCCGCACCTATGCACCTGCCTACCGTCAGGCAGGTAGGTGCAGGGTTTAGCGGATTGAATGTCCATAGAACTTAATTGGAGTTAAGGCGTCAGCCTCTTAAAGTGTAAAATTCTCAGGGGTTAATTCTTTCCGGTTGTTAAAACTTTTCCATAAGAATTTAAGAGAGGATGATGCAAATTTATACTTGACATTTATCAAAAGTCGTTGTATAATAAGAGCCATGAATACTATTAAGATTGCGCCCTCGATACTTTCCTGCGACTTTACAAGGTTGGGAAAAGAGGTAGAAACAGTAGTGGATGCGGGCTGCGACATGCTCCATCTCGATGTAATGGATGGACACTTCGTGCCGAATATAACATTTGGCCCTCTTCTTGTAAAAGCCCTACACAAAATAACAGATATTCCTCTCGATGTCCATCTGATGATAGAAGACCCCGGATTTTATTGGAAGAGGTTCGGGGACGCGGGAGCGTCCATCATATCATTCCACAGAGAAACCGTAAAATCACCGGAGGGATTAATAGATGAGATGAAAAGAGAGAATATCACGGTGGGACTTGCGCTGAATCCGGCAACACCGCTGGAAGATATTCTACCTTATCTAAAATTGGTGGATTTTATCCTCGTTATGACCGTGGTCCCCGGCTTTGGGGGACAGAAGTTTATGGAAGAACCCTTAGATAAGGTCAGAAGATTGAATAAGAGGGGAGTGACGGTGGAGGTTGATGGGGGAATAAAGGTTTCAAATGCGAAGAAAGTAATCGAGAGTGGGGCAGATATACTTGTGAGCGGGTCGGGTGTATTTGGTGAAGGGGACCCCGCCGAGGCGGTAAAGAGATTTAAAGCACTGGCAAATAGATAATTTCTCCCGCCGAAGGGGTCGGGTTGAGAGCACAGGTGAGAGTTCATGAAATGCAACAATATATTTTCGCAAATTCCCAATTCCATTGGAGAAGAAATTTTTGAGAGCCTGCTGGAAACCGATCGCTTCAAACTGGAACGAATCATCTCAACGGGGCAGGCAACGTCTTCGGGAGAATGGTGCGACCAGGAGACCAATGAATGGGTTATCTTATTGAGCGGCAGTGCCGGGTTGTTGTTTGAAGGTGAGACAGAAACAGTGGTAATGCACCCGGGAGATTATGTAAACATCCCCGCCCACCGGCGACACAGGGTTGAATGGACAGATAAAGTGGAGAGAACCGTCTGGTTGGCATTGCATTATTAATGGAGTCCCCGTTGAGGAGAAAACAGAGACTTGTGCAGTCAGATGAGGGACTCCTATTTTATGGCCCGAATTGAGTTCGTGCCTACAGATATTTGCTCTCCAAATTTTCTTCAGGGTTTCGTCAAAGTCTTCGTTAAAAGTGAAAGTCCCCCAAAAATTACCTCCTTCCAGGGGGGCACATAACCATAGAGCAGACAAAGGTCTAACCCGCAAAACATTACACAACTGACACCTCCTTTCTGTTGACTCATTCTCGCTGATTTTGTGTCTCCTTGTAGTTCTCAGGGCTTATCCACTGAAAATCCCTTGACTTATAAGGTTTTTTGTGGTATAATAGTCTCAGAGTATGCATTAACCACGGATAAACACAGATCATAAATTCAGGCCGAAGACTACAGACCGCCCCGTAAAACTCCTTCAGAGCAACGGGGCAAGCAGACCACAGACTAAAATAACAAACGAATGGGCAAAAAGGATATAAAAGGTCTTGCCTGCCTGTCATACGGCCTGTATAGGTCATACGACCCGTATGGGCGGTAGGCAGGTGCTAATCTTATGAAATCTTGTCCATACGGATCTCATGCGAGTCTGTGACCTACCCATACGGGTCTTGAGATGGTTTCTTAACGCATAATTTGGGATAATTAGAACTTATTGTCCAGGGGGGCGAATGGAAGAAAGATTTGATAAGGAGGGAAGACTTATCTTCCCCGAAAAGGGGGCGTTTCCCGCGAAGGCAAAGGTCATAGTGAGGGACAAGAACATACTCGTGACACAGGCATACTGCAGAAACGGTCACAACCTCGTGAGGGGAGAAAAGATATGGGATGGGAACAGGGGGATAAATCTTATCGGGAAGATAGGGGAGAGGAAAGTGAATATCAATCTCTCCCCGTATCAGGGTGACAATAGAAGGGTACTTGACGGTATCATAGAAAAGGGAGAGATAGTTACTCTTCTCTGTCCCGAATGTGGTACGGAACTGGAAATATTCTCTCCCTGTGGATGCAGTGCAGATATAGTCTATATGTACCTGACAGAGGAACTGGACCCAAGAGATTCGATTTGTGTGTGCTCGAGGTTCGGATGTAGATACTCCTGTCTCACGAGTAGGGGAAAGATAGTGTCTGAATTCACAGTATAGTTGTATTTGGACGCAGATGCCTGTCTACCGACAGGTAGAGACGCAGATTACACTGATATGTTATTGAGTCATCGAGTCATAGCGTCGTTGGGTCATTGAGTCTACAGGACTCTAAGACCCTATGACCCTAATTTTCTGATAATTAATTACTATATTTTTATCTGTGCTCATCTGTGTCAATCTGTGGTTTACTTAGCATGAGTTATGCGGATACTTCACACTGCAGACCTTCACCTTCAAAATGAAGGGGATGACCGCTGGAATGCCCTTAAAACCATCGTTCAGGTTGCCGGGAACGAGAATGTGAACCTTTTCATTATAAGTGGCGACCTCTTTGATAGCGGTGTTGATGCCGAATCCCTTCGTCCGGGTATACGGGGTATCTTTTCAGATACGGGGTTTGATACAATTGTAATTCCCGGCAATCACGACAGGGATTCTTATGGAGAGGGTCTATACTTCGGTGACGAGGTAACTATACTATCAAATACAACTCCTTTGGAGAGATATGAAGGTGTAAGAATAATCGGATTGCCATTTGAACAGATTACCTCCCGAGAACTACTAGCCAGAATTCGTTCATTAAAGGAAGTCCTCACACCGGAGAGGAAAAATATATTATTGTATCACGGCGAATTGCTCGATGTATTCTTTTCGCGAGACGACTTCGGGGATGAGGGAACGGGTAGATATATGCCACTTAAACTCTCCTACCTTGAAGGACTCAACATAGACTATGTACTCGCCGGTCACTTCCACAGCAAATTTCTCGTAAGAAAAATCGAAAATGGCGGTTATTTCGTGTATTCGGGTTCCCCAATCTCCATTACAAGAAGAGAAACGGGGAGGAGGAAGGTAAACATATTTGATGTGGGTAGTCCTCCAGAAGATTACAATATCGATACACCTCACTTCGAAGAGGTTTCCATAACACTTGATCCAACAGATGAAGAAAATCCACTCACAACGGTAAAGAAGAAACTTTCGGATCTTCATCCCCTCTCCAGGATAATACTCACAATAGATGGTGCCATAAATGGAGAAAAATTCGGGATGACCGAGAAAGAATTTCGCTCTCTTCTAGGGGAGACAACAAGGAGTATAAGCATAGTTGAGGAGAATTTCAAACTCAGAGATATACGGGATATACTTGAAGATGACCTGTTTAAGGCATTTGAAGAAAAACTCGCCTCATATCCTGAAGACCAGAGAAAAGAACTGAGAGATATTGCTATAAGAGCCATGTTGACGGATTAAAGATTGTAGACAGAGCCCCAGTGCTATGTTAAGCAACTTATGTCTCTAAATTGCAAATGACAAATCACAAATAACAAACAAATACCAAAACCCAATAACCAAAATTCTAAACACTGTTTGGAATTTAGAAATTTGAAATTAGATATTGTTTGAGATTTGGACTTCGGCGAGCTCGGTCGAGCCGTGCTTGGAACTTGGGATTTCAAAAGTATGCATATAAGGGAGTTTCGCATATACAGATACGGTCCTCTGACTGACTCCGGCAGGATAGCCCTCGGAGATTTCAATCTCTTCTTCGGTTTGAATGAGGAGGGGAAATCACTTACCATAGATGGTCTTGTAAGACTCCTTTTTTCAAAAAAGGCGACGAAGAATGTATTCAAAAGGATAGATAGAGTTGATAATGTACCTGAGGGATATATTATTGTAGAAGATGAGGGTGATATGATCAAATTTCCCGACGCCGGCGATATTACCGAATTTGCTGATTTTTCACCGCGGGAATGGCGAAATATATTCATAATAAGAAATAGCGACCTGTCCATATCTGAAGAAGA
>JGI24025J20009_10000130_pt1 | contig 56534 bp, 68 predicted proteins | sample Cruoilmetagenom3_FD_20009 | JGI IMG/M metagenome (IMG submission 20009)
ACTAGTTACTTTGTACATAAAATAAAAACCATTGTTGTAGATCCTATCTTATACTCCCTACTAAGTTCAGTTGGCCCATTTACATTTACTAGGTTAGGTGAGCAATCATTTTCAGACTATGAAGATACTGTAAAGAAAGTTGAGACAGATATACCATCTTTCGTTGGCACTAGGCAGGTTGAAAATGAGCTAAGAGATAGGGCATTAAATTACTGGGTAGCTACAAGTGGTGCAACTTTTGTTGATAATGGGGATGGTTCTATAAGAGCTACCTTGCCTGCTGGTGGTGGTGTATATAAAAGAACTTCTTCATTAAAGGCGGCAGGCAGTGAGTTTCGACTTAGTTCAGAAGCTTTGCATGTTAGCGGATCTACTAATGATTTAAGGATACAAGATTCTGGGGGCTATACAGGAATATTGTTGTCAGGTATTAATGAGTTAATAGGTGATGAGTATGTAAGAATATCACCAGATACAGGAACTTTAATACAAGATGCTACAGTGGGTGTATGGTGGAGAAATGCGGGAACTACTGAAATAGTATTTGACATTAGAAACACCCAAATAGAAGATGTTACAGGAGAGATAAATAAAAACCCATCTGAATTTGTTGTGGATACTGGACACTTCACAACATTGAATGGTAATACTGTAGATGTAAATGGATTAGTTACTGAAAGTACAGGTGCAGAAATAGTTGGTTCAGGTGGTGTACTACTAGAGGGTGTTGGAACAAACAAGTTACTTTATAGTGAAGACTTTACAGATGCTGAATGGAACAAAGCTACAACTACTGTTGAGCTAGCATCAGTTGAGGCACCAGATGGAACACTTACAGCATTTAAAGTGTCTGGATCTGGCTACTTAGCCGCACAAGGTACTTCACTTCCTGGGGACAATAAAAGTATATGGGCAAGAACTGTAACTGGTACTGGGTTTGCAAATGTATTAGTCCACAATGGTAACAATAAACTAACAGAACTAACAGAGGTATGGAAAAGAATATCATTTAATTACGAAGATGATGCCAATTTTCCATCTAACTTCTACGCTGCAGATTTAAGATCTGGTGATCTTACTGAATTTTATATATGGGGTGCGCAACTAGAAGCAAAGAAATATTATACGTCTTATACTAAAACTTCTGGAACAACTGTAACAAGATCTGCTACAAGCTTGACTGCAAGCTTGTCAACTATTGGTGTTCCAAACCTAAGAAACAACTTTAGTGGTCAGATTAAAGTAAGACCTCAATTTGACTATGATGATGCCAGAGTAAACTTCTCTAGGCCACTAGCAATAGAATCAGATGATGGTGCTTATTTACTTGCCATTATTTTTAACCCAGCTTCTGATAGGGTGTATATTAGGATGGACAATAATGGTATTGTATCTGAAACAAGCTACTTAGTTGGTTCAATAAACTATGCTAGGGACGAACTGTTAAACATAAGGTTTTCAAAGAATAATAGTTCTGGGTTAAAGATGTGGATTAACAATATCACACCAGTTGTAAATGGAGATACAAGCGCTAAAACTGACTATGTCAGTCCACTAACAAAAGTGGAAGTGGGGTCTGGTTTAGACTCAGAGGTATTTGAATCTATTGTTATTCACCCAACAGCACTTAGTGATATAGAATTGGAAGCACTAACATGAGTGATGTAGTAAACATACTTTTAGTATTAAAAGGTAGCAAGAAAGATCAACTAGGTAAATATAAAAATAATAGAGGTTTAGATATAGATCAAGACAACTTACTAGAAGATATATTAAGTCATCCAGATGTTAATCACGCTGGCTTCAATAGCAGTTTTAAAGTTGGTGCTGGTATGTTGGAGTGGTTTACATACTCAATATACATACACATAGACTCAGACAGACTACAAAAACTGCTTGATTGGGTAGAATCTAAACCAAGTGATGCTAAGATATGTGGCTCTTGGAACATGGATGGATCTAAGTATAAAGGTAGTAATGGTAAGGTAAAACATAAAACTATTTCTGGGCTACTAGCTGGGTTTGTACCTAACAAAGTAGTCTACAATACAGATGGTGATGAAACTAGCAACACTGTTGCTACAGAACCAGAACAAGTAAACCTGTTAGCAGGTCAGAAACCAAGAGAATTTTAACTTGGTAATAAGGAGTTACTATGAAGAGTGATGTAAGTCAATCTGATGTAGTTATTTCCAAACAATCTAATATGGCTACACTACAAGATGGCCTTACCAACCTAGCAACTGGCCTTGGTGGTACTCAAGATAAAGCTACCTTCAATCAGTGGAATCACTCTGGACGTAATTTTGATCATGTTACCCTATCAGCACGCTATCGTGAATGCTGGTTAAGCCAGAAAGTTTGTAAGATAGTCCCACAAGATATGACTAGGGAGTGGCGCAAGTTTAACTCTAAGTTAGCTCAAGAGGCCGACAAAGAATTTGAAGTTGATAGCTTGTTCAGGGAAGCTTACAAGTGGGCTAGGTTGTACGGTACTAGTTTTATTGTACTAGATATTGATGATGGAAGAACTACAGATAAACCTGTAAATTGGAAGAGGTTAAAAGAAGGATGTTTAAGATCCATGCATGTTGTGGATAGAACTAGGATAGTAACCTTGGGTGAGATTGATCAGAAACCTATGAGTGTTACATTCGGTATGCCTGACCATTACCAATTCGTAAACACTACTACACCTATACATAAAGACAGGCTTATTCGTTTTGAAGGTACGGAATTGCCAATATATGAACGACAAAGAAACTTATGGTATAGTGATAGTGTATTAATACCACTTACTCAGCAAATGGATAACTTCTATGTTGCTAGTTCTGCTGCAGCTCAGATGGTATCAGAAGCAAACACCGATGTTATTAGAATACCAGATCTACAAACTATTTTAGAAAGTGATTCTGGTACTGCTGCTATGATAGCCCGCTTTCAAGGATGGAAACAAATTAAGGGTGTTTATGGTGTTTCAATACTAGATCAAGAGGAAGAGTTTGACCAGAAGAAGATACAACTTTCTGGATTGAAGGACTTGATAAATAACTTGTCAAGTATAAACCCTTTTAAATCAGTGGAACCCCTAATATTAAGTTAAGGGCAATACTGAGCTATGGTGAATATCTTAGGATTAGTAACCGAAGTGCAACGACTAAATGTAACTCTCAAGGGAGCTTACAAGAGAGGCCAAGTGGCTTCGTAATTTAGGGGCATACTCAAGGTAGTATGTAAGATATAGTCTAGGCTGCATAGTAATATGTAGAAGAGTGTAAAGATGAATTATATAACAGAGTATCGTAGCAAGAAATATTATGTGGGTAGTGTCCACGCAACAAACGATCATGGCCCACTTAAAGTTTTAGGCAGGCTTGATGATCCAAAATGTGACTTATACGCAGTAGAATTCTTAAGTACTGGATTTAAAACTAAAGCCAGAACAAGTGGCATTGTAAAAGGCATGGTGAAAGATTATCATGTACCAGTAGTATTCAACAGGGGATTTCTAGGTACTGGTAAGCACACAACAAAGAAGAATGGAAAGACAACAAGAGAATACAAAGCATGGACAGGAATGTTCTATCGTTGTTACTCTAGTGACCCTCAACACAAAAACTATGTAAGAAGGGGTATTACTGTTGATCAAAGATGGCACAACTTTCAAATATTTTGTGATGATATAGAAAAGTTGGAAGGCTATGAAGCTTGGAAGAATGGGTTTAACATGGCACTTGACAAAGATATAAAATTTAATGGTACATATAGCAACACTAGTTGTATGTTTATAACCAAGGCCGAAAACACAAAAGAGGCCAATAATAGAAGACACTCTAGTAAGAACTAACGAATCTTGCTTAATAACACCGTTGGGAATATTTAAAAATTGTAGCTGCCTCAGTTTCTATACCTGCTACTAGGTTCTTATCAGCTTCACCAGATGGTATGAATGCCACAGGTGAGTCAGACTTAGTAAACTATATAGAAACATTACAAGGTCTACATAAAGACATATTTGTACCAAGACTAAAAGTGGTAGATAAACTACTGGAAGCACACTTTGGATTACAAGGTGAAGATTTTGACTATGAGTGGAATTGTATTTTCCCTGAGTCAGCATCCCAGAAAGCAGATCGAATTAAGACAGAGCGTGAAAGTGTTTCTGGCTTAGTTGATTCTGGCGTAATATCTAATGAGTCTGGTCTGAATGAGTTAAAAAGGTCTGGTGCCATATCTAATGATGCTGAAGTTGGTTCTACACCAGCGCAAGCCAACAAAGACAATAAACCAGACAAATAATTAATGGAGTTTTAATGAAACTAACTAACATTAACTTGGTAGATCGTATCAGTGTGCCAACAAAGCGTACACTAACTGATGCTGGCCAAATGCATGTTCCTTGTAAATTTGCCAAAACAGGTACTCAGCTTTACACAGCTAAGCAACTATGTTTGGTAGATGAAGACCCCAATAAAATTATTGCGGTTCTTAGAGATGAAGCTGATGTGTTTGATGAAAAGTCTATTGAGACTTTCCGCAGTGCACCAGTAACAATTGGGCACCCTAAAGATGAAAATGGGGAAAACCTAAAACTTACTGTTGATAATGCCAAAGAGTTACAAGTGGGTATGCTTGAAGGTATGCCAACTCGTGATGAAGATACACTTGGTGGCATATTGGTATTAACTACTGTTGAAGCTATTGATGCTTTAGAAGGAGGAACACAAGAACTATCTGCGGGTTATACTTGTGATATTGAAGAAGTAGATGGTAAATATTACCAGCGAAACATTAAGGCTAACCATATTGCTATTGTAGCCAAAGGAAGAGCTGGATCAAGTTGTCGTATTTCTGACGAGGCAGACCTTCATATTGCAGATGAACTACTTGCTACACAAACCAAAGTGTTAGAACTTGAAGCTAGCAATGAAGCAGTAAAAGTTGCACTAACTGATAGTAAGACCAGCAATGAAGCCCTAGAGATTGAGCTAGAGAAAAGCAAAGCTGAACTTACTGATGCGAAAGAAGCTGCCAAAGAAGATGTAATTGTTCGATGTAAAGTAATCGAACAAGCCCGATTAATCTCAGATATGCGTATTGAAGATATTGGTGCTAAGACTACTTTAGAAATTCAGACCTTGGTAGTAGAAGATCAGATGCCAGACAAATCTTTAGAAGGCAAAAGTGAACATTACATATCTGCCATGTTTGATATAATTGCTGACTCTACTGATGGTGAAACACCAATGGGTAAGCTGATTAAGAAACAAGAAACACACATAACTGTTGACGCTAAGGAAAAAGTAAAAGATCCTGTAGCTGCAGCTCGTAAACGTATGCAGGCCCGTCAGTCTGCCCAAAGTAAATAAGGAACAAATAACATGCCTATTCAAACTTTTAACATCTACACTGCAAATGGTTACGCTGGCGATCTAGTTGATTCTGGCCCCCGTGTTGTACAAACAGGTATTCTAACTTCTGCATCAGCGGGTTTTGGTCTTGTAATGTCTCGTGATTCTGCAACTGTAGATCGTGGTGTTGCACTTTCTGATTCTGGTGCCTCTGGTGCTGTGATTGATGTGTTCGCACTAAGCCAGCGTGAATACAACCATGAAGCAAGCAACCGACCTTCCGATGGCACTGACTTTGAATATAAAGTTGCTGAATCTGTATCACTTATTCGTGATGGCTACTTATACATCAAACTTGCTGCTGGTTCTTCTGCTGTTTCTGGTGGAGATAAACTACAGTTTATTACTGCAACTGGAGAACTTACTGGTGCTGCTGCTTCTGGAACAACTCGTTTGGCAACTAGTAACATTGTAGCTGAAGAAGCCGGTATCGCTGGTGACGTTATTAAAGCACGAATCATTCTTGCAGACTAATATTACAACTAATTAATAAATAAGGATCCAATAAAATGTCAAAAGTAGTTAAAGTATTCGCCATTGATGAAGATACTCGTATAGAGTTAGTTGATGAAGAAAAAGTTGAGTTTGTAATTAATGATGCTGTTGAGCACCTGATTAATACTGGTGTGTTGATGGGAGATGACGAGGGTGTATTCTTCCAACGTCAACTTGAATACATTCAGGCACAATCCTATGATGTACTTTACCCAGAACTTATGGGCCGTGAGTGCTTCAGTTTAAACTCAGAAGGTGGTGAAGGCATTAACTTAATCACTTACCGTAGCTATGATAAGCGTGGTGAGACTGCAATTATTGCTGGTAAGGCAACTGATTTGCCTCGTGGTGATATTTCTGGTAAAGAATATTCTATCGCTGTTAAGACACTTGGTAATGCCTTTGGATATTCTCGCCAAGAACTAGCTGCAGCTAAAGTAACTGGTATGCCTTTGGAAGCACGTAAAGCTGAAGCCACTCGTCGATCTTACGAAGAAAAGGTAAACCAAATTATCTGGTTTGGTTCTGCTGAGAATAACCTTAATGGTTTCTTTGATGGCCCTGCTGGTGCACCTTGTTTGTCTGTTTCTAAAACTCAAGTTGCTGCTGCTTCTGGTGGTGGTAATAGTCGTGTATGGGGAGTTGATAAAACACCTGATGAGGTTATTAAAGATCTTACAAGTGCTTGTGCTAAGCATTACTCTGACACTAAGAAGTTATTCCGACCTGATAAGATCTTTCTTTCAGTTGAGAAGAAGCTTTATCTGATGAACACACCTCGTTCTGAAGTGTCAGATATGTCCATCATGAGTTGGTTCTTAGCCAATAACCAGTTTATTAAGTCTGCTGATGACTTCAAAGATATTAACGAACTTGATGGTATCTACGATGTTGCTGGTGGAGCATTCGATCCTGCTGGTGGAAAAGGTAATGGTTTCACAACTGTTTCCTCTGGTTCTGATAATGCTCGTATTCGTGAGCCCTTTCCTTATCAGCATTTACCTGTACAGTATAAAGGTCTTGAATTTGAGATCAACTGTTATGGTCGATTTGCTGGTGTGGAGATGATCCGACCTGCAGCTTTCCAACATTTCTACGGCGTTTAATTAGTCGGGGGTCAACATGCATTGGTTTAAAGAAAATGTAGTTGGCCTACTTGCAGCACTAATCATATTGGGGGGTTCTTATGGAGCCCTCTACGCTGATGTTAGTGTAAGCAGTAGTGCTATCAAAAAGCAAGAACAGCAAATTGAAAAGCTAAATGATAAGGTAGATGAAATATCTAATATCTTACACTTAAAGCATAACAATTATGATAGTCAATTAGTCATTATAGCAAACTCAACCAACAGATTATTACTGGCACTGGATAAGATAGATGCAGTATATAGGGATGTTGTAACTAAGAATGCTGTACAAAGTGAACAAATTAATGCTATCAAACACCACATTAAATTAGAGAGAGAATATAAATATGAAAATCAAGAATGAAACAGTGTGCAACCAATCAATTATATGTGACCAAGCTAACCTAGTTGATGGTGTAGGTCATATCTTAATTGTTGGTGAATCAACACTAGAGATTAGTGACGAGTTATGGAATGCACAAAAGCATAACTTTGCAGAACAACTTAAGGCTAAAGTACTAACTATTGTTGAAGCACCTAAGTTGACAGAAGAAGAAGAAGCTGAATTAGAAGCAGAACAACTTGCCGCTGCAGAAGCACTAGTAGCTAAATCTAAAGCTACAACTAAACCAAAGGCAAGTACTAAAGCATAATAGGTTAAAACAATGGTAACTAACCCAACAGATTTTAAATTGAGGTTTCCAGAGTTTGCCAGTATTGATGATGCAAGAATACAACTATTTTTAGATGATGCTGTACTAATGATGACTAGCGAGGATAAGTGGCTTGAATACTACACACTTGCTCAGTCGTATTATGCAGCACATCTATTAATTGCTGGTGAGTTCAGTTCTATGGGTGACTCAGGTGCAATGTTTCCTTTAGCTCATAGTGAGGTTGATGACGTAGTACTAAAGAGAGCTGTTGGTGATGTTGATCCAAAGGCAGAAGAATTATTATCAACTACCTATGGCAAAAGATATTTAAAGTATCGTAAGATTTGTCTTACTGGAGTGAGAACCACTACCGTTGGCACAGTGCCGGTACGTGGATTCTCTTACATAAGATGACTATGAATATGGGCGCTGCCTTTCAAGCCCCAATGCTAGTAGCTATGATTAGGCGATCTGTAGCTGAAGGTTCTTATGATACAAATAATGACTGGGTAGATGGCTTAGTAGAAGATAGTACAATTTATGGTGTACTAACTTCTGGTAACAGGTTTTCACAGTTTGATGAAGGTATATCTATACACTCAGAAGATGGTGGTAAGCGTTACAGTGACTTTAAGTCATTGTATGTTAGAGATAAGTATGCAGTAGGTTTAGATGACAAAGTAATATTCAAAGGTATTATCTACAACATACTACAGAAATCTGATGAAGCACACTTTGGTTTTGAAAGCTATTTAGTTGAGAAAACTAAGGAGAGAGCATGACACCTAACAGGGAAGATGTTCAAGTAATGCAAGCCATGATAGATGCAATGGTAGGTATTCCAAAGTTTTCTTACCCAGCCAGACAGAGGGAAGCCAAGAAACCTGCTAATGAGTTTGCACACATAAGGGTCTTAGAAGAATATCAAGTGGGGATACCACACAGGAAAGCCATATCTTCAACTAATGATACTATAACATATCAAACCAATAGCCCAGCTAGATTAAGATATAGGGTTGGTGTAGTTGAAGACTCGGGGATACCAAGCTCAAAGATTATGCATAGCTGGAACTCTGAGGCAATGAAAACCATAATGACTAGTACTGGATATGGTTTTATTTCTTGTCATCCCCTATCTAGTGAGGATAGCTTGCTAGAGAAAGAGTGGGAATATAGAAAAGGTTTCTCCATAGAGATGTATGTTACACGAACTTTTGAAGAAGTTGTGGACAGAATAAAAGAGTTAGTAATTAGTGCTGGGTTTGTAAGTGGTAGCTCAGAATACATAAGTACTATTGAGATTAATGATAACTAATAAGGAATGATTATGGCGATTGAAACAACTGAATTCGCTAATGTATCTATTGCAGTTTCACCAGTTGGGGTTTCTGGAGGCAACTTTGGTGTCTTAGGATTCCTAACTAATGAAGAAGGTGTTGTAGGTACTGCTGAAAGAGGAAGAGCCTATACCAGTTTAGCTAGTGTTGGTGGTGACTGGGCAAGTACTAGTGAAGTTTATAAAGCTGCAACTGCCTTCTATGCACAAACACCTACACCAACTGATTTTGTTGTATTGGTAGCATTTGAAACAAACCAAGCTGCCGTATTAACTGGTGGTGGACATGACCAATTATCAGAGCTAGTACTGATTAATGGCACAACCAATGCTGGTAACTTTAATATTACTATTGATGGTTCTGCTGTTGCTATTTCTGACTTAGATCTGTCTTCTGCAACTGACCTTGGTGGTGTAGCTGACATATTAGAACTTGCCATTAACACTGAAAATGGATCTAATGTTTGCTCTGTTACTCACACAGGTTTGGGCTTTGAAGTTAAGTCTTTGGTTACTGGTAGTGCATCTACAATTACATTTGCTGAAGGTACTGCTGGTGCTGGCGATGTTGATGCTGCTTCTGCATTAGGTTTAGCTCAACACCAAGGTAAGGTATCACTAGGTATTAATGCTGAAACTCCAGTAGAAGGTCTAGCTAATGCACTATCTATGGGTATTGACTTTACTGGTTTGGTAACTCATAAGAAATACCGTGATGTTGCTGGTCAAGCTGATGGTAACAACACTGCAGATATTGCTGACTGGGCTGAAGCTGCTAAGAAGATCTTCTGTAATACTTCTAACAACTTGGCAACACTAAGTAGCGTAATTACTTCTGATATTGCCTCTGTATTAAAGAGTAAGACATTACGATTTTCACTTACAACTTTTAGTAAGAGTGTCAACGAGTACCCTTCTGCCTCTGTATTTGGCAGAGCTGCTTCTGTAAACTTCTCAGCTATTAACACAACTATTACTTTGAACCTTAAGCAGATGCCAACTATTACTGCTGAAGATTTAACACCTGCTGAATTTGGTGTGTTACAAAGTAAAAATGCCTCTGCTGTAGTTCGTATTGGTAAGACTGTTAATGCATACACAAGTTCACGAATGGCTTCTGGCTCATGGCTAGATACTACCCACGGTTTGCTTTGGTTAGAAAATCGCTGTGAAGTTGATATGTTTAATTTGCTATATCAATCCACAACTAAGATTCCATATACACAAACTGGTATCAACACTGCTGCAGCTACATTAGACAGATCATTGCAAGCTGCTGTAAGGAATGGTTTAGCTGGTGCAGGCTTCTTGCCAGATGGAACCTATTTGCCTGAAGGTTATCGTGTTAATGTTGTTGCTCTGGCTGATGTTGCAAGTAGCGATAAGGGTAACAGGATATACAAAGGCCTAAGCTTCGATATGGTTGGTGCAGGCGCATTACATGAAGTTGAAGTATCTGGTAGTTTCTCAGAATAATTAAATAGGATTTATTATGTATCAATATAGTTTTGCTAACGTAGATCTGATTCTGGAAGTACCTAATGCTTCTGGAGATTATCAGACTGTTGACGTTAAAGGTTTCGGAACAGGCGAGAACCTTATTAATGTAGTTAGGCGTGCGCCAATTGCAACAACTCAGTTTGGTGCTTATGGTGACATGATTGTTTCAATGCAACGTATTCGTGCTGGAGATCTTACATTCCCAGTACTTATGAATGCACCTGAGAACAAGATCTTCCAAGATTATGCCAACTACTTCCAAGCTCAGGCTGATGCAGATGGCGCATTAATCTTTCCTATCCAAGGTAAGATTCGAGATAATATGGGTAACGATGAAGCAACACTTACAAATGGTGTTATTCTGGCAATCCCAGCTATGTCTCGTGGTCAGACCATGAATACTATCACTTGGGTAATCACATTCGAGCAGACAGTTATGAATCGTGGTGATGGTGATGATCAACAGAACTTCGGTGCCTAAACAGTAACTAGAATTGCCCTACTAACAAGTGGGGCTTTTCTGTTTTATTAGAGAAAAGTAATGAAAGATTATAAAGCAACATTAAAAGATGGTAGATCTATTTTCATACCTAGTTGGCCAGTTGATGTGGCACTAGAAAACTTAACCCAAGCTGGAAAGGTGTTGGGGTCAGAAAACATTATTAATATATCAACAATAAACATACCTGCTGTAATAGTTGCAGTTATGAACTGTGAAGACCCAAAGACAACTTCAGCTTTAATTAGACATTTTATTTGTCAGGTTAGGATTGAAGGAGATAAGATTAGTCCTGAAACAATAAATAATATGTTTGAGGGCTCACTATTTACTGTAGCAGAATTGTTTGCTCATGTAATACATAGTCAATATTCAGACTTTTTCGAATTAGGTTTAGCAAAGGAACCCTCCCTAGACAAATAGTATCGGGAGAAGCTACCACAATGCCGGTAGATTATAGTGAAGTATATCCAGAACTGAATGGATATTTGATAAAACCTTTGTTAGTAAATCCTCCATTATGCACATTAAAAGAGTTGCAAGATGGTACATACAAAATTAGTGACCTAGAGATGTTTCACCAAGTTATAGAAATAAAACAACACATGCAACCTCCACCCAACGCTGGGCTAGGAGGCTCTAGTTAGGAGTAAGTATGAGTGACTACGATGATTATGAAGGTTTAGAAGTATATGATAGCCCTGATGGTGGAAACATTGATGGGGAACTTGATGAAGCAGCACTATGGCTACAAGGTCAAGGTGGTGTGCTTGATGAAGATAACGACAGCCCCATATCTAGAAATATACTAGAAGGGGCAATGACTGCTGCAGACTTACAACTAGGTAGAATAAGTCACGTAGAACCAAGGATTCAAGCTGGTATTAAAGCCCTACTAAGTGGCCAAGATATTAGTGGTGTGTCTGCAGTAGATAAAGCTGCAGCCATACAACAGTTTACTAGTGAGATAGGAATAGCACCAGAAGTGTTTGCTAGTAGGATCAAGCTAGATCCATCAGTGCAAGTACCAAACTACTCTGGTGATATTAAGACAGTACTTTCCATGTTGCAAAATACTTCTGGAGAGTACATGGTTAGGGGCCCAGGAAAAACACTACCTGGGAACTATATAGATAGTGAGAAGAGGTTAGAAGCTAATGATGATCTAACTACTGCAATTGGTTATATAACTGAGTTATCTGATTTATATATTGATGGCAGAACAAGAGGATCAAGTGTAGAACAAGCAAGAAGGAGTGCTGTTGAGGCTGGATTAGTATCTAGGCTTAGAGATGGTGTTTTCTATGATGGATCTAAGGACATATTACCACTTCCAAACGAGGTTGGTATATATGGAGAAAACACTAGAGGTGTAACTGGTTTAGTTAGGACACAAGGAATATATGGATCAATTCAAGGTACTGCTGATGATAGGCTGTCTTCTGGCAGGTTTGATGAATACTACCAAACAAGTAATGCTGCTGGAGAGAAGACTAGGTTTGTCCGTGATAGTAATGGAGGAAAAGTTTTTAAAAATGACGTTTCCAAGGAAGACAGAACTAGAATACTCAAAGCTACACCATCTTTAGCCAACTCATTGTTTGCTAAACCTAAGCCAGCAAGAGGTACTAGGTTTACTCAGGAAGAAAGAGATAAACATAGTAGAGATCAAAAGTATCTTCTTGATCAAGCTCAATACAAAGCTGAGTTTGCTAGAAAGGTACTAAGGCAACAATTCCCTACAACTAGGGATGAAAGTGCAGGCCAAATAAACATGGCTGGCTTTGATAGACCAGTTGGCGAACAAGAAGAAATGCAAAACCTTAGAAATGAGGCTGCAATACTTGGGTTAGATTGGTCTGCAGGAGTTGATCTTGATAACGTAGGTGGTGTATCAACTAGCACACTATCAACTGAAGATGCCATGAAGGTGGGTATTTTCTCTTCAGGTGGTGTAGGATCTGACAAGTCTGGTGGGTTTGGCTATACTCAAATGTCAGATGTAGATAGGTTTATTGAAGAAGAGTTAAACCCAGAAGTGGATAATGTTGTGTCATTAAATCCTAAACAGGGAACTCCAGAATGGTTGGCTCAACGTAGGGGTAAAATAACAGCATCAGTTATAAAAGGTATATTATTAGAAGGTGGTGTTGATGACATAGCACTACAACTAGCCAAAGAAAGGTTAGGCACTGCTGAACCATTTGAAGGTAATGCTGATACTAGGGAAGGCAACAAAGGAGAAGATAAAGTTGCTGCATCTTTCCTAGCTGGTGTTGGTAAGAACTTCACCATGGGAGAGGCACATTTTGTGTCTGGTGATCCAAAGGGATTGAAAGGTTTTGGTGTATCACCAGACGGCTGGCTAATAAACGGTGAAGGTGAAAGTGAGGGGCTAGCAGAGTTTAAACTTCTAAGTGGCAGTAGTATGAAGACTGCTGTGAAAGACTACACTAACCAGATGCAACTACAAATGGCTGTGACTGGTGAAAAGCAAGTACACTTTTATGCGCTAGACAAACATTCGGGTGAATACTTACATGAGGTAGTTAAAGAGGATGTTGACCTACAAGACAAGATAATTTCTGCTGGCAGGCAAGCAATTGATAAAGCCTCAAAGCTAGATCACATAGGAGTTCAAGCTTTGAGCAAAGATATAGAAGCCAAGAAGATGGGCCCAAGAGCACCATCAAGATCTATGACAAAAGGCCAAAATAAGTCTTTTGAGGTAACTAAGGGTGTTGTGGAGAATGTAACAGCATTTGATCCTGCAGTTGCTAATGTTGATACAGAGTTAGGTGCCGCATCTAAAACTGTTATGGCACAGAAGCTAGAAAAGTTAGATCAAGCTGAAAGACTTAAGAATGCTGTAGATAGTGCACAAGATGTTTCTGGTATGAGCAAGATCGAATCTGAACAATCAGAAACTAGACGAATGAAAGCCCAAGCAATATTTAGCAATAATAATAGAAGAGCTGGGTTTGAAGGTAATCAGCCAGATAGTGAGATGGCTAAGTACTACGAAGAAGCACAGAAGAAAGCTGCAGATGCAACTAATGAAGCTACCAACTCAGTATCAGAGTTTGGAAAAGCAACCATGAAAGCTGTCGGTATATTATCAGAGCTTGGTGGTATGGTTATGTCTGGCAATAAGTCTGGTATGGATGAAGTACGTTTTGCTAATGAAGTTGGAATGGATGTTAGAAATGTCCGTGGTATGCGTGAATCCTTAGAGAAAGGTATGCTTAGTGACACAGGTATTAACAAAGTTATAAGTAGAGCTGGAAGTCTGGTAAACACTTTTAATAGTGAACTAGGTTTTGCTTCAGAGTACACCAACATACTAGAAGCAAGAGGTGTATCTAACTTAGAATCAGTACGTAGTATGGATATACCTAGACCTTCTGAATTGAAAGATATGAACCCACAACAAATGGTAAGCATGGTTGCTGGACTAATGGAAGGCAAAACACAAGAAGAGAAAGTCCAGATTGGTAGAATATTCGGCATGGCAGAGTTGGCTTCAAATACTGCCTCACCAATGGCAATAGATGCTGCTTATGATCTATCTATTAATCAACAGAACTTAGAGGCCACTAGAGCAGGTATTGTAGATGTTGAGCAAGTTAAGAGACAAGCACTAGAACAAACTGGTGAGATAGGTTCAGTAGGCGGATCAATTGCGACTGGTTCTGTTGTAGCTGGTGCTATTGCTGGTTCTGCAACTATGGGTTTTGTTGGTGTTAAGGCTGCCCAAATGTTATCAAGAGCTGCACCAAGTGCTAATGCTGCTAAGATGGCCAAAAGTATGTCTGTACTTGGTAAATCTACACCACTTGCAATGGCTGCTGGCTTGGCACCTTTGGCAATAAGAGGATTATCTGGTGTTAAAGATGATGGTACTGTTGGTGATTCTGCATTAGACATTATGGAGTTTGCTGGCTATGGAGCTGCTTTAGGATCAGTAATTCCTGGGGCTGGCACTTTGTTAGGTGCTGGTTTTGGAACTGCTTTAGGTATTGGTAATGAGGTAATGGAATACTTTGAAAGTGATCCGTTGCCAGATCCTAACATAGGTGAAATGAGGCAGACACATGGCCCTAAAGATAAAGAGAAGAATATAGTGAATGTAGAAGTTACTAATGAAATATCAAGAGATCTTATTAGAACTACTACAGATGTTAATGGTGATCTAAATGTAGATGAAGAGTCTGGAATAGGAACTGGAGATAGCTGATGGCAATAGCAAAGTTTGGTCAGTATGTACTACTTGAAGTGCATGACGAGTCAGGTGCCTTAGTATTCTCTACAGATAACCTAAAGATAGATTTTGATATAAGGCATATCACTGGTTGGAGTAGGGCCAAGTTTACAATAACTAACTTGGCCCCAGACACTATACGAAAAATAAGCTATGGAGAAAACTATCTAACACTCAAGGTTAAGTTACATGATGGGCCAGAACACATAATAGCAGATAGGATGTTCATTAGTAATGCACTGGAAGAGGTTAAGGTTCCAGAAAGCATATTTAACATGTACTGCTACTCTAAATTACGCAGAAAGTTCTTAGAAGAGCAAATTAATGTTAAGATAGATAGCCCGTCACTAAGGAGGGTTATTCAAGGTTGCCTAGAAGCTGCCAAGTATAAAGGAAGTGTAGAGTTTGTACACTTCCCAGAAGGTATGTTAGATTATGTACCACCAAGCCCAAATCAAATCCATAGGGGTTCACTAATAACTTGCTTGAAAAGGATTGGTGCTAAAGGCAACTATAGGTTTAATGTCTATACAGTTGGTAACAAGTTTGTGCTAATGTATAAACCAGAAGCTAAAAATGTGGAAAGTACTAGCTTATTTGATGGTGAAGGTAACATTAAACTTAAGACCAACAACATGAGATCTAACCCTAAGATAGGGCCAGCAACATTAAGTGTCATATCTAACTTAGACCCCAATATAAAACCAGCCACAGTTTTAGACATATCACAACTACTAACTGTTGGAACTAACACTGATCAGAAAACACTTGAGGTAGCAGAAGAGTACCTGTTTGAGAAGATAGCAGGCTTTAGTAAGTATCAAGTGTTATCAGTTCAACATAAAGGTTCTAACTGGGACAGCAATTGGATGACCCAAGCAGCGGCAACTTCACCTACTCATGGAACTAACATGCCCACAGGCAAGTGGTGGGAATAGGAGACTAGATGGCTAAGCCAGATAAAGCACAGATAACTTATGAAGTAGATTCAGGGGGTACAAAGACAGAAACAGTTCTAAGGTTTCACACAGTAATAGCAGAAGAACATGAAGCAAGTGCTGATATTACTAAGTTTCCAGTACAGTCTGGGTTTTCAATTAGTAACCATACTGTAAAGAAGAACAGGAGAGTAACTATAAGGGGTGCTGTAACTAATCATCAAATAGTAGGAGCTGAAGAGTTTCACGAGTATGGTGGCGGAAATAGTTCTAGAATAATGTACAGCGCATTGAGAGAGTTAATAAGACAATCAGTGATATGTAAGGTTCAAACTAATCTTACAACCTATGATCCAGTTGTGTTTACCAAACTAAAGACCAAGCAACAAGTAGGGTCTACCGATATTATGGATTTTACTTTAACAGGTGAAGAAGTACAACTTGGTAGTACTGTAAACCAAACTACACCAACATTATTAGTATTTACACCTCTTACTGATCAACAGAGAGAGGCCAGAATAGATGAACTTAAGAAGGCGAACATACCAGTATCAGAGGGGGTTATTATCTCTGAAGCTGCCTATGATCCTAACGAGAGTTTCCAAATAGAAACCAAGGGTGTAAATGGCAAGAACTCAATAACAACCTTTGAGAAAACTGGATATGATCCTGTAACTAAGGCTTACTCACATAAGGTACACACAAGTGATGTTGATGTTGCTGAACCTACCGAAGATAAAGCCTTTAACTGGGTACAACTACTGTCAGATCCAGAGAGTGCATTGCCTGACATAGATCTACCATTTGGTGCATCTGCTGTGAGCCCATGTTTGGTTGGTGATGGCATTAGTTTAGTAAGGGAAGAAGTGACTGAGGTTGTAGATACAGCTTTGGGTACACTTACTAAGTCAGTTTATGGTGCTATATATGGTGCCTTTGGTGTAAATGGGGATAGAAGTTTTGGTCAAAAGGTGCTTAGCCTTGGGGTAGATTGTTTTATCTCAGGTGCCACAGGTGATAATGTCAGTGTTGATCCTATGTCTGAGAACTTCATTGGTAAGAAAATACCAACTGCAGAAGAGGCGCTAGAAGGTGCTGCTGAAATAGGGAATAGTATTAGTGACGGTACTGCAGGTAAATCAGTAAAGTCTACGATAACCAAAATTAGTGGTCACTTTGGTGAGTCTGGTTTCTTTGGAGATATTTTATGATTGATAATGAAACTTACTCAGTAATATTACCAGCTAGGATTGTAGAATACTTTCCAGAAAACCAAACAGCTACAATTCAAATATCTGTTGAGGTTATACACAACAGTTCTACCGAGTTATCAAAATCTAAAGCTAGATTACCAATTGAGAATGTGCCAGTACATACACCTTCTGGTGGTGGTTGGTCTATAACTATGCCAATAAAGACTGGAGATACCTGTTTAGTATTCTTTAGTCAGGTAGGTTATGATCACTGGTTATATGAAGATAGAGACTTAGCAGGTACTTTAGCAGGATTACCAAAACCATGGTTAGGTAGACAGTTTAGTGAAGAAGATGGATTTGCACTAGTTGGTATGAATACACTACCAAGAGCAATCAATAATTATTCTGCAGAAGATAGCCAATGGAGAAATGATGATGTTACTCAGGTTATATCCCTGAACAGTGACAACTCTATAAACATAGACAGCACTGTTTCACTTACAGTTAATGCACCTTCAGTTGTTGTTAATAGCACAAATAGTGAGATAAATGCAAGCTCAGTGGTTGTTAATAGTGCTGCAAACCAAATAAACGGGCCATTGCATGTTACTGGGCCTATATCCTCTGATGTGTCATTAGCTTGCCCAACAGTTACAGCCACCTCGGTTGCTGCTGGTTTGGTTGCTGCAAGTGCTGGATTGTCAGTTGGAGGTTTAGATATGGGATCACACACACATACTGAGTCTGGAGGAGGTACTACTTCTGGGCCACAATAGGAGTTTTTATGACAATACAGATTGCACTAGATCCAGCAACTAATGATATAGTTAAGCTAGATAGTGGTGGAATAGCCAGAGTCAAAGAGGGGCAATATACAGTACAGCTAGTAAAGAATAGGCTTAAAACACAGTTGGGTGAGTGGTTGCTGGATCCAACTGTAGGCTGGCTAAACTTTGATGTCTTTGAAAGGAATCCAGACTTGTTTAATATAGAGCTTAAGGCTAGGCAAATTATATTATCTACCCATGGAGTTCAGGCTATTGAGAGTTTAAGTACAGAGCTAGTAAGTAGAACACTACTGCTTAGTTTTGTAGCAACAACTATATATGGCGGTATAGAAGTAACTATACCTTGGAGTTTATAATGGCAGGATTAACAAGAGAGGGGTTTATCCCACTCAATTATGATGAAATAGTTACTAGAATTAGTGACAGATTAGAAGTATTCAGCTCTGGGATTGATCTAAGTCCAGAATCACCAGATGGCCAATTAGTAAATATTGTTGCATTTGAGTTATCTCAAGTATGGAATGAGTTAGGTTTGGTATATAATAGTTATAATCCAGACCTAGCAACTGGCGATGGTTTGCGTAACATAGGTTTAATATCTGGCATTGCTTATGGTGCCGCAACTAGATCTGTAGTAACCAACGAATTGTTAGGTGTGGCAGGCACAATAGTTCCAAAGGGTACAATATTTACAGACAGTTTAGGTAATGAGTTTGAGACAGAGCTAGATGCAACAGTTCCATCATCAGTGACATCTACCGCAACATTGTCAGGCTCTACTGCAGTGCCACCAAATACTGTGATTGTTATTAAGTCACCTATAACTGGGCTAACATCTATAACACAAACTACAAATGGCAAGCAGGGTTCAGAAGCACAGACAGAAGCAGCTTATAGAAATGAGCGAAATAAGACTGTACTTAGAAACTTTGTAGGTGTAGAAAGTACTATCCAAGCTAGGTTGTTTGAAACACTTGGAATAGATCAAGTAGCTGTTATCAATAATGATAACCCAAACAGTGCACTACCAGATGGCACACCAGCACAAACTATTCATGTTACAGTTGGTGAACTAAATGGAGTTACTGATGAAGAGATAGGCCAAGTGATACTGACCACTAAAGGCCTAGGTTGTCCTACCTTTGGATCAACTTCTGTAACTGTTCAAGATGCACAAGGGGAAGACCATACGATAAATTTTAGTAAGGCAGTGGCCAAGCAAGTGTTTGTAAATGTCACAGTAACTTTCTTAGATAACGACTTCGCTGGTGCTAGTGATGCAATAGCAGTTGATCTACAAACTCACATAAATAGTTTACTTACAGATGAAGATGTTGTTTGGTCAAGGCTGTTTGGTATTGTAACGCCTTATGCTAAGGCCCAAGTAGATCTGCTAGAACTTAGTACTGATGGAGTTACATACTCTGCAGGCAACCTAGTGGTTGGTTCTGGTGAGTATGCATCTACAACACTTGGACAAATACAAATAACTGTTACTAATAGTTAGGAGATTATATGATAGTAACAGATAAAGGTAAGCAAGTAATGGAGGGGCTATTACTAAACCAATATCAAAACAGTCCTAACCTACAAGAATACTTAATGGCTTTTATATCAGAATTAGACTTCTTGTTTGAAACTACACAGAGGGTTTATGAAGAAAGGTTCTTAGATAAGGCAGTTGGGGCTCAATTGGATGTTATAGGTATCATATTACAACAACCAAGAACTGTAATACTTCCAGAGTTGTGGTTTGGTTTTCAGGGTGGGCTAAATGTTGACAAGATGGCTAATGAATCTGCACCTGCAATAGGTGGTATGTTTAAGGATGAAGCAACAGGTTATGGTGATATTACACCATTGTCAGATGTACACTACCGAAGACTGCTTATGGCCAAGGCATCTATCATGAACTCAACTACTATTGACATAAACACAGCTTACCATGTTATTAGCTTACTTCTTGAGAGAGTTCCAAGCAACTTCAAAATAGAAGACCTAGGTAGTAGGAGTATACAACTGACCATAAGCACAACTAATGTTAGTGATACTGAGGTTTCATTGATACTTTATGCCACTAAGTACTTTGTACCGGCTGGCATAACTTTCACCATTAACAAGGTATAATAAATATGACAGCACCCAAGGATTTGAATAAGGTATGGGCTATATCTGGTGGATTAACAGATCCAGATATAGCAACACCGGGGAAGTATGAAGGAGGTTGGGTTTCAGAAATACCAACCTATCAAAACTTTAACTATGTACTAAATGCACTAGACAATAACATGCTAGCACTTGCCGAAAGGAGTGTGTTTCCTTGGCAAGATAATATAGCTTACAAAGAAGGATGTAGAGTAGAAAGGTCTGGCAAAATATTTACTTGTATTACAGCACATAATAGTAGTGCTGGATCTAATGTAAGAGATCCAAACTTAGATACAACTAACTCTTACTGGGTATATGGTATAGTTGTTGGTAATGTAAGTTCGACCACACTAACCTATGAAGACGGGCTAAAAGTTGTTGATGTAAATAACAGGACTTCTTCACACTGGAACGGTAGTGATATTACTGTTGAAAATGATAATGCCACAATTAGCCTTAAAACATCCGATCCAGCTAAGAAGAACTGGCTACTAACTAATGTTGATGGTGAAGTCCTATTAGTAGATGTGGGTACAACTGCTACACCAGATGCAAGAGACATTAGATCTGTAGCTGCAGGATCACACAAAATATATCACGAGGGTAATAAGCCTACACAAGCTGATGTTGCAAACACAATACCTGCTAACCCTGAAGATGGTAAGTTGTATGGTAGGCAAAATAGTAACTGGGTGCAGATGACCAGTACCACTGTTCAGTCAGATCCTCCACCACCTGTTGTTGGTAATGGGCAAGGTTGGTACAACTTAGAGGATGGCACTCTTTATGTTGATATAAACGATGGGGATAGTTCTCAGTGGGTTCCATCTAGTCCAGCTTTTGCACCTAACTATAGTGCATCAGATGTAGATTGCTTAAACTCTTTAGGGGGTGACTCAAATGTACAAGCAGTATTAGATAGCCTAGCTGGTGATGGTGGCAGTGGCGGTGGCGGTGGCTCAGGTGTAAGTGGTAGAAACTTACTTATTAATGGAGATTTTAAAGCCAATTGCTGGCAAAGAGGTACAACTTTTACGATAGAAGAAGGTTTTGATAAGTTTCAACGATATACTGCCGATAGATGGCAAGTTACGGCTACTGGTGGCAATGTAAATGTTTATAAAGCAAGTAGGGCTACATTTACAGAGGATTCAGCCAACAGTGGTATAACCTTAGTAACTGCAGCAGGTAATTCATATAGGAGCCTAGAAACTAAACTTGAATCTGAAGATGTAGGTCATTTATATAACAAGCAAACTGCACTACAATTTATTGCTGTAAGTGACAGGGCTGCTACAGTTAGGTTAGAGCTAATAACCCCCAACTCTACTGACGAGTGGGCTGTCAGTATAGTAGAAGATACTATTGACATATCGATAGCTGCAGGAGAAACCAAAATAGAACATGTATTTGCTGCACTTGGCACAAATGTTCTTCGTGGTTTAGGGATAAGAATATCTATTGTGGAAACTGCAGCTATTACTTTTTCTATTACAAATGTCCAGTTGGAAGAAGGTGACACTGTTAACCCTTATCAATTTAGATCTGTTGCAGAAGACTTTGCTTTATGTCAAAGATACTACTGCATACTACTAACTCGTATGGTTTATGGAACTACAATCACCAGTGATATAAAGTTAGGTAGAACAGAAAAGCTACCAGTACAAATGAGGGTTCCACCAAGTATGGAGATAGGCTCTTTTACAACAACAAACTTTGAATCAATTAATGCCTTTTCCTATGATAGGCAGACTTTTGATTTATCAGCAACAAGAGTTGTTGGAACAAGTAACCAACTAGGTAGTGGGTTTATGGCTAACTTCACTGCCTTTGCAGATCTATAACATAACTAATAATTAATCTTTAACTAACAAGGAATAACTATGCACTCTAAGATACTAAAGAAATACTGGAACTTTCTGGTAAGAATATTACTAAAAATGTTCTTGGACTACCTAAGACGGAGGAAATCCTAACATGGCTATTAATTTTCCTAACAGCCCAATATCTGGGAATACCTATGATTACCAAGGTGTAAGATATACATACCTTAATGGATACTGGTCAGTAGTAACACCCAACCAAGCAGGAGTAGCAACCAGTCCTGAAATTATAACTGGCACTGATAGTCTTAAGTATGTAACACCCGCTGGACTAGAAGGTTCTGATTACTGGAATGCTAGGAATGTTGGGCCTGCTTCTGGGTTAGATTCTGACACAGTAGATGGCTTGCATGGTAGTCAACTTATGAGGTCAGATGCAGATGCACACACTACTGGAAACTTAAGTGGTAATACCTTAACCTATGATAAAGCCATAAATATATCTGGTGAAGACCTCGATATGTTAATTACCCCAGGTTTTTATAATGGAAGTGGTATGAATGGACAGCCATCTGGGAATGGTTGGTGGTATGTAACTGTTCAGAAATATAGTACTAATAACTTTTATGCTACCCAAAGAGCAACATCTTTTGAAGATGAAGTTACTTATGAGAGAGAATTAGTAGGTGTAACTTGGTCTGATTGGCGTGAGGTATGGACTAGTAAAAATGCTGAAGCGCAACTAAACTCGCACGATGGATACCAAGTGTTGCCAAGTGGGTTGATTACAAAATGGGGTAGTAAGATTGGTATTGACATAGATGGGTCATTTTACACCATAAACTTTCCAACACCTTTTCCTAGTAAGTGTTATAATGTGCAACTAACTTGGTTGAAAACTGGGAGTGTGGTTGGGACAGCTACACCAAGGTTAAATTATCTCGATGAAGATATGTTTCAGTTTACAATGGAGAGAAGTGTTGATAGTATGAACTATATTAATGCCACAGGCGGTAATGTTTACTGGACTGCCATAGGGGAGTAAAAGTAAAAGAGCTGGCTAGAGTATTAGCCAGCTCTAAACTAACTAAAAATTTTCAAATTAGGTTAATATTTGAGCTGATTATTTAAGTGACCTAATTTGAAAATTAAACATCTTAGTTGGATTGTATAGTATATAAATTGATCTAGGTAGTTGTGTAGTTATAAAATATTATATATGTTGGATAGTATATAAATTGATCTAGGTAGTTATAAATATTATATAATATATATATAGTACATAAATTGATCTAGGTAGTTGTGTAGTTATAAAATATTATATATGTTGGATAGTATATAAATTGATCTAAGTAGTTGTGTAGCTATAAAATATTATATATGTTGGATGTGCGTGGGGTGCTTAGGGATGTTGGTGTGTTAAGGAGTCTCTTTGCCTTTTCGATTATATGTCGAGTTGGTTTGTGATAACTTGAACACTAATGTAATTAACCTAAACTAAAAGGATCTATCATGCCTAATGTAATTGCTAACTTAATCAAATCTTCCACAACAACTGAGGTAACAACAATGTCCAACACAACTAAGCAAGAAGCAATCAACTTAAATAACATCAACAAGTCAGCTTTAGTATCAACAATGGCTGCTGAACTGTTTATTCAAGGCTTAAGTGAAAGAGTAAGTATGATAACTGCTGTTGCATTTATTGGTGCAATTGATTATCTTGATGATTATGAAGACTTTTCAGAAGCTTTTATAGAAGGTATGGAAATCACCTCACTAGAGATAGTCGGGCTAAATGAACAGCCAGAGTGTGACATAGATGGTGAGTTGGTAGAGAGTATACTTCAAGCTGCCAAGTACCTAGATGGTGAGTCAGTTGGGCCTAGGTTGTATGAGTTATGTGAACTTAGGTCTGAGGCTTATGAACCAACTACAGGTGAGATAGTTAGAAGGTTTGGCTATTCTAAAGTTAAACACTCTGAGTTGTTTATCGAAGCTATCCATGCTCTTGAAGCAACTGAGTATACAGTTGATATAGATATATTATCAATTGCATTGCAAGTACAAGGTAAGCTTGGCAAGGATAACGATGAAGAGTCTTATGTTATTAGTGGTTGTCAAAACATGAATCCTGAGTTGGCTTACAAGTCAGAGTTCAAGGGTGACAGAAGAGGAAGAATGTATCAAGCTGCTTGTCATGGGCCTAATGGTCAATCTTCTGATAGATCAAGAGCACTTATGAATCTTCAAGGTGTTCCAACTGACTACGATGTTGTTACAGTTAAGAAGCATATCTTAGCTGAGATAGAAGACATGGTAGCTTCTCCAAAGGATAGTGCCAAGGAGTTAAGAGAGTTGGGTGATGTAGAGTTTATCATCAAGCACCTAGATAGTGATGTAGTTAAGAAGCCTTGGAGTTTTGTTAAGGCTGCCAAGATCATGCGTGAGTTACAAGCAGGTAACAAGCCCTACATTGGTATGGCTGTAGGTTTAGATGCTAAATGTTCTGGGCCTCAGTTAGGTGCCTTAATGGTTGGTGATCAACAGATTGCTGCTGCTTGTGGTTTCACCATGACTGAGTTAGATGATGCCTATCATTTGTCTTTGGTAGAACTAGCTAGGGCTGGCTTTACTAACATAACCAGAAATGGTATCAAGAAGGCATACATGGGTGTGTTCTATGGTCAAGGTTGGGCTGCATTTACTGACCTTGAGGAGATAGGTTCTGAGCTAGCTAACTCACTTTATGGTGAGGGAATGCCAGCTAATGATGATACAGCTAAGATGTTCCACAAAGCCTTAGTTGCATCATTTGGTCAGAAGATGATAGCTGTACGTAACTTGTTTAAGTCATACGCCAAAACTACTAAAGGTCGCACTTTACATAGTATGCCTGATGGGTTTGAAGTAGCCATGAACTACAAAGTCAAGACTAACATCTTGGGTGAGATCATGGAGTATGACACAGAACAATACGATGTAAGACTACGTAATAATGCTGAGTCTTATAAGTTTATCAACTTCCAACTTAAGACCTTGGATGTGCATGAGGGTGACTTTGCTAGAAATGGGTTTGTTAATATGATCCAAGCTACAGATGCACTTATAGCTAGGTTGATAGTAGTTCACCTTAAGAGATTAGGTGCTAAGCATATCATATCAGTACATGACTGCTTTCGAGTTAATGTTACTGAGATGCACTTGCTTGAAGAAGCTATCAAGTTATCATACATGGATCTATTTGGATCTGAGTACAATAACTCAACTAGTGACTTACCACTAGGAACTGACATACTTGGTTTGTACTTTAAAGGAGCCAACAAGCAGTTAATAGAAGGAGAAGAAGAAGTTATGGTTAGTCAGTTCTTCAGCTCTGGTAAAAGAAGACTACGTAAGATCAATAGTGTAAAAGTTGTAGATCTTATTAGTAGCCTAGGTGATACTTATTACTTCGCTAAGTAGTAGTTAGTATCTAGTTAGCCAGCTATTAAGTTAGCTGGCTACTATCCCTCTTAAGTATATAAAGCCACAAGTCTGTAGTGTTCCAGAGACTTAAGGAACTAGTAAGAAGAGTAAGTGGTGACTATAACTAAGATCAAGACCACAACAGGTTCAAGAGCATAATCGTTCGTACCTCACTTCAGTTCAAAAGATAAGATCAAGACCAATATAGATCCTTTCTAGGTAGAGTATGTAGAAATACATAACACCAAAGATAAGATCAAGACCAATATAGATCCTTTCTAGGCAGACTATGTAGAAATGCATAATGCCAGAGAAGGGTCAGAGGTATAGACCACAAAGGTCAAATCCATTTAGATCTTCTCTAGGGAGATTAGTTAAGGTAATAGACAAATAGCAGCCACTTGATTGTGAGCTTGATGGTTATTACTTTGACTTCATTCTAGGGAGGGTAGTTAAGATCTAGGTCTGTTGGAATATTAGTGTATAGACCTAAGGTAGTTAGTTACAAGTTAGTATCTAGTTAGTATCTAGTTAGTATCTAGTTAGTATCTAGTTAATAAGTTATGCCAGACAGGAATCGCTAGTGTAGGATTAGAGCTTGGCTACTTACTTAATAGTATCAATAGGTTATGATAGTCTTCGACAGTATCTAGATAGTGGCTAGATAGTGGCTGGCTAATAACTTGACGTGGGAGAGGGCTAGTTAGTGTTGGGTTAGGCTAGTTAGTGGCTAGTTAGTGTTGGGTTAGTGGCTAGTTAGTGGCTAGTTAGTGACTAGTTAGAGTTGGATTAGGCTAGTTAGTGGGCGATGGGTCTAGTTAGTGTTGAGGTATGGGCTAGTTAGTAGACTGGAGGGTGTAGGTTGTTAGGCACCCGAGACACTTACTTAGTCAATATCAAGTACTTACTTAGTCAATATCAAGTACTTACTTAGTCAATATCAAGTACTTACTTAGTCAATATCAAGTACTTACTTAGGCACCCGAGACACTAGTTACGCACCTATTAAGCTATCATAGTATATAGATCTACCTAGCTTTAATTAGCAACTATTTAGCTTTAAGTAGTCTTATCAGTAACTTAGTAAGTTATTAGTAAGCTACGAGTTAGTCCTAAGTTAGACTGAGTTAGATATTTAGACTTAGTAGTATATTAGTAAGTTGGCTTTAAGCTAGATGCCAGTAATCATAGTTATACCTAGTTAGACCTAGTTAGAGATCTTTCTTTCTGGTCTAATAGTTATAGAGCTAAGTGTTATCAGCTAATAATTGTTAGTTGATACTAGTTAGCTCTAAGTAGCACTGAGTAGAAAACCGTTATAGATCCTTTCTAGGCACAATAGGTTAGGGATGGATCACCTAAGAAACAAACGATCCACTTTAAATCATTTAACAATTTTAATAACTGGTAAGCAGAAGCTGCCATAACTTATAGAGAGAAATACTATGTCAATCTTAAACAAACTAAGCACACTTACTAAAGTTAATTCTGAGACAGCACCCAAGCGTGTTGCGATGACTGAAACACAAGTTAAGCAGTGCAAAGCAGCAATCACACGAGACAATCGTGGTTATAATGTACATCCTAATAAGTTCGATATTGCTGTACCATACCGAGTTGCTGTAAATTTTAACAACGAGTGGTTTGGCTATGGTAACTTTACCAGTGCTGATGTTGCTGCTGCTGTAGGTGCTATCGTATCGTCTGCTTACTTTGGTGATGATGCTGTTATTGGATCTTTTGACAGTGAAGTAGTAGAAGGCCATGAGGAATTCCAAAGCTGGTTAGCAAACTCAGAAAATGCTGATGTTATTGCTAAAGCTAACCAAGAAAACACAGTAGATGATAGTGCTCCGTTCTAAGTAAGTTAAATAAAGCCAACTAGCTTGTTAATTCAGGTTAGTTGGCTTTTCTGGTAACAGTTTAGGTGCCACCATGTTAAACTTAAAGAATATTTACTGTTGTAGCCTATATCAATTAACAAGTAACTAATCAGTAACAAATAACTAACTCTGGAGAATATTATGTCTACTTTAAAATCAGTACAAGAAGGTTTATTACGTCTATCAACAATTGAAAAGCTGGCCACACCTGAAGATATACCACTAAGAATTTGGGTTAAGATGGCAAGTGTTTTGTTACCTGCAAGTATACCTCAGAATACCAAAATACATCTTATCAAAGTTGCAGCTAGAAGCTTGGTAGCAAAAGTAGCACCAACCGAGGCTGTGTAGCATGTTTACTACAGAAGAAAAAGCAAACATGACTGCTGAACATAGGGCTNAGTATGCCAAGTATGTAACACCACACATGAAGACAAGGTTGTTATATTTTGTATCAATTGATACACTGGTTAATACTGCAGATCAAGAACACCTAAACACTATACCGCTGAAGAACTGGGATCATTGGACAACTGTACTAATACCCAGTAATATTGCGTTGTATAAAAAGGTCTGTACCCTCAAAGAAGCAGCAAAACAGTTAATTGAAGAATATCACGAGGGAAATCATGAGCAAACTTAGAAAAGTGTTGGGTTTTACAACTAAGTTGCTGTTGGCTTTCCAAATATTAATCACACCAATACTTATCATAGTAGCAATAATTATCTATATAGGTACTTAGGAGAACCCATGAAAGATTCAATTTTAGCACTAATATCATCATTGTTAGTAATCTTGGCAATGTCAGCTATAACAACAAAAGTTATGGCGAGCCCATGTTATGACACAATGAAACATATTGAGAAGAACCACAAGACCTTATCAATGGGTAACTTGGAAGGTACTACCCAGTTTCGAGATAAAACATATCAATGTGTTATAAGATTTATTAAGACTACACCTAACTATGCCATGCCAATGTATGTAATAGTTGAGTTAGATCCTAAGAAGAACCTGTATGTAATTAAGTACCTATGAGGTAATAATGACACATTTAATAATGAAGTACCCCAGAATTAGCAAAGAAATGTTGAAGAAGTATAGTCCAGATGCAGTGGAAATATTGCTAACTCTGCTTGACAGAAACAATAATAAGCAAGAAGTAGTAGACAGAGATAAAATATCACAAACAATGTACTGGAGTAATACGTACGAAGGGCACAACTTTTGGTCTGATATTAACAAGGTATTAGGAGATAACGACAAGCTTACCAAGAAGTACCCAAAGTTGTACAAATACCTGACAAGTAAATTGAGCAAGACATATACTTTAGAGATATTAGGTAGGCTTAACGCAAATGGTGCCTCAGATGAAAGAAATATAGCGTGTTCACTTGACTGGTCAGAATCCAATGAAGGGTTTACATACTGGGAAAAACTTGATTCAACTATGGAAGATTAACATGAAATTAACAGAGAAATATCCAAAGTTAAGTAATAGTTTAAGTAAGATACATAATAAAGATGTTGTATCTTGGCTGCTGGGATTAATTAACAAAAAATAAAAGTAAAAATTTGTGTGACTAATGTAGCCTATCTACATCATTTATTTGGTCAGAAACACTTCAAGGTGTAAGGTTTTGGTATATCATAAATTCATACAAGAAATAGCTAACAAGGTGTTGGGAAATGAGTAACTGTTCGGATAGAGAAATACCCATGAAAGAATTAAAAGATAAATACCCAAGGCTATACAGAAGCCTAAGTATGTTCAATGAAGATACGGTTTACCTACTATTAACAAAGGTTGATGGAGAGAATTCGATTGACGCAAGCTCGTTAATAGGTTCATTTACGTGGGATAACTCAAAAGATGGTTTCGACTTCTGGGCAGATATTTACTACAACAATAAACTACCAATATGCATATTTGATATGGAGTAATCATGTTAAAAGATAGATACCCAAGACTATTTAGTATGTTAGAACAAAATTATGGAACTTGTGCAGCTACAGTATTACTAGGTATGACACCACACAGTGATGCAGAAGATCATAATATGCTTGATATGCCATGTATTATAGATAGTTTTACATGGTATGAAACTCAACAGGGCCATGATTTCTGGTATGAAATATATAAGGATATGGAAGGTATCAATAACATGTTTGAATTGGGGGCATAAATGAGTGATACAACAGCAAACTATTCACACCTAGCTAAGAGGTTAGATAAGGAACTTGGAAAGGTTTTAATAGCTAAATACCCACTATTAACTGAAAGGTTAGGCAAAACATTTAAGAAGAAGAAAGTAGTAGAGATGCTTAAAAAAGTTGACAAAGAAGATGGTGTAGACGCTCTTGTGTTAGCTAACTCTTTCACTTGGCTGAACTCAGTAGATGGTTATAATTACTGGCTACCAATACAAGGTCTAACTAGACAATAGGAAATAACATGAGCTTATACCCAGATCAAGTAAAAGCCAAAGAAGACTTTGAAGAATGGTTAGATGGTGGTAGCCTGACATGTGGGCTGTGGGCTGGTGCTGGTATGGGAAAGTCTCACATGGTTAAGCACCTGATTGATGAAGTGCTATCTGTCTCACCATACAAAGTAGTACTAACAAGCATGACTCATGCTGCTGTAGAGGTGCTTTCTAACCTAACTGGGCTAGATGTATCAACTCTGCACTCTACTATGGGTTGGTTTCCTAAAACTGACAAGAATACAGGTGAAGAAACATTAAGTACACCTGAGATGCGTGGTAAAGACCCAAGATTAAGCAGAAACATGCTAGTTATTGTTGATGAAGCTGGTTTAATGGGACACTTAGAGTGTAGATTATTAATTGAAGAAGCCAAAAAAGCTGGAGCTAGGTTGCTGTTTATTGGTGATAATAAGCAATGCTTTCCAGTGTTTAAGGAAGGTGATAAAGTTTGTATACCAGCTTATGACAGCACTGAGGTTTACCTGCAATTAACTATACCAAAGCGGCAGAACAAAGGTGACGTAGTTTATGCACTGGCCCAAAGGTACAGGGCAACTGTAGATGGAGCCAGACAGCCAAAACTGCAAACTATGATGAACAGTGATTCTTCTGGTAAGGGTGTGGTGGTTGTTGATGATATTGAAGATGCCGCTTTTGAGGCATTTGACTGGGCTCAGAAAACTGACTGCATTAAGAAAGTTAAAGTGTTGGCATTTACTAACAAAAGATGCCTGACTTTGAATAGAAAGATTCGCAAAAAGGTGCTTGGATTATCAGATCCTACACCCACTATTGGCGAAGAAATGGTAGCTAATACTTCAATTACTGATGCAACTGGTGAGAATGAGTTAATAAGAAATAATGAAAGGTTAATAGTTGAATCAGTAGAGCCAACAGAAAGCAATGGTATGAGGGGAGCTTTCATCGGATTTGTGGGTGTAGGTGAACAAGTATTCGTACCAGAAAGCCCAACTAAGTTAGCTGAAAGATTAAAGCAACTAGCCAGTGAAGCTAAGTTAGCTAAAAGGCAAGGTAAGTCAAATGTTGCATCAAGCAAGTGGAGGTCACTGTTTAGCCTAAAAGATGCCTGTGCTGATATTAGGTTTACCTATGCAATGACAGTTAATAAATGTCAAGGCAGTACACTGAAACAAGTACTAATTGATATGTATGATATTGATAGTTGTAGAGATACTGAACAGAAAGCTAGGTTGGCCTATACTGCAGTTTCAAGAGCTACAGATAAAGTTATAATAGAAGGTGAATTAAGCCACTAACAAGGAAATATTATGAACGGTAAGCAAGCAAAAACACTAAGAAAAATCTCAGGTTTTGATAAGAGTCAAACCAACTATCAAGTAGCAAACAACTCTGAAAGAACTGAAGTAATACGAGATGTATTAGGCCAAATAGTGGGAACTTATAAGACCTATACAATAATTAATACAGATGCAACCAAAGTAATGTATAAGAAGCTTAAGAAACACATGACCAAGACAGGTGAAATTGATATTGCCTTGGTTGTGGCACCCAAGTAAGGTTGGATACTAATAGTAATACAGTTAGTGGAGGTTGTTATGTAACACTTAACGTAATATTTATTTCAAAACCAGAAACATAAACTTAAAGAACTTAATTAATTAACTAAAGAGAAATTATTATGAACGAATCAATTGTAGAAGTATTTGGCAAATTTGCAGTAGAACTTGGTGATGGCCCTGAGCTATTTGAAACAGTAGAAGAAGCACAGTTGGCACTATCTCAGTATGAAAATATTGAAGAGCACCAGAGTCTAGCAGATGGCTATTGTGCGTACAAAGGACTTACAGGCAAAGGTGCTAAAACTAAGTCTAACACTATTGTAGACTTCTTGAATTGGGTTGCTGCAGATCGACCAGAAGCACAGGAAGCAGAAGCCACTGCAGATGAAGTACCAGAAGAAAGTAGTTCTGAAGATATGAACGAAATAATCTTCTAAATAATTAGCTCACCTCAGAAATGGGGTGGGCAATTTAGGTTTACCAAGATTGAGAAACAACTATGCTAAGTTACATAAAACTACTAATTAGTCCAGCAACAAAGCTGTTAGAAAAAGGTGTGGACTATGCAGATACAAAACAGAAAATCAAAGCAGCCAAACAAGTAAGAGCTGATGAATTAGCAGCAGAAGTACACAAAAGTAAGATTAAATCAATTGAGTTGGGAGATCTTACTAATGCTGAGCTAGATAAAACAGCAAACCAGCGCATGCCGTGGGCTGATGATCTAACTTATGCACTATGGTTAATACCAATACCACTAGCATTCTTTCCAAGCACTCTACCTCATGTAATAGCTGGCTTTGAGGCAATAGGTAACTTCCCAAAGGAGTATACTTACTCGCTTGGCATGATGATGATTAGTGTGTTTGGATATAGAAAATTAGTACTACCAATTGTGGAGACAATAATATCAAAATCCTTAATAGGTCGGAAACATTAGTATTTACCATGGTTTGCTTAATAATAGTTAGTTTATATACGTTAAGTATGATTAATAATGCTAGCAAGCAAACTATCCAATACATAGAAGTGTCTTCATTAGAGGGAAACAAAACACCCTATGTAGTTGAAGAGACAACAACACCACTAACAACACTGGAGATAGATACAATGAATGTAGAAAAAATATTGATGCAAGAAGAGGGATACAGGAACGAGCCCTACTTATGCTCAGAAGGATATGTTACCATAGGTTTTGGTACAAAGTTGCATAAAAGCAAGGGAATGAACACAGAAGATTTTCCAATCAAAATAAATCTGGTGATTGCGGAAGAGTGGTTAAAAGAAGACGTATCTAAAATTACCACTGTGTTGGGAAAGTCAAGCAAGGCTAACATATTTGCAAAACTAAACAACGACAGACGAGCAATCATTATATCTATGGCCTATCAAATGGGTGTATCTGGAGTGCTTAAATTTAATAATATGTGGAAAGCGTTAGAAAAAGAAGACTACATTGCTGCTAGAAGTGAAGCATTAGACAGTCTTTGGGCCAGACAGACACCACAACGTGCTATGAGACATGCTGATGTTCTTGCAGGCCACTCGCTATATAATACATATAAATAAGAGGTTAAAATGTACAAGGAAGATAACCCAAGACTATTTAAAACACTATCAAGAGACTTTGGGGCTAGAAAGGCAGTTAAGTTAATGTCTTTGATGGATGCAGGAAGTGCATCAGAGTGTGCAGTAGATTTATCTGGTGTGTTGATTTGGAGTGAAACACAACAAGGACATGATTTTTGGGCCAAGCTTGATGATGTAACAGAGAGAAGGTTAAGAAAAGAAAGAAAGAAGTTGTTTAGATTATGAACAAGAACCAGTATATAGATCTAGTTAAGGATTGGGTAGCCTCAAGGGATGGGGCTTATTTAGCCAAAGAGAATCAGATAGTTTACTATGAATCTATTACAGGAAGAAAGCGTGATTTTAAGTGGGTATACTTAACACCAACAGAAGTAGTTAGGATTATTACGGTAACAAGATTATCCCCAGATACGCATAACCTCAAGGTAGAGCACTTATTAGCTGCTTGCCAAGAGTTAGAAAGGGTATATGAGTATGGTGTTAGGTCAAACCTTCCAGTAAAGCAAGAGGTTTTTAACTTTTACTCTGAAGCAAGTACGAATGTTGGCGAACAAGTAATGGAACAACTGGTTAAGGAGCTAAGTTCAGAAGGATATAGTGCTATCTTGATAGATATTATTGAGGAACTGTACACAGATATTTGTGGTAAGTTGAAAGTTGAGGTAGGTGTTAAAGAAAGAAGAGACTTGTTAATGAAACACTTTCAAGATATGGGTTATGAAGTCAAGGTAGGTGCATACAGACCATTAGTAGAGGGTAAGAAACAAAAAGCCGTATTAATGGTTGGTAGGAAGCCTAAAGATATTGTGACATTATTATCAAAGACAGTTAAATATAACATAGTCACTAAGATATATGGTATGTTAAGATAGCTAAAAGCTAATAAGAGCAAATATAACTTTAAACGAGAGATGTTCCTATGAGGTTAATATGAAAACAGCATATAATTATGAGTGTCCAATAAAGAAAGGCTACACAGAGTTCAAGCTAAACAAGAAAGATCACAACATACTATTTAAGTACAGACAAGGCAATTGGAAAATTAAATACACTTACTTCATAAAAGGTGATGTAATTATATTGTTTGGAATGCCCAGTTTGGCAGTTAAGGTAGCAAGTTTATTTCTTTTGCCATACTACGTATTAGTGTATGGGGTGAGTAAATCAGAAGAAATATATAGAGAAGTATTAGCAACATGGAACCCACTAAAGTCTGGCTACTTTGTAAAAGATAAAATATATGAAGGAAGGGGAGACCTTTATGATAAGATTAAGGATTTATTATGAAGGATCAAACAAATAGATTAGATATTGCAATACTTATAGCTGTAAATGCACATTTAGGGCAAATGGATAAGTCAGGAAAGCCCTATATTTTACATCCTCTGCACTTAATGAATCAGCTAATGTATGATGCAGAGCTAGCCATAATTGGTGTGTTACATGATGTGACTGAAGACAGTTATATGACCACTAATGACCTTAAATTATATGATTTTAGTGACAGGGTAATTTCTGCATTAATATTGTTAGAACATAAAAAGGGGCAGAGCTATGAGTCATACATTGAAGCTATATGTCAAAACAAAGATGCCATAACAGTAAAGCGCAAAGATCTTGAACACAACTCAGATATTACTAGGTTAAAGGGTATTACTAACAAAGATCTGGAAAGAACAAAGAAATACCATAAAGCATTTACAAGACTGGGTGAAGCCAGAAAGCAGTTTCTATAACAAATTAGGAGTATAAAGTGGGTGTATGTATAGAGAAAATCCCTTGCCCAGATTGCGGGGGCTCAGACTGCCTTCAAACTTTCTATGACGAAGAAAAAGGTACTAACTATGGTATCTGTTTTGGTGCTTGTGGTTTAGAGTTCAAAGGAGATCCCTATAGTAGTGGTGATGTTGTAAAAGCTGAGCCGAAGTCTGAAGAAGAGATCCAAGAAGAAATTACAAGTATTAAAGAGTGCACTATATTTAATCCTAAAGGTGCCTACAGAGGAATACCCTCAGACTTCTTTAGGAGCTGGGGTTGTAGGCTGCTTGTTTCTGAATATGATGGCAAGACACCCTATGCAGTAGGACTGCCTTACTCAAATATGGGTGAGTTGGTTGGTTGGAAAGCTATAACTATGAAGAAGAAGGCATTCTTTAGTATTGGTAACACAAAAGATTGTGATCCATTTGGACTGGAAAGAGCACTAAAGCTGGGTGGTAAAAAGCTATGGATTACTGAAGGTGAATACGATGCAATTGCTTTAGATTACTGCCTAGTAGAATCACAGAAAGATGGTAAGTTTCCAAAGAAGATGTACCCAGTTATATCCTTAACTTCTGGTGGTGGTTCTATTGCCAAAAACCTCAAGAAGATACGAAAAAGGGTTAAAAGAAAGTTTTCTGAGGTTATATTAGTCCTTGATGACGATGAAGTTGGCCAGAAAGCAGAGAAAGATGCACAAGCTATATGGCCAGAGGTACTAGTTGTAACAAAACCAAGTGGCTGCAAAGATGCTAACGATGCTGTAAAGGCTGGCAAGCATATTGAAATGGGCAATTCTGCATACTGGGAAGCTTGTAAACTACCAATTGAGGGTGTGATTAGTGTATCAAAAGTTCTAAAGAAGGCTGTTGAGCCCATAACTTATGGACTATCATACCCATATGAAGGATTAACAGAACTAACTTATGGCCAAAGGTTCTCTGAAGCTGTATGTTTAGGTGCTGGTGTTGGAGTAGGTAAAACTGTCACAGCACATGAGTTTATGGCACATAATATAGTTGCACATAACATGGGCTGTTTTGCTATATTGTTAGAAGAGCAGAACCATGACACTGTAAGAAATGTTTGTTCTAAAATAGATAACACACCTTATACAGATCCTAATGCAGATTTTGATGTTGATAAACTGATAACAACTGCCAATACTTTAGAGGATAAACTCTATATGTGGGAGTCAGACGGAGATCAATCACTAAGATTTGATATGGACGAAATAATGTCTGCCATTAGATTTAATGTTATGGAATATGGTACTAAGTTTGTTTACCTAGATAACTTTACTAGGCTGGTAGATCATCTTGATCCGAGTTCAGCTAATGAGTTTATAAACAAGTATTCATCAGAAATAGAAAACCTAGCAGTTCAGCTTGATATTCATATAATGTGTTATTCTCACTTGAATCCACCTAAAGTTGGGCCAAGTCATGAAGAGGGAGCACCAGTATATGCATATCAGTTTACTGGTTCTAGAGGAATAATGCGCAGTTTTCCTATGCTAATGTCATTTAGAAGAAACAAACATGCAGATGGTGAGGGTATGAGTAACAACAATTCTATAATAGGTGTTATTAAGAATAGGAAATATGGCAATGAAGGTAATATTAAAACAACTTATATTCCCAATACTGGTAGACTAATGCAGTCTGAGTGGGAAGGTGAACTAATGAGTAAAGGGAAGTAGTATGATAAAACAAATAGACAAAGATTTAAGTATCCTAACAAGTGCAGATGTAGAAGAGTTTGAGTTTGATGAAGAACTTGATGCCTACACAGAAGAGTTAGGGCACCTAGAATTAGAAGAACAACTAGCAGAGATACTAGACAGAGACCTAAACCTAGACACAAGGGAAACTGCTAAGTCACAAGATATATTTGATAGGTGGCAATCAGAAGAGTTTGATGAAGAAGTACATACGCCAGAAGGTGTATACTTAGGTGATAATATTTATATTTAATTAACTTTGTGGAGAATCTTATGAAAGCTGAATTAGTATATGCAAGACCGTTTAAAATGCTTGATGGCTCAGATCCTGACCTTACACTTGATAGTCAGTATTTAGTAGTTAGGGCCTTTGTAGAGTGTGATACCACAATTGTATCTATACTTGATGACGAAGATAATGAGCATCAATTTAATATAGACTCTGGTTGGTTTGATCAACATTTTGATCTTATCGGAGATCTTGAAGTAGAAAAAGGTGATGAATAATGGTTGCTATTACCTATGTAAAAGAGTTTTTAATGAACGATGGCAGCAAACCCTGTTTAACAATTAATGGGGTCTATGAAATCGTACAGGAAAGTGGTAATAGTGTATCTATAATTGATGATACAGGCTGTGTCCACTCATTTTACACCAATCAAGACTTCTTCAAAGAGTGTTTTACTGTGGAGTGTGAGAATGAGTAGATTATACTGTTCAGATATTGAGGGTGATGGGCTGTTAGATGATATTACTAAAGTTTGGTGTGCCTCTTTCACAGAGCTAGACAACCAAATGAAAACTGTAAGGTCGTTTAATAGGACAGACCAAGAAAGTATATCAAAAATGTTCACCAATGAAGATAATATACTAGTAATGCATAATGGTGTAGCTTTCGACAAACCTGCTATTGAGAAAATTTATAATGTAAAAGTTAAGGCAGAGATAGTAGATACATTATATTTATCTTGGTATTTGTACCCTAAAACAGTCAAACATGGTTTGGCCGTTTGGGGAGAAGAGTTGGGCATAGCTAAGCCAGAAATTGACGATTGGGAGAACCTAACACTAGAGGAATATGTCCATAGGTGTGAAGAAGATGTACGAATACAAGTAGCTTTGTGGCGACAGATTTGGAAACACTTAATGCTTCTTTATGGTAATGAAGATCTGTGTTGGAAAGCTATTAGGCACCTAAACTTTAAGGCCAAGTGTGCTGCTTTACAGGAGAAGGCCAAATGGAAACTTAGGGTTAAGGAAGCAGAAGAAGCATTAGACTCATTTGAGGAGAAGATTTTACTAGCAACAAGCGAACTAGAAATTAATATGCCTCAAGTGCCAATATACAAAATTAAATCTAGACCAAAGAAGCCATACAAAGCAAATGGTGACTTATCAGCAATTGGTAAGAAATGGTTAGAATTCTGTATTGATAATAAGTTAGACTTTGATGACAAAGAAGACCACAAATATATTAGTGGTTATAAAGATCCTAATGCTGGTTCTTCTGCACAGATTAAAAGTTGGCTAGAAACACTTGGTTGGGTTCCAGAAAGCTTCAAATTTGTTCGTGATAAAGAAACTAACAAATTAAGAAAGATACCACAAGTTAAAAATCAAGACACTAACCTATTGTGTGACTCAATAACCAGACTTATATCTAAAAATCCAGAGCTAAAACACTTAGAAGATCTATCTATTCTTAAGCATAGACATGGTGTGGTAAATGGGTTGCTTAAGAATGTAGATGAAGATGGTTTTGTGTATGCTGCAATTCAGGGATTAACAAACACATTAAGGTTTAAGCACAGAGTTTGTGTTAATTTACCCTCTGGAAGAAAGCCTTATGGTAAACTTATCCGTGGGCTGCTTATGTCCAGAAGTAATAACACTGAGTTGTGCGGTTCTGACATGTCTTCACTGGAAGATAGAACTAAGCAACACTACATGTGGGTTCATGATCCAAAATATGTTAAAGAGATGCAACAAGAGGGCTTTGATCCACATTGTGATATAGCTAAAGAAGCTTCAATCATGACAAACAGTCAAGTGTTGGAGTATAAAGCTTTCAATAAAGATGATCACACAGATCAAGAGTATGCACAACATGAAAAGCTATCACTACTAAGACATGCAGGCAAAAGTACTAACTATGCTGCAACCTATGGTGCTACTGGCCCAACATTGGCTAGAGCTGCTGGTGTAAGTGAAGATTTAGGCGATACACTTCATGCTGCATATTGGAAACGTAACTGGTCACTAACTGCTATCGCTGATGGTTGTATTGTTAAAACTTCAAGGGGTATGAGTTGGTTATGGAATCCTGTTGCACAACTATGGGTATACCTAAAGAATGATAAAGATAGGTTTAGTACTCTTAACCAGTCAACTGGTACTTACTGTTTTGATAGATGGTTATATCATGTATTGGAAGAACGAGAGCAACTAACAGCACAGTTTCACGATGAAGGTATTTGGGAACTTAAGAAGGGTTTTAGAGACGAGATGACCAAGATCCTCAAAGGTGCCATAAACAAAGTAAATGAAGAGTTAAAGTTAAACAGGGATCTAGACTGTGATGTAGAGTTTGGAGACAACTACTCAGAAATTCACTAAGGGGTTAATATGAGCAATGATTTAGAGTTAGCACTACTAGGTAAGATCAAAACGAGAAAATACTCAGTTGATGTTAGGTATGTTGATGGAACAAACACTATTAAGCACTACTCATGGAGTGGCGATAAAATGCCAAAACCTGCTAAGATACTTAAAGTTATTGCTTATGTTACGTTTGTGAAAGTCCCTAAATTAATATTTAATTTCATAAAAGGCCTATATGATTAGATTTACATGTATGTTGGCTTTAATTTGTTTTCTAACAATACCCGTAAAATCAAATGCAACATCATTAGTCTTAGGTGGCATTAGTAGGCACACAAGCAGTGGTTATTGGGTAGAGGGTGAGCTTGTTAAGTGGAATGAAACCAACAAACTATTAGCAATTGAGCATAAAAATTTATTTGTTGGTAAAATGGAGAACAGCTATAACGAAAACACTACTTTTGCTGGCTATATTTATGACATTGATAAGACTTTTGGAGTAATGGGTTTACTTACAAATAAGTATGGGAAATCTGAATTACCTAAAATTGGTTCACTTAGGTTGGGTGGGTTCTTTACTGTAAAGTTAGGCCCACTTTTGTTTCTTACTGTACCAAGTAGTGTGTATGTTATGGCATTCCAATTAAAGTTATAGGTACGATTATGGGCAATTTTATTAAGAAGGGCATATAAACTTACACTAAGATTTAAAGAAATAAAGACGGAGTTGAGAAAGATGAAGGTTAAAAAGATATTACTACGGGCCAAGTTTAGTGGTACGGATGTAACAATTGGTAAGGTGTACAAAATAAAAAATGATGGTGAGTTTCTTGATGATGCCGGTGATTGTAGGAATGAGGTTGATTTTGACTGGGAGTCTGTACCTACAGAACCTGAGAAAGATGTAAACCCAAAAGCTGTAAGAGGTGACGAGAAAGCACCACTACATGCTTATCCAATGTTACCAATTATTCAGCTAGGAAATGTTATGGCTGGTGGAGCACACAAGTATGGGCTATATAACTACCGAAAATCTAAAATTTCAGCTCAAACCTATATAGGTGCTATTCAAAGACACTTATTTCTGTGGGCTGATGGGGTAGATATTGATGAAGAGTCACAACAAAGTCACTTAGCTCACGTTATGGCTTGCTGCAGTATATTACTAGATCGCCAGATAACTGGACAGTTAGTAGATGATCGTAGTAAGACTGGATTTATGCAGAATGAATTGGATAGATCAAAGAGCACTTTCAAAGATTTTAAAGATAATGTTAAGGGCTTAGGAGAAACCTAAATGTTTAAAGCAACAATAATACAAGACAGTATAAGCAGTAAAGGGTACAGAATAACTACTATGGAGATAGAATACCCCAGATTTATTCATAGTGAGTTTATGACACACAGGGTATTTTCAAGGAATGCAGCAAGCTCAAGGGCTATACCTATTGATGTTATGATGCAACAAGTTAGAGAAAGACCTGCGATGCCAATTCACTGGGGAGCCAATAAACCTGGGATGCAGGCAGACAACCAAGTTGAAGATACTTACAAAGCAGAGCTAGCTTGGTGTAAAGCCAGCAAAAGGGCTGTTAAATCTGCAGAAAAGTTAAACAAACTTGGTCTACATAAGCAAGTTGTAAATAGGGTACTAGAACCATTTCAAACAATGAAAACAGTTGTAACTAGTACTGATTGGTGTAACTTCTTTGAATTGCGTACACATAAAGATGCACAGCCAGAGATTCGTAGACTGGCAGGACTTATGAGTGATGCAATGATAGAGTCCTCACCAATGGCAATTGCAGATTTAGAATGGCATGTTCCTTATGTAGGTAGATACAGAAATAATAGAGGAATAATGCACTATTATGTAACAGAAGAAGGTTTAGTAAACCCCACAATATTAACAGCAGATGAAGCCCTAAAAGTTTCTGCCTCATGTTGTGCCCAAACTAGCTATCGTAAGAATGATCAAAGTTCAGAGAAAGCACTAAGGATTTATGACCGACTAATAAACAGTAAGCCAGTACATGCCAGTCCTTTTGAGCATCAAGCTACACCAAGTAACAACAAAGATCTATGGGGTAACTTCCAAGGGTTTAACCAATATCGCAAAGAATTAGGTTTCTAAGGAGCAACTAATTGCAAAGTTTTCGTAGTAAAGTAATAACAAGACGCACATATAACCGACCAAAGAACGAAGAAGGAACCGTTTTTGAATCTTGGGAAGAAACTGTTGACCGAGTTATAGGCCATCAAAAGTGGTTATGGGAAAGGCAACTTAGTAAAGACCTTAATGATAGGCAGCTAAGTGAACTTGAAGAATTACGAGCCCTAATGCTAGAGCGCAAATGTTCAGTATCAGGTCGTACTTTGTGGCTAGGTGGTACTGATATTGCCAAGACTTGTGAAGCATCTCAGTTTAATTGTTCAGGAACAGTTGTAGAGACTGTTTACGATGTGGTTGATACTATTTGGTTGCTAATGCAAGGTTGTGGTGTAGGGTTTAAAGCACAAACTGGGCAACTGACTGGCTTCCGTAAGAAGTTGGACGTGGAGGTTATTAGATCTACAAGAGCCAACAAGGGAAACCCTGATAATGTTGAATTTATTCGTGATGGTGTTTGGACTATTCGAGTAGGAGATAGTGCACAAGCTTGGTCTAAATTCTTTGGAAAACTAATTATTGGCAAACATAATGTTAATAAGTTAGTTTTAGACTTTACTGAAGTACGCCCTGCTGGAACTAGACTAAAAGGATATGGTTGGATCTGTTCAGGTGATGAACAAATAGCTAAAGCCGCAGTTGCTATTTCTAATATTCTTAATAAAAGAGCTGATAACCTACTTACCAAGATTGATATTTTAGATGTTGAGAACTGGTTAGGTACTATACTTTCATCAAGAAGATCTGCAGAGATTGCATTGCATGATTATGGTTCTTCTGAGTGGGAAGAATTTGTCAGTGCTAAGAAAGACTACTGGTTATATGGCAATGATCATCGTACACAATCTAACAACTCTTTATTGTTCTGGGATAAGCCAACTAAGGCACAACTCACAGACATATTTGAAAGGATGGTTGATGCAGGTGGATCAGAGCCGGGTTTTGTTAATGCCAAAGCAGCCAGTGTTAGGGCACCTTGGTTTAGCACATTAAATCCTTGTGCAGAAATATTGCTTCCTAATAAAGGGTTTTGTAATTTAGTAGAAATTAATGTAGCTGCATTTGATACTTTAGCTAGCTTAATGAAAGCTATTAGAATCATGGCAAGAGCTAATTACAGGCAGACTTGTGTAAACCTAGATGATGGAATATTGCAAGAGAGTTGGCACGCTAACAATGACTTCTTAAGATTATGTGGAGTGGGCTTAACTGGTATTGCACAAAGACCTGACTTAGGCTCAAGAGAACTTGGGTTGATGCGAAAGATGGCCCATGCAGCAGCAAACACTATGGCCGATGAATTAGATACACCAAGGCCAAAGAATGTAACTACAATTAAACCTTCTGGAACTCTTAGTAAGATCATGGATTGTTCTGAGGGACTACATACACCACTTGGTAAGTATATCTTTAACTGGGTAGGTTTCTCAGTACATGATCCATTAGTTGAGAAGTTGCTAGAAGCTGGCTATGATAGCTTGCCAAAACCCGCTGATGAATCTACTGTATTAATCAAATTACCTGTTGAGTACAATGGTTGCAGTTTTACAGATGTAGATGGCACAGAAGTAAACCTAGAATCAGCACTTGATCAGCTAGAAAGATACAAGATGTATCAAACTAACTGGACTGATCAGAATACTTCTGTAACTATAAGCTATGATCAAAATGAAATACCCGATATTATTGACTGGTTAAGAGCTAACTGGGATTACTATGTAGGTGTTAGTTTTATTTATCGCAATGATCCTACTAAGACAGCACAAGATCTTGGATACCTATACCTTCCACAAGAGGTTGTTACTAAGGAAGTGTATGAATCTTATGTTTCTACTTTAAAAGATGTAGACATAGATCAAGCTAATTCACATGAAGAGCTTGAAGAAGAAGGTTGTGTTGGTGGGGTGTGCCCAATACGTTAATAGAGGATGAAAGGGATAACATGAAGTTTGTAAAATTAGATGAAATGGCAACACTACCAATCAGATCTACAAAACATAGTGCTGGGTATGATCTATTTTCTACCAAAACAGTATCTATCAAAGCTGGTGCAAGAGAGTTGATTAGTACTGGCATTAGTTGGGAGAAAACCTGCCCAAACTCCAAAGAGGTAGGTTTTATTAAACCGAGATCCAGCCTAGCATATAAGCATGGTATTGATGTTATGGCTGGGGTTATTGACGGTGATTACACTGGTGAGATTAAGGTTTTGTTAATCAACCATGGTTTTCAGCATTTTCATATAAAGTCTGGCGATAAAATTGCTCAAATTGTATTGCTAGATTATGTAATAACAGAGCCCGACAATTTAGTTTCTACTGAAAGATTTGGTGGATTTGGAAGTACTGGTAAGTAACTTAAATTAATATAGAGAGAAATAAAATGACAGCAACAGCTAAAGCAAAAGAAACATCTATTGTAACACTTAAGAATGTAGTATTCATGTACACCTCAGTTAGTCGCCCAGTTGAACAGTTAAACACTGACAATAAGCCACCACTATCTGATGATGAATTAGAGTTCCACTCGTTTGAAATTAAAATTTTAATTAGTGAAGAGCGATTTAAGAAGCTTAAGAAAGCATATAAAGGTGCTAAGAACTTCGCCAATGCTAAAGAGTATACTGCCGAAGAAGTAACAGAGAAGTTTGGTGAAGAGATTCTTACTAAACTTAACTCTGGAGAAGAGGGGTCTGAAGACTTTGTTATGATTAAGTTTAGTCAGACTTGTCTTGTAGGCCCAGCAGCCAAACGCCGACCTTCATTTCCTATTACACAAATTGGTATTAAAGGTCGTGTTCAGGATATGAATGGAAACACTATAGACCAAGAAACAAGTGTTGGTAATGGCACTATTGGCCACTTTCAATTCAAGCCAGTTGAAAGTAAGAATGGATTGTACCTATATCCAAAACTTCTTTGTATTATTGACTTAGAAGAGTATGTATCAACTGTTGAGGAAGACGAAGAATCATTAGGTTTGGAAGAGCTTGATGAGGTTGATACAGAAAATATGGCAGTAGAAGAAGAAGGTTCTGGTGATGACTTCATAGAATCAGAATTCTAAATAGTATTATATAGTAACTACCCAGCTTATAAATTATAGGCTGGGTTTTCAGTTTGCTAGGGGTTATTATGAAAACATACAAAGTAGTATCATGCAATGGAAGAACAGGGCATGTATCTGGGTACACGTATTCAGATTGCTATCAACAAGCATCTGAGTTTTGTGGGGACGATGGCATAAAGGTATTTGAATTATGTCAATAGTAGATCTGGGTTTAATTGACTATGACAGTAAGACATTACTAATAGATGGTGATATTATTGTTTATCAGCCATGTTGTGTATTTAATGAAGATCTTGATATTGATAGAAATCAAATTAAGAAGGTAATTAACAACAAAATAGAAAAGCTTATGGACTTAGCTGGATGTGATAAGTATATAATGTTTGTTACCACCAAGACTAATTTCAGAGATGACTTAGTTGATGACTATAAGCTACACAGGGACTTGGTTGATAGACCAGTGAACCTAGCTTGGGCAAAGCGATGGAGTGTAAATAACCTAAACACACATTATGTACCCAAGCTAGAAGCTGATGATCTGATTGGTATTTACCAGAAACATGACACAATTATTTGGAGCTTAGATAAAGATCTTAGGCAAATTCCTGGGATGCACCTTGACGATATAACTGGTTTGCTAAAGGAAGTTTCTGTAGAGGGCTTACTAAGGAAAAAGACCAAAGGCATACACTTTGAAGGTACTATTGGCCTATACTACCAAATGTTAGTTGGTGATAATACTGACTATATTGTTGGTTGTGGCAAAAGAGTAGAGACTACATACAAGTCAGGTGCCAAGAAAGGTCAAAAGTATATTAGACGTGTTGGCGTAGGCCCAATGGCAGCTTACAAGTTGCTTATTCAATCTAAATTAGACTCAGTAAGACTTGATATTGATCCATTAGATGCTGCACTAGAAGTGGTAATTAATGAGTACAAGAAACTACATGGTAAGTCATGGCAAGTGCATTTAGAAACTCAGGCCAATCTGCTATTTATGGTTCGTGAGCAAAATGGTAATACCATAAAGAGATGGACTTGTGATGGCAGGGATGAATACTTTGATTTAACTAAAGGGGTAATTATTCATGGCTATTAGAAAGCTAACCCCAACTGGTGTGGCAGCTTGCCGAAAACAATATGCTACTAGACAGAAATATATTTGCCCAGTGTGTAAAGGTACACTTGCCCATGGGATAACAGCATTAGATCATTGCCATAACACAGGTCATATTAGGGCCACATTATGTCAATCATGTAATGTCAGTGAGGGCAAAGTAAAAGCTGGAGTACTGTTTAGAACACCAAAGAGTAATCTAGCTTACAAAGATCCTGTAAGTTGGTTAAGGAACTTAGCAGACTACTTAGAACACCACAAAGCTAACCCTTCAGGAATAATACACCCAACTTTCGATTTAAAGGCTGGTAAGCAAACACCAAGAAAACGTAAGCCAGCTACTACAAGACGGAAAAAGAAAGTATGAATAATGACATATTAGTAATTGCAGATACCCAAGTGGATAATAATACGCCGACTGAGCACTTGGTATCTTTAAGTAAGTATATCTGGAAGAACAAGCCAGCACACATTGTACACATAGGTGATCACTGGGACTTACCAAGCCTTAGTTCTTATGTTACAAATGCTGAGAAAGAAGGGCGCAGACTTAAGGATGATCTAGAAGGTGGTGAACGAGCCCTAAAACTTATTATGGAGCATCCTAACCAGAAGAATAAGTCTGGTAAAAGGGTGAAGTATAAGCCAAACTTACACTTCATTATGGGTAATCATGAAAACAGACTTAACAGGTTTATCCAAGATAATCCAATCCTAACTGATATGATCAACATAGAAAGTCTTGTTGAGGCTGAAGGTTGGAAAGTACATAACTTCTTAGAGCCACTATTTATTGAAGATATTTGCTTTATACACTTCATGCCAAATCCAGAAAGCGGAAGACCTGTAGGTGGAAGTATTGAGAATAAGCTTAACAAGTTTCCACACAGTTTTGTACATGGCCACCAACAGAAGTTTCAGTATGGCCGTAGACAGAACTTGAAAGGTAAACCCCACTTTGGTGTATGTGCAGGCTCATTCTATATGCATGATGAAAACTACCGTGGTGCAAACAATACTGAGATTAGGGGCTTTGTACATATCAAAAGTTTTGAAAACAGGTATGGCTACCCAGATCATGATGTGGAGTTTGTTAGTCTAGAAAGATTGATAAAACAATATTGAGAATTTTATGTTAAGTAGCGAGCAAGTACTAAAAGATGCACAAAGTCTAGTAGAAGACCTAGTTAAAAACCTACCAAAAGGTATTGATAGGGATGCAGAGAAAGAATTAATCCTAGATGCACAAAAAGTATTTAGGATGGCTGCTAATATAATTGACCTTATGGTACTAGAAGAACCAAGTAAGTCAGGTGGCTTACACTAACTTATACAATAGAGAATCTAAGTATGAATATATTTGAATTTTTAGGTTTGCCAAAAGATCACAGGGCAGAGTCTAAAGTGACACAACTTGTTAAGCATTACGATGAAGTTGTAGAAAAGAACAAGGCTGGAAAGAGACTTTGTGTACAAACTAAGAAGGATGGGGTTTGTAGTCTGGTAGCAGTGTATAAAGGTAAATTAGAAATATTTTCAAGGACTGGTAAGAAGTTTACTAACACACACAATATTAAAGATAAGTTGCTTACAATGAACTTAGGTGACGGAATATACATGGGTGAGCTAACTTGTGACTTAGCTAGCCTTGAAGTATTGTCTGGAGCTGTTAATCCAAATAGAGTAAACAGATTATCAGAAGATCTTATTCACATACCAAACAACTTAGTGATAAACTTCTTTGATCTTGTATCAGTTGAAGCATTTTCTTATGGTGTGGCAACTGAAACCTATGAATTACGATATAATGAATTAAGATCTAGGGTTGTTTCTGAATCTTATCGCGTATTTATATTATCTTATGTCACAGTTGATAGTGAAGAAAAGATTAGAATGATTCTAAACCTAGCTGTAGATAAAGGTGAAGAAGGTGTTGTAATTCGTGACTTAGATGCAGGCTGGGTAGCTGGTCATAAAGGCTACCGAGTAATGAAGTTGGTTCGTGGGGTTGATTATGATCTGTTATGTATCAACTATGAAGTAGGAACTGGCAAGTACTCTGATAAAGTAGCTAATTTAATCTTCAAATGGAAAGGTGTAAAGGAGATTAAATGCATGTTGGGTAAAGGTTGGACTCATGATATGGCTAAGGATATGCTAACTAATGTTAAAAGTGATCCACCTATAGGTAAGATATTTCAAGTTTATGCACTAGAAGAGTCAAGTAAAGGAAAGCTAAGGCTACCAAAAGTAGGAGAGTTACGGCACGATAAAGTATCACCAGATGTTTAATTAGGGAGGTGTCATGATAGAACTAGACGGTGGTGTTACCTTACCTTTTCCTATGAAGGCTAAAGGGTTTACAAAGCCCAGTGGTTTTAGTAGAAAAAGATGGGAAGAGTCTAAACCAGATATGTGGAAGAGGGCCTATCAACATTGTTTGCACTCACTACATTCTTTGTTTGGTGACTCGATGCACACTGTTGTGCCTAAGTTGTCTAAAAAGATGTTGGAGGCCACCGATCCACATAGCGTAGCCTTAAGATTCCTTGGTGAAATGCAAATTGCTGGTTATATAGTGATAGCTGTTGGTTTTAATAAGAGGGTTGTTAGGCCAACTAAAAAGTTCTTAAACTTAAACTTAGAAAGCATAAAACCACCGGAGACAGCCATTAGGTTGCCAGACCTAGAACATGAAAGAATACCTCAGATACCAGTTAGAGGTGGGATAAATAATAATGATAACAAGAAAGTTTTTAAAGTTGTATATAGTATTTCTAAGGAATTGTTCGAGGTAAATGAGTATATATTACAACTAGTTAGAGACTTTCCACCAGAATTTAAAAGTGATGGCTCTGGTTATATGTTTAGGCGCTGCTTATTTTCTATTGATGAATTTAGAGGTAAGAAGTTTAGGTTTCCACAATTCCTAGATAGTAGGGGAAGAACTTATTCAAGCACAACAGTAGGGTTTGGGCCTCAAGGCTCTGATTATGAGAAGGCACTAGTTATACCAGCATACAGTGAAACATTAACTGTGGCTGGACATGGTGCACTTTATGAAGCAGCACTTGGTTACTCTGAAATACCTTGGTCAATAGAAGAAATGATATTGCACGCCAAAGATCCACATACCTATGAAAGTGAGTGGACTAAGGCAGATAAACCCTACTCATATATGTCTTGTGCTAACTTACTTTACAGATACTCACAAGATCCTAGTCAAAAGTTACCAGCTTTTATACCCCTAGATGGCAGATGTTCAGGCTTACAGCACTGGAGTGCTATTACTAGATCTAATTCCATAACAAGATATATAGGGATGCATAAAGAAGAGGCAGAACTAGATATATATGAGAAAATAGCAGAAGACTGGAGAGACAGTTTAGTACCTGAAGATAAGAAATATGCAACTAGAAAGGCTGTGAAAATACCAGCTATGACATGGGCTTACAATGCTACAGTACAAACCACCAAGGATCATATCCAAAGCTTATTTGGTGCTAGAAAAGAGTGGTGTACAGTTGAGGAAAAGTATGTTGTTGTTGGTGAAGGGCTAGATTGGAAAGAAGTAAACAGGCTAAGTGAGGATCTGTTTAGGCAACTAAACCTAACTTTATTTCCACTAAGCAATGCTGTGGCTTGGTTAAGTCAGTGTGCCAGAGTTATCGCAAAGAAAGGTAATGCTGAGATATATTGGATTACTACAGACGGGTTTAAGGCCAAGCAAAGGAAAGTTATTGGAAAGGAGATAAAGGTAAGTTGTTGCCTAAGTAATGGCAAAATGTTCTCTTTAGGACTATTAGATTTTACGTCAAATAAGCCTAATGTAGCTAAACATATTTCTTCTTTGGCACCCAATGTTGTCCATGGTAATGATGCAGCACATCTAAGAAAAGTTGCTGAAAGGTTAAGTGAGAAAGGCAGACCAATGATATTTATTCATGACTCTTTTGCCACACATTGCAACTACCGAGAAGAACTCTATAGTTCGATAACTGAAACTTTCAGGGATCTATATAGCTCAAATTACCTCTTAATGTTGCATAAATACTGGGAAGATTCTTATGATGTAGGTCTAGAATTACCACCAGAATTAGGTGACTGGGATCAAAATTTAATAGTGGATTTAGGTAAATTCTTTATATAGCTTACAGGGCTTCTCTAAGGCTCTGTAGGCCACTTTATTTATAAGACAAGCAAACGCACTGGTTAGCCATAAAGGGCACACTGAGCAAGCTAGCAACTAGGTTTGCTGATACGTAAATCAAATTGGTCAGACTTAGATAAACTTTTACTAATATTCTTATTAGTAAATATTTACCCAAAACAAGCCAAATAATAACTACTTTATGAGGCCAAAAAAGCCTATGCCCCTAGCCCAGTAACCACGGGGGCTGGAGTGGTGAAAAATGCACAGATTAGCACCTATTAGAGGGAGAGACTAACTAGATGCTTAATAATATCTTAATAATACTTAATAATATCTTAGTAAGAACTTAATAGTAACTTACTAACAACTTACTTAGATATACTTTTGTACTTAACTTATTAGAATCTAATTATACCCAACTTATTTAATGGGAGAATTCAATTGGAACTAGAAAGTGTAGATTTTGAAAATATTGCACAGGCCATGCTAAAAACTAGAGGTGATCTAGCTAAGGCATCCAGAGAGGATAGTGTTTTATACAATGCCATGGCCTTAAGAGTTATTGTAAAAGACAATCCTGCTATTCGTCAAAGATACCATGAACTGTTGGTAGATGAAATGCAGGAAAAGGGTTTACACATAGCTGAAAGAATACTTAAGATGGCTGAGTTGCAAGAAGCTGCTTTTGGTGGCACTTACCTTAATCCTGATACAGGCAAAGAAGAACCAATACCTGCTGATCCTAAAACTGTTATTGATATATCGAAAGAAATATCTAGGCTCATAGCAGAAGGGAAAGGGCAACCTATGTCCAGTAAGCAAACGGTTCTTATTGCTAGCAAGGAAGATGTTGAAGAAATACTAACTGGGTTCCTAGAGAGCTAATGGAGAACCTATGAGTTATATTTCTAATCTAGATGAACATGAGATAGAAGTACTAAGAAATCATCTTGAAGGAAACTTCCAAGACTTCTCAAGATTTTGTTTTAAGATCTTAACTGGACAAGAACTAATATTTGTTGATTACTATGTTGTGTTGTTTGAAGCTATCCAGAAGTTGATAGACCAAACATGCACTAGGATGATTATTAATATACCGCCTTAACCTATATCGGGGCGGTCTAAACTCTTTTAATTCGATGAAACCTAAACATTTAGTTGTAGGCAATGTCGAGCTATAGTGAATAAAGTAGCTAAAGTGTAGAGGTCAGTCCATTGTGGACGTAGGATGCAAGCGCATTCGAAACTTAGAGGTTAGCTAGAAGCTAACAAGACATGATCCAATCACAGTAGAAATACTGGAGACTTTACAAGATGGAAATAGAAACTGATTACATATCAGAAAAGTATAAAGTGGGGAGCATACATTCAAATAGCTATGGCCCTATTAAGATACTAGGTAGAAATAAATATAAACCCAGTGAATATAGAATAGAATTTTTAAATACTGGTAGTACTAGATTTGCATTAAGCGGTAATATAAAAAATGATAATGTTAAGGATTATTATCAGCCAAATACGTTTGGGGTAGGTTACTTAGGAGATTTTGAGAAGGTTCCTAAGTCTAAACTACACAGAAGATTGTACTTACTTTGGTCTAACATGTTATTAAGATGCTATGGTACAACGTACAACAATTCTGGAACAGTAAGCTATACGTATACAGATGTAACAGTTTGCCCAAGATGGCTTAACTACAGCAACTTTTTCTTTAGTGTACAAGAGGTTAAAGGTTTTGACCTATGGCTAAAGGGTAATGAAGAATACCACTTAGACAAAGATAAGTCAGGATCTAGGTATTACTCACCAGAAACTTGTGAGTTTATAGACAGAAAAGAAAATATGGATTTGGCACACTTAAAGCAAAGAGTAGTAGCTAAACAGGCGTGGGTAGTTTATGTTGATGGCACACTTACCTTTGTTAGAGACTACATAAAGTTTGCTGAGCATACAGGGTTAAAAGCTTATGAGGTATTAAAACTTCTAAACGGAACACATAAGAAATGCAAAGGTTATATGTTGGCTGATGGTACTACTATGTATACGTTCTTGGTTGGGGGTGTAGAGTATAATTGCATACAATTTACTGAACTGGCTACTAAGTACAACACCATGACCTCGGTATTTTGGAAGCTGGTTAGTGGTAAGAGAAACAGGTATAAAGATGTTAAATTTATTCGTAGTGAAGTCATTAAGGTTAGCGACCTTGAACAAAACGAATAGTACAGCAAGCGAGCTGGTAAAACATTAATTATATCTCAACTGTTACCACTATTTGCTTGGGTAAGAAATCCTAGCGGGCATACGATACTGACTGGCTTTAACTCTGATGTACTTGCTGAAAGTTCTGGCTACATTAGAACTATTATGTCAGATCCAGACTTTCAAAGAGTGTTTCCAGATGTTATTATTGACAACAACAAGAAGTCTGTTGAAAGATTAGGCACTATGAGTGCTGGTGTTATACATGCTATTCCCACAACTGGTAAGCTTACTGGTAAAGGGGCTGGTAGTTTGGCAGAAGGGTTTGCAGGCCTTATGTCTATTGACGATGTTATCAAACCTGATGATGCTAATTCGCCAACAGAGAGGGATAAGATCAATGCTAGATACTCTAACACACTACTATCCAGACTTAACTCTGTCACCACACCACTAGTTATCATTATGCAAAGACTACATGAAGAGGATCTGTGTGGTTACTTGATGAAAGGTGGTAGTAGTGATACATTCGCTTGGCTTAACATCCCAGGAATTATTACACCTGAGACAGGTTCTAAGGAATGGTATGATAAGATTATTGATATGTATGGCTACACTCATGTAGATCCTTTATATTATAAATTAAAAGAGGGTGAGCACAGGAAGTATGAGGAAAGAGATTTTCCAGTTCTGGGTTCCAATAAGACAGCTAAGCAATTAGTATCATCTTTCTGGCCAGTACGTAAGACACTGGATAGCTTACTTGGGCTACTTAAGAAAGATAGTTATACATTCTTCTCACAATATATGGGAATGCCTGTTGGTAAAGGTAAGTCAGCACTAACTAGTGACATGATAAACACCTATGAGTCTGTTGATACTAGAGATATAAGGTACACTTTTGTAACTGCTGATACTGCTTCCACAACAAAGACATATTCAGATTATACTGTAGCTTGTTTCTGGGGAGTTAGTAGAAGAAAACAGTTATACCTGTTAGATGTTGTAATAGATAAATGGGAAACACCAGACTTAGTAATTGAAATGAGAAAGTTCTGGAAGCTGTGTAAGAAACAAAACAAAGCAAACCCCAACATGAAGCCAAGAGGTTTCTACATGGAAGATAAGTCTAGTGGCCTATTTCTAAATCAACAATTCCTGAAAGATGGGACTGTTAACGTTAAGCCAGTGCCTAGAGATGGGACTGGAAGTAACGACAAGTTCACTAGGTTTCTAAGTACTATACCATACTTTAAAGAAGGTAGAATACTACTTCCCAAGAATCACGAACATTATATACACATGCGTAAAGAGTTACTTGGCCAAACTGCTTTTGGTTCTAGTACAGGTCATGATGACTTCGTGGATAATGTTTCAGATGCCAGCGTTATAGCTTTTGATGCTAAAAGTATGAACTATGATGATTGGTCATAACAGAGTACGATATGGATTTAAAAACAAGAATAGATGGAAAGAGTTTAACTAATAATTCTTTCAAGATTATGAGTGAGGAAGGTGAAGAGCTAGCTGAGATTACTCAGACCACTAGCTCTGGCACAACCTTAAATATTAAAACTAAGAAAGGCCTATATATACAGAAACCTAGTGGTTGGGCCTCAAGTAAACAGGATTAATTATGGTTATCAGTAATACGTGGGTTGAAGTAGCAAGTGCTGGATGCATACTTCAGAAGTCAGGAACTAATACACTAATGTTAGCTTATGCTGTTGCAGCACCAGTAACAGAAAGTACTTTTTCAATAAGCCATAACCTTACTCAGATATTTCCCGCTGTAGCAGGCAAGACATTATGGGCGAAATCTACTGAGGGGGATGTAAACATATCGGTAGAAGACTTAGCATAAGGTGACAATATGGATTTACTGTTAAGTAATAAGATAACTAGTTACTTTGTACATAAAATAAAAACCATTGTTGTAGATCCTATCTTATACTCCCTACTAAGTTCAGTTGGCCCATTTACATTTACTAGGTTAGGTGAGCAATCATTTTCAGACTATGAAGATACTGTAAAGAAAGTTGAGACAGATATACCATCTTTCGTTGGCACTAGGCAGGTTGAAAATGAGCTAAGAGATAGGGCATTAAATTACTGGGTAGCTACAAGTGGTGCAACTTTTGTTGATAATGGGGATGGTTCTATAAGAGCTACCTTGCCTGCTGGTGGTGGTGTATATAAAAGAACTTCTTCATTAAAGGCGGCAGGCAGTGAGTTTCGACTTAGTTCAGAAGCTTTGCATGTTAGCGGATCTACTAATGATTTAAGGATACAAGATTCTGGGGGCTATACAGGAATATTGTTGTCAGGTATTAATGAGTTAATAGGTGATGAGTATGTAAGAATATCACCAGATACAGGAACTTTAATACAAGATGCTACAGTGGGTGTATGGTGGAGAAATGCGGGAACTACTGAAATAGTATTTGACATTAGAAACACCCAAATAGAAGATGTTACAGGAGAGATAAATAAAAACCCATCTGAATTTGTTGTGGATACTGGACACTTCACAACATTGAATGGTAATACTGTAGATGTAAATGGATTAGTTACTGAAAGTACAGGTGCAGAAATAGTTGGTTCAGGTGGTGTACTACTAGAGGGTGTTGGAACAAACAAGTTACTTTATAGTGAAGACTTTACAGATGCTGAATGGAACAAAGCTACAACTACTGTTGAGCTAGCATCAGTTGAGGCACCAGATGGAACACTTACAGCATTTAAAGTGTCTGGATCTGGCTACTTAGCCGCACAAGGTACTTCACTTCCTGGGGACAATAAAAGTATATGGGCAAGAACTGTAACTGGTACTGGGTTTGCAAATGTATTAGTCCACAATGGTAACAATAAACTAACAGAACTAACAGAGGTATGGAAAAGAATATCATTTAATTACGAAGATGATGCCAATTTTCCATCTAACTTCTACGCTGCAGATTTAAGATCTGGTGATCTTACTGAATTTTATATATGGGGTGCGCAACTAGAAGCAAAGAAATATTATACGTCTTATACTAAAACTTCTGGAACAACTGTAACAAGATCTGCTACAAGCTTGACTGCAAGCTTGTCAACTATTGGTGTTCCAAACCTAAGAAACAACTTTAGTGGTCAGATTAAAGTAAGACCTCAATTTGACTATGATGATGCCAGAGTAAACTTCTCTAGGCCACTAGCAATAGAATCAGATGATGGTGCTTATTTACTTGCCATTATTTTTAACCCAGCTTCTGATAGGGTGTATATTAGGATGGACAATAATGGTATTGTATCTGAAACAAGCTACTTAGTTGGTTCAATAAACTATGCTAGGGACGAACTGTTAAACATAAGGTTTTCAAAGAATAATAGTTCTGGGTTAAAGATGTGGATTAACAATATCACACCAGTTGTAAATGGAGATACAAGCGCTAAAACTGACTATGTCAGTCCACTAACAAAAGTGGAAGTGGGGTCTGGTTTAGACTCAGAGGTATTTGAATCTATTGTTATTCACCCAACAGCACTTAGTGATATAGAATTGGAAGCACTAACATGAGTGATGTAGTAAACATACTTTTAGTATTAAAAGGTAGCAAGAAAGATCAACTAGGTAAATATAAAAATAATAGAGGTTTAGATATAGATCAAGACAACTTACTAGAAGATATATTAAGTCATCCAGATGTTAATCACGCTGGCTTCAATAGCAGTTTTAAAGTTGGTGCTGGTATGTTGGAGTGGTTTACATACTCAATATACATACACATAGACTCAGACAGACTACAAAAACTGCTTGATTGGGTAGAATCTAAACCAAGTGATGCTAAGATATGTGGCTCTTGGAACATGGATGGATCTAAGTATAAAGGTAGTAATGGTAAGGTAAAACATAAAACTATTTCTGGGCTACTAGCTGGGTTTGTACCTAACAAAGTAGTCTACAATACAGATGGTGATGAAACTAGCAACACTGTTGCTACAGAACCAGAACAAGTAAACCTGTTAGCAGGTCAGAAACCAAGAGAATTTTAACTTGGTAATAAGGAGTTACTATGAAGAGTGATGTAAGTCAATCTGATGTAGTTATTTCCAAACAATCTAATATGGCTACACTACAAGATGGCCTTACCAACCTAGCAACTGGCCTTGGTGGTACTCAAGATAAAGCTACCTTCAATCAGTGGAATCACTCTGGACGTAATTTTGATCATGTTACCCTATCAGCACGCTATCGTGAATGCTGGTTAAGCCAGAAAGTTTGTAAGATAGTCCCACAAGATATGACTAGGGAGTGGCGCAAGTTTAACTCTAAGTTAGCTCAAGAGGCCGACAAAGAATTTGAAGTTGATAGCTTGTTCAGGGAAGCTTACAAGTGGGCTAGGTTGTACGGTACTAGTTTTATTGTACTAGATATTGATGATGGAAGAACTACAGATAAACCTGTAAATTGGAAGAGGTTAAAAGAAGGATGTTTAAGATCCATGCATGTTGTGGATAGAACCAGAATAGTAACCTTAGGTGAGATTGATCAGAAACCTATGAGTGTTACATTCGGCATGCCTGACCACTACCAATTCGTGAACAC